>Ga0299914_10004080_pt1 | contig 10449 bp, 9 predicted proteins | sample RVTome_10_FD_201361 | JGI IMG/M metagenome (GOLD analysis project Ga0299914, IMG submission 201361) | Soil microbial communities from uranium-contaminated site in the Upper Colorado River Basin, Wyoming, United States - RVT153D57 (version 2) ... | reverse complement strand
CGCCGCCCTTCCGGTCGGCTTTGGCATCGAGCTTTCCCACGAGACGATCCCCGGACAGGATGGGCAAGGCGAAGTAGCCCCAGCGGCGCTGGTCCTTCGGCTTGTACATCTCGAGGACGTATTCGTATCCGAACAGCTCTTCGGTGCGTTTCCGGTCGTGGATGAGGCGGTCGAAAGGTGAAAGCAGAGCAACTCGAGGCTCGAAAGGCTGGTCGAGGATCTCTGGGTCGACACGCCACTCACCGGGGATCCCATCCACGACCGCAGCCACACCGGCGTGACCCACGTGGTAGGGCTCGATTGATTGCGCCGGCATCTCCGCTCGCGCTATTCCCAAGGCCCGGAGACGACGCTGGTCACGTAGCCGTGTTGCCTCCTCGAGAGGGACGGCCTCGATGTTTGCCGGGTAGACGCGCTCGGCGAGGTCCCACAGCCTCTGTCTCCCCTGCCGACCGGCAATGGCAACCTCGCCCCGCTTCATCAGGGACTCAAGCATCTGAGTGACGTTGCGGGCGTTGGTCCATCCGGAGGAACGCCATGGTTGGATGCACGTATCCGGTATGTCGCGAGACAGCAGAGGACCCGACGCAGCGAGTAGTTCGAGGATGTCTAAGCGAAAACTGTCATTGGCAGACAGCCATTCACGAACGTCCTGGTACCGGGGCCAGACCCTCATCTCGGCCAGATGGAGCCCGAGGTCGGTCATCGGCCGGAGCAGGGCGCGGTGCTCGTAGAGTGTCCGATCGGTTTCGACCGCCTGCTGGAGATGTTCTGGTTGGTAGATGGCGCCGAGACGGCTCCACACCACCAGGTCCGCACTTGGTGCGATGGCTGCGGTGGGATCGATCTGGATGAGGGTTAGTTGGTCAACCAGACCGAGGAGGTCGGTTGGTCGATCCGCACTGAGAGCTTGTGCGCTCACCGCCACCCGCCGTGCCTGTTCCGGTGCGAGTCGATGGATTGTCACACGGCGAGAGCATAGGTCCCCTGGTTGGCGGGACTTCCGGCTCGGCAACCGGGACCTTCGGCCCTCGTGAACTTCTTCACAAATGGCGATCCTGTGCACATAGGCAGTAAATCTGTTGATTGGAGGATTGAAATGACTGCCATAGTCCACCAAGACCGCATCCAGGCGGAAACCACTCACAAGAAGAGTTTCGTGCTTCTAATGGCCGGGATCCTTGCCCTCGTCGTCGGGTTCGGTGCCACGGCCGGAGGGATATTCGGAGCCTGGTACACATGGGACCAGGCCGTTGCCCAAAACGTCGTCACCCCAGATGACGCAGCTATCGCCGAGACCCCGGTGCGGGGCCCCTTCACGATGTGGGCGCAGGCCGACATCATCGCCCAGCACCAGCTCGAGAGCACCGAAGGTCTCCACTACTCGGAGATGGATCGCACGGTCCCCCAAGTCGATGAGAATGGCGAAGCCGTCCTCGACGAGAACGGTGAGGCCCTGATGGTCCCCAACGAGGCTCGGGCCTCGTGGCTCACCGCAACAACGCTGACCACGGCCCTCAGCTTGGGTGTCCTGTCCTACGCTCTGGCGGCCTTCGCCATCGTGGTTGGGATCACCTTGATCGTCGTCGGATATGTGTTCCTGCAGATCCGACGCAAGGCAGTACTCCTCTAACGACACCCTGCCTAGAGGAACCGGGCCCCGCTACGGGGCCCGGTTCTCTTTTACGGCACAACGACGGGTGCCACCTAGCGTCGATCCCGACGCAACAAGGTGCGGACCGCCGAGTTCTTCCAGATGTTGCCAAACCGAGCCCACTGACGCTTCTTGTCGATCAGGACAGCTCGCATCTCGACAGGCTCCGTGCTGTCGAAGTGGGCGGCGAGGTTGGTGAGGGTGTAGGTCCAGATCTTGTCCTCGAGACGACTCGTGTAGAGCCTGAAACTCGCTTCGTAGAGCGGATCGTTGGCACGGACCAGGAGGTGGATCCGCGCAGTCGTGACGGCGTCTTCCTCATACGCGCTGAAGGTGATGATCGCCGCCCAGGGGTGGCCCTCAGGTGTCATGTACGACCACGACGTGTCATCGGCGTATATGACACGAACACCTGTCGTGACCTTCGTTGGGCCTCTGCCTCCGGCTATCACCGCGATCTCTCCCGGTGCTATCCCGGCAGCAGGGGCGTAGAACTTGTTCGACGGGTACCAGAAGTCTCCGAAATGTTCCTTCCAGGTCTTGATGACATCCTCCGGGCTGTGGCCTGGAATCGATATCTGATAGCTCTTCTGCCACAACTGGCCAAACCCCTGAAGCGGCCCTGTTGGCTTTCGCCCCTCGACGTTGCCCTTGTATGCCCCCTCGATGCTCTGGTCGACGTGGAAGGCATCCACCGGCTTGGCCCAACTCTCTGCGTCTCTCGGTTCCATTCCAACTCCTTTCAAGACGGTTTTACGAGGTGAGCGTTCCGCAACCGTTACGGACGATTGGGCACCCTCTCGTAACCCCAACGCGCCACAATCAAGGAGATGACTCGATTCGATGCCGCGATCGTCGGCGCCGGGCCCAACGGTCTCGCCGCGGCCGTGGAGTTGGCGCGCTCCGGCCGGAAGACATTGCTCGTCGAAGCGGCTGATGAGATCGGTGGCGGCACCCGTACCGGCGAACTGACTCTTCCCGGGTTCAAACACGACATTTGCTCGGCGATTCACCCCTCCGCCATAGCGTCGCCATTCCTCAAAGAGATCGGCCTGGAGATCGACTGGGTGCAGTCGCCCATCCCATTCACCCATCCTCTCGATGACGGCAGGGTGGCCGCACTCCATCGGTCTATCGACGAGACGACCGGGGAGCTCGGGGAGGACGGAGATCGTTATGAGGGCCTGATGAGACCTCTCGTCGAGAACATCGAGGAAATGGTCGACGTGGCGTTGGGACCGGTGACCCTGATTCCCGAACACAAAGCAGCGTTCGCACGTATCGCCCTCATCGGAGGACTCCCCGCGGCGGTGTTGGCCAAGCGTTTCACCACCGACGAGGGCAAAGCGCTGATCGCAGGCATCTCAGCTCATGCCATTGCACCTTTCCATGCACCGGCGACCGCGGCGGTTGGGATGATGCTGGGAGCGATCGCCCACTCCCACGGTTGGCCGATGGCGAAAGGTGGCTCGCAGACGATCGCGGGCGCGCTGGCGGCTCGCTTCCTCGAGCTCGGCGGGGAGGTCGAAGTGGGGCGAAAGGTGACATCTGTCGACGAGCTGGCCGCACCCATGGTGTTTCTCGATGTCATGCCGCCGGCCGCCCACGAGATCGCCGGCAACCGCATCTCGAACTCAAACGCCCGTGGCTTGTCACGGTGGAAGACAGGTCCCGGAATATTCAAGGTCGATTGGGCGCTGGACGGGCCGATCCCGTGGAGGGATCCGCTGAGCAGCCAGGCGGCCACGGTCCATCTTGGTGGGAGATACGCCGAAGTGGCGGCCGCCGAGCGAGCGGTCTCCCGTGGCGAGCACCCCAAACGGCCGTTCGTGCTCCTAGCCCAGCAGTCGCTGTTCGATGAGACCCGGGCACCTGAGGGTAAGCACACCGCATGGGGGTACTGTCATGTCCCCAACGGGTCGACTCTCGACATGACCGAGGCGATCGAGAACCAGATCGAACGTTTCGCCCCCGGGTTCCGTGATCTCGTGCTGAAGAGGTCAACTCGCACCTCCATGGAATACCAGGCCTACAACCCGAACTACCTCGGTGGTGACATAGGTGGCGGCCAATATGGGCTCCGCAAGCTTCTCCAGATCGGGAACAAAGCGCCCTATCACCTCGGTGGCGACGTGTATCTCTGCTCCTCGGCCACACCCCCTGGCGCCGGTGTCCACGGCATGTGCGGCTACCACGCGGTGCGCGCTGCCCTGGACGACCGGTAAACCCTCACCCGGCGACGGAAGCAGCCTCATCGTCGTAGATGGCAATGGCCTCGTCGAGACGGGTCAGGGAGAAGATCTCGCGGTAGTGGTCGCTCAGTCCATACGCCCGGAGGGCATGCCCCGCCCGCTGCGCCCTGATAAGCGTCGTGACCAGCAACCCGATACCGCCACTGTTCATGTACTCGAGACCCTCGAAGTTTAGGATCACCGCCGTTGCACCGTCTCCGGCCTCCTCGTGGGCATCGGTGATCTGCTGTTCGGAGAAGGCAGTGATCTCACCGACAACGTCGATGACGCGCACCCCCTCGGATATCTCGCGGATGTTCATTGTCAGATTCGTTGTGGGCATCGTCCCTTCCCTCAGTTGACAGAAGCCGTGTCTTCGTAGATGTGCATGAAGTCGGCGAGACGGGTGATCTCGAAGACCTCCTTGTAGTGGTCGGTGAGACCTAGCGCTCCCACCGTCCGCTGCTCCGCTCGGGCCATCGCCAGGACACCGACGATCACCGCGATGCCGGTGGAATTGATGTAGTCGACTTTTTTGAAATCGAGGACGATCTCACCAGGTGACTGTGCGGACTCGACGTATGCCGACTCCATACCTTCCTTCGCCATCCGGTTCACGGTTCCGACCAACTCGATCACCGAGCCCTTGTCGGTCACCCGGACCCTGGCGGAAAACTCTTCGTCTGCCATAAGGCTTCTCCTTACCGGTTCATCACCAGTTCGACAATGTGATGCCCGTTCTCACGGGCCGTGCTGACCTCGTCCACCATCTGCTCGATCAGAAACAGCCCCCAGCCCCGAGGCGTCTGGTCGCCGGCGATCTTCGCCTCCAGATCGGGAGTAAACGCGTGCGGGATGTCCTTGTCCCCGCCGTTGTCGATCACGCGTACCATGACTCGCTCGGGGGTGACCGCCACCTTTATCGAGACGTCGAGCTGAGGATCCTTCTCGTTACCGTGCTCGATGGCGTTCATAACCGTCTCGCCCACCGCCGTCTTCAACTTCTCGAGCCGGGCCACGTCAAATCCGAGTGAGCCGACCGCCTCCGCGACCCTGTCGATAGCCGCCCGCTCGTTTCCTTCGACGCTAGGCAGGCTGAACTCGATCAGCGCTTCCTCACCGTCGTGAAAAACCCCGGCGGACACATTTGCCGATGCAGTGCGTCGGATGACGACGAGTGTTATGTCATCTTCCTGCTCAGCGTCCGGCCCGGTCCAGGCCTCCAGGTCCCCGACCAGAGAACTGCAGATGTCCTCATCCCTTGTTTTCCTCGCAACCCGCCCCATCAGCCGGGAGAAGCCATACATCTCGCCTTCCGGACTGTGCGCTTCGGTTATCCCGTCACTGGTCAAGACCATCACATCGCCAGCTCCCAGGACGTGGGTTCGCTCGTCGTATTTCATGCCTGGCATCAGCCCGAGTGGCATCCCGGTGGCCCGAAGCTCCAGGACACCTTCACCGGTCCGGACATAAGGAAGATTGTGGCCCGCATTCGCGAAAACGATTTCGCCGATCTCTGTGTCGATGATGGCGTAGAGGCAGGTGACGAACATGGCAGGAGGTATTTCGGGCACGAGGTTCTCGTTCACAGAGGCGAGCACCTCGGACGGTGAGCTGTACTGCAACGCCGCGGCGCGGAGCATCGAACGTGAAGTGGCCATCACCAAGGCCGCGGGCACTCCCTTGTCGGTGACGTCTCCGATGACGACACCGAGACGATGGTCATCCAACTCGATGAAGTCGTAGAAGTCGCCCCCAACAGCGCGGGCGGGCCGGTAGAAAGCATCGACGTTCCACCCGTTGATCGATGGGAGTTCTTTGGGGAGCAGAGTCTGTTGGATCAGCGCGGCGACCTCCAGCTCCTGCTCGATTCGCTCGCGGGCCTTCGCCTCGGCCTGCTGTTCGCGGACGAGCTGGGCGACCTTCATCGCCGGAGCCACCTGGGAGGCCAGGTTGCCGAGAAGTCGCCGATCGTCTGTCGAATACGGTTGATCGGAGAGACGGTGACCCAGGTAGAGGGCGCCGAGAAGCTCGCCCTGGCCGATCAACGGAACGACGAGCTCGACTCCCTGCTCACGCAGGCTGTCGATGGTGTCCGAGTCGACATCGATGCTGGACAGCTCCACCGGCCCACCGGAAGACAAAAGGATCGTTTCCAATGTGTCACCGGGGGGAATCTCGATCGCATCGATCTCTCGTGTCTGCGACTCCAGCACGGGCCACGTCGTTTCGTCACGGGCCGCCCCGTTCCTCTTCGAGCGTTTCCTCACCTGAACCATCTCCTCATCTTTCCCTCACACCGTCCCGAAACCGTTACGAATCTTGGGACCTCAACCCCATACGTCCAAAATCTAACCCTGCGCCACCAGAACCGGTGTCGGGGAGTCGACGACCGTCGAACTCGCCATCAGCAACCTCGCGCCGAGATGTTTTGCCATCCCCTCACGCCCCCGGTACATCACTTGCTTGTGGGCATACGAAAAGACAGGTCGAGCGAACCTCGCAATCGTGTTCATCCAGCCTTTTGTGGTCGACACATACCAATGGAACCGCACTCGCGTTCCGCTGGGATGAGCTTCGAGAATATGGGTCCCGGTCCCCACCAGGTCACCTCGGACGATGTTGCGGACTAGATAGGGACGATCGATTTCGATCGCTCTCACCTGGAGTTGCAGGGTGAAGTGCCCCGGGCCGCAGATCGCGTACGAGGCCACTTTGCCCACGCCGGCCGCATCGCCCTGCTCAACGAGGTCGGATCGTGTCACCGATGGCCACCACGAGGTGTATTCCTCCGGACGGGAGAGAAGCTGGAAAACCCTCTCGACTGGCGCGGTCAGCACCCACTCTGTCTCGAACATGTAGTGGACCATTTCGCTCCTTTCACCCCAGTTATGCCAGACGTTCGGTACGGGAGCGTTACGGGGAGATCGCGCTGTGACAGCCTCCAGCTCATCGGGCAAGGCGAGTCAGTCGCGGACAAGAGTGGCGGCAGCCACGAACAGTGGTTTCTCAGAAATCCGTGAGCCCAGTACCCCAGACGCCAGGAAAAAGCCGAGGGCGAGAAGCGTGACCACGAATCCGTAGGACACGGTCCTCGATATGAGGAGATCGCTGTCGAAGAGCCCGCACGACCGTTAATGGGGCTACTAGATAGATGACCAGGCCGACCGCGATGAACTCGAGGTCACCAGCCTGAGGGAGGGAACCGACGACCCGAGCAGCGACACAAGACCTGCGGCGTCCAATAGCCAGTAGCGCGAGCTCGGCGTCAGACCCTGAGCCATACACGCATGGTTTCCGGTTGCATGGTCTGGTCGACAACACCAAGCCAGCCTTCGACTACCTCATCCGTGTCCACGCGATCGCGCAACGACCCGGCGAAGTCATCCATCACCCGCTCGGCATCATAGGTCGATCGATTGAAGCGACGATCCACCCACACCTGCATCCTCCTCCGCACCGGATTGAACGACGCAGCTACCCCCAGCGTGGTTGTCGCCACCACCCAGGGCTCTTCGAACTGAGCGCCAACCATCGCGGCGATACCCGCCACGGCCAGGACGAGCAGAGCGACAACGAGAGTGTAAGAAACGGTCCGCGACAGGATCCTGTCGATTTCGTACAGACGGTTCTGTGTGATGGCGAAGGAGACAGCCACCGGGATCGTGGCGGTCGCCACTGCCCATGCCCAACCCATTTCCAGGCCGATCTCTTCGCCCAAGAGGCTCATAACGACGCCTACGAGCAGGACGAGACCCGACCACGCAAGCCAGCGGTTCTGCAGCCTGGCGATTCCGGTGGCCTTTCGTGCCCTGAATATGAAATCCACCACCGCAGCCATCGAGACGAGCACCACTGCCATCCCGGCGACGTCCGCCAACATCGTGACTGAATCCTGGTCGACGCCGGCCGCAAATGGGTTTCGAGCGTTCGCCAAGAAATGGACCTCTTCCAGAATCAGCGTGGACAAGGCACCCGTGAACCCGGTCGCCACCAATCCCCACCAGAGGTACCGGCGCCCTCCCGTGGGAACTCGACCCTCGGGGAACAGCAGGAACAAGCCACCGATCCCGATCGTGATCATCGGGAACCAGATGGCGTCTGTGACGACGAGCAGTCCCACATTGCAATTCGCCGCGGTCTCGCACGCCGCGGCATAGTTCACCGACAGTTGCATCGCGGCCACTGCCAGCCCGAGCGCCATGAAGAGCCATCCGATGACGTTGCGAATGTTCCGGGAAAGGATCACGGCACCTGCGCCTGACGTGGTTGCGGCGGTGGCCAGTTCGATCCATCTCTGAGCAATCGTGGTCGGGTCCACCCCGATGTCGTGGCTTCCGGTCCAAGCCATCGAGAATCCCGTGCCTGCGACCACGAGAAGGGTGGTCGCGAGGAGAATCCACGGAAGGCGAGAGCTGGACGCCCTCATTCCCGCAACCAAACACCGACGGCCGCCGGTTGCATCGTGGAGTCGACGAGACCGAGCCAGCCCTCGACCACCTCGTCGGCGTCGACCCGGTCACGCAACGACCCGGCGAATTCGGAAGCCACCCGCTCGGCGTCGTACTTCGATCTGTTGAAACGACGGTCGACGACACCCTGGACTCGCACCCGCAAGGGATTGAACGCTGCGGCTATTGCAAGTGTGGTCGCCGCCACCACCCACGGCTCCTGAAACTGAGAGCCTGCCAAGGCCGCCACCCCGCCAACCCCGGCCGCGAGCACCCCGACCACCAACGCATAGGAGACCGTCCTGGAGATGATCCGATCGATCTCATAGAGGCGGTAGCGGAGGATGGCGACCGTGGCCGCCACGGGCATGGCCAGGATCGAAACGTCGAAGAGAACATCGAGCCACAGCGGCACCGAATCCCCGGTGACCGATTCAAAAATGGCGTTTCCAATCAGAGTGGTAGCAAACGCCGAGCACGCGAGGAGAAACCACTTGAGCTGCAGCCGTTCCACCCCCCCGGCCCGGCGGAAGCGAACGATGACCGAGATCACCGAAGCCAGAACGAAAGCGGTGAGCAGAACCGACAAGGGACCAAATATCCAGCCGTACTCAGGATTGGGGACACCGGGAATACCAATCGGGTTGTCCACATAACGGGAACACCCTTGTGCCTCTGAGAAACCGGAGCACAGTTGCTCCGCCAACAAGTACAGCCCGAACACCGATCCAATAAGGAGCATCCCCAGCCGCTGTATCCAGATCCAACGCGGACCGGGGACATCGCCGGTGGGATACCACAAGACCAAAAGCCCAACCGTGGCGAACCATGAAAACCAGAACGCACCGCCCAGGGCATCGAAAACCACGAGACCCCGGTCTGCCAGCCCACCGGATACGCCCGACAACAGGATGGAGAGACCGACCAAAGCGAACACCCACCCGACCCGGTTCGAGTCCGCCTTACCGATGATCAGCGCACCGAGGAAGACGAAAGTCAACGACGTCGCTATCACAACAAGAGTCTCGGCATCTGTCAGAGCCTTCCACCGGCCCAATGCCGCACCAAGCACGAGCAGGAGCAGCGCCGCCATAGTGGTGCTCAGAATGACTTTCACATGAACGGCCGCTCGTGAGCCGCCTCGCGCAACGATCACGAGACTCACGATGCCATGGCTTCGTTACGTAAGCGCTACGGGAGATGTCCCCAAGATTCGTGACGGATCGCCCGTCCGCTGAATCTCGTAACGAGCACTAACCTCGCCAGACGGAGGATTCTTGCTCGATATTCAGTTGTTGGGCCCGCCAGTGGTCACTGTCGACGGCGCCCCCATCCACGTGGACACGAGGAAGGCCATCGCCATGCTGGCCTATCTGGCCATCGAACGAAGGGTGGATCGCGAGCTGCTGGCCGGGCTGTTTTGGGCAGATTCCTCGCCGGATCGGGCGAGGGCTACGCTGCGGCGCACGCTCTCGGCACTGCGCGCGGGAGTCGGCGCCCATGCGGTCAGCGCGGACCGCAGCCGGGTCGAGCTCACCCCCGGATACACCTGCGACGTCGACCTTTTCAACGCCGCAATAGCCGAGACCGGCGGCCACGATCACGAGTCGAATGAGGTTTGCAATCGGTGTGTCAAACCCTTGAGCTCGGCCGCCACGCTCTATCGAGGCGAATTCCTTGGATCCTTCTCGGTCAGAGATTCCCCGGACTTCGAGGACTGGGCGCGACCCGTCACTGAGGCCTACCGACTGAAGGCCGGCGATGTGTTCGAGAGGCTGGCCATGGCTTTGGCTTCAACCGGCGATTACACCCGGGCCATAGAGACGGCCACCCGCTGGATCGACCTGGACGAACTCCACGAGCCGGCCCACCGCCTGTTGATGCTCCTGCATGCCTGGGCTGGCGACCGCGCCGGCGCGATCCAGGCCTATCGAACATCCGTGGCGGTCCTCGATCGGGTACTCGGTGTTCCTCCGCTGGAGGAGACCACCGAGTTGTACGAGGCCATCCTCGACGAGGACCTCCCGCCCGCCCCAGCAATGCGAAGGATCGTGCGACCTGCGAAGGCGGCTTCTCTTCCGGTCGAGCAGATGCTGGACCGTACCGGGCAAGT
>Ga0299914_10004079_pt1 | contig 10451 bp, 11 predicted proteins | sample RVTome_10_FD_201361 | JGI IMG/M metagenome (GOLD analysis project Ga0299914, IMG submission 201361) | Soil microbial communities from uranium-contaminated site in the Upper Colorado River Basin, Wyoming, United States - RVT153D57 (version 2) ... | reverse complement strand
GATCCGCGAGAGCGGGGACACCGAGAGCGCGCGCGCCGGGCTGATGGAGAGGTTCGATCTCTCCGAGCGGCAGGCGCAGGCGATCCTCGACATGCGGCTCGCGCGCCTGACCGGGCTCGAGCGCGAGAAGCTCGAGGCGGAGTATCAGGAGCTGCTGAAGACGATCGCGCGGCTCAAGGAGCTGCTGAGCTCGAAGCGGCTGCGGATGGAAGCGATCAAGGAGGAGCTGCGGGAGATCGCCGAGAAGTACGGCGATGCCCGGCGTACCGAGATCATCCCCGGCGGAGCGGACTTCTCGATCGAGGATCTGATCGCCGAAGAGGACATGGTCGTGACGATCAGCCACACCGGCTACATCAAGCGCATCGCAGCCTCCACCTACCGCCGGCAGCGCCGCGGCGGGCGGGGAATCACCGGGATGGGCACCAAGGAAGACGACTGGATCGAGCGCCTGTACGTGGCCAGCACCCACGACTACCTGCTGGTTCTCACCGAACAGGGCAAGTGTCACTGGCTCAAGGTGTACGACATCCCGCAGGGCGGGCGCGCCCATCGCGGGCGCCCGATCGTCAACGTCCTGCAGACCGACGCCAACGATCAGGTGGCCGACGTCATCCCCGTGCGCGAGTTCGACGACGAGCACTACCTGATTACCGCCAGCCAGCGGGGCCAGCTGAAGAAGACCGTGCTGTCGGCGTACGGCAATCCGCGCCGTGGCGGCATCATCGGCATGAAGCTTGACGCGGGCGACCGGGTGATCAGCGCCCAGCTGACCGACGGCAGCAACGACATCGTGCTGGCGACGCGCAAGGGTCAGGCGATCCGGTTCTCTGAGGACGAAGTGCGCGACATGGGACGCGACACGATGGGCGTCCGGGGGATCACGCTGCAGGGCAAAGATGACGGCGTGCTCGACATGGTCGTCGTGAAGAACGAGAGCAACGCGCTCCTATCGGTGACGGAGAACGGGTACGGTAAGCGGACCCTGATCTCCGATTATCGCGTAACCCATCGCGGAGGTAAGGGGATCAAGACGCTGAATCCGACCGCCAAGACCGGCCCGCTGGTGGCGGTGAAGGAGGTCGTGGAGCAGGACGAGCTGATGATCGTCACGACCGGCGGTGTCATCATCCGGCTCCCCATCCAGGGCATCCGCGTGATGGGCCGCGCCACCCAGGGAGTGCGGTTGATCAACCTCGATCAGGGCCACAAGGTGGGTGACGTGGCACGAGTCGTGCTAGAAGACGAAGGGGAGGGAGCTTCAACCGAAGGGGCGGATTCCGCCGCCCAGCCGGAGGAAGCACAGCTGGAGCTGCCCTCCGAAGAGGAGTGAAGAGCGAACTGAAGGTTTCCGTCGAACCCCGGTCGCCGCGTGCGACCTCGGACGGGTACATCCTGGTTGTCGACGACGATCCCTCGATTTGCGACACGTTGACCACGATGTTGCAATTCAAGGGGTACCGCACCGAAGTCGCACACACGGGACCTCTCGCCCTTCAGATCGCTCGTCGCGAGCCGCCTGATCTCGTCCTGCTGGACATCATGATGCCCGAGATGGACGGTCTGGCCGTGTGCCGGGAGTTCCAGTCCGATCCGCGGCTGGCCGATGTCCGGGTGCTGATGCTGACCGCCCGGGACGGCCGCAAGGACGTCGTCCAGGCGCTCGAGGCGGGCGCCAGCGACTACGTCACCAAGCCCTTCTACATCGACGAGCTCGTCGCCCGCGTGCGGACGAACCTCGAGGTCAAGCGCTATCACGACGACCTCGCGGCGATGCTGCGCATCTCGCAGGCGGTGTCGTCGTCGCTGGAGATCGAGAAGGTCCTGTACACGATCGTGAGCGAGCTCGCCGAGGTCGTGCAGTCCGATCGCGCATCGCTCATCAAGATCGTGGACCGGCACACGGGGTACGTCGTGGCCACGCAGGACGACCCCGATCTCCACAACCTGAGCATCGACCTCGACGGGTATCCGGAGATCCAGAAGGCCTCTGCCGAGGGCGACGTCGTCGTCATCGACGACACGCACTCGGATCCCTTGATCGGGCCGGTCGTGCACACGCTGCCCGTCCGGAAGTCGATCATGATCGTCCCGCTGCGGGTCCAGCGCGCCGATCTCGGAGAGTACGTGCTGCAGTCGTCGCGCCGGTACTGGCCGTACACGGAGCACGAGGTCAAGTTCGCGCGCGTGGTGGCGAATGCGGCAGCCAACGGTCTCGCCAACGCCGCTCTCTACGAGCAGGCGGAGATCGACAACCAGCGGCTGACGCGGCTGGCTAACACCGACGACCAGACCGGCCTCTACAACCATCGCTATTTCTATCAGCGCATGGAGGAGGAGTTCAAGCGTGCCGACCGCTACGGCTCGGACCTGTCCCTGATCCTGCTCGACATCGACCACTTCAAGCAGGTCAACGACACCTATGGCCACCAGCAGGGCGACGCGGTGCTGCGCGAGCTCGCGGCGGTGCTCCATCGCACGATCCGCGAGACCGACTTTCTCGCACGCTACGGGGGCGAGGAGTTCGCCGTGCTGCTTCCGGAGACGCACCTCTCGGGAGCGTACCAGCAGGCGGAGCGCCTCCGGCGCCAGGTTAAGGCGCACTATTTCGAGGCGCTGATGGGGAAGCCGCTGACGATCTCGTGCGGCGTGGCCTGCCTGCCGTTCAGCACCGACGAGTTCGCGATCCCGCGCCAGCGCCAGGACGCCCTCATCAGCTGGGCCGACCAGGCCCTGTACACCGCCAAGCGCGGGGGCCGGGACCGGACGATCACCTTCGAGGGCCGGCCCTCCCACGAGTGAGCCTCGCGGGTTGGATCGCCGCGCTGATCGTCGCGCTGGCGCTGGGCGCCACGCTGCTATGGCTCGCGATCGGGTGGCTCGGGCACTGGCGCCTGAATCGCCCGGTGACCGCTTCCCGCCCGCCCGACTTCACGTTCACTCCCTGGGAGACCGCCGCGGCGCACGAGCCGGCGGAGTTCACCACCTCCGACGGCGTGGCGCTCCACGGCTGGTTCCTGCGCCATGAAGGCGAGCGCCGGGTGATCGTCGTCATGCACGGGTATCGTGGAGAGAAGTCCGACGTCCTGGGGATGTCGACCGCGCTCTGGCGTGCCGGCTTCGACGTCCTGCTGTTCGACTTCCGGGGTCGCGGCCGGAGCAGCCCCGCTCCGTTCTCGATGGGGTTGTGGGAGACCGCCGACCTCGCGGCGGCGCTCGACTGGGTCTCCCACCGGGTCCCGGGAGCCAGGGTCGGCCTGCTCGGGTACTCCATGGGAGGCGTCGTGGCGATCCTGGGAGGAACGGATGCGCGGGTGGCGGCGATCGTGGCCGACAGCGCGTTCGGCAGCCAGCGCGAGGTGCTGGCGCACGCCGCCGAGCGCGACGCCCGCCGGGTCTTCCGCGGCTGGGTTCCGGGCCGCGTGTTTCTCCCCGCCATGGAGTGGTGGCATCGGCGGAGCGGGAAGCCGGGCTTCGCCGAGATCGCGCCGATCGACCGGCTGGCCCGGCTGGCGGGAACGCCGCTGTTGCTCATCCACGGCACGCGCGACCGCTGGATCCCGCTGGCGCAGGCGCGTCGGCTGATCGACGCCGCCCCGGGCCCCTGCGAGGCGTGGGTGGTCGAGGGGGCGATCCACTGCGGCGCCTACTTCGTCGACCGCGCCGCCTACTGCGAGCGGGTGGCGTCGTTCTTCACCCGGCACCTGGGCCGGAGCGAAGCCGCGTGAGCGGCGTGGCGCAGCACCTCGTGCGGCTGTTCGGGCCGGCCCGGGAGGCCGCCGGAGCGGACTCGATCGCGCTCGAGCTGCGCGAGCCGGCAACGGCGGCGGATGCGCTGGCTGCGCTGGCGGCTGCCCACCCTGGCCTCGAGCCGCTGCTGCCCCGCGCGCGGGTGGCGGTCAACTTCGTGTACGTGGATGCGAATACGGCCCTGGCTCCGGGCGACGAGATCGCGATCCTGCCCCCGGTGGGCGGCGGATGAGCGCCGGGGCGGATCGACCGGCAGCCGTCCCCGACTACTGCTGACGGGGGAAATCCGAGGATCATGCACACTCTGTATCAGATCACGGACACTCCGCTCGACCCCGAACGGCTGCGGGCGGCGATTGCCGACCCCCGCTCGGGTGCCGTGGCGACGTTCATCGGCGTCGCCCGCAACTCGTTTGGCGGCAAGGAGGTCCTTCACCTCGAGTACGAGGCGTACGCCCCCATGGCGGAACTCCAGCTGCGAGAGATCGGTACGGAAATTGCCAAGAGGTGGCCTGCAGTCACCGGGGTCGCGATCGCGCACCGCGTCGGTCGCGTCGAGATCGGGGAGGCCAGCGTGGCCCTCGCGGTCTCGGCACCGCATCGGGGCGAGGCGTTGGCGGCCTGCGCGCACGGGATCGAGCGCCTGAAGGCGACCTTGCCCGTGTGGAAGAAGGAGGTCTTCGCGGACGGATCGGTATGGCGCGAGAACGCCGGGGAGGATTTCCGCCAGAGGGGGTGAGCGATTGATCTCGATCAGTTGTCGGGCACGCATCACCGGCCAGGACCTGAGCTTCGTAACCGAGACGCTGGCTTCCGACGCGCGCGAGCGGGCTCCGCTCGAGTCGCTGATGCAGGACCCCGACTCGCTCGACCGGCTGCTCGACAGCCCGCTCCTTTTCGAGCGACTGCTCGAGGCGCCCAGCTTCCTCGACGTCTCCCCATACTTCTTCTACTACGTGGTCGTCCGGCGGGCGTTTCTCGACCACGGGATCGACGATCGCCGGGTGGCCGATTACGTCGGCGCGCTCCTGTCTCACCACCTGCGGCGCGAGTCGACGGCGGGCGAACACGCCGGTGTCTATCTGGTGGACCTGGTCCAGGCGATCGGCGAGGCCCGCACCTCCGACCACGCGTTCTCGCTCCAGACCGAGGTCGGGGATCGGGCGCTCTACCTGTCCGGCGTGTTCCCGGACTGGATCTACCATCGCTATCGCCACGGCCGCCGCAGCGTGGATCTCGAGTACTACGAGGACATGGGGCGCCGCTACTACGCGGCGGCGGCCCGCCACGAGGCGGCCGCGCGCTACGAGCTGGCCGACGTGCTCGAGCTGCTCGCCGAGGCCTTCGTCGCGCTGCGGCAGGCCCTGAACGATCTCGTCGACGACCATCTCCACATCGCGCCGCGGCCCGAGACGGTGGAGCGGCTGTGCCGGCAGGCGCTCTACCGGCAGCCCCGCTGATGGCGTTCCTCCGGGACGTGCAGGGGCTGTTCGAGCGGACATACGGCCGCCAGGCCGGCGTCGACCTGGAGGCGTGCGTGGTCGGCCCGCGTCGCTGCGCCGAGCTCGCCTCGCGCAGCCAGCCCGAGCACGCCGAGATGTCCGACTGGGCGCGGTTCTTCTATTACGTCGAGGACGAGAACCTGCGGCTGGCGCTGTTCTACGCCAACGACATGATCAAGACGCTCGAGGCCCGCGACCCGCGCCGGGAGCTGACCGAGTCGAACGTGCTGCCGCTGCTCGTCTTCACCGAGGAAGCGAGCCACGCGCTGCACACGACGTTCGCGTTCGGAGAGGGCGGGCCGGCGCGCGTGGCCGGTGAGGAGTTCCTGGCGGAGCTCGAGCTCATGGCGCGGATCGACGCCTACCTCCTGCTCCGCCACTTCGTCCGCGAGCTGGCCGACCGGTTCGGGGAGCCCGAGCGGGCGTGGGTGCGCCAGCAGGCGCTGACCCGCTGGGACGTGCCGTACTCCGACCCCGACCTGGCCCAGCGCTACCGGGGGGCGGCGCGCATGGCCACCGCCTTCGTCGACCGGCTGGAGGCCGCGCCGGTTCGCCGGCGGCTGGACGACCTGCGAACCTTCCGCGCCCTGCCGATGTGCGAGAAGCGCGCCCGCGTGGAGGACCGCGCAGGCCCGTAGCGTCGAGCTCAGTCGATCCGAGCGCCGGGAACGCCGATGCGAGGGAGGCCGACGCGCGCCCCGGCCGGCAGGCGCTGGCCCGCCGCGGTCAGCGTGACCCCGGGCAGTCCGGCGATCGACACGCGCGGGATCGCCAGGCCGTAGCGGTCCTCGATGGCCTCGATCAGCGCATTGGCGATGACGCCCTGGCCCTTGCAGGTCGGATGGACCCCGTCGAGGCTGAAGAGCCCACCGACCAGGTACTCCGTCGTCAGCGTCTGGGTGCCCACCACGAGGCCGTGCTCCTCGATGTCCGTCACGATGCCGTGGGCGTCGACGACCGCCAGACCGTGCAGCGCGGCGGTCTCCGCGATCGCTGCGTTGTAGGCGGCGACCGCCGCCCGCGCGACGGCCTGCTCCTCCACGTCGAGGATCACGTCGGCGGGCAGCGGCTGGCCGGTCCCGCCCATCGAAACCGGGATCCCGTCGCCGTCCAGGATCCGCTCGATCGCGTCGAAGGTCACCTGGTCGTCCGCCGACAGCGGCCCGTCCGGGCCGCTGAGGGGAACGGGCTCGCCGTCGGGCCCCGGCACGGGCTCGAGGGTCGCGGGGTCGACGACCACGGTCGGCACCAGCGACAGGTACGGCACGATCGTCACCGGTGGAATGTTCAGCAGGACGATCCGATCGGTCGTCTCGAGCAGCTGCTCGACGAGCCCCTCGTAGGCGGCGGCGAACTCGGCGGCCGCTGTCGGGAACCCGGCGGCCTCGCCGCCGCTCAGGACGTAACCCAGCACGTCGTTGTTGCCGAGCCAGACGGTGACGAACGAGGCGTCCCGCTCCGCCGCCTGCTCGGCCCAGGTGCCCATCCCCCGCAGCACGAAATCGAAGAACGCGTTCCCGGTGCGGGAGGTGGCGCGGCTGCGGGCGACCAGCGCCTCGGCGGCGAGCGCCCCCGGCACGCCGAGGTTTCCGTACGGCCCGGGGTGCCCGGGGTCGAGGGCGGTCCCCGCGGGGGTCGCGCGCTCGATCGTCAGCGGCGTGAGGCTGAGGAGCTCGATCCGGCCCTCATCCGAGCCCGGCTCGGAGATCCCGGGCGCGGAGACCAGCGGCTGCGGGAACTCCCCGCCCACGCCCGCCTGCCCCGCCAGCAGCCGGGGATAGGAGCACGACTGACCCTCGAGGCCGAGCGCTCCGTTCATGAACCCGGCCGTGAGGCTGTTGCCGATCGCGACGTAGCGCGTCAGGTCGAGGGCTTCGTCCGTCGGTCCCGCCGGCGAGCCGTTCCCGCCGCACGTCGGGATCGCCAGCGCGGCGAGCCCGGCCAGCGCCAGGCGCAGGCGCGAGCCGCCGCGCGCGATCACGGCAGGCCCAGGAGCGAGGTCCCCCGCAGCGTGTCCGTGCGGAGGTGGGGCACCGACCCGCCGTAGCGGGCGTTCAGGGCGTCGATCGCGAGGTTGGCGACGAACCCGTACCCCTTGGGCGTGAAGCGGGCCCCGTCCAGGCTGAAGGCCTGGCCGGTCGCGTACGCCCCGCTGAGCAGTATCCCATCGGAGAGCCGCCCGCCGGCGGCGAGCTCTTCGACGAGCCCGTGGACGTCGACCAGCGGCAGGTCGCGCTCGGCGGCCAGCGCGCGGATCGTCTGGTTATAGCCGAAGATCGTTCCACTCACCTCGCTCTGCTCGGCGGCGTCCAGCACGGCGCGGTCCGGAAGCGGGGCGCCGGTGCCGCCGAGGGACGCCGGGATCCCGGCGCCCTCGGCGAGGAGCGGCAGCGCCTCGAGCAGGACGAGGTCCGTCGCGGCGAGCGGTCCGCCCGGCCCCAGCAGCGGCACGGTCGAGAGCCGCTGCGCGAACAGCGTGTCGCCGGTGACCGGGTCGATGACGGCCTGGCCGGTCTGGGGGTCGAGGACCGGCTGGACGACGGTGATCATGATCGGCTCGCCGGTGCCCGCGTCGAGGACGACTCCCGGGACCGCGCGCACGGCCGGCATCGAGCGCGGATCGGGGATCGTGAACAGCACGACCTGATCGGCGATCTCGAGCACGGCGTCCAGCAGCGCCGCGTAGGCGATCGAGAACGTGCCCACCGGGGTCGGCAGGCCGGGCGCGAGGTCGGTGTCCCCGCCCGCCTCCACGTAGCGCAAAACGTCGCTGGTCCCGATCCACAGCAGCACCAGGGTGGGCTCGAGCGCGGCGGCCTGCTCGGCGAACGTCCCTCGCCCGCCGAGGACCAGGTCGTAGAACGGGTTGCCCAGCGACGAGGTGGCCGAGCTCTCGGCGATCAGGGCCTCGCTGACGAGCGCGCCCGGCACCCCCAGGTTCTCGAACGGCTGGCCCGGGGAGGGCTCGAGCGGGCTGCCCGCCGGCTCCCGCGCGAGCGCCAGCGGCATGAGGTCGACCAGCCGCAGCCGGCCCCCCGTCTGCTCGCCGACGGCGAGGCCGGGATCGGAGATCAGCGGCTGGCGGAGCCCCTCGCCGCCCAGGTGCAGGGCGAGGAGGGCCGGCAGGGAGTGGCCCTGCGCGCCCGCGTACAGCGCTCCGTCCGCCGCGCCGGCGGCGAAGTCGTCGCCGATGGCGACGATCCGGCCCGGATCGATCCCGCCCAGGCGATCCTCGACGCCGAGCGGGATGCTCTCGTCGAAGCGGCACGCTCCGGCCGCCAGGAGCAGCCCCGCGAGGAGCGTCGCCCCCACGGCGAGCGCGCGCGTCTCAGCGCGGCTACAGCTCGGCTTCCGGCTCATCCTCCAGCCCTTTCCGGATCCGCTCGTTCTGGGCGGCGACCCGCTCGAGACAGCGGCGACACGTGAACAACCCCTCGACGTGCTCGTCGGCGACCAGGTCTCCACGTGCGCCGCACAGGCAGCACTCCGGCCGGTCGTCGGGCGGGGTCACCGGCCCTCCACCGGCAGGCCCTCGCGGGCCCACGCCTCGAGGCCCCCGCCGAGCACGCGCAGGTGCGGGAACCCGTAGCCCGCGAGGATCTTCGCGGCGGCGGTCGCGCGCGCCTCGTCGTCGGCATAGACGAGCACGATCTGGTCGGTCCGCACGTGGAGATCGGTGACGTTGTCCTCGAGGACCTCGAGCGGCACGAGCGCGGCATTGGCCAGGTGGCCGCGGGTGACGTACGCCCGCGAGTCGCGGACGTCGATGACGTACCACGGCGGTCGCGCGGACTGCATCAGCGAGCGAGCGGTGCGCGGATCGACCACCCGCCAGGCGTCGGGCGCGTCCGGGTCGCCGGCGCCCGCCCGCGGGCGAAGCTCGCGCGGCAGCAGGTGCGCGGTCCGCTTGGAGACGATCATGAGCTCGTTGCCGAGCGAGTCGCGGACGAGCTGCGTGTCGGCCTCGAACCGCGGGGCGCTGTCGGCCGCGCCGCCGGCCCGCGCGCCGGGAGCGTCGCCGCCGCAGCCCCCCAGGAGGACGACCATCGCCGCGAGCGCCACCGCCTTCTCAGGCATCCGCGCCCGCGGTCTCCCGGCTCCAGTCACCGCTCCTGCCGCCGGCCTTGGAGTCGAGCCGGATGTCCTCGATCGACATGCCGCGATCCAGCGCTTTCGCCATGTCGTAGATCGACAGGAGCGCGCCGGTCACCGCCGCCAGCGCTTCCATCTCGGCCCCCGTTCGCGCGGTGACGACGACCTCCGACCGCACGCGGACGCCGGGGAGGCCCGCGTCGGGGACGATCTCCACCGCGACGGCATCCAGCGGCAGGGGGTGGCACAACGGGACGAGATCGGGCGTCTGCTTGGCGGCCTGGATGCCGGCCAGGCGCGCGACCGCGAAGGCGTCGCCCTTGGGGAGCTCGCCCCGAACCAGCGCCGAGAGCGCGTCGTCGCGCATGCGGATCGCGCCGCTGGCACGCGCCACGCGGCGGGACACGGCCTTGCCCGACACATCGACCATGCGGGCGTGCCCGGCGGAGTCGAGATGCGACGGGGACGTCACGAACCGCGGTCGACCTCGCCCACGGAAACGGCGACGGCGTCGGAGGCGGGGTGCGCGCCTTCCGGGCCCTGCCACGCTCCCATGCTGCGGTACTTCTCCCGCCGCCGCCGGATCCGGTCGTCCTCGCCCCACTCGGAGATCTCGCCGAGGTGCCGGCGAACCGCCTCGCTGATCGCCCGGGCGGTGGCGGCGTAGTCGGTGTGGGCGCCGCCCATCGGCTCGGGGACGATCTCGTCGACGACGCCCAGCTGCTGGAGGTCCGTGGCCGTGATCTTCATCGCCCGCGCCGCCAGCTCGCGCTTGTCGCCGTCCTTCCACAGGATCGCCGCGCATCCCTCCGGGCTGATGACCGAGTAGAAGGCGTTCTCCAGGATCAGGATGCGATCGGTGACGCCGATTCCCAGCGCGCCGCCGGATGCGCCCTCGCCGGTGACGACCGAGAGCGTGGGCACGCGGAGCGCCGCCATCTCGCGCAGGTTCCGCGCGATCGCCTCCGCCTGGCCGCGCTCCTCGGCTCCGATCCCCGGATAGGCGCCGGGGGTGTCGATCAGCGCGATGACCGGATGGCCGAACTTCTCGGCGGTCTTCATGAGCCGCAGCGCCTTGCGGTATCCCTCCGGATGCGGCATGCCGAA
>Ga0299914_10004078_pt1 | contig 10453 bp, 9 predicted proteins | sample RVTome_10_FD_201361 | JGI IMG/M metagenome (GOLD analysis project Ga0299914, IMG submission 201361) | Soil microbial communities from uranium-contaminated site in the Upper Colorado River Basin, Wyoming, United States - RVT153D57 (version 2) ... | reverse complement strand
GGGTCACCACGGTCCAGGTCGCATTGGGCTGGCTACTCGCTCAGAAGGCGGTCCCGGCAGTCACCGCTGGTGCCACCAGCCCGGAGCAGGTGGTCGCCAACGCGGCTGCGGCGGAGTGGGAGCCGAGCGAGGCGGACCTGGCCACCCTGTCGGCCATGCTCGACCGCTCGACAGGCCCCGTCAGCTCCTGACCGGTCGACGGCGTCTGTTGCCTCGGCGGGCTCTCGAGCGCTTGTCACGATTCCGTGCCTTTTCCGCCGCAAGGATGATCACGATGACAGCACCGGCGATCCCGAACACCGCCAGCGCACCGTTGACCGAGCTCATCGCCTCGGGAGCAAAGACCAATGTGGCGGCCAAGGCGATCATCACCACTCCCCCCACCAGCTTGAGGAGTCTTCCGGCGCGCTCTTCCATCTTCATCGCCCTCATGGCAAACGTCGCCAAACCGAACACGGCCAGCTCGTCGAAGAGGAACACCACCATGTAGAGGGCGAACAACGGGATGGCCCCGGCCAGGCCGACGTTCTGCTCTGTGACCAGATTGGCCCACAACAACGGGTACCCGGCGGTGCACGGTGTCTCCAGGATCGAGACACCAACCGCGAGGAGAGCAGTCCCAGCGAGGGCGGCCGGCAACGCCTTGTCGTTGGCTGCCACGGACCGCATCCGCCGGTAGAGCCATGGCTTCTGCTCGTCGGAGATGGTCAGTGACGGTCCTCGGCGAAACCAGAAGTAGTCCTTGAGATTGATGACGCCGAACCCGAGGGCGATCGCTGCCATCGCCAGCCGGACCCACTCCAGATTGGCGGCGAAGGAGAGGAAACCGTAGATGCCGGCCATGTAGAGGCCGTACAACAGGGTGGTGATGAACAGAAACGTCCCTCCGATAGCCAGCAACCGGCGTCTGGATCCGGTCCGCAGGACCAGGGCCAGGAGGATGGAGAGAACCCACAGTGAGCACGGGTTGGCTCCGTCGACCAGGGCGATCAGAACAGTGGAAACGAGCAGCGACGTGTTCCCGACCTCCACCCGGCCCACGATCGGCACGTCGATCACGTCGTTTGCTTCCACCGCGGGGTCGGCCGTCGCCGACAGCGCTGCGGCCACCGCAAGACGGATCTCGTCGCCTACGGCTGCGTCGAAGCCCTGCCACACCCGATCACCGAGGATCGTGGTCGGCACCGCCCTTGGCTCGAGACCGTGCGCGGCCATGACCGAGACAAACAAGTCCCAGTTGTCCGGGTTGTAACGCACCTCGTAGCCAATGATCTCCAGGTCAGGAAACTCATCTCCGAGCTCGGCGAGAAACTCCCACTCGGCTTCGCAATGGGGACAGCCCTGACCCCAGAACAGCACGAGGTCCTGGTCGGAATCCACTGCTCCTGCCGGCAGTGCAAACCCAGCCAACAACAAGAGGATGAGAACAGCCCGAAAGTGGGCAACCATCAGCAAATTCTCCGTCCACGGAAGGGCTGGCACCAGGTCCGGAAGTCACTTCCAGTTGGGCCCCAAACAGTCGGCGCATGACGGAACACCACCATCCACGCGACTGTTGTCTTCTGACGTGATCAACCCACGCCTCGAGCTCGACGAGAAGTTTCGAGGGAACGAGCTCGATCTCGATGTCTGTTTCCGTATTACCTGCCTCATTGGAGCTCGCGCTCTCGCTCCGCAGCCAACTACGCCGTGCAGGACGGTGAGTTGCATCTCACCATTCCGTCGGACCAGCCGCTGTGGTGTGACGGGCTCCATGAAGAGCCCCTCCGCGTCTCGGTGGTGCAAACCGGCAGCTTTGCCGGGCCTCTGGGCAGCACGATCGGTCAACATCCGTTCCGAGCGGGGCTGCAGGTTCGGGAGGAGCAGCCGACATTCTGGGGCTACACACCCCACTGCGGGCAGGTCGAGGTGAGGATGAAGGCCAGAGTCACTCCTCGCTCAATGTTCGCCTTCTATATGTCCGGCATCGAGGATCGCCCCGAGCGCTCCGGCGAGACCTGCGTCGTTGAGGTATTCGGAGAAACGATCCTCGATGGCTCGTCCGAGGTCGGCATCGGGGTGAAGAGGCTCGGGGACCCAGCTCTGTCCCAAGAGTTCTCAGCTCGCCGGATCGATATCGATGTTTCCGAGTTTCACACCTACGGAGTCGAGTGGCGACGGAGACACCTCGATTTCACCATCGACGGCGAGGTGGTCCGCAGAGTCCTGCAATCCCCCGACTACCCGATGCAGCTCATGCTCGGTGTTTTCGACTTCCCGGCCAAGGCCGGCGCGACTGTGGATGAGACGGCGATCCCCGAGTTGGTGATTGCCCATGTGCGGGGCACTCGCCCGCCTCTGAATGCGGTCGACCGAAAGGTACGCCGGGCGGTAAGGCCACCCGGGGGAATACGCTGACCCAATGAGTCGGGATCAGCGGCGTGTCATCGCTGACAGTGATGAAGATTCACGGTCGGCATCTCGTGCGATCCGTCTGCCGGTTATCGGCCTCAGTCTGATTGCGATACTTGTCGTGGTTTGGTCGACGGGCGGCGGGGCGCCCTCAGAAACCGATGCGGTGGCGGTGACAACTACCACGACGACGCCCCCGTCGACCTCTGAAGTGGACAGCGACCCGATTCTCCGGGTCGGCGAGCCACTTCGTTGGCAGCCGGCCGGGAGTATCGAGGACGCGTGGCCTCAGTCGATCGTAGAGCATGAGGGAATGCTCTATCTATTCACGACTGAGGGCATTGACTACCTGTCGAGGGCCGGGTCCGGGCTCGATGCTTGGGTGTCGGAGGATGGCAGCATCTGGGAGCCCCGAGGCCGGGTCATCGAGTCTCCACACCTGGTGCAGGCTGTGATCTCGACACCTCGCGGCCTCATGGCGACAGGGTCGCATGGTGGAGATGGCTCGCCACGGGTGTGGATGTCATCGGATGCCCGTGTCTGGTCCGAATTGGAGCTTCCGACCGACGTGTCGGACGCACCCGCCGGCTTTCGGACCTACCTTCACACGGCGTGGGCCGGAGACGAGCTGCTGTTGGTGGTTGGCAGCACAACTGTCGACTTGCAACAGATAATTGTCGATGCGCTCCCGGAGAATCTCTATCCCGCCATCGACGCCTATCGATATGGGATGAATTGGGGCGGCAACCCCTTCCAGGTCACCATCCAGGGGCCTCTTGGGATTGTGGCCTACTCCGCCACGGCAGAAGAGCTCGGCTTGACCGAAGAGCAAATCGAGCTTCTGGAAGGACAGGGGATCGAGACCCCGGCAACGATGTGGAGCTCACTAGATGGCGAGGCCTGGACGAGGTTCGAGTCGGAAGCCAGCTACGTGAACGTTGTGACATCGAACCCAAGCGGGGGTTTGATGATGATCGGCTACGGGATGCGCGGCGAGCTGGCGACCTGGACTTCGAGCAATGGCTTCGAGTGGGAGCAGCATGCTTCGATCGGGATGCCCGACATCATTGTTCCCTGGAACGATGGCTTCATCGGGACCCGGTATGCGGGTAGCAACCCCGATCTCGTTCACTCGGAAGACGGCGAGGAGTGGGAAGCATTCGGCGTCGATCAAATGCTGGCGAATGACGTCTCCTGGTACTTTGACCAACTCTCCGCCGGTGGGACCGGTGCAGCCGTCGTGGCCCACGGCTATGACTCCTCCGACATGAGTTTCGTAGAGAGTGTCGTCCTCGAGAAAGAGGGTTACACACTGACGACAGACGATGCGAGGAGCACTCTCGTGCTGGAGAGAGATGACTCCATGGTGTTGCGGATCCCCCTGTACTCGCAGGTGCAGGAGGGGGTGACCGTCGATTTCGAGACGGAGACGATCACCTTCCTCGACCCGGAGACCAATCGGACTCTCGTGACCTTCACGTTCGAGGAGGTCGAAGAGGCAGAGATGACAGCGTATGGAAGTGCCGGGTCGAGAGAGCGTCAGATCCTGTTGTTTACTCAGAATGGCCTGGAGTGGAGTGTTCAGGAAATGGGCCGCATCGTTGGCGAGGATCATGGGATCGGCAAAGTCCTCGTGACCGAGAACGGTGTGATCACCGCGACCTACGAGTATCCGAACGTGAGCACGGGACTGCCGCCGGCGCCGGACATCGACATGTGGCTTGCACCTCTCGACGGCGGGTAATGACGGTCACATGGCCATTGCCTCGTAGACCAGGACGCTGGTGACGATCGGGCAGTTGGCCAACAGTTTCTCGGCTTCGTCCATGTTGTCTGCATTCACAATCGTGTAACCCGTGATGGATTGTGCCCCTGGCGGAACCTCGGTGGATTGGCCGTGGCTCACCTCGCGGCCCGCGCCGAACGGGTTGCCACTGTCGACGATGCTCTCTCCGATCTCGGCGAACCAGCTGGACCATGCTTCGGTGACTTCGGGTGTCGGCTCTGGCCAAAGACCTCTGTAGAGGAACACGAACTTGCTCATTGGTTGTCCTTCCCGTCGGGGTGGGTTTCGCCCATATATTGGGCATAGTTTTCGAGTGTCTCTCGCTCGTTCCCCCAGTGCGGGTTGAACTCGCCAACCCACATCTGGAGGTCCCGGAGAGGCTTTCTGTGAAGGGCGAGGTAGCTGGTGCGGCCGACCTTTCTTCGGATCACCAGGTCGGCTTCCTCGAGCGCCCGGATGTGTTTGTGGATTGCGGGGAGAGACATCTCTTCCATCGCGGCCAACTGCGAGATCGCATGGGGCTGCAGACTCAGGGCCCGCATGATGGATCGCCTGTGCACGTTGGCGAGAGCATCGAAAACGCCATCCAGTCCTGTGTCCTCACTCGCCCTCATAGTTAACCTTTTGGTAAACTATTGAGTCTGACGTCGGGTGTCAAGTTCTCGGGTGCACCTATCGGATTGTCAGGTATTCATCGATCAGAGCCGTCATCGCCGGCACGAGCTCCGGGTTCATCGGGGCGAATGAGTTTTGAAGCTCTACTCCGTTGATCGATCCCGGCGTGCCCGGCCGCACGAGGCGGCGAAAGTCCTCGGGATGTGTCTCTTCAAGCCAAGTCTCGAATCCAGAGAGGTCTTGAACCGTCAAGGGCTGCGTGCTCTCCCCGGTCGCCGCGTCGAAGTTCGGCTCGGTGGCGAGAAGCGCAATCTCGCCGTCCTCGTTGAGTGCCATTGCCATCGTCTCCACGCCTCCAAGCCGCAGCGCCTCCAGGGCGAATTCGATGTCGCAGCTGAGGATGCGGGCGCTCTCGGATTCGCAGCTCCTGAGTGCGACTCGCCGGTCCAGGTCGGCTCCCCAGAGGAAGTCTGCTTCGAATCCCTCGGGATCGGTCATCGGGATCCTCTGTCCCCCTTCCACCCCCTGGTGGTAGGGCCGAAGCAGCCCCGTCTCGAATCCGACATCGCCATCGGCGGCGAACCACGATCTGAACGCGTCGAAGTCCTCCTCATTGATGGCGCTCACGACTTGGGAGACCAAGTCTGCTTGCATCGCGGGCAACTCATCCAGTGCCGGATCGCTGACTACCGGATCGGTGGACTCCCCACCGAGCAACAAGACGGGGATCGCGATAAGTGCGGCGAGGGCAAACCCCGCGGCGAAACCCAGCCAGGGCGTCAGCTGGCGACGCCCGGTGCGTGGCGCTTTCTCTCTGTCCTCGGTCCGTTTCGAAATGTCCTGAACCATGTCGGTCCTTTCCATTACCTCGAAGAGGAGAGACTCGACCTGGTCAGGCGTCCGTCGCCTGCCCCCGGTTGATACCGGGTTGGCGGACCGGAGCCGGGACATCAAGATGTCTTCCTGCTGGGGATCGATCCGCCTGGTCACGACTCGCCTCCTCTCTCGTCGGCACGTCGGGTGGAATCTCTGGAAATCTCACCTGCATCGGATTTGAGCGCCCGACTCATCCTGGCGATGGCCCGATGAAGCCTCATGTCGACCGCCGCGACCGATATGCCGAGGACCCGGGCAATGTCGTCTCGGGAAAGCTCCTCCCAAGCACGAAGGCGCAACAACTCCTGATCGCTTGGCTTCAAGCCGACCAGGGCTACAAGGACATCTTCGTGCTCCGACATGGTGATCAGGGTCTCGGCAGGCCCGGACTCCGGTGGATCGCTGCTGCCAATCAGCCGCGCGTTCAGCCGGCGGCGCCGACGGGCCTTTCTCTGAGAGTTCCGGACCACATTTCTCGCGACTCCATAGAGCCAGAGGCGTGCCTCATGCCCCAACGGCACGTCTTCGCGTCTCCGCCAAGCGACGGCGAACACGTCGGCCAGGGCATCCTCCGCTTCATCAGCTCCCAATCTCCTCCGGCAGTAAGCCCCCAGGTCATCGACATGGGTCTCGTAGAGGAGTCGGAACCGGTCGTCGTTGCCCGGCGTCGCGCTCATACCCATCCAATCGGCGGCAGCGGTACCCATTTCATCACGGACATGTCCGCGTTGCGCCACGACTAACGAGTTTCGTTCTGAGGAAATGGTGTTGGCTACACCGGTTAACGGACATGTGACCACTGAATCCCAAACGGGGTTTGGCACGAACGGTGGATCACGGTGGGGGCCTTCCGGGCCCTCGCCGTGCTCCTGAGATCAGTCGCTGCGATCAGTCGATGGAATCAGGCACGCACCTAGCCGATCAGCAGGTCCAGCACCACCCACTCAGCTCCATCCCACACCACCGGGTTCAGCTCGACGTCGCTCAGCCCGGTGCCGACCAATCCACGGCTGACCTGACTCACAATTCGAGCCAACCCGTCGATTTCAGCAGGAGGGTCACCCCGGTAACCGTCGAGCAGGGGCCGGGCGCGTATCCGGTCGATCATCCTGCGGGCGGCGGATTCGTCGACCGGGGCCGGGGCGAAGGCCACATCACCCAGGACTTCGGTGAGAACCCCGCCCATCCCCACAGACACCACGGGCCCGAACACCGGATCGCTCAAACCACCCACGATCATCTCCAGACCGGGCCGGAATCTCTCAACACGCGCTCCCTCGACACGAAGTCCTGCCGCGGTGGCCGACTCCACCACCCGGTCGAACGCCTCGATCACCGCCTGGGGATCGCGCAGGTTCAACCTCACCCCACCGAGCTCAGTCTTGTGGGCCAGACCGGGTGCGACGACTTTGACCACCACCGGATAGCCGAGGTGCTCGGCCGCGGTCACCGCCAGCTCCGAGTTGGTGACCACCTCACCGTCAACCAGAGGAATGCCCAAGTCTTCGAAAGCCCCGCCAAGAGGCTCGAGCGGTGGCACCGTGGGGATCTGACTCAGCCCGGTCAGACCGGCCACACCACGGATCGCCGCCCTGGGCTCCTCGGTGACCGGGACGCCGGCCTCCCGCAACCGGGCGAGACCGTGAGCGGCTTGGTCGCCTGCCATCCAGAGGTGGAGGACGGGCACACCCCACTCGGCGCGCTCGCTTCGCTCACTGGCGTCGGTCCCCCCGCTTCGCAGGGGGACAACCCCGCCCTGCGGGGGGACAAGACGTCGCACCCTCTCCTCGGTGTGGGCCGGAGGGTAGGCGGTGGAGACCGCCAGGACGATGTCGTATTCGCCGGAGTGGGCAAAGGCTTCGACCACCTCGGCAAACCGTCCCGGCCCACCGATGATCCCGCCCATGTCCAACGGGTTGCTGGCCACACCGTGGTCGAGGAGGGGGTCGAGTCGAGCTCGTAGCTCAGGCCCCAGCGCGGGCAGATTCACCCGGTGACGCTCAGCCAGGTCGGCGAGGTGGATGGCGATCCCACCGGAGTGGGTGACGATGGCAGCGCGATTGCCACCCGGGACGGGGGCGCGAGACATGAGCTCCGCGATGTCGTAGGCCTCGCCGGGGGTCTCGGCGATCACCACATCGAGCGAGATGAGCACACCCTCGAGGATCGCCTCCGGCACTGCCATGGCACCGGTGTGAGTGGTCATCAGGGTCTTGCCATGTCTGCCGGTGCCGATCCGACAAGCCACGACCGGTTTGCCCCGAGCCAGAGAGCCCCGAACGGCATCGATGAACACCGGGCCGTCCCGCACTGTCTCAATCAAGGCCAGGACGACTCGCACCTCATCCAGCGCGGACACCGCGTTGATGGCCTCGCCTAGCTTGATGTCCAATTCGTTGCCGGTGGAGACCGACACCGCCAGACCACTCCCCCGAGCCGCGGCAAGATTGTGCAGATAGCTCCCGGTGCCACCGCTTTGGGTGACGACGCCCACCGGACCAGACCGAATCTGGCTCACGGGACGGTCGAGACAGGTGAGAAAGCTGGCCGCCAAACCCCGGTCGGGTCGGATCACGCCCCCACTGTTGGGGCCGAGCACTCTCGCCCCCGCCGAACCGGCACGCTGGGAGAGCTCTCCCTCCAGATCGCGGCCAGCAGTGCCGGATTCGGAGAAACCGCCGGCGAAGACGACCAGGCTTCCGGCCCCGGCCGACTGCTCCGCCACCTCGCCCACCGACCCGGCCGGGATGGCACACACCACCAGGTCAGGTGGCTCGGGCAGATCAGACACGGTCTCGAACATCACCACCCCGTCGACCGACGGAAGACGGGGGTTGACGCCAAAGACCTCGCCGGCATACCCGAGTCGTCTCAGATGTCCGAGCACTCGACCCCCATGTTTGTCCGAGTCGGCGGACAGACCGACGATGGCGATGCTGGCCGGATCGAGAAGACGACCCAGATCGCTCATCCCAGCTGAGGGATCACATCGGACGCGAACAGGTCCAGGCTGTCGGCCTCTCCCATGTCATAGAAATAGAGGAGCATGTCGGTGCAGCCCTCGACGATGAACTCACCCATCATGTCCACGGCCTGGGGGACGGTCACCGCGAAATGCTCGTCCTGGAACTCCTCCGGTGAGCAGTTGCGCCGGCGAGCCGCGATCTCGAGCTTGTGACGTAAATCGTCCTCGTCGCGCCCGATGACCGACATCATGTGCTCGGTACGTCCGATCTCCTCGAATGGCCGTCCCACTGCCTCACAATGGGCAGCCAACACCTCCGACTTGTGACGAAACACCTCGATCCCATCCCCGAAGTTGGCGAAGTCCCCGTACCTGGCCACGATGCGGAGCGTGCGCTTCTCTCCGCCGCCGGCGATCCACAGCGGGGGGTGGGGCTTCTGGATCGCCCGGGGCCGATTGATGGCGCCGTCCACGGTGTAGTGCACACCATGGAAACTCGCCTCGTCCTGGGTCCACATCGCCAGCAACACCTGGACCGACTCCTCCAGCATGTCGAGACGCTCCCCGTCTGAGGGATAGCGGTAGCCGTAGGCCTCGAACTCTCGTTTCGACCACCCGGCGCCGATCCCCACATCGAGCCGGCCACCTGAGATCACGTCGATCGACGAGGCGATCTTGGCCAGCATTGCCGGCGGTCGATACAGGGCACAGGTGCACATCTGGCCGAGGCGAACCTTGGTGGTCACCGCGGCCAGCGCCGCCATCAACGTCCATGCTTCGAAGGTGGTCTCCTGCTTGACCACCGGATGGGTGTGGAAGTGGTCGTACACCCAGATCGAGTCGTACCCGGCGTCCTCGATGAGCCCGGCAATATCCACGACTCGACCCCATTGGTCTTCGACGGGGATCCCGTCCTGGTCGCCTTTCCATCCCTGTGGCGCAAATGTCCCGAAACGCATTGCTCTCCCTGTCAGCTCGACTCTGGCCACAATCTGACCACACCTTCTTCGGCCAGTGACCTCACCTCGGGCTCCTCGATTCCCAATCTGCCGTTGAGCACCTCCATCGTGTGCTGCCCAAGCATCGGCGCCGGGAGGTTGGGGCTCTGCCATTCGCTGAACTTGATCGGGCTGGGCGGATAGCGGATGTCACCCAAGGTGGCGTGTTGGTAGACGCCGATCATGCCCCGCGCCACCACCTGGGGATCGGTGAACACCTGCTCCATGTCGTTGACCGGGCTGTTGGGGATGTCGTATCGGTCGAGAACGGAAAGCCACTCGCTATTGGTCCTGGTGCGGAACACCTCGGACAGGGCCCCGACCACGTAGTCGCGGTTGGCCACCCGTTGGGAGTTGTTGGCCGACCGCGGGTCGTCCTTGAGATCGGGCCGTTCAATGGCGTCACAGAGGTTCCGCCAGAACTTCTCGTCCCGGGCGGCGACCACCACGTATCCGTCGCTGGTCCGGAATGCCTGCCAGGGGACCATATGGGCATGGGCGGTGCCGAGACGGGTCAGCTTCCGCCCCGAGTTGAGATGATCGAGAGCGTCGTAGGAGAGCAGAGAGACCAGGGTGTCGAGCATCGCCACATCGGCGTGCTGACCGTTGCCGTGCAACTCACGCCCGACCAGGGCTGCCAGGACCGAGATGCAGGAGTAGATGCCCCCGGCGATGTCTGCGATGGGGATCCCAACTCGGGCCGGGTCACCGTCGGCGGGGCCGGTGATGTCGACGTGGCCGCTGTAGGCCTGGACCACCAGATCGAAGGCGGCCTTGTCCTTCGCCGGCCCGTACTCCCCGAACCCCGTCACCGACGAGGTG
>Ga0299914_10004077_pt1 | contig 10455 bp, 8 predicted proteins | sample RVTome_10_FD_201361 | JGI IMG/M metagenome (GOLD analysis project Ga0299914, IMG submission 201361) | Soil microbial communities from uranium-contaminated site in the Upper Colorado River Basin, Wyoming, United States - RVT153D57 (version 2) ... | reverse complement strand
GCCCGAAGACGTAGAGCCCGACCGGCAGGGCCACGAGAAAGAACGCCGCCACCGGCGCACGACGACAGCGGTTCTGGCTTCGCTCGATGCCGCGTGCGCGAGCCATCCAGACCTCGTCGCGTCGACACGAGAGGTTCCCCGGATCGGACGAGGCGGCCGCGTCCCCGGCGGGCGTCGCGGTCCAGACGGCGGTGTAGTCCTCGCAGCCCGACCCGGTCGCGGCGTCGCAGGTGGCGCCCGGCCGATCCGCGAGCACGCGTACCCGATCGGAGGGCGCGCCCGTATCCTCGCCGGTCGAGGAACCGGCGTCGTGCGGGGCGGCGTTCGGGCTGAACAGGATGAGGCGATCGCCCTCGGCCCGAACCTCGACGGCGGCGCAGCTCGCCGTCCACCCCCGGCACGACGTGTCCTGGCCGGCGGCCGGGCCGGCCCACGACAGGAGCCCGGCCGCCGCGAGGGCGGGAACCAGGCGAAGAAGCGGTGGATGAGTCATTTCTCTTGGTTCCGATGTCCGATGGTCATGGTGACGCCTCCCCACAGCCCGGTACCGGTCTCCCGGGCACGGGACCGCGCAAGAAGCGTGTCAGGACGGTGGACGGCCGCAACTCGTTTCGCGACGGCGGATTGGGCGCCCCAGCGAGCACCGGGCAGGTCCGGACGTGTGGCGTCGGACCCACGATTCGGGGGCTCAGCGGATCGAGAGCGTGGACTGGGCGAGGTTGTTTTGTATGGTCCACACCACCTCGTCCCCCGGCTCCACGTAGAGGTCGTCCGAGACGTAGCCCACGCGCGACCCGACCGGGAGCGCGATGAACACGAGGGCCCGGTTGCTGCTCAGGGCGCTCCGCGGGATCGTGAAGCGCTGTTCGTCGTTGCTGGTGACGAGCCCGAGCGAGTGCCGCTGCCCGGCACCGTGGACGTACGCGTGCACGTCGAGCCAGTTGTAGTTCCGCACCCGCACCGTCACCGGCGCGTCGAGCCGACCGTCCGGGGGTGGCGGGCCCGTGGTGGCGCAGGCGAGCGGCGCGAGGGCGAGAAGCGCGGCGGCGAGCTTCATGGGTCTCCCGCGGTTCAGGTCGCGTGGTCCCCGGGGCCGAACCCGGCCCGGTCGCCTCGGGAATGGCTTCCCTACCCCCCGAGCCCACCGGCGGTCCGGACGGCTGGAGACATCGACCCGCTTGATTCCGGGTTGAGACGCCCCCACACGGTGTGGCCATGGACGACCACCCGCTTCGGCACGATCGGGCTTCCGCCCGGCCCCTCCCCCGCGGCTTCGCGCTCCCCGCGACGGTCATGGGGCTCGCGCTCCTCGCCCTTCTGACGGCCACCGGGTATCTGGTGTCGTGGCTCGAGGTGCGCTCCTCCGGCGCGTTCGGCGACGGCACGGCGGCGTTCTACGTCGCCGACGGCGGTCTGGCCACCGCACTCGCCGTTCCCTCTCCGACGAGCCCGGTGACTCTGGCCGTGGGGAGCGGCGTGGCCGACGTGCGGTTCGAGCGCCTGCTCGATCTGGGAGTCGGGGAGACGCTCTACCGCGTGGTCTCGGAAGGGTCGGTGAGCTCGTGGGGGGCGCCGCTCACCCGCGGCGTGTCGCGCGTAGCCTGGGTGGGAGACCCGCCGCGGGCGGCGGCGGCGCTCCTCGTGGCCGATTCGCTGGGTGCGGACGCGGCCACGGGATCGATCTCGGGTTTCGACGCCGGGGGCTGCGGGGCCGCACCGCTCCGGGGCGTGGCGGCCTGGCGACCGGTGGCGCCGGGACCCGGGCTCCTCCTGCTGGGCTCCCCGCCGAACGACACGGTCCGGGCCGCGATCTCGATCGCGGCTCTCACGGGGATCCGCTGGAACGAGCTCCTGCCACCCGACGGGCCCGCGCCCGACGCGGTCGTTCCTCCGGACCCGTGGCCCGCGCTCGGGACCCCCGAGTTCGTGCTCTTCGACGGGTCCGCGCCCCTGGGGTCCGGGGAGTCCGGCGCCGGCGCCCTGGTCGTCACGGCCGATCTGGTGCTCGGGGACGGCTTCCGCTGGACCGGCCTCATCCTCGTGGGAGGCTCGCTGACGATCACGGGGGACGTGATGATCCGGGGGGCGGTGGCGACGGGGCTGGACCCGGGCCGGAGCGGAACCGGTGACCTGGGCACGGGCCGCATCGACCTCTCGTTCGATTCCTGCGCGGTCGCGAGCGCCGCCGCGCGGCTCGCCCCGTTCCCGGCGGGGATCCCGGGGACGTGGCTGGAGCGCTGGTAGCGCGGTCACCGCCGGCGACGGGGAGCGGAAGGTGGCGATCCGCCCGCGCGGATCCGGCTACGGCAGTTCCGCCGCGAGGAGCCGGAGGAGCCCGTCGGGATCGTCCACGTTGAGCCAGTGACCTCCGTGGAGCTCGTGGACGAAGCCGAGTCCTCCCCCCGCGGCGCGTCGGAACCGCTCCATCTCCGCCTCCCCGATCACGTCCGACTCGGTGGCCCGCACGAGGTGGATCGCGGTCCCCGCGGGTGGGGTCTCGACCACGTCCCAGAGATCGCGGCGGAAGAAGTCGTCGAGCAGAGCCTCGAGCCCCTGGAGGTCGAAGCGCCATCCGTAGCCGCCTTCCGTGCGCGCGAGATTCGTCGCCATCCACTGCGCGACGTGGCGCGCCACCCCGTCTCGCTCGAGCGCCTCGATCGCATCCCCCCGGTCCCCGAACCGATCGGGGAGGCGTTTGAGGGCCTCGAGCATCCGGACCGCGCTCCCGCCCGGCGACCGGCGGGACGGTGTCGAATCGATGACCCATACCTGCGCAGGGTGGAGCGCCGGGGCCGTCATCAGCGCCACCTTCCCGCCGAACGAATGACCGAGCACCGCATCCGGCCGTCGTCCCAGGAACCGGGAGAGCTCGACGAGGTCGTGGACGCACGCGGCGAGGGTGTGCGGGGGTGCGAATCCCTGCGAGTGGCCGTGCAGCCGAAGATCCACGAGGATGACGCCCCAGTCGGGGCGCTCGGCGTGGAGCCGGCGGGCGATGGTGGCCCAGTTGCGCCCCGCCCCGTAGATGCCGTGCAGAACGTGGAGCCAGCGGTCCGGATCGCCGTCCGCGATCGAGTGGTGGTGGAGAATGGGTCGACTCACATCGTCTCCCGGAGCGACGCGGCGCCACGGCACCGCCCCTTCGCATGAACCGCGGGCGGCTCCTCGGGACGGCGTGCCCACGGGCGCTCCCCGGGCCGGCCGCCTCGCGCCCACGTACGTGTACTACGCGGAGGACGTACGCGCATGAGCGAGCCCGAGAACGGTGAGATCGAGTCCGTGCGGCCCGCCACCGGCGGGGGCGCGGACCGGCCGGCGTTCCGTCCCTTCCCGGGACTCGTGAATCCGCACGTCCAGACGCTCGCGGCGCGCGCGCTCCGCAGCCGGCTCGAGCCGCGTCAGCGTCGTACGCGGATCGACACGGACGACGGAGACTTCCTCGACCTCGACGTGTGGCCCCTCGACGAGCCGCGCGCCGCCTGTCTCCTCCTCCACGGTCTCGAGGGCTCCGCACGCTCGGGGTACGTGACCGCGACGTCGCGCGCGCTGGCCAGTCACGGGATCGTGGGCGTGGGGCTCAACTTCCGCTCCTGCGGGGGCGAGCCCAACCGGACCGCGGGCTCCTACCACTCCGGGCGGACCGACGACATCGCGCGGAGCCTCGCGTGGATCGGCACGCGGTTCCCCGGTCTCCCGCGGGCCGCCGTCGGATTCTCCCTCGGCGGGAACGCGCTCCTCGTCCACCTCGGGCGGACGGGCGAGGCGGCGGGGGTGGTGTGCGCGGCCGCCGTGTCCGTCCCGTTCGATCTGGCGGCGTGCTCGGACGCTCTCGATCGCGGGCTCGGTCGGCTGTACTCCCGGCGGTTCCTGCGCTCGCTGCGCCGGAAGGCGCGCGCGAAGGCACGCCGGTTCCCGGACGTCGTCCCGGCGCGGGCCGCCGAGGCCTCCACGATGCGCGAGTTCGACGAGTGGCTCACGGCGCCGGTGCACGGGTTCCGGAATGCGGAGGACTACTACGCGCGCTCGAGCTCGGTCCGATACCTGGGCGACGTGCGCGTGCCGACCCTCCTCATCCAGTCGGCGGACGATCCGCTCGTGCCGGCGCCTTCGATCCCGCTCGCCCGCATCGCCGCCAACCCCCGCCTCCATATGGTCCTCACCGAGCGTGGAGGGCACGTGGGCTTTCTCGCGCGCGCGGGCGCCGCGCACGCCGACGGCTGGCTGGAGACCCGGCTCGCGGCGTTCGTCGCGCGGATGGCGGGGCAAGAGCCCGCCGCAGGGCCCCGGGAGGCGGGGGGCGTGAACTCGCGGAGGTGATTATGTTCAGGCCCGGACGAACTCGAGGATGACGAGCCGGATGACCGAAACCACCCGCGACGCCGGCCCCGAAGCGCGACGGGCCACGATCCGCTGTCCGTTCTGCCTCACCCTCAACCGCGTCGACGTCACGCGCGCCGCGGATCGGCCGCGCTGCGGCGAATGCTCGCGCCCGCTCCTTCTCGATCGCCCCATCAGGACCGGCGATGAGGACTTCGAGCGTCTCGTCGGGGATGCCGAGGTGCCGGTCGTGGTCGATTTCTACGCGGACTGGTGCGGGCCCTGCAAGATGATGGCGCCCATCCTCGACGACCTGGCCCGTCGACGCGCCGGCTCGATCCTGATCGCCAAGCTCGACACCGACGCGAATCCGCGCACGCCGCAGCGGTTCGGGATCCGTGGCATCCCGACGCTCATCGTGTTCCGTGACGGGGCCGAGACCGGCCGCCTCACGGGCGCCGTCTCCGCCGACCGCATAGAAGCCCTGCTGGACGGCCCGGCGGCGTGAGGGCGCCTCACCCGACTTCTTCACGGGGCGGATCCGTCCCGTCTCCTGCGCGAGGGGCTCCGCGCGAGCTCCGCAACCCGAGGGGATCTCCATGCTGAAACGAGCACCGGCCGCGCTCACGACCTTCGCGGCCCTCTTCCTGACCGCCGGCGCCCTCCGGGCGCAGAGCTTCGGTTCCGGGATCGCCGTGTCCGGCGGCGACGCGCTCGTCGGAGAGCCGGGCGGCCCGACCTCGCCGGGTCAGGTGTGGGTCTATCGCGCCGGGACGGACGGGTGGAGCGAGGCCGGCGCGATCCGGCCGTCCGACTCCGCCGCGGATGACGGGTTCGGAGCGGGCCTCGCCATCGCCGGCGGGCGGATGTTCGTCGTGGGCAGCGCCGCCGTCTACGTCTTCGAGCGCTCCGGCGACGGCTGGACCGAGAGCGCGCGCATCCCGATCGATGCGGAGATCTCGTCTCCAGTGGTCGCATTCGACGGCGAGGTCGCGCTCGTGGGATCGCATCCGAACCGGTTCCGCCGCGGCGGCGGCGAGCCCGGCCGCGTGCGCGTCTTCAGGCGCGGGAGCGACGGCTCGTGGACCGCTTCCACGCTCACGCCGGCGGGCGGGGGTCAGGAGGGCGACGGGTTCGGGGCCGCGATCGCCCGGGTGGGCGAAGCGGTCGCCATCGGCGCGCCGGGGCTCTCCGCGGGCGGCGAGCGTGGGGCGGGCGCGGTGTTCCTGTTCGAGCGCGGCGACACGGGCGGCTGGAGCCAGACCGACGATCCGCTCGCGCTCGCGAGCTCCGTGCAGGGCGGCGGATTCGGATCATCGCTTCTCGCGGCGGAGCGCGACGGAGAGACGTCGCTGTTCGTCACCGCCGGCGGCACGGGCGCGGTGGGGGCCGTGTACGAGTTCAGGCGCGACGACGACGGCGGCTGGTCGCGGGCCGCGATGTTCCTCCCGCCCGTCGTGGACGGGCGACGGCCGTCGTTCGGGAGCTCGCTCGCCCTGGTGGACGGCGAGCTGTGGATCGGCGGAGCCGTGGACGAGGACGCCGCCGGCACGGTCTACCGGTACGCCGCGTCGGATGCGGGCTGGAGCTTCGCGGGCTCGCTGACGCCCGAGGGCCCGGCGCGAAACGCCCGCTTCGGCTCGAGCCTCGTGGTGGGCGACGGAATCGCCCTGGTCGGCGCCGGCAGCAAGGACTACGGCCTCGGGACGGTGTACGTCCTCGAGCGCTCGGGCTCCGGCTGGGCCCAGGCGGACGAGGTGTGGAGCGAGCCGGCCGGTTACGCGGCCGTGACCGGCGGCGAGGAGACGTGCGAGGACGGGACGGCCTCCGCGTTCGAGTGCAGCGAGGTCGACATCCTCTCCTTCCTCCCGGTGCGCGCGATGGGCGCCGGACGCGGGGTGCGCGTGAACGACGTGTGGGGGTGGACGGACCCGCAGACCGGGCGCGAGTATGCCCTCGTAGGGATGACCGACCAGGCCTCCTTCATCGACATCACCGATCCGGAGAACCCGCGCTACGTCGGGCGCCTGCCCATGACCGAGACCGCGACCGGAAGCACGTGGCGCGACATCAAGGTGTACGACGACCACGCGTTCATCGTATCCGACGGAGCGGGCGAGCACGGCATGCAGGTATTCGACCTCACCCGCCTTCGCGACGTGGGGAGCGAGCCGGTGACGTTCGACGCCGACGCGCTGTACGACGGCATCGCGTCGGCCCACAACATCGTGATCAACGAATCGAGCGGCTTCGCGTACAGCGTGGGCTCGAGCGGCGGCGGCGAGACCTGCGGCGGCGGGCTCCACATGATCGACGTCCGGACGCCCGAGCAGCCCACGTTCGCGGGCTGCTTCGCCGACGACCGCACGGGTCGCCGGAACACCGGCTACTCGCACGACGCCCTGTGTCTCGAGTACCACGGCCCCGACGCCGAGCACGCCGGCAGGGAGATCTGCTTCGGCTCGAACGAGACGGCCCTCTCGATCTCCGACGTCTCGGACAAGGAGAACCCCGTCGCCCTCTCGTTCGCCGCCTACCCCGACGTCGGGTACGCCCACCAGGGCTGGGTCACCGAGGACCACCGCTACTTCTATATGGACGACGAGCTCGACGAGATCGCCGACGGACGCGACGGCACGCGGGACATGCCGGGCACCCGCACGCTCATCTGGGACATCACCGATCTCGACGACCCCGTGCTCGTCAAGGAGCACTTCGGCGAGGTCTTCTCGAGCGACCACAACCTCTACATCCGGGACGGCTACGCGTACCAGTCCAACTATCAGAGCGGTCTCCGCATCCTCGACGTGCGCGACCCCGAGAACCCGCGCGAGGTGGCGTATCTGGACACGGTTCCGTACGCCGATGGCGAGGGATTCGGTGGCTCGTGGTCGAACTACCCGTACTTCGAGAGCGGAACGATCATCGTCACCAGCGGTAACGAAGGACTGTTCATGGTGCGCCATCGTCAGCCCGAGCTCGTCCCCTGAGGCGACGCCTCCGCGGGGAGCCGGAAACCCGAGGAAAGAACCCCGTATGAAGAGCCTGCTCGTCGGCGTCGCGCTCGCGCTCTGCCCCGCCGCGACGGCCGGGTGCGCGTCCGGCGCGCCCTCCTCCGCGCCCGCCTCGACCCCCGGGACCGGCGTCGAAGCCGCCGGCCCGTTCCTCTACGTCGCCAACCAGGAGGCGGCCGCGGTCACGGTGATCGACCTCTCCACGAACGAGGTCGCCGAGGTCATCGATCTCGAGGCCATGGGGTACGGCGCGAACGCGAAGCCGCACCACGTCGTCGTCGAGCCCGACGGCTCGTACTGGTACGTGTCGCTCATCGCGGCCAACCAGGTGCTCAAGTTCGACCGCGACAACGAGCTCGTGGCGAGCATCGAGTTCGAGCGTCCCGGGCTGCTGGCGCTCTCCCCCGACGGCGAATGGCTGTGGGTCGGCCGCTCGATGGCGGCCGTGAACCCGCCGCAGCGGATCGGACGCATCGACCGCGAAACGATGGAGATCGAGGAGTTCGACGTGTTCACCCCGCGACCGCACGCTCTGGCCGTCCACCCGAACGGCGGGTGGGTATACACGGGCAGCCTGGGCGAGAACTCGGTCGTGACGCTGGACGCCGCGGAAGGCGAGGCCGAGCTCCTCCGACTCCCGGGCTCGAGCCAGCACCCGCACGTGCTCGTCCAGTACGCGATCTCGCCGGACGGGTCGACGCTCGTGGCGACCGCCGAGATGACCGCGAAGCTCCTCGTGTTCGACCTCTCCGACCCCGCGGCGCCCGAGCTGGTGCGCGAGGTCGACGTGGGCGCGCGTCCCTGGCACCCGTCGTACAGCGCCGACGGCCGCGAGGTGTGGTTCGGGAACCTGGGCGAGAACACGGTCACCGTGGTGGACACCGGGACGTGGACCGTTTCCGACGTGATCGAAGGCGAAGGTCTCGCCCAGCCGCACGGGAGCGCGATCTCGGCCGACGGGAGCCGGGTGTACATCGCCAACCGGAACGAGCAGGGCGATTACGGCGCCGCCGGCGCGGGGGGCGAGCGACCGGCGGGGAGCGTCGTGGTGATCGATCGCGAGACCCGCGAGATCGTGGCCGTGATCGACACGCCGCCCTACGCGGCGGGCATCGGTCTGGCCTCGGCGCCGCGGTGACGCGCCGCCTTCCGTTCGGCGCGCTGGTCCTCGCGGCCGGGTGCGGCGGCTACGGCGGCGCGACGCCCGCCGAGACACCCGGCGGCGGTGACCCGGGCACGGGCGCCGTCTGGACACGCGAGGTGGCCCCCTTCCCGGTCACCCGGAGCGACGGGGCCCCCTACGAGATCCCGTTCCTCGGCGGCTTCAACGTCCCCCGACCGCAGTGGGCGGACATCGACGACGACGGCGACCTCGACCTTTTCATCCAGGAGCAGACCGACCGGCTCCTCTTCTTCGAGCGCGAGGACACGCCCGAAGGGCCTCGTCACACGTGGCGTCCGGACCGCTTCTCCGACCTCGAGGTCGGCGAGTGGTACCGGTTCGTGGACGTGGATGGCGACGGCGACCGCGACCTCCTCGCCGAGGAGCCGTTCTCCTACGTGCGACTCTACCGCAACACGGGGGAGATGGGCGCGCCGTCGTTCGAGCTCATCGCGGACACGCTCGAGGACACGCGGGGCGAGGCGATCTTCTCGGACCGGCAGAACATCCCGAACGCGGCCGACATCGACTGCGACGGCCTCCTCGACCTGTTCATCGGCCGTCTCGTGGGCACGGTGACGCGCTACGAGGCCACCGGCGAGATCGGGGAGCGCGCCTCGCCCTTCCGGCACGTCACGGACCGCTTCGAGGACATCGAGATCGTCGCGGACCCGGCGGCACAGGGCGCGATGCCCGGCCGGCCGGCCATCCCGATCCCGCCGGGCTCGCCCCCCGCACTCCCGACCCTGCACGGGGCCAACACCATGGCCCTCGCCGACGTGGACGACGACGGCGACGTGGACATGTTCTGGGGCGACTTCTTCGAGGCCGGTCTCCTGTTCATCGAGAACGCGGGCTCGTGCGCCGCCCCCAACCTGCGCACCGAGCCGCGGCCGTTCCCGCTCGATGACCCGATCCAGACGAGCGGCTACAACGCCCCCACGTTCGGCGACTTCGACGGCGACGGCGACCTCGACCTCCTGATGGGCGTCCTCGGCGGGGCCTACAACGCGAACACGACGACGGCCGACAACCTCCTCTTCTTCCGACACGGGGAGGGCGGCGCGTTCGAGCTCGAGACGTCCCGCTTCCTCTCGCAGATCGACGTGGGCAGCGAGAGCGTCGCGACGCTCGTCGACCTGGACGGCGACGGGGATCTCGATCTGCTCGTGGGCAACAAGATCGACCCCGACGACCTGTCCGACTCGCGCGTGTTCCGGTTCGAGAACACGGGGAGCGCGTCCGCCCCCGCCTACCGCGAGGCGGGCCGGCTCGAGATCGAGGGCGCGTACCACAACGCGCCGGCGTTCGGCGATCTCGACGGCGACGGTGACCTCGACATACTGCTCGGGACGTGGCGAAAGGAGCTCCGGCTCCTCGAGAACGTCGGGAGCGCCACGCGCCCCGAGTTCCGGCTCGCCGATTCCGCGTACGTGGAGCTCACCCGGGGGAGCAACGCGACGCCCGCGCTGGCCGACATCGACGACGACGGCGACCTCGACCTGTTCGTGGGGGAGTCCTCGGGCGCGCTCAACTTCTACGAGAACACCGGCACCGCGACCGGGGCCCGCTTCGAGCTCGTGAGCGACGAATACCAGGGGATCGACGGGGGGCGGCGGACGTTCCCGGCGCTCCTCGACGAGGACGGGGACGGTGACCTGGACCTCGTGCTGGGCACGGAAGCCGACGGGATCCTCTTCTTCCGGAACGAGGGTGACGCCGGCTCGCCGCGCTTCGTCGAGTCGGAGAGCCCCTTCCCCGCCGCGGAGGCGCTCCCCGTGTTCGTGACGCCGACGTTCGGAGACCTGGACGGGGACGGCGATCTCGATCTCGTGACCGGCGGTGCCGGTGGCGGGGTGTACCTGTTCATCCGGCGCTGACGGGTCCGGGGCGCGAACTTTCCGCGCCCGAGGACGTATGTAGGGCGTGTGGAAACCGGGGGCCGGGGCCCCCGGTTTTTTG
>Ga0299914_10004076_pt1 | contig 10455 bp, 12 predicted proteins | sample RVTome_10_FD_201361 | JGI IMG/M metagenome (GOLD analysis project Ga0299914, IMG submission 201361) | Soil microbial communities from uranium-contaminated site in the Upper Colorado River Basin, Wyoming, United States - RVT153D57 (version 2) ... | reverse complement strand
GGGAACGAGGCCTGCGTCCTGCTCGACTTCGGCGAGATCAGCGACTACGCCAAGCGCTGAGCTCCAGCCCGCGCCGCAGGCCGGTCGGCGGTGCCGCTGCCTGACCGCCCGCTCCGGTGGTGCTCGGCCGCCGGAGCGGGCACAGTGAGGTCATGAGGGACGACGGATACTACTGGTGCGTACGGCACAAGCGGGTCGAGTCCGGCGACGGGATGTGCCCCGGGCGGTACCGGCTCGGGCCGTTTCCGACCGCGTCCGAGGCCGAGCACGCGCTCGAGCGGGTCCGGGAACGCAACGAGGCGTGGGACGCCGAGGACGAGCGGTGGGAGCGCGGCGGACGCTAGGACCGGAATGCCTGGGCCATCAGGATCAGGCCGACCACCGTACCGAACCCGACGATCGTCACCTTCCACACGGTGTCCGGCAGCCGGCGGGCCAGCCGGGCCCCACCGTACCCGCCGATCACGGTCGCCGGGGCCACCACCGCCACCGCCAACCAGTCGACCGGGCCGAACAGGGCGAAGACCACGACCGTGACCAGCCCCACCACCGCCGAGGCGAGGTTCTTCAGCGCGCTGACCCGGGCCAAGGTCTCGTCCAGCACCAGCGCGATCATCGCCACCAGCATCACCCCGAGCGCGGCCCCGAAGTAGCCGCCGTAGACCGCCGCCAGCCCGACCATCGCGTGCAGGTAGCCGGTGGCCCGGCGGGGGGAGAGCTGGTGCGGCTGCCCGACCAGCCGGCGCAGCCGGTCCTGGAACGCGAGCGTGGCGCTGGCGCCGAGCACCAGAAACGGCACGATCAGCTCGAACGCCCGCTCCGGGGTGACCAGCAGCAGCCCCGCGCCGGCCAGGCTGCCGGCGGCGGCGGTCGGCAGCAGCTGCCGCACCCGCCGGCCCTGCCCGGCCAAGTCCGCCCGGCTACCGGCCACCGAACCGAGGTAGCCGGGGAAGACCGCGATCGAGTTGGTCACGTTGGCGGCCACCGGCGGCAGCCCGGTCGCCAGCAGGGTCGGGAAGGTCACCAGCGAACCGCCGCCGGCCACCGCGTTGACCGTACCCGCGGCCAGGCCGGCGGCGAGCAGCAACGCAGCTTCGCCGGGGTCCATGCAGGCGACAGCGTACGGGGTGCTGGCCGGTCGGGCAGGGCGGGGTGGCGTACGCTGGTACGAGCGACGGGCGAGTCGGCCGGGCGGTCGCGACAGCGGGCAGGACCCAGTGTCGAGGAACGTCCGGACTCCACAGGGCAGGGTGGTTGCTAACGGCAACCCGGGGCGACCCGCGGGACAGTGCCACAGAAAACAGACCGCCGGCCGGATTCCGGCCGGTAAGGGTGAAACGGCGGGGTAAGAGCCCACCAGCACCCCGGGTGACCGGGGTGGCTCGGTAAACCCCACCCGGAGCAAGGCCAAGAACGGCCGCCGCCGCACGGAGGCGGCCGGCGCAGGCGATCGAGGGCGGCCCGTCCGATGCCTGCGGGTAGGCCGCTGGAGCCTGCCGGCGACGGCAGGCCTAGATGGATGGCCGCCGGCTGCCCACCCGCCTCGGCGGGTGGGCGGTGCACAGAATCCGGCGTACAGGCCGGCTCGCCCGTCGCGTACCTGATTGGTCTCCCGATCGTGTCCGTGACCTGTGGTTACAGCTGGCATCGATGGTCAACGTTGGTCATCGTTGGGCGGCATCTGGCGGCCCAGCCACGGCCCGGACGGCCCAGAGCCGGCCCCATGGTTGTTCACCGGCGGCGCGACTCGCGCAAGCTCCGGGTACTGATCCATCCCGTCGCCGTCGACCCGCACTCTAGTGGAGCCGGGTTCTGGCCCCCGGTCAAGCTGGAGCGCCCCACCGGACGAACGAGCTTGACCGGGGGCCAGGTTCCGGCTAGGCCTCGCCCGGGTCGGCGGCGGCGGGATGGATCAGCCGAGCAACCACCCACCCGGGCCGGGCTGTGGTTGGTGGACTCTCCCACCTATCCCGGAGCCAGAGCGCCCCCGCCGGAGGCGCTCGTAGTCGTCCCTTGATCCGTGGCTCGGCGACCGCTGCTGGTGGGGTCCGGATCGGTAGGGACCTGGTGCCTGACCTGGGGCTCCTGGCGGTCCGTGTTTGGGCCAGTGCGACGGCGTTGCTGTCAACTTCTGCTGTCAGCGGCGGTAGGCCGGTGCGGGGCGCAAACCCTGAGGGCACCCGCCTCCGGAGAGCGAGGGCCGACCGCGCCATGACAAGCTGCTGAGCTGTACGTCTACCGCGTCGGCCGGCCAGTCGCCACGACTTCGGCACGCATTTGGCACGGCGTGCCGATCATGATTCTGGGCGTCCGCCGCTGGAACCTTATCTTAGTCAGGCGATGAAGTCGCTACCTTCATCGAGCCGTCGTAGGAGGTTCGCGAGGACGATCACCGCGTCGGCGACGATGCCCGCCTCGGTTCTAGTGGGGCTCGTGCGGTGCTTCACATCCTGAGCGAGTTCGATCGTGGTCCTGGCGTATCGGCGCAACCGCTCGTTGTCCGAGCCGGGGACCCGGGCGGCGATGTAGCGATCTAGCCGCTTCTTCGTATCTGAGACGTTCGGCTCCGGCTCCTCCGGAGGTGAGAATTCGGCATGGTCGTAGACCTTACGGCTGAGCGCCTCCGTAATACGGACACATACGAGTCCGACGGCAGCGTAGTCCTGCGGACTCTGCGCGGCACGGAACAGGCGACGGAGTTCGGTGATCTCGGTGTCCACCTCCGGCCAACCCAGGGCCGAGCGCGCCGAAGCCGCCTCGACGAGGGTCGCGTCGAGCGCCTGATCCTGGAGCCGAAGGAGAACGGCGTAGTGCTCGTCCAACAACTCCGACAGCAATGCGCGCCGAGCATTGTAGTTGCCGGCAGCGCCGTGATCGATCCAGTACCGCTTCCAGGACGTGTGATCTTGAAACGGAAGGGCGACCTCACGCCCGGCCCGCGCCGACGTGCGCTGAAGAGCACGGATCGCGAGCCTCATGCCGGTGTCCGTCGTGATAGGAGCCCCTCCAGTGCCCGACTTATGAAGCTCGTCGCGGACGAGGTCCATCAGCGCGACGGCGACGTCAACATCTGGCGTGTCTCGCTCAGGACCCCTCACGAGACAGGCAAGGCGCTCCAGGTCGAGGTACCATCCCTCAAACGGTTCCAAGCTTTGACCCCCGCCGATGGGCAGGAGGAACGAGTCGGACGTAAGAACCACGCGTCCACCATACGGTGGCCGGACGCTGGCGTGCTCCAAGTTTCTTCACCGACCGGAGGACTCGAACGCCAAATGTGCCAGACTTGTACGAGTCGGACAATTGGGCCGGCGGACCTAGCCGAACATTGCTGTGCTGCCCGCGCCAGGCAGATTCAGAAGTGTAACTTGCCGAAATCTAGCTTGGACGGGGACTGACATCGAAGAAGTAAGACGGTCACCCGTCAAGACGGCTGGGAGCGGCCCGGTGTGCATCGGTTGCTAGCGACTGGGAGGAGTGCGGTCACTGTGCTCAAGCGCCTGGCGCTGTAGGATACAACACAAATATGATGAGTGCGTGGGCTTCCTCGTTGCTCTGCTGCCTGGTCTACGTGATCTACGTACGCCGTTTTCCGTGGGTGTTCTATGGTTCGGCGTCCTATTGATCGTGCTGACGCCGCACGCGGATAGCCTCCTGGAAGAGACACCTAGAGTCGATGCTTTAAAAGATCTCCTGACAGCCTGGCCGACCTCATTGTTGGTTCCGGCCGCCTTCACGGCGGCGTTCTTACTTGGGATGCTGATAACGGCACCTACCCTATTCGTGATGAGGCGAGTTGGTCAGCTGCTTGGGGCCGCGTTAAGACTAGTGAGCTGTTTCCAACCTGTGTTGGGCTGATGATCACGGGTTGATGTCGGTGGCGTGTCGATCATCCAGATAGGGCGAAGCTCCCGGTAGAAGGCAAGTCGACCAAGACAACCCCTCGCCCCGGGAGCTTCGGTGATCTATCCTGGCACGCTTGCCCTGTCCCGCGCGCACCTGACCTACCTGGCCGACGTGCTGCGTAGCCATCGCAACCGGATCGGCTCCAGGTGGCGGCGCCTCGCGCCTGGCCGTCAGGCGCTGCTGGTGCTGGCTCACCTGCGTAACGGTGACACCTACACCCGGCTGGCCGAAGGGTTCGCGGTGGGGACCACCACGGTGTGGCGCTATGTGCGCGAGGCGGTCGATCTGCTCGCCGCCCAGGCACCTACGCTAACCGCCGCGCTGTGGCGGCTGGCCCAAAACGGCCACCACCTGGGCATCCTCGACGGCACGGTGGTCCCGATAGACCGGCTGTCCGGGCCGCAGGATCGGCGCTACTACTCCGGCAAGCACCGCCACCACGGGGTCAACCTGCAGGCGCTGGTCGATCCTCGTCGTGGTGAGCTGGTGTGGATCTCGCTGGGGTTACCCGGCTCGACCCACGATCTGACCGCCGCCCGTATCCACCGGATCATCACCGTCGCCGATCGTGCCGGGGTGGAACTGCTGGCAGACAAGGGATACCAGGGTGCCGGTGGCTCGGTGACCACTCCGCACAAGGGCCGTCGGCTCACCAAGGTTCAGAAGCAGCACAACCGGATGGTCCACAGCCTGCGTGGCCCTGGTGAGCGCGGCTTCGCCGTCCTGTCCGCGTGGCGGATCTTCACCAAGGTCCGCTGCTGCCCGCAGCGGGTAGGCCCGATGGCTCAAGCCGTGCTCACCCTCGAGCTCGCAAAGCAGTCGTAGACGTCGATCTAGAGCCAGGTTGGAAACGGCTCACTCTTGCGGCTAAGATACCCGACGCAATACAGTAAAGCACTCGGCGTACTACACTTCATCCACGCGGGTTTTAGCGATAGCGTCAACCCCAAAGACTTATTCGGTGGTAGTGGCGTCCCTAGAGTGCTTCAACGTGGCATAGACATCTCTACCCCCATCAGCAATGCCGCTCGTGCTCTAGTGGCCGCCGCTGTGTATACTTCGCTGGGAAAGCTGAAGGCTTCTCCGCTAGTGGCTGCGATGTTTCCGGTCGATCACGTCATCAAGCTAGTCGGCTACAGCGCACCTCAACTCGCCATCACGGCGCCCGCTCTCTACCAGGACTACGATAGACTTCGATCAGAGGCGGCGCTACGGATGGCCATCGCTCCCCCCTCTCGTAGCCTTTGTAGCGGTACTCCCCGTCAATAACAAACCGCTCATAGTGTTACTAGTTGTACTCGGCGTGACCATTCTTCTAATGCAGGCGGCATCTCAGGTTCGAGCAGCAAACGGAGTGCTTGCCAATTCGGTGTATTTGGAGTATGTAACCATGCCGGTCCTGCAATCCGTTGTAAAGGCAATGGAGACCGGGCAACCTCGAAATCCTCGGTACGACGGTGAGTGGGTTGGGGCATTGATTTATGCGATGTTCCGAACCGGATCGTCTGTGGCCGGGGACCTTGTACTGCGTAGAGTCCTTCACACCGGCGATGTCGACACCCTGGTCGACATGCTGCTCTACTTTGAGGATATCGAGGATTTCATTTACGACTATACCGTATCGCGAATGCGACACCCCGCATTCTACAACGAGAAGTATGGCGAGGCGTTAGAACGCTGTAGTATGGGCCACCCGCATGAAGTTGCGCCGCCGCCGCAGCGGCGAAGACATCCGATCCCACCTGCTACGAGCCGGACAAGTTCAGGTTCAAGCCTAGAGGGCGGGGAGTGACCGATTTGCGGTCAACGTTGCGGTATGGATGTTCGTGCTGGTGAGAGTGGGGTAACAGTCTGCCGTCAAGGCGAGGTTGACGGTGGAGCCTGGCTTGCCAGAGCACGGTGGGCGAAGTGCCTGGTTGCGCTGGGTGTCGGCTGGTGTCGGCTGCCCGCTGGTGACCGCTCCTGCCCGCTCGCGGCCCGGGCTAATGGCACGCGAATGGCACGTTGGATCTTGGCGCGAACAGCGCACGCTCCGGGTCCTGATCTATCCCGTCGCCGTCGACCCGCACGCCAGTGGAGCCGGATTCTGGCCCCCGGTCCAGCTGGAGCGCCCCACCGGACGAACGGGCTGGACCGGGGGCCAGGTTCCGGCTAGGCTCCGCCCGGGTCGCCGGTGGCGGGATGGATCAGCCGAGCAACCACCCACCCGGTCGGGTCTGCTCATGGACCTTCCGGCCATCCCGGAGCCGGAGCCCTCCGCCGGAGGTGCCCATGGCTTCCGGCGCACGGGCCGGCTTGCCCGTCCCTAGGAGGACCGCCACTGTGCATGACCTGCGGCGGAAGGGCTTCCTCGTGGGAGCATAGGCGGCCAGGCCACTGGTATTATCTGAGCGACCACTACCGGAGGCACCGTGAGTAATCCTGCCTGGGCGGCGTACGCTAAGCGTGACGATCTTCGAAGCTATGGAAGCAACGGACTACTTCTCTTTGCCCTCCAGCTTCACTTTGCGCTTGACGACATAGACTCGGTAGCAGCAGATTCACTGACCGACGGGGGCAACGACAAGAAGTGTGATCTGGTTTATGTCGATCGCGACCGCGGGCGACTCGTGGTCGCCCAGGGCTACGAGTCCGATCAGCCGGGCCGCAGAACGGCGCCAGCTAACAAGGCGAGCGATCTCAACACCGGTGTGAGCTGGTTGCTCGCCGGTGGGGTCGAAGGGCTCCCGGATGCCCTCCGCTCTGCCGCGCTTCAAGTAAGGGCCGCGTTGGAGGAGCAGGTGATTAGGCAGATCGACCTATGGTTCGTCCACAACCAGCGTGAGTCTGCCAACGTCTCCGAGGAGTTGCAGCAGGCTGCACGAACCGCGAAGAGTGTGGTAACGCTGCACTTTCCGCAGGCGCAGGTCACGTCGATCGTTGGTCGTGAAATCGGCCTAGAGACTCTAGCGGAGTTGTACAATCGGATTCAGACACCCATAGCTGTGACGGACAAGTTCACCGTGCCGATCCGTGGAGGGTTTGAAGTCGTCGCCGACTATTGGCGCGCTTACTGCACATCTGTGCCCGGTTCCTGGCTTCGGGAGGTCTGGAAGACGCATGAGACAAACCTCCTCTCGCCTAACGTTCGAGACTATCTAGGAATAGTAAAGACTCAGCGCAACATCAACTATGGAATCAAGAGCACTGCCAGGGAAGAGCCCGGCGAGTTCTGGATCTACAACAACGGCATCACGATTCTTGTAAACGAATACCTACTGAAGGAATCGCCCGATGGTTCCGGGCCAGAAGAGCTGGAGATCACTGGGATTGGCATAGTCAATGGGGCGCAGACCACTGGTTCCATCGGCACTCTTGCTGATGACGAAGCCGCGAAGGTCGACAGCATCCAAGTTATGGCAAGGTTCGTGATGTGCGACAGTCCCGGCATCCTCGGCGAGATCGTCCGATACAACAATACTCAAAATAAGGTTGAAGCGGCCGACTTTCGTAGTAAGGACGCGGTTCAGGAACGGCTACGATCCGAGTTTGCGGCTGTACCGGATGCTTCCTACCGAGGCGGTCGCCGAGGCGGCGTTACTGATGCAATCGAGCGGCAGAAGAATTTGGTAGCCGACAGTGCGGTCGCACAAGCGCTGGCCGCGTTGCATGGCCGCCCGAACCTTGCTTACAACGACACCAGGCGTATCTGGGACGATGATGGCACCTACGCGGAACTGTTCAACGAAAGAACCACGGCACGCCACATTGTCTTTGCGTACGCGCTACTTCGAGCGGTGGAGGCTGCGAAGAAGGAGATAGCGGATCGCGACGAGGGCACAAGGACCCAATCGCAGCTCAGGCAGATGGCTTTCTTCCGGCAGCGTGGCTCGATTCAGCTGCTGGTCTCGGCTATCGCTGAAAGCCTGGAGACGATACTTGGCTATGCCGTCACTGACAGATTCGCACTTAGCTTTGGCCAGAAATGCTCCCCGAGAGAGGCTAGTAGCTGCTGGTCCCCAGTAGTGGCCGCGTGCCTACCCTTCTGCGACCGGCTAAGCGATGCTGCCGACAGGAACCTTCAGAATGCGGAGAAAGTGCGGAACGCAATGGAGACTTTCCAGAGCCTAATTGAGGCGACGGGCGAGGCGAATAGAACGATGTATCAGTCGTTTAGCGCCAAAGTGAGCGCCGACTGACTCTCCTGGGGCGCGTCTGACGTTATGTGCGGGCTTCCCGGACGGGATTGATAGCCTTACCCAACTAGCCACCCTAACCGGGCACGCCCGGTGTTTCTAGGCCATCCCGGGAGCGCGGTGCCGGAGGCATCAACCCAGGACTATTCATTGGCCAAGCTCGCTGGCGGCGGCCGGGCGCGGCGGGCCGAAGGCCCAGAGCGCCCCGGCCGGCCGGCGCCGCGCGGAGCGCGGCGCCTTGACCCTGTACAGCGGATTTCGGCAACGTCGGCCGACCGCCATTGGCCAACGTGAGGCGTGACGTTTGTCCGGCCGGCGCGGGAGCCGGGGTGGCGCGACTTGGCTAGCCGGTGAGCGGGGCGGTCGTCGCGGCGTCGATGGCGTGCAGGACAGCCGCAGTGTCGGTGAGGTCGGTAAACACGGTGTCTGCCCCTGCTGCGCAGAGGTCGTGGGCGGTGTTGTGGCCGCTCGCGACTGCGACGATCGCGGTGCCACTCTCGCGCGCGGCTGCTACGTCGTGGGTGGTGTCGCCGATGATGACGGTGTTCGCTTGGGTGAACCGGTGTCCGTGCTTGTCGCTGGCGCGGCGTTGCGCGAGTGGGACGAGGGCGGCTCGGTCGGTGGCGTCGTCGGCGTAGGCGCCGATATCGAGATCTAGCGCGCTGTCCAGGCCGAAGAGAGCGAGCTTGACAGCGGCAACGTCGCGATAATTCCCGGTCAGCACGGTTTGGATGGTGTCGGGGACCTGGCACAGGGCTGCGACGGCTTCGGCAGCACCGGGGAGTACGCGGCCTATCCGGCGTAGTCGGTCGGCGTGGCGGCGGTGCTGCTCGGGCAGGGCCTCGGCGTGCCGGTGCTGAAGTTCCTCGGTGGGCTCGATGCCGTGGGCGCGCAGGGTCTCCGCGAGGATGACTGGCTCGGTCTTCCCAGTGGCGTCGGCCATCTGTACGGGGCGTACGCCGGTGATCTCGCGGAAGGCGGCGCGGGCCAGCTGGCTCCCGATGCCTCGGGTTTCGATCAGGGTGTGGTCGATATCCCAGAGGATGAGGCGTGGTCGGGGCACGTTGGGGGGCACTCGTCGATTGTCGTCGAACTCGATCCGCTCGGCAGACGCTTCGGGATGGTCGGCTCGGTGTGCGATCGTGGGTGTGTGACATCGGGACACATCGGCGAGCGGATCGCGGCCTACCGCCGGCGGCGGGGGATGAGTCAGGCGGCGTTGGCTGGGTTGGTTGGTCGTTCGGAGTCGTGGCTGTCGCAGGTTGAGCGCGGCGTCCGGTCGGTGGATCGCCTGTCGGTTCTGCTGGATGTCTCGCGCGTGCTGCGGGTCGAGGTGGAGGTGCTGACCGGGCGGGCGTGGCAGTACGCGCCGAACGGTAGTCCGATGCTGGACGGGTTGGATGGGGTACGCAGGTTCTTCTCCCGTTACGATGCCCTGCTGGGCGTTGACCTTGGGCGGACGCATGATCTCGTCAAGGTGAAGTCTCGCGTGGCGGCTGCCCATGCTACATACCAGAGCGCGGGGTACGAGCAGCTGATCGGTGAGCTTCCCGATCTGTTGGCCGATGCCGATGTGGTGCGTCAGTCCGCTGAGCCTGCGGACCGGCGGGAGGCATTGCTTGCCTACGTCTCGGCGTACGGGGTGGTGGCGAAGCTTCTGACGAAGATGGGCGCGGGTGATCTCGCGCTGCTGGCGGCGGATCGGTGCGCTACGGCCGCCGTGGAGACGGAGTCGCTGTCGGCCAGGGGTATGGCGGCGTATCAGGTGGTGTGTGCGCTGCTTACCGGCTCGGCGCGGCCGGAGGATGCGGAGCCGCTGGCGGTCGCGATGGCCGAGCGGGCCCAGGCCGGGGCATCGGGTGATGAGCCTGAGCTGCTGTCGGTGGCCGGTGCGTTGTGGCTGGTCGCGGCCGTCATCGCTGCGAGGCGGGCCGATCGGGGCGAGGCGTGGCGCCGGCTGGACCTGGCCGAGGGCTTGGCGGTAACGCTGGGAACGGATGCGAACTTCGTCTATACCGCGTTCGGCGGGACGAACGTTGCGATTCACCGGGTCTCGGTGGCGGCGGAGTTGGGGGACCCGGCCGGGGCCGTTCGTGCGTCGTCGACGATCGATCCGGAGCGGCTTCCGCCGGGGCTGAACGGCCGGCGTGCCCAGGTCCACCTTGACCTCGCGTGGGCGCAGGCGCAGCGTAAGAAGGACTCCGACGCAGTGCTTCACCTGCTGGAGGCGGAGCAGACAGCGCCCGAAGCGGTGCGGTACAACGTCGTGGCTCGGGAGCTGATCCGCGAGCTGCTGGTGCGGCAGCGGCGCATGAAGACCAGCACCCTGCACCGGCTGGCCGTGCGTGCCGGCGTCCTGGACTGACTCGATGTCGGG
>Ga0299914_10004075_pt1 | contig 10456 bp, 11 predicted proteins | sample RVTome_10_FD_201361 | JGI IMG/M metagenome (GOLD analysis project Ga0299914, IMG submission 201361) | Soil microbial communities from uranium-contaminated site in the Upper Colorado River Basin, Wyoming, United States - RVT153D57 (version 2) ... | reverse complement strand
TGTGTTGCTGAGCTCCGTCGCTCCGCCGGGGTCCAACTTTGAGGACACCCCGCTGCAGGACTTTGAATGGTTGGTCATGCACGAGCTTGGCCACACCCTCGGCCTCGGCCATCCCACAAACATCGATAGCATAGATCTGATGGGATACGGGTGGATCGGTGAGAATCAGCCACCGCCGATCTTGTCCGATTGCGACGTCGACGCCCTGGCTTTCATCTGGGCATGGGCACTCGATGGAACATCACCGTCGCCTCCTACGTCCGGACTGTACGACTGTTTGCAGAGCTGACCAGCAACACGCACTCTCAGTGGCCGAGACTCCTCTCCCACCCCATCTGAGGAGCGCCAAGAAGTGCTGTACTGGGCGTCGACATTGCTGCGCTGGCGCGCAACGCCGCCGCGGTGCGCGCCAAGCCGAGCGAGGCTCTCCAGCTGTGGCGTGACGACGTGCTGACCGCCTCCGAGTACCGAACGACCCGCGCTGCGCTGGAACAGCGCCTGGCCGCCATCGAGGAACGCCAGCGCGCCGCAGCTGGCCGTGACCCGCTCGCCGGCATCGCGGGCCGCGCGGACGCCGCGGAGGTGTGGGAGCGCCTTGACCTCGGCCGTCAGCGTGCGATCCTGCAGGCGCTGGTCACTGTCACCGTGCTGCCTCAGCGGCTGGGGCGGTTGCCGGATGGCTCACGCTTCGATCCCAACGCCGTGCGCATCGAGCCTGCAGCCCCTCCAGCGCGCCACTGACGGTGGACCTCCGCTTCCTTCCGCGTCGCGCCGGAATCAGAGGTCACGGCCGAGTCTGAGGCCGCGTCGGCGGGTTTGTACCGCGCCTCTGCGGGCAAGTGCCGTGTCATGGGCTCGGATCGCGCCACCACGCCCGCAAGGACTCACACCGACGAGCCCGGCCGCGTCCCTGACGTGGTCGAATACGACGAGCCTCCCAAGGGCCTGTGGCAGGACGGGTTCGGCCGCGCTGCGACGCGCAGCGTGCAGACGCTCGTCATCGTGGCGTTGCTCTCGCTGGTGGGCTGGGTGATGATCCAGCTGCGCCTCGTCGTCGTCCCCGTGCTGATCGCAACGCTTATCGCGGCCGCGGTATCGCCGCTGGTCTCGTGGCTGGAACGCCGTCGTATGCCCCGGGCGCTGGCGGTCTGGGCTGCAATGCTCAGCGGTCTCGGAGTCGTCGCGCTGGCCGGGTGGTTCATCGGTGCCGCGGTCGCGGACCAGTGGCCCGAGCTTCGGGATGGCGCAGTCACTGGCTTCGAGGAGCTGCGCATCTTCGCGAGCGAGGGACCGCTGCAGCTCACGGACGAGCAGTTTGAACGGTATCAGCAGGCTGCCGTGGAAGCCGTTCAGCAGGCAAACTTCACCACTGGCGCGATCAGCGGCGCGACAGCGGTCGGCGAGATGTTCGCGGGCATCTTTCTCGGAGCCGTCGTCCTCTACTTCCTGCTCAAGGATGGCCAGGAGATCTGGCGGTTCCTGGTGGCGCAGGTGCCCGGGCACCGGACCCGCGAGCGGTTGCTGGAGATCGGCGACCGCTCGACCCGCGTCCTTGGTGGCTACGTCCGAGGAACGGCCATTATCGCGCTCGTCGACGCGATCTTGATCGGCGGCGCCCTGACGATCCTCCGCGTGCCGCTCGCCCTGCCGCTCGCCGTCGTCGTGTTCATCGGCGCGTTCGTCCCGCTTGTCGGTGCGACCGTCGCCGGCATCCTGGCCGCGCTCATCGCTCTGGTCTCGAACGGGCTCGTGACGGCACTCATCGTCGTCGCGGTTGTCGTCGCCGTGAACCAGATCGAGGGCGACGTCCTCGCGCCGATCGTCCTGGGGCGAAGCCTGCGCCTGCACCCGCTGGCGATCCTGCTTGCCCTCGCCGCCGGAACGATCCTCGCCGGCATCGTCGGCGCGATCCTCGCAGTCCCGTTCGCAGCGGTGGCGTGGTCGGCGGTCAAGACGTGGCGGGAGCTGTCCGGACGGCGCGCCTCCGGGGCGCTGGACGAGGAGGCGTTGCCTGCCTCCGAAGCATGACCTGTGCGACGCGCCGACCCACGAGTCGCTGGTGGCATCGAGGTTGTCGGAGTGACGCATGGGATTGCATCGGTGCGGCGCGAGGACCCGCGACGGGTGATCGGTGCCAGAGTTGGCCGGTGCAGTGGTCGCCGCGGTGTCCGATGCATGGTGGCAGTACGCCGAAGTCGAAGGCGGCCGCGGCCGAGCGCGAGACGATGGCCGAGGCCGCGGCGGTGCTGCGGAAGCTGGATATCGAGCCGACCTCACCTTGTAGACGACCGCGACAAAAATGAGAACACGCTGTTACAAGGCCATCAATCGTGGGCGTTCGCGTCTCCCGTGCTTCTCGCCTTTCTGCCTTCCCAGCTAGCTACTGGCTGAGGCAAAGAAGTCGAAGGCGAACCTGGCTCGACCTATCTAATCAAAGCAATGTAAAGCAATCCCAAGAACCACGACCGCCTGGCGGTGGACAGCAAACCATCGGCTTATCATCGAATTTATAGGTCTCGCAGTCAGATCGCCTCCGGCCACGACTACCACTGAGCGCCTTCATTTGTGCCGCAGCCGCTTTCGCGTTCGCTTGAGCAAAGAGCCGCGCGAAGAGTACTGCCGAGACGTCGTCTTTGTTGGGCTCAGAGAGCACAATCCTCACAAAGGGATGCTGGTGATCTTTGCAGCTCGCATTGCCGCCATGTTGTATCGAAGAGATCAAAGAAACGGGGATAGATATCCACTGCTCGCAAGAAGTCGACATTGAAAACAACAGTACGGAGCTGTCGCTTTCGTCGGCTCTGACGAGCCCATAAAGGGTCAGGTCCATGGGCTCGTCGAGCTGTTGCTTCGAGGCCAATACTGAAACGAACTCGGCCGGGTCGTATGTACGCATTTTCGATACCCTTCGGCTTAAAAGCTGCTGGCATTCTGCCTGGAGCGCGGATACCTCCGCCGAATCACGACGTCAGCCTGTCAGACAACGCTTTAGCTTGACGTGCATCGCCATGCTACGACAGCGCCCAACTATGCCGCGACGAGCCCGTCACCGACCCGGCTCACGCGAACACCGTGGAGCGCCAGGTCCTCCAGCGTTGTCGCACCCAGCAGCTGCGCGCCGATGAACAGCAGCGCGCCGACCGGCAGCAACGAGGCTCGACACCAGAAGCGTGTGCGCGGGCGTTTGCTAGCAGCGGGCCGTCGAGCCGCCTCCCGTCGTACCTGCAGCGGTCGATCACGGTGCCAGCGGCGTTCTTGAGCGCGGCGCGGTCGCCGGTGTTGTTTCACACGTACCAGCCGCTGCCCCAGTACAGGTCGTTGCTGTCGTCACTGCCGCTGCCGGAGTGCACGCGGACGTACCGGTCAGGACCGAGCCGGAACCCGTCCGGCATCGTGTACCGGTGCCCGGCCAGGTCTCGGATCCTCCAGTTGCCGATCGCCCGCGCCCTTGCCCCCGTGTTGTGCAGGACAACGAACTCTCTGTTCAGGTGCGAGTTCGATCCCGTGTCGGAGCCGGAGGGGTTGTACACGATCCTGTGGAACTCGATCTTCGCCGCCGCCGGCAGCGCCATCGCCATCACGAGGTGGAGCGCGCCCACCACAGTGAACGCACGCCGGGCTGTCCGCCGCTGCCACGCTGAGTGATCGCGAGGCTGGCACCCCGCCGAGTGTCTCCTCGACGAAAGTCTCGAGATCCCCGGTTGCACGAGCCCTGTCACGTGAGGCCGAGGCCCAGTGCGGCAAGTCCCGAGATGAAGCTACCAAGTGCGCCAGCTGTTGGCGTAGTACCCGCCAGCGTTCTGGGCGTTCACCGCGTTCCCGAACCGCACTGGGGGCGCATCTGCCCCCGACGGTTGTCCGGGTCGCGCCACAACGCCAGGTCCCCGCCGTGGAGCCGCCGCGGCCGTTGCCCATCTGCACGGCCACGGCCACGCCTGGTCGCTGCGCGCGTGGATCGTCTCATCGCGGGCCGCGCGTGATCGAGTCGGTGCGCATCGGCGGCGCCGACGCATACCGGAAGACCGACCTCGGCGGCAGGTCCGCAGCACGTCGCGGTGGAGGGATTAGCGCGCATGCGCCCGCCTCGCGGGACGTATGCTTGGCTGCGATGCACCCGGCTCGCCGAACGGACTCCGCCGCGCGGCTGCTGGAACGTGACGAGGAGCTCCTGGCGATCGACGTCGCGGTCCGCGCCGCACTTGTGGGAGACGGGACGGTGGTGGTCATCGAGGGCCCGGCCGGCATCGGCAAGACGTCGCTTCTCAAGTCGGCTCGCCGACGCGCCACCGCATATGGCATGACGGTGATCGCGAGCCACGGCGCGATCCTCGAAAGCGACTTCGGTTTCGGCGTCGTGAGGCAGTTGTTCGAACCAGTCATCGTCGCTGCTTCGGCTGCGCAGCGGCGTCGCCTGCTCGAGGGAGCTGCGGCCCTGGCGAAGCCTGTCGTCGCGGCGCAAGACGTCGAGTCCGGCGCGCCGCCTCGCCACCAGACCGCGATTGCGCACGGCCTCTACTGGCTGACCGCGAACATCGCCGAGCACAGTCCCGTGATGATCGCCGTTGATGACGTGCACTGGGCCGATCCGCCGTCGCTTCAGTTCCTCACGTACCTGTCCCGGCGACTCGAGGGCATGACGGTACTTCTCGTTGTCGTCGTCCGGACTGGTGATCCGAAGGTCGACGACTCTCTGGTGGCCGAGCTGGTTTCCGGCCCTGCGGTGCACATCATCCGACCGTCGCCGCTGAGCATGCGCGGTGTGGGGGAGGTCGTGCGTGAGCGGCTGGGGCGTGCGGAGGCGGCCTTCATCGAAGCGTGCCGGACGGCGACAGGCGGCGTTCCGTTTCTGCTCCAGGAGCTCGTCGACGTCCTGGAGGCCGACGGAGTCACGCCCACCAGGGAAGCTGCCGTTCTCATTGGGCGATCCGGGCCGAGAACCGTGGCGCAGGCGACCACGCTGCGCCTTGGGCGGTTGTCGCCCGAGGCGGTGGCCGTGGCCCGCGCGGTCGCTGTCCTGGGCCGTCAGGCGCGCGTGGACCGCATCGCTGTGCTCGCGGACGTGGAGCTCGAGACCACCCGCGTGGCCGTCGACACGCTGATCGCGATGGACCTGCTCGCACCCGGCCACCCTGTGCGCTTCGCACATCCCCTGGTGCACCAAGCGATCTACGAGAACCTTCACCTCACGGCCCGGGCAGCCGCTCATGCCCGAGTCGCGCGGACCCTGACCGAGGAGAACGCGCCTCTGGACGAGGTCGCCGCTCATCTCCTGTTGAGCGAGCCGGCTGGCCGGGACGATGTGGTGGAGATCCTGCGCCGGGCGGCGCACGCGGCCCTTCGCCGTGGAGCGCCACAGAGCGCTGCCGCATACCTGAGGCGAGCGCTTGCGGAGGGAGGAAGATCAGCCCATCTTGCGCTGCTCCAGGAGCTGGGACGAGCCGAGGCACTGGCCGGGGATCTGCGCGGGATCGACCACCTCCGGGAGGCGATATCGCTTGCCGACGACCCGGCCGTTCGTGTCGGCATCACTTATGAGCTGGCGACATTGCATGCGCTGTCGGCGGATTGGGGAAGCTTCGCCGACCGGATTCGAGACGCACTGGCTCCGGCGGCGGAACTCGACCTCGATCTCGTGCCTCAACTCGAGACCGCTCGCGGCGCCGTTGAGTACTTTGACCCGAGGACCGCGTACCTCTTCGAGGAGCGACTTCCACGCCTGCTCGGCCTGATCGAAGAGCACGGTCCTGCGGGTCGGGGACTCGCGCTGCACGTGGCGGCCGTCATGACATCACGCGGGATGCGCCGCGCAGAAGTGCTCAGGCTCGTGTGGAAGGGGCTGGACGACGGTCGCTACCTTCGCGAGGTTGGCTCGGAGTCGCCGGTGATGGCGCATGCCCTCGGCGCGCTCATATCGCTGGACGAGCTCGATGCGGCCGCTCGGGTCGTCGACGAGATGTCCGACGACGCGCACCGGCGGGGATCGGTCGTAGGTTACGCCGCGGCCTCGATCTATCGCGCCTGGATCAGCGCGCAGCGAGGAAGCCTGAAGGACGGTGAGGCGCATCTGCGATCTGCCGTAGATCTCGCTCGGGAGCACGGCCTCACGTTCTGGCTTCCGAGCGCCTTCCAATGCGGTGTCGACATCCTGCTCGAGCGACCGTCCGTCGACGACATGTCACAGCTCGCTGAGTCATTGGCTCTGCCTGCCGGGCTCGCCGCGACGATCTCAGGTGCCTTTGTCTCGGCCACGCGTGGCCGGCTGCGACTTGCACGAGGTCGGCGCATGGAGGCGAGCGCGGACCTGCGCAGCGCCGGTGAGATCGCGATCGGGGCTCGAGTCAGCAACCCACTGTGGCTGCTGTGGCGCTCGCCGCTGGCCTTGGCGCTCCAACGAGAGCACCTCGACGAGGCCATGGAGCTCATCGAGGACGAGTTGGCGTGCGCTCGGAGGAGTGGCTTGGCCCGATGCACTGGCGTCGCGCTCCGGGCATCCGGTTGCCTCCAGGGAGGCCGTCGCGGCATCGAGCTGCTCGAAGCGTCGCTGGATGCTTTGGAGAAGACGCAAGCGACCCTCGAGCGAGCGCGAACGTTGGTGGAACTGGGTGCGGCTCTGCGGCGGAGCAACCACCGAGTGGCCGCGCGCGAGCCCCTGTACGCGGGGCTCGACCTGGCCGACCGGTGCGGCGCCGAGCGCCTCGCGGCGCGGGCGGAGGATGAGCTCCGTGCCTCCGGTGCCCGGCCACGGCGGCGCGCGATGAGGGGGCCCGACGCCATGACGGCCAGCGAGGGGCGTGTGGCGCGCATGGCCGCCCGAGGGATGACGAACCGCGAGATCGCCCAGTCCCTGTTCGTCACAGCCAAGACGGTGGAGAACCAGCTCAGTGCGGCCTACCGGAAGCTGGGCGTCGGCTCCAGAGACGAGCTCGGCAGCGCGCTCGCCTCGACGCCGCTCACCTGAGACGCCAGGGAGACGTCGCGCATCCAGGTTTCGCGACACGCGGTGCGGTCCGGCCTTGGCCAGAAAACTTGGGGGTGGATCCCCCATGACAGGCCCATTCGTCGCTCCCAGACTCCTCGGACGGAACACTCCGACCGCGGGCGGCATCGCGCGCATACGGACTGCTTCGATCGCCGTTTCAGCCGGTCCTGGGAACCACGGAACGACATCGAGAAGGATGAGGCGATGAGGCCCCCAAGGCGCCGCGCGGCGATGGTGTTCTCTGCGATGCTCGCCGCACTCGCGCTGCTCTCGTCCACGGCGACGGCCGCGCCGACACCGATACCCGTCTCAGACTGATGCGGCTCCCGCGCGTGCTATTGAGAAGCGCGTCAGCGACGAGGCTGGCGAGGATTGAGACCGACATGTTGATAATCCGCCTCGAACGGCGTCTCCGGACCGTCGTGTTGCTCATCACCGCCTCACTAGCGCTGTCCGTTGTCGCCGGAGCAGGGGGATCCGCCCATGCCGCGGTCCCGGATCGACTCGGCCCGGCGACCGTCACCCCGCTCGGGACGTTCGGTGGAATCTCCTATGTCCAGTATGACGGGGTGTTCGAAGGCGATACGTCGACCGGCGCGTTCCGGGTTCCCTACCGGATCAGCGCACCCGCCGACCCGAGTCTGACGAACCAGTCCGTCCTCGTTGAGGCGCCGCACTTCGCGATCGCGCTCGGTGCGCGCGACCGCTACCTTCGCCCCGGCTTTCTGTTCGGCCGCGGATTCGTCCACGCGGGCGTCGGTTGGAGCACCGTCGCCAATCGCATTCTTGACCCAACGGTGCCGGACACGTTCATTGAGGGTGGGTTCGACGAGTTCGGCGGAAGGGTCGACGACGAGATCCTCACGGATTTCGCAACGGCGCTGAGGGAGAACCCGGAGGCCGCGTCGATGGTCGGCGCCGTATCGCGGCGATATCTGACCGGGCTATCTGATTCCACGGCACCGGTCCTTCGGCTGGTCGAATCCGGCGGTGCCGCGGGCGTGTTCGACTTCGCCCTGCCGTTCACCGCCGAGGGGTTCGATCCTCAGGCCGCACTGGCCGCGGGGAGCTTCCCCGGCAAGGTGATCATCGTGAACTCCGAGGCAGACGACCCCAAGGGTCTCGTCGACCGCGGAGTTGCTCCGGATCGGTACCGGCACTTCGTCGTCGCCGGGTCCCCGCACATACCCGATCCGTTGGACCTGCCGTTCCAGTCCAACCGGACGACCCCGGCCAGCTTCGAGCCCGCGCTTCGTGCCCACTTCCTGCAGGGACACCGCTGGGTGCGCCACGGGTCGGCGCCCCCGCTCAGCACCGAGTTGCGCACGACGCGCGGCACCACGATCGACCGCGACGCGAACGGCAATGCGATCACTGTTGACCGGGCCGGCCGAATCGTTCCTCGGCTGCCGTTCATCGAGCTTGGCGAGGCGCGGTTCGTCGCCGGATTCCTGGGAAGCTACGACAGCGTGCGCACGATTCAGGAACTGGGGTTTGCCACGCACAACGCCTACGCCAAAGCGTTCGCTGCGAAACTGAGCGACCACGCGGAGGCCGGCTACATCCTCAACCAGGACGTCACGGCGATGCGCCGGCGCGCGTCCCAGTGTCCGCCGTCGAGCTTCACCGAGACCTACCGCGACCACTACGGCGAGTTCACCACCATCCAGCCGTGCTCCGGCTAGGGCGTGTTTCGTATCTCGGGTCGGAGCCATTCGTTGATGGCGGCGATGTGGATGGTGGCGTGGTAGCGGACGGAGAGTTTGTCGTAGTGGCTGGCCACCGCTCGGTGGCGTTTCGGTTCATCCCACACTCGACAGCGTGGCGTTACTTGTAGATCTCACGGTCGAACGCGGTGGCCGTCTGTCGCTCGCCGACGTCAGCGCCGGCCGCGTGGCCTTCAGCGCGCCGCCGACCGAGACCTTCCCTGCGAACGCCGTGACGGCGGGGGAGACGTTGGCGGTCGGACAGGACGACGGCTCGATCGCTCTCTGGGACCTCGAGAGCCGCCGGCGGGTCGCGGTGCTGCAACCCGACAGGCCCGTGACAGGTCAGACCCGTCGACCTGGCCACTACGTCGACTCGCTCGCGTTCGACCGCGCGGGCGAACAGCTGGCGTCGGTGTCCGGCGGCACCATCACCGTGTGGGACGTCCCGAAGCGGGAAGCAGGCGCGACGCTGCGCTGGGGCGGGCGGGGACAGGTCCGCTTCAGCCCGGACGGCCGGCTGCTCGCGGCCGGCAGCCAGGACGGGGCGATCACGCTGTGGGACGTCTCGAGCCGCGAGCAACTCGGCACGCTGATCGGCCAGGACCCACACGGCACGCCGCCCGACATGACGTTCAGTCCGGACGGATCGACGATGGCGTCGGTCGTCGGTGGCGGCGGCCTGATGCTGTGGGACCTGAGCGTCGAGAGCTGGATGAGGGCCGCCTGCTCCGTCACCAACCGCGACCTGACGAGCGCGGAGTGGGAGCGCCATGTCGGCGACTTGCTCCCCCGGATCTCCACGTGCGCGTCGCCGAGCCGGAACTGACGGGGAGCCGTCTGGCAGCGCAGCTATAGGCGACGCTGCCTTCGGCGCCCCGGCACGAAGGGTGTGGCGGACCCTCGACTCGCCGCCGGCCAGGCCGTCAACCCGAGCGCGTTGCGCTCGCCGACCCCTGGAGCCAGCCGAGGCCTGTCGCGCGTACTCCACCGTCGCGGGGAGTTCGTCCCACTCCGCCTGCGAGAGCCTGCGGTGCACGAGGTCGCAGGTCACACCAGCGCCGAGCGCCCTCGGTGTGCCAGCGCCGAGCGACGAGCAGTGCCGGGTTGCTGGCTGCTCGGATTGGAGCCGTGCGCGGAAGGTGACGTGCGGATGGGACGTAGACAGATGGCGGCAGCCGGCACGGCGGCGACCGAACGGCCGTTCGCTGCCGTGCCGGTGCATCCCAGGCGCATGGTCAACACTGTGCGCTGGCGGCCGTCGTCATCGCGTTGCGCGTCCCGGCCGAGACGCTGGCCGGCTATGGCGCCGAAGAGCGCGGATGCTTGCGGCCGCCGCCGACGTGAACCCACCATCTGGGCGACCATCGCTATCGTCCGCAAGTGGGCGCCGTGACCGACGTAGACCACCCGCACCCGACGAGGCGGAGGCGACATGACACCCGACCGCGACACCGACACGACCACATGCGGGCACGACTGGTGCACCACACGCCATGTGCACTGTCCGTACTCGGGCATGCACCCGCACCGAGCCGAGGGCGGCCGGTACGCGACCGACGATAGGGGCGACGACACCCCGGTCGCCGCGCCGTAACGCGGGCGGCCGTATGTGCAGAAACCAGCGCGCCGGCCGACTGATGGACGAGCTGCAACACGGGTGTGCTGGGGACAGTCCGATGGGTCGGGGACCTAGCCAGGCCATCCAAGGGGTTGTGATGGCCTTCTCCGGTTGGGCGGTTCGCGTAGCACTCGAACAGCGAGACCGAGT
>Ga0299914_10004074_pt1 | contig 10456 bp, 8 predicted proteins | sample RVTome_10_FD_201361 | JGI IMG/M metagenome (GOLD analysis project Ga0299914, IMG submission 201361) | Soil microbial communities from uranium-contaminated site in the Upper Colorado River Basin, Wyoming, United States - RVT153D57 (version 2) ... | reverse complement strand
CCCTACGTCGATGCCGACCTCGTGCCGGCGTACCTTGCGTCCGCGACCGTCGGCGTGAGTTCGCTCCTGCGGGCGCCCAACCACGACATCGCCGTGACGAACAAGTTCTGCGAGTACCTCGCCGCCGGCCTGCCGATCGTGACCAGCGACACGCCCGCGCAGGCGACGCTGGTCCGAGAGCTGGGGCTGGGTGCCGTGTACACGGCCGGTGACCCGCATTCCCTCGCCGACGCGGTCCGCGTCGTCCTGCGGAACGCGGATCTGCTGCGCGAGCGCATCGCGGGTGATCCAGGGCTGCGGTCCCGGTTCTCGTGGGCGGGCCAGGCTGAGGTCGTCCGCGCGGTGTACGAGGAGCTCCTGACCGGACTTCCCGATGCGGCATGGCAGGAACGGGCACTCCACCTGTCCGGCTCGTTGGGCGCACGATGAGGACCTCCCCGGTGGTGACACGCGGCGGAGTGGACGTCTCGGTGGTCTCGACTGCGCACGACGTCGCTGATGCGCGCCTGCACCGGGTCACGGCCGCCCTGCTCGACGTGGGCCTCGCGGTCGAGCTGATCGCCCTCGGGGACCCTGCCGGCGCGCCACCAGGTGTCCGCGTCACGACGATGCCACGCAAAGGCTTGCTGACGCGCGCCCTACGCTGCCTCACGGTGCCGGTGCGCGCCAAGGGCCGGGTCCTGTTCGCCGTCGACCCCGATGCCGTGCCCGTGGCCTCGGTGGTCTGCCGCCTCACCGGGCGTCGACTGGTGGTCGACGTGCACGAGGACTTCGGGGCACTCCTGAGCGACCGGCAGTGGGCCAGGGGCGCCACCGGCTGGCTGGCCCGGAGAGTCGTCGCCTTGAGCAGCTCGATGGCCGGCCGGGCCGACCTCACCGTCGTCGCCGACAACCACGTGCCGCCGCTGGGGGCCCGGCACCGGATGGTCGTCCGTAACCTGCCCGACCGGCGAGACCTGCCGCCTGGCGGGACGCTCGATGCGGAGCCCCGAGCCGTCTATGTCGGCGACGTCAGGGAGTCGCGCGGGCTGCACACCATGCTCGCGGCCATCGAGGGGGCACCGGACTGGACGCTCGACATCATCGGACCGGTCGCACCCTCCGACGCGGCGCGGGTGGAGCGCTGGCGGCAGACCTCCGACGCTGCAAATCGGGTGGCCTTCCACGGCCGGATGCCCCCGGCCCGAGCGTGGGCGCTCGCGGTCGGCGCGTGGTGCGGGTTCGCCTTGCTCGACGACACGCCGGCGTTCCTGGAGGCCGTCCCGTCCAAGCTCTACGAGTACCTGACCGTCGGCATCCCCGCACTGGTGACGCCCCTGCCGCGGATGGCGGCGATCGTCGGCGAGTCCGGCGGCGGAGCGGTCGTGGCATCGGTCGACGAGGTGATCGGACGACTCACCGCGTGGGCAGCCGATCGGCAGACGGTGGAGGAGATGTCGCGGAGCGGCGTTCAGTGGGCGGCACGCGCACTTCCGGACAGTCAGTATCACCTCCTTGCGACGGCGGTCCGCTCGCTCGTGCGCGGTCTGCCATGACGGTCGCGTACCCTGGGCGGTGCCTACCGGCGGGTCGTCATGACCGACGGTCGATGGCGTCCGCGACCTTCTGCTTGGCAGCTGAGTCCGTAACGATGGCTGGGGACAGACGACGATGAGTGTGAACGCCTCGGCGGGGCAGCGGTCGGCAAAGGACCAGGGCTCGACCCGTCCAGCGGCGCACAGCACCGCCATCCGCCTCATCGTCGGTCCGGCAAACTTCGCCGGTCAGGGCACGCGGTGGGCACGAGCGGCTCAGCGCCACCTGCCGGACATTGGCGCGCACTCGTACGCGGTGCGCAATGGCGTCCTGGACTTTCCGGCCGACCACTCGGTGGAACCGGAGACTTACCGCTTCGATCGGCCCTGGCAACTCGACTTCGAGCAGTTCGTGACCTCGACCTACTCCCACGTGATCATCGAGGCCAACCGTCCGCTGTTCGGAGAACTTCACGGGGCCGACGCGTCGTACGACATCCCGACCCTGCTGAAAGCCGGCCTCAACGTCGCCCTGCTCTCCCACGGGTCGGATGCGCGCATCCCGAGCATCCACGTCGAGCTCGAAAAGTGGTCGCCCTTCCCGGACATGGACGACAAGGTGGTCAACAACCTCGAGGCGACGGCGCGGCGCTCGGTTGAGTTGTACACGAGCTTTCCGGGGCCAGTTTTCGTGTCGACGCCGGACCTCCTCGACTTCATCCCCGACGGCACGTGGTGCCCGGTCGTGGTCGCCCTCGACGTCTGGAGCAGCGGCAAGCCGGTCATGGACCGCGAGCGCCCGATCGTGGCGCACGCGCCCAACAAGTCCGCGATCAAGGGATCGGACCTGGTTGACCCGATCCTCGCCGATCTGGCCCAGGAGGGCCTGATCGAGTACCGGCGGGTCGAGAACGTCGACCCGGCCGACATGCCGGACGTCTACTGCGACTCCGACATCGTCGTGGATCAGGTCCGGCTGGGCAGCTATGGGGTCGCGGCGTGCGAGGCGATGGCTGCCGGTCGGGTCGTGCTGGGTCACGTGGCCGACCGCGTTCGGCAGCGCATCCTGGACGCGACCGGTCTCGAGCTGCCGATCGTCGAGGTCACACCCGACACGCTGGCCGATGTGGTCCGCGACCTCGTCGTCGACCGCGAGCGGGCCAGAGCCGCGGCTGAGCAGGGTACGGCCTTCGTCGGCGCCGTGCACGACGGCAGGCGGTCGGCTGCGGTCCTCGAGCCATTCCTGAGGCAACCGAGCAACGTACCCCCTGACTGGAAGCCGGAGTGGGTGGGCCCACGGGTCGCGATGCTGGCCGGCAACGACATCGTGATCGACTCGCGGGTGCTCAAATACGCACACACCGTGGCGCAGTGGGGGTTCGAGGTGACGGCGGTGGGCGTTGCCGGCAAGTACGCCCGCGGCACCCGCAGGCTGGGCCGGGTCCTGGTCAGGTGTCCGGTCGTCCCTTCGCGGATCTCCGGCACCGGGTGGCGAGTCCGCTTGGCCCACCTCAGCCTCTGGTACTCCGACAAGGAGCAGTACGACCGGGCACTCGGCCGGTGGGAGTACGACAGCCGCGAGCTCCGGGGGGATCGCGGCCGGCAGCGCCGCGACGCGCTGCGGCAGGTCAACCGGTCTGCGAACCGGCAAGGACGGTTGTCGCACCTGGCCACGCGGGTCCGCCGGGCCGTGCGGTGGCGCTCACTTCTGATCCGGCGGGCAGTCATCGATGCCCGTGCGCGGCCGTTGAACAAGAAGCTCTCGGGGTCCGCAGACCTGGGGGTCGGCGCCGGGCGCAGGCTCGCAATCCGCGTCTACCGGCGACTGCCCTGGGGCCGTTGGCGGTCGGCAATACCCACGACGATGGATCGGGAGATGATCCTCGGCTCGGTCCTGGACCGGCTGCAGCCGGACATCATCCACGTCCACGACGTCTTCATGCTCGGCATCGGGGCCCGGGCCGCGCACCGCGCCGCTCTGGAGGGCCGCGAGGTCAAGCTCGTCTACGACGCCCACGAGTACATTCCCGGCATCGCCGTCATACCCGCGCGCCTGGTCGCCGGCTACTGTGATCTGGAGCGGGAGTTCATCGCAGACGCCGACCGGGTCATCACCGTGTCCGAGCCGCTGGCGCGATGGCTCCGCCGGGACCATCACCTCGACCGCGTCCCCGATGTCGTCTTGAACGCACCGGTGGAAGTTCCCGACGACGCTCGGGTCAGGGACCTCCGCGACGTGGTCGGGCTTCCGCCGGACGTGCCTCTCCTCGCTTACTGCGGAGGGGTCAACCGTGCCCGCGGCGTCGGCACCGCTCTGGAGGCCCTGCCGTTCCTGCCCGGCGTTCATCTCGCTGCTGTCGCCAGGGAGAATCCGGTCACCCTGGAGCTGCAGGAGCGGGCGGCGGAGTTGGGCGTCGCCGACCGCTTCCATGTCGCTCCGTTCGTCGACCCGGAACTGGTGCCGAGCTATTTGCGTACGGTGACCATAGGAATCAGTCCATTGCTGCACGCTCCGAACCACGACATCGCGGTGACGAACAAGTTCTGCGAGTACATCGCCGCCGGGATTCCGATCGTCACGAGCGACACGCCCGCCCAGGCGGACCTGGTCACGAAGCTGGACTTGGGCGGCGTCCATCGGGCCGGCGACGTCGCCGACTTCGCGCGGGTGGTGCGCCAGGTCCTGGCCGACCGCGACCGCATCGCCCGGCGGATCGCCACCGACGATGAGCTCCGGCACCGTTTCTCCTGGGCGGCCCAGGCCGAGGTGATCCGCGACGTCTACCACGATCTACTCGGAGAGCTGCCGGAGCCTGCCTGGCGCGACGGCGCGACGACTGTCACGCATCTGATCTCGGAGCCTCCGGGGGGAACGGCACTGCGCAATCGGTTGAGGGCCGCGCGGGCGGCTCGGGCCGAGCGTCCGGTCGCGCTGGGAAACTCAGGCAAGGTCGGAGTCGGACGGTGACGGTGCGCATCGTCGGCAGCGCGGATGTCGACGAGCGCGCGACGGTCGGCGACGGCTCGTCCATCTGGCACCTGGCGCAGGTTCGCGAGGACGCCGTACTCGGCCGGAACTGCGTGGTGGGCCGGGGGGCCTATGTCGGCACCGCGGTTCGGATCGGTGACAACTGCAAGATCCAGAACTATGCGCTGGTCTACGAACCCGCTGTGCTCGAGGACGGCGTGTTCGTTGGCCCGGCCGCCGTCCTGACCAACGACACGTTCCCACGGTCGATCAACCCCGACGGGACGCTCAAGAGTGGAACCGACTGGCAGGCCGTCGGCGTCACCTTGCGCCACGGCTGCTCGGTGGGTGCCCGGGCGGTATGCGTCGCGCCTGTGACGGTCGGTCGCTGGGCTACGGTGGCCGCCGGCTCGGTGGTGACCCGAGACGTGCCAGACTTCGCGTTGGTCGCCGGGGTACCCGCCCGGCGGCTCAAGTGGGTCGGCCGCGCCGGTGTGCCTCTGGACCACCGGGGGAGCGGCCGCTGGCGCTGCCCCGAGACCGGAGAGGAGTTCGTCGAGACCGACGGACTGCTGACCGAGGCCGGCACCGCGGACTCGCTGACGGAGGAGAACGTATGGAAACCGGGATGATCCCGGCCGCCAAACCCATCATCGGCGACGACGAACGCGCCGCCGTCGACCGCGTCCTGCGCAGCGGCATGATCGCGCAGGGCCCGGAGGTCGCGAACTTCGAGCAGGAATTCGCCCGCGCCTTGGTAGGAGGCCGAAGCACGGTCGCGGTCAACTCCGGGACGGCGGGGTTGCACTTGGGCCTACTGGCCGCGGGCGTCGGCCCGGGCGACGAGGTGATCGTGCCGTCGTTCACGTTCGCCGCGACCGCGAACTCGGTCGCACTGACCGGCGCGACCCCGGTGTTCGCCGACATCGAGCCCGAGTACTTCGGCTTGTCACCGGCCGCCGTCGAGGCCGCTGTCACCAATCGAACGGTCGGCATCATGCCGGTGCACCTCTACGGTCACCCGGCCGACCTGAGCGGCCTGACCGCCGTCGCGCAGAAGCACGGGCTGAGGCTGTTCGAGGATGCGGCGCAGGCACACGGCGCCACCTGGCAGGGTGCCCCGGTCGGCACTTTCGGCACGTTCGCGATGTTCAGCCTCTACCCAACCAAGAACATGACCTCGGTCGAGGGCGGCATGGTGTCGTGCGAGACCGAGGAGACCGCCCGTCAGGTCCGCCTGCTGCGCAACCAGGGCATGGAGCGCCGCTACGAGAACGAGATCGTCGGCTTCAACGCCCGGATGACCGACGTGCACGCCGCGATCGGCCGGGTCCAGCTCTCGAAGCTGCCGGCCTGGACCGAGCAGCGCCAGGCGAATGCGCGGTTCCTCGATCAGCACCTCGAGGGCGTGATCGTGCCGCCCGTCGCCGAGGAAGCCACCCACGTTTACCACCAGTACACCGTGCGCGTGGCGGACGACCGCGATGGCTTCGCCGCGGCACTGGCCGACCAGCACGGCATCGGTACCGGCGTGTACTACCCGATCCCCAACCACCGGCTGCCCTCGTTCCAGCGGACCCTCGACCTGCCGGAAACCGAGAAGGCTGCGCGCGAGGCACTGTCGCTGCCGGTGCACCCGTCGTTGTCCGACGACGACCTGGACCGGATCGTGGCCGCCGTCAACACCGTGGCCAAGGCTGGTGCCTGATGGCCAGGTTGCGCGCCGGCCTGATCGGCCTCGGCATGATGGGGCGGCACCACGCACGGGTCCTCCGGTCGCTCGAGGGTGTCGAGCTGGTGGCCGTCGCCGATCCGGGCGGGGACCACTACGGGGCCGCCGACGGCATGAAGGTCCTGCCCGACGTCGAGTCGCTCATCGCCGTCGGCATCGACTACTGCATGGTGGCAGTGCCGACAGCGCTCCATGACGAGGTCGGTTTGACACTCGCCGCAGCCGGCGTCCCCACGATGATCGAGAAGCCGCTGGCCAGGGACGTGGCGGGTGCGCGCAAGCTGGCGGAGGCGTTCGAGCAGTCTGGCCTGGTGGCTGCCGTCGGACACATCGAGCGCTACAACCCTTCCCTGCAGAGCCTGCGGACCCGGCTGGAGGCCGGCGAGCTCGGCGAGGTGTACCAGATCATCACCCGTCGCCAGGGTCCGTTCCCGTCACGTATCGCCGACGTCGGCGTGGTCAAGGACCTCGCCACGCATGACATCGACCTGACCGCATGGGTGGCGCAACAGCCCTACAAGTCCGTGGCCGCTCAGACCGCACACAAGAGCGGGCGCGAGTACGAGGACCTGGTCGCCGTCACGGGGCTGCTCGCCGACGGCACGGTCACCAGCCACCTGGTCAACTGGCTGTCCCCGATGAAGGAACGGGTCACGGTCGTCACCGGAGACCGCGGCACGTTCGTCGCGGACACCCTGAACGCCGACCTGACCTTCCACGCCAACGGGATCGTGCCCACCGAGTGGGACGACATCGCCCGCTTCCGCGGCGTGACCGAAGGCGACATGATTCGGTACGCCATCGCGAAGCCCGAACCCCTACGGACCGAGCATGAAGCGTTCCGGGACGCCGTGCTCGGCAGGGAGGCCGACATCGTGACCATGCGGCAGGGCCTGGCCACTGTCGCCGTCGCTGAGGCCGTGATCGAGTCGGCCAGACTGGGTCGGTCGGTGGACATCAGCTGATCCCCGGCGAGCCGGTCCGTCTCCGCGGCCAGGTAGGGCACGAGCGCCGTGGTGGACCCGGGTAGCCGGCGAGGCAGCTCGGCACGTTGTCCCACGTGTAGGTGATGTCCAGATCACCAGTACGTCCTTGCCGGCGCATGTGCCGGCAAGGTTGCGGTAGTCATCGCCCGCCGTCCGAGGCCTGGTCCACGAGGGTGGCCACGACAGCCTCGGCCGCGTGCCCGTCGCCGTACGGAATCGGCTGCGGACGGCGCGGTGCCGCGCGCGCCGCCAGGTGCCCGACGTTCTCGAGATCGGGGGCCAGCACGTTCCAGCCGTCGAGCAGCGTCTCGGTCCACTCGGTCTCCCGGCGAAGCGTGGTGCAGGGGCGGCCCAGCAGGAAGGCCTCTTTCTGCAGGCCTCCGGAGTCCGTCACCACGCCGACGGCGTCGAGCACGGCGGCCACCAAATCTGTGTAGGGAAGGGGTGCTCGCGGGACGAGCGCCGTGCCCGTTCGATCCAGGGGGATCCCGAACGCCCGGCAGCGCATGGCCAGCCGGGGGTGGACGAGGAGGAGAACGGAGACCGGCAGGGCGGCCAGGCCATCGACGATCGACCGCAGTCGGTCAGGATCGTCGGTGTTCTCGGCCCGGTGGATGGTGGCCACGACGTAATCACCGGATGGATGGCCCTTCGGCCGCGGCGGCGGCCGGTCGAGCACGGCGTCGCGAACTCGCAGGCAGATGTCGGTCATGACGTCTCCTACCAGCACCGATCGTTCGGCCAGACCCTCGGCGGCGAGGTGCCTCATCGCCACTCTGGTCGGCGCGAGCAGGAGGTCGGCTGCATGGTCGGTGAGAATTCGGTTGTGCTCCTCGGGCATCCTCCGGTTGAACGAGCGCAGCCCGGCCTCGAGGTGGGCGATCCGCAACTGCAGCTTCACCGCCGAGATCGCGCCGGCCAGGGTCGAGTTCGTGTCACCGTAGACCAGCACCCAGTCGGGCTGGTGTTCGCCGAGCACGCTGCCCAGAGCGGCGAGCATGGCGCCGGTCTGCACGCCGTGACTGCCGGAGCCGACGCCCAGGTGCACGGTTGGCACCGGAATGTCAAGATCCGCGAAGAATGCGTCAGACATTGCGGCGTCGTAGTGCTGCCCCGTATGCACGATGACGTGCTCGAACCTTTCCGCCGCGAGGGCAGACGCCACGGGTGCGAGTTTGACGAACTGTGGGCGTGCTCCGACGACGCTGAGCACTCTCATGGGGGGACGTCTCCTCGCGGATGGCCGATCGGCCGCAGCATCCGGGCGTTCCGGGCAACCCGGGTACCCTATACCGCGGTCATGGTTCCGCTCCCCCGCGACTGAGGTCATCCTGTGCGAATCACTGTCGTTGCCCTGGGCAAGATCGGGCTTCCGCTGGCTGTCCAGTTCGCCAGCAAGGGCCATGAAGTCCTCGGCGTGGACGTCAATCCGACAGTCGTCGACCTGGTGAACAAAGGGGAGGAGCCTTTCCCCGGAGAAGCCCGACTGACCGAGAAGCTGGCCGAGCTGGTCCCGGCCGGCCGGCTGCGCGCCACGACGGATTACGCCGATGCCGTTCCCGGAAGCGATGCGGTCGTCCTGGTCGTGCCGCTGTTCGTCAGCGACGACACCTGGGAGCCGGACTTCGGACTGATGGACTCGGCGACCAGGTCTCTAGCCGAGAACATGACGCCGGGAACCCTGGTCTCGTACGAGACGACATTGCCGGTGGGGACTACCCGTAACCGGTGGAAGCCTCTGTTGGAGGAGGTGTCCGGTCTGCGCGAGGGCGAGGATTTCCACCTGGTGTTCTCCCCGGAGCGGGTCCTGACCGGCCGGGTGTTCGACGACCTGCGTAAGTACCCGAAGCTGGTCGGCGGCATGTCCGCGGCGGGTGCTGCGCGTGCGCTGGACTTCTACCGGGCCGTGCTCGACTTCGACCCCCGGCCCGACCTCGCCCGGTCCAACGGCGTGTGGGACCTGGGGAGTCCGGAGGCAGCCGAGATGGCCAAGCTCGCCGAGACGACCTATCGCGACGTGAACATCGGCCTGGCAAACCAGTTCGGCCGGTTCGCCACCGAACGCGGCATCGACATCTTTCAGGTCATCGAGGCGTCGAACTCCCAGCCTTACAGTCACATCCACCAGCCGGGCATCGCCGTCGGCGGGCACTGCATCCCGGTCTACCCGCGGCTGTACCTGTGGACCGACCCGGACGCCACCGTCGTGCGTGCAGCCCGCGAGGCCAACATGGCGATGCCCTCCTACGCCGTCGAGCTGCTGGTAGCCGGCTACGGGTCGCTGACCGGCGCCAAGGTCGCCGTGCTGGGCGCCTCATACCGAGGCCAGGTGAAGGAGACCGCCTACTCCGGCGTGTTCGCCACCGTCGCGGCCTTGCTCGCCGCGGGTGCCGACGCGGTCGTGCACGATCCGATGTACTCCGACGCGGAGCTCGAGAAGCTCGGCTTCCGCCCGCACCACCTCGGCGAGCCGGCCGACGCCGTCATCGTCCAGGCCGACCACGACGCGTACCGAACGATCGGCGCCGCTGACTTTCCCGGCGTGGCCGCCCTCGTCGACGGGCGGAACGTGACCGATCCGCTGCGATGGACCGGCATCACCCGGACCGTGATCGGCAGGCCGCGCGGTGCCGACCGAGCCTGAGGTGCCGCCTGCCCGCACGGGCGTGCACGTGGTGATGGTCGTCGACAACGACGTCGTCACCGACACCCGGGCTCGGAGGGAGGCGGCGTCGCTGGCCGCCGCCGGCGCCGCAGGTGGCGCCCGCCACTGATCTCCTTTCGGAACACCTGCGCCGTAACGACGGCCAAGGCCCGGCTGACCGCACGCCAGGCCGATGTCCAGGCGGAGGCGGTTCGGGCCGACCTCGTGCGCCGCGCCGAGCTGTTGTCCTGGGTGTCGCATCAGGCTGGTGCCGCCGGCCGGCACGCCCGAGGGTCTGCGCTCTACCGGCGGCCGTTGCCGATCCGGCGTTGCGCGGGACCTATAGCTGGGAGCGGCAGGCCGAGGTGCTCCGCGACGTCTATGAGGACGTGATCCAGCCGGCGGATTGAGGCTTCGTTGAATCGTCTGTTCGCCGTCGCGCGCTTGTCATCGTGGGCGTCGGAGTCGAACCCGACGCCCACGATGCTGGTCATGGACTGCCAGCGGGTCAACGACGCGGCAGGACTCGATCGTCCTCGACGGTTAGCCGAGCGAGTCCGCCCTTCGGCGAGACGAACTCGGTACTGGGAGTAGGCGCAACCCTGAGCGCTC
>Ga0299914_10004073_pt1 | contig 10456 bp, 10 predicted proteins | sample RVTome_10_FD_201361 | JGI IMG/M metagenome (GOLD analysis project Ga0299914, IMG submission 201361) | Soil microbial communities from uranium-contaminated site in the Upper Colorado River Basin, Wyoming, United States - RVT153D57 (version 2) ... | reverse complement strand
AAGATCGGCTGGCCGAAGATCTCCAAGCCCGCTTGCTGAAGCGTCGCCCCGGTCTGCACCACGTCGGCGATAACGTCCGCGACGCCGAGGCCGATCGCGTTCTCGACCGCACCGTCGAGCCGTACCACTTCGGCGTCGACACCGGCGTCGGCCAGGTACTTGCCGAGAATGCCGGCATAGGACGTGGCGACGCGCAGGCCGCCGAGGTCACCCACCTTCGCGGCGGTGCCGGGACGGGCAGCGAACCGGAAGGTCGAGTGGGCGAAGTCCAAGGACAGGATCTCCTCGGCGGGCGCACCCGAGTCGAGCAACAGGTCGCGACCGGTGAACCCGACGTCCAGCGTCCCGGAGCCCACGTATACGGCGATGTCGCGGGGGCGCAGGAAGAAGAACTCGACGCTGTTGTCCGGGTCGCGCAGGCTCAGTTCGCGGCCGGAGCCGCGCTGGCGGTACCCCGCCTCCCGCAGTATCTCGGCGGCAGGCTCGGCGAGTGTGCCCTTGTTCGGGACGGCGATTCGCAACGTCGGCATGGCTTCCTACAACCTCGCGTAGACGTCGTCGAGGGTTATTCCGCGGGCGAGCATGAGGACCTGGACGTGGTACAGCAGTTGGGAGATCTCCTCCGCCGCCCGCTCCGCTGACTCGTGCTCAGCGGCCATCCACGCTTCGGCCGCCTCCTCGACCACCTTCTTGCCTACCTCGTGCACGCCACGCTGCACGGCCGCGACCGTTCCAGAGGCGGCGTCGCCCGCGTCGACCTTGGCGGCCAGTTCCGCCCACAGCCCGTCGAACGTCTTCACAACGGTCCAGGGTACGGAGGTTCGCCGGTCGGCCGCTGCGGTGACCACTACACGGACACGCCGCGGAGCGTGAGCGCGGTAGCGATCGCCGCCTGCGCGGCCTCGTAACCCTTGTCCTCGGCCGAACCGGGCAAACCCGCGCGATCCAGCGCCTGCTCCTCGGTGTCGCACGTCAGGACGCCGAACCCGACAGGAATGCCGGTCTGCACCGACACCTGAGTGAGACCTCCGGTGGCGGCCTGACAGACGTACTCGAAGTGTGGCGTACCGCCGCGGATGACCACGCCGAGAGCGACGACGGCGTGGTAGCCGGACCGGGCCAGCCGCGCGCAGGCCACCGGCAGTTCGAACGACCCAGGCACCCGAACGATCAGCGGATCGCGTACCGAGGCCTCGTCGAGCGCACGCTGGGCGCCCTCCAGCAGTCCCTTCATGACCGTTTCGTGCCACTGGGCGGCGACAACGGCCACCCGCAGGTCACCAGCTCCGGCCGGCGCCAGCCGCGGTGCTCCGGCTCCGCTCACGTCGGGCTCCCTTCGAGATCTCCCAGGCCGGGCAGGTCGTGGCCCATCCGGTCACGTTTGGTCTGCAGGTAACGCAGGTTCTCCGGGTTGGGTGAGATCGGCAGCCCGATCCTGTCGACCACTCGCATCCCGTACCCTTCCAGGCCGGCCAGCTTCGCCGGGTTGTTGGTCAGCAGCCGCAGCTCCTTTACTCCCAGGTCGGCCAGAATCTGCGCCCCGGTGCCGTAGTCACGGGCGTCCGCCGGCAGGCCGAGCTCCAGATTGGCGTCGACCGTATCGTGGCCGGCGTCCTGCAGCTCGTACGCCCGCAGCTTGTGGACCAGCCCGATGCCGCGGCCCTCGTGGCCCCGCATGTACAGCACAACGCCACGGCCCTCGGCGGCCACCTTCGCCAGCGCCGCCTGCAACTGCGGCCCGCAGTCGCACCTGACCGACCCGAACGTATCGCCGGTGAGGCACTCGGAGTGGACGCGCACCAGCACCGGCATCCCGTCGCCGACGTCGCCCATGATCAGGGCGACATGCTCGCTTCCGTCGACCGTGTCGCGGTAGGCGATGGCCTGGAACGTCCCATGTGCCGTCGGCAACCGGGTTTCGGCCACGCGGGCCACCTGTGACTCGTACCGGCGGCGGTACCGGATGAGGTCGGCGATAGAGATCATCGCCAGCCCGTGTTCGTCGGCGAACTTCCTCAGTTCCGGTGCCCGCATCATCGAGCCGTCGTCGTGGACGATTTCGCAGACCACCCCGGCCGGCGTGAGTCCGGCCAGGCGCGCCAGGTCGACGGCGGCTTCAGTGTGGCCAGGACGGCGGAGCACGCCGCCGTCCATCGCGCGGAGTGGGAACACGTGCCCAGGCCGGGTCAGCTCATACGGTTCGGTGGCTGAATCACTGAGCACGCGCACGGTCCGCGTCCGGTCGGCGGCCGAGATACCAGTTGAGATTCCGTCGCGGGCGTCGACCGAGACCGAGTATGCGGTGCCCTTGCGATCCTCGTTGATCAAGGTCATCGGCGGCAGCTTCAGCCGGTCCAGGTCCGCGCCCAGCATCGGCACACACACCACACCGGAGGTGTGCCGGATCATGAATCCCATCAGCTCGGGCGTGGCCTTGCGGGCCGCGAAGATCAGGTCACCTTCGTTCTCGCGGTCCTCGTCGTCCACAACCACCACGGCTCTGCCCGCGGCGATGTCGGATATCGCCCGGTCGACGCTGTCCAGTCTGATCGCGCTCATCACGGGACCTGCCCCAGCCGCTCGACGTACTTTGCGATGACGTCGACTTCCAGGTTCACCCATTCCCCGGGTTTGCGGAGTCCGAGCGTCGTCAGTTCGAGCGTGGTCGGGATCAGGCTGATCTCGAACCAGTCGTCCCCCAGAGCGGACACCGTCAGTGAAACACCGTCGACGGCGATCGAGCCTTTCTCGACCACATAGCGGGCCAATTTCGGCGGCAACCCGATCCGGACGACGTCCCAGCGCTCCCCCGGAGTCCTGCTCTGCACCTCGTCGACGCCGTCGACGTGGCCCTGCACTATGTGCCCGCCGAGCCGATCACTGGCGCGGACCGCCCGCTCGAGGTTGACCCGCTCACCGGCGCGCAATCCGCCAAGCGTCGATCGCTCGAGCGTCTCGCGCATCACGTCGGCGGTGAAGAGGTCGTCCTGCACGTCGACCACCGTGAGGCACACGCCGTTGACCGCGATCGACGCGCCGTGTACTGCGTCGGCGCTGACAACAGGAGCTCTGACGCTCAGCCGGGCCGCATCGCCGTCGAGGTCGAGCCCCATCACCTCACCGAGTTCCTCCACGATTCCCGTGAACATCAGGTGCGTTCCCTTCTGACCGCGGTGAGCCGGACGTCCGGCCCCACCCGTGCGACATCGGTGATCTCCAGCGCTATGGCCTCGGCGATCGTGCCGACTCCCGCGTCAGAGAGCGCTGCCGGGCCGGCGCCGAGCAACGCCGGTGCCAGGTAAGCGATGACGCGGTCGACCAGCCCTTCTCGCAGGAATGCGCCGGCCAGCGTGGGCCCTCCTTCGAGCAGCACGTGCTGGCAATCCTGATCGAGCAGCCGCTTGAGCGCCTCTGCCGGATCACGGGTGTTCAGCACCAGCGTGTCCGCGGCGCCGGTGAGCGCGGCCGCATCGGCGGGCACGCTGCGCAGTCCCATCACGACCCGCAGGGGCCGGCGACCGTACTCGAGCGGCTCGCCAGCCGCGTCGCGCACGGTCAGCCGCGGATCGTCGGTGAGAACCGTTCCGGTACCGACCAGGATCGCGTCGCACTCGGCACGCAGCCGGTGCGCGTCGGCGCGCGCTTCGGGTGAGCTGATCCACCGGCTGCTGCCGTCGGCGGCCGCGCTGCGCCCGTCCAGCGTTGCGGCGTACTTCCAGGTGACGTACGGCCGAGCGTTCTCGACCGCGAATGTCCAGATCGGATTGACCGCGCGTGCCTCGTCCGCCAGCAGCCCGCCTTCGACGTCGACACCAGCTTCACGCAGCGCCTCGCCTCCACCGCGGGCCACCGGGTTGCCGTCTTGCTGGGCGTACACGACGCGGGCGATGCCCGCCGCCAGCAATGCGTCCGCGCACGGACCGGTGCGGCCAGTGTGATTGCAGGGCTCGAGCGTGATGACCGCGGTCGCACCCCGGGCCCGCTCGCCCGCCTTGGTGAGGGCGTCGACCTCGGCGTGCGGATACCCCACCCCGCGGTGATAACCCTCCGCGATCGTCCCGCCATCGGCATCAAGAAGGACGCACCCGACCCGCGGGTTCGGCCCTAGCGGAACGCCAGGTGCCTCGGCGAGCGCCAGGGCACGGCGCATCGCCGCGATCTCGGCTGGACTTGCCATTCCCCGGCGCTCCTCGTCTCGGGCGGGCTCCGGGGAGTCGTGCGAGGACGCACGCACAGTCGGGGCGTTCGGACGCTGGGCGCCGAAACACCTCGCGCGCGCTGCCTCCCATCCGGACTATCACCGTCGGTCTCGGAATTTCGCCGAGTCAACCGGGCCATCTCGCCTGGGCGGGCTGGACCGGGTCGCGGACTGTCACCGCCGGTTCGGACTTTCACCGACCCCGGAGCACGCGGGTGTGCTTTCGCTGAAAGTCTAACCGGCCCAAGGCGGCGAGCAATCCCTGACTCCGAGCGCGAGGGTCGTTAGTGGGCGGCGTCTGCGGCCAGCTGCCGAAGCTCGTCGACGGCGGCTGCGGCGTCCTCGGCTTGGTACACGGCCGATCCGGCCACGAACACGTCGGCTCCCGCGTCGGCGCACCGCTCGATCGTCTCGGCGGACACGCCGCCGTCGACCTGGATCCACACGTCGAGTCCGGACTTGGTGACCATCTCGCGGGCGCGCCGGATCTTCGGCAGGCAGATGTCCAGGAAGTCCTGACCCCCGAAGCCTGGTTCGACAGTCATGACCAGCAGCATGTCGAGTTCCGGCAAGAGATCCTCGAGCGGTTCGATGGGAGTGGCCGGACGCACGGCGATGCCGGCTCGCGTCCCCCGGCCGCGCATTTCACGGGCCAGCCGCACCGGCGCGGCCGCGGCCTCGATATGGAACGTCACGCTGCCCGCCCCAGCTTCGGCGTACGCGAGTGCCCACCGATCCGGATCATCGATCATCAGGTGGCAGTCGACCGGCAGGGACGTCCTGGCCAGGATCGCCTCCACGACCGGCAGACCGATGGTCAGGTTGGGTACGAAATGGTTGTCCATCACGTCGACGTGCACCCAGTCGGCATTGTGGATCCGGCGGATTTCGGCCTCGAGATTGGCGAAATCCGAGTTCAGGATGCTCGGCGCGATCTGAATGCCCACGACAGCGCAGGCTAGCCGATGCTGAGGGATCGCTGAGAGATCGCACCTGATGAGTTGACTTCAACCAATCTTCAACTTGTAGCGTCGCATAACGGCGATCGAGAGCGCACGGCACCGACCCTGTCAGTGCCGACGCCTACGATCGCGACTCGCAAACTAAACCTCGATCCGACCTACTACGGGGAGTCCATCGGTGCAGACATCGACAGCCACAACAGATCTCGTTTCGCGCTTGCGCAGCACCATCGACGGTGCGGTCATCACTCCGGACGACTCCGGTTACAACGACATCCGGACCGTCGTCATGGGCAACTTCGACGGTCGCCCTGCGGCGGTCGCACGCCCGGCCGATGACGCCGACGTGGCACGAATCATCTCGCTGGCCGCCGACTCCGGCGTACCGCTGGCGGTGCGCAACGGCGGCCACAGCGGCGCCGGCCACAGCACCAACGACGGTGGCCTCGTGCTCGACGTGCGCGATCTCGACGAAGTCCGCGTCGATCCCGACAGCAGGACCGCCTGGGCGCAGTCTGGCGTCACCGCCGGCGCGTACCTTGCGACCGCCGGCGAACACGGCCTGGCCACCGGCTTCGGCGACGCCGCGACCGTCGGCCTGGGCGGCATCACCCTCGCCGGAGGGGTCGGCTACCTGTCCCGCAAGTACGGAATGACCATCGACGAACTCCTGGCTGCTGAGATCGTCACGGCCGACGGTCAGCGGCTGCGAGTCGACGAGGACAACAACCCCGATTTGTTCTGGGCGATCCGCGGCGGCGGAGGCAACTTCGGCGTGGCGACGCGGTTCAAGTACCGCCTTCGCGACGTCAGCCAGTTCACCGGCGGCATCCTGGTCCTGCCGGGAACACCCGAGACGATCACTCGCTTCGTCGCTGAAGCCGACGCCGCTCCGGACGAGCTGTCGACGATCATGATGGCGATGGTGGCGCCTCCGATGCCGTTCCTGCCGCAGGAGGTTCACGGTCAGCTGGTGGTCTTGGCGTTCATGGCGTACGTCGGCCCGGCCGACGAGGCGGAGCGGGCGCTGGCCCCGTTCCGGGCGATCGCGACGCCGCTGGCCGACATGGTGGCTCCGAAGTCGTACCTGGAGATGTTCCCGCCTGAGGCGGAGGGCTACCACCCGATCGCTGCTAGCCGCGTCTTCTTCGCCGACACCATCGACCAGTCGGTCGGTGAGGCGGTGATCGAGTCACTGCAGGCCTCGACTGCCATGATGTCCGCCGTACAGTTCCGGGTTCTCGGCGGTGCGATCGCTCGGGTACCATCCGACGCGACCGCATTCGCGCATCGGAATCGCAAGTTGATGATCAACGTCGCCGCGATGACCCAGGACGTCGCCGGCCTGGCCGAGCAAGAGGCGTGGGTCACCAAGCTGGCCGAGCGGCTACAACAAGGTCCTGGCGCATATACCGGCTTCCTGGGCGTCGACGGTGCAGAGCGCATCGGCGAGGCCTACCCACCGAGCACCTACGAGCGTCTGGTCGCGGTCAAGCGGCAGTACGACCCGCGCAATCTGTTCCGGAGCAACCACAATGTCGTGCCGTAGGGGCCGAACAGCAATGTCGGACGGAGCCGCTGGGCGACAACCGCCGAGCGGCTCCCCGCTAGCCGTCAGCGCTGCCGATCTTGTAGGCCTCTAGCGGCGGCGCAGCAGCGCGAGGTACATCGCGTCGGTGCCGTGCCGGTGCGGCCACAGTTGGACGTCCGGGCCATCGCCAAGGGAGGGCATGCCGGGCATGTAACGACGGGCGTCCATCCGCTCCGCGTCCCGGCGGCCGAGTACGTCGCCCACCACCGTGGCGGTCTCTGCCAGATGTGGCGAGCACGTCACGTACGCGACCACGCCACCAGGACGTGCCGCTGACAGTGCCGCGTCCAGCAGGGCCACCTGAAGCGGCCGCAGCGCACCGAAATCCGCGGGACGCCGCCGCCATCGCGCGTCCGGGCGGCGGCGCAGCGCGCCCAGACCGCTGCACGGCGCATCGAGCAGCACCCGGTCGAATGGACCCGTGCCCGGCAGCGGGTCGCGCCCGTCGGCCACGATCACCCGATGGTCCCCAGCGGCACCGGCGAGCGCGCGCTCGACGAGCCGGGCGCGGTGCTTGTGCTGCTCGACCGCGACCAGGCTCACGCCTCGGTCCGCGGCGAGCCCCGCCAGCAGGGCAGCCTTGCCGCCCGGCCCCGCGCACAGATCCAGCCAGTGCGCGTCCTTGCGCTCGGGGTCGGTCGGCGCACCGGCCAGTGCGAGTGTGACCAGTTGGCTGCCTTCGTCTTGGACACCGGCGCGCTGCTGTCGAACCGCGGCGATCCGGGCCGGGTTGCCGTCGAGGAGGACCGCGCCGAACGGCGACCACCGAGTCGGCCGGGCGCCGGCGGTAACGAGCTCTTCGACGGTGCACCGCCCTGGCCGCGCAACAAGGGTGACGTCGGGCCGCTCGTTGTTGGCCGCGAGGCACGCGGCAAGTTCAGCATCGTCTCCCCCGAGGGCGTCCTGGAAGGCCCGAACGATCCAGGACGGATGGGCGTGCCGCAGGGCGAGCCGTTCGATCGGGTCCGTGGGCGCCAGCCGCTCGACCCAGCCGTCCAGGTCCGTCGCGCTGACCTGCCGCAACACCGCGTTGACCAGCTTGGCCGGGCCCGGACCCACCTTGGCTCTCGCTAGGTCCACCGTCGCCGCTACCGCGGCGTGCGCCGGAATCCTGGTGTTCAATGCCTGGTGCGCGCCAAGGCGCAGCACATCCCGGATCGGCGCGTCCAGCCGGTCGAGCGGTCGGTCCAGGCACTCGCCCAACACGACGTCGTACGTTCCGAGCCCGCGGAGTGTGCCGTAGACGAGCTCTGTCGCCAAGGCGGCGTCCCGCTCGTCGAGGCCGCGGTCCCGGAGTAAGCCCGGCAGGACGAGGTTGGCGTACGCGTCCCGCTCGTCCACCGCGCGCAAGGCGTCGAACGCGGTACTCCGTGCGACGTCGCGGAGCACTACTCGAGCCGTTCGCCCGGCTCGATCCGCACGCCGCGGGCCCAATCCGCAGCGGGCATCGCCCGCTTGCCCTGGGGCTGGACGTCACCGAGCAGAACCGGATGGCTGCCGGTGCCCACCCGGACCCCATCCCTGCTGACGTCGATAAGACCGGGTGCCAGTTCGTGTGCGCTGGCATCCAATCGGACCGGGCGCAGCTTGAGCCGCTCTCCCCGGAAGGTCGTCCAGGCTCCCGGCGCGGGCGTGCACGCCCGCACCACCCGGTCGACTCGCATGGCCGGCGCCGCCCAGGCCACCCGAGCGTCGTCGACGGTCAGCTTGGGCGCCATCGACACTCCGTCGCCCGACTGCGGTTCGGCGACGAGCCGGCCGGCCTCGATCCCGTCGAGTGTTGCGACCAGCAGTTTCGCGCCGGCGTCAGCCAACCGGACGAGCAGGTCACCGCTTGTGTCGGTGGGACGGATCGTCTCGGTGAGCCGGCCGTAAACCGGCCCGGTGTCGAGCCCTTCGTCGATCTGGAACGTGCACGCGCCGGTGATGTCGTCTCCAGCCATGATGGCGTGCTGCACCGGAGCGGCTCCCCGCCACGCGGGCAGCAGTGAAAAGTGCAGGTTGATCCAGCCATGCTTCGGAACGTCGAGCGCCGCTTTCGGGATCAGCCCTCCGTACGCGACGACAGGCGCGGAATCCGGGGCGATCTCCTCGAGCCGGGCCAGGAAGTCCGGATCGCGGGCGCGCTCCGGCTTGAGCACCTCGACCCCTGCCTCGGCGGCCACCTCGGCAACCGGGCTCGGGATCAGCTTGCGCCCGCGCCCCGCGGGCGCGTCGGGCCTGGTCAGTACGGCAACGACATCGTGCTTCGACGCCAGGACGGCCCGAAGCGACGGCACCGCCACGTCGGGCGTGCCGGCGAACACGACCCTCACAGCGGCCGGCCGAACGTCGCGTGCGGAGACGCCTTGACAGCAGGTCGTGCCTCGCCCGCCCAGTCCGCTTCGCGGATCGCCTTCATCGCCGCCTTACGCGACTCGCGATCGAGCCGGTCGATGAACAGCACTCCGTCGAGATGGTCCGTCTCGTGCTGGATCGCCCGCGCGAGCAGCTCACTGCCTTCGATGACGACCGGATCGCCGTACTCGTTGAAGCCCTTGGCGACGACTCGCATCGCCCGCACGCAGTCGTACTCCAGCCCGGGAAGCGACAGGCAACCTTCGGGTCCTAGCTGCTCTTCTTCGGACAGCTCCAGATCCGGATTGATCAGGTGGCCGACGATTTCATCGACGTTGTAGGCGAACACTCGAAGCGGGACGCCCATCTGGGGAGCCGCGAGGCCCGCACCCGGCGCGTCGAGCATCGTGTCGGTGAGATCCCGCACGAGCCGGCGGAGCTCCTTGTCGAAGTCCACGACCGGTTCGGCCTTGGTGCGCAAGATGGGGTCGCCGAACAGTCGGATCGGCCGTATCGCCACTGAAATCTCCTCGGAGGATACCGGTACGGCCACAAGTTTACGGACTGGCTATCACGCCAGGCGGAGCTCGTCAGGCCGGGAGATTCGCAGCCAGCGGTACCCATACCCGTCAAGGGTCAATTCGGCGCGGCCTTCCTCCAGGGGAGTCCTGCCAGCTTGCAGTAGGTCGACGAGCACGGCGTCCCCGTCGAGGCCCTTGAGTTCGAGCGGAACCGTGCACGGCTCGGCAGCGAAGTTGTGCAGCGCGATAACGCTGCTGGCCTGCCAGGTGCACCGGTGCGCGAGGACGGCGTCGTGTGGCTGATCGAGCAGCTCATACTCGCCCCACCCGATCTCCGGGCTCTCCCGGAACTGGCGGATGAGGGTCGCGACGAAGTTCAGCAGCGAATCCGGGTCGTGCCGCTGATCCTCGACATTGATGTGCTCCGGGCCGAAGCCACCCGGCACCACCGGAGCTACGAGCTTACGGGCCGGCGCAGTCGAGAATCCCGCGTTCTCGTCGGGAGACCACTGCATCGGCGTACGCACCGCCAACCGACCGTCCAGGTCGAGGTTCTCGCCCATGCCGATCTCCTCGCCGTAGAACAGCACCGGCGTGCCGGGCAGCGCGAACATAAGGCTGTACACCATGCGGATCCGTCGTGGGTCGCCGTCCAGCATCGGCGGCAGGCGGCGGACAAGCCCGCGCCCGTATACCTGCATGCGTTCCTCGGGCCCGAACGCCGCGAAGACCTCGTGCATCTCCTCCTTATCGAGCAGCCCCAAGTGCAGTTCGTCGTGATTGCGGACGAACGTGGCGAATTGCGCCTCGCTGGAGATCTCAGGCCTCCTGCGAAGTGTCTCTGCGA
>Ga0299914_10004072_pt1 | contig 10457 bp, 4 predicted proteins | sample RVTome_10_FD_201361 | JGI IMG/M metagenome (GOLD analysis project Ga0299914, IMG submission 201361) | Soil microbial communities from uranium-contaminated site in the Upper Colorado River Basin, Wyoming, United States - RVT153D57 (version 2) ... | reverse complement strand
ACTCAGGACATAGTCACTAACGGGAGTCTCGACAGCGTTCTCGTCATAAAGAACGCTGCCGCGATCGCCGGCGTACATCTGGTTGCATCCCCCTCATCACTCCAGGTGACGCCGGCTCCCGATTCATCCGGGGCTTTCACGCTCCGGTTCTTCGCCTCGAATCCCGACACATCTGTGTTTGCGGATGTCGAGGGCACCATCCGGCCGCGCACCGACCTTCTTCCCGGACGTCTGCAGAGCAGTGAGACCGGCCGCGGCCGACCCGGGATGGTGCGCATCTACACGTCCGAGCGGGAGCTTCTCGCCGAGGTCAGCGCCGATGCCTCCGGCCGCTTTCCCGGCGTGCAGCTGACGCAGGAACGTAGGACGTACGTCGTACAGGCCGTCATTACGGAAGGTGACGAACGCTTTGGATTCGTGAGGACGGTTAATGTGACGGAGGTGGGCGGGGGCGACGACATCCACCTGCCGATCATAGAGGCGATCCCCTTCGACGGATTGGACGAGGTCGGGATGGATTCGGCGGCGTTCCGCAATCACGTTCAGATGGTGACGCACGAAAAGATGTTGCGTTGGGACGTCGAGGCGACGATCGGCGTCTTCATCGCCGCACGCACGAGCCGCGGGCGCTTCAGTCCACAGGAGATCGAACAGATCCGCGCCCTGTTCACGGAGCCGGATGCCGTTCCGCGGTTTATCCGGGGGCGAAAATTCCGCGTAGTCACCACCGGCAACACCACCGGCAATACCGCCGGCAGCGCGCCCTACCGCTTCGACGGCCGCGATGTCGTCGCCGACCGCGGATGGATCGTGATCGTCCCCGACAGCACCATGGAGGGATCGAGCTCGAGCAGCGCCCATGACACCGACGGCGACAACACGTATGACCGGGGCGTCATCCGCCTCAACCCGGCGCGCGCGGCGCGCTTCGGCAGCACCCGCCGCCTCGTCACCTACGAAGCCGGACGCGTGCTGGGGATGTCCGGCGATTCCGATCCGCTGTACTTTCCGTACACGATGATGGTGCCCGGCATCGGTCCGCAGGTGCCCGATAGGCCGACGGCCGTCGACGCGAAGACCGCCGCGATTCTGTACGACGACAACCTCCCGATAGATGTCGATTTCGACGCTATTCTTGGACTGCAATTCGACGAGCCCACTGCGGATCTGACCGCGGAATAACCGCGGCGGCGACGGCGGGCACACCGGACAGTCCGCCGATAAGAACCGACCTCCCGGCATCATGGATCGGTTGTAAAATTCTCATTTGCAGAGTACACTATCGGTATAGACCGGGGGTCGTTCGTACGTCCTGCATCTACGAGAATTCAGGCCTCATCGAACCCGTCTAGGCACTCATCTCTCGTGAGGAAAACGGCCAATCCGGAGGGAACATGAAGCACTTTTCACGTCGTTCGTTCGATCATTTCACGCTGATTGCAGGTCTGGTTGCGATGGTTGCGATCGTTGCGGTCTTCGCCGCGCGCAGTGCAGCCGCGCAGTACGATCTCAGCCTGCTCAACAAGGGTCACGTCTTCACGATTGCGTCCATTCTGGAGGATGTGGATGAGGACGGCGATCTCGACATCGTTATCAGCAGGCGTCCGGAGACCGGCATACCGGGAGGACTCGAATGGCTGGAGAACGACGGCACCGGGCAGTTTCCGCGGCACGAGCTCTACACTGACGAAACGCTCATCCGACCCGGCGACGTCGTTTCGTGTGACTGTGACGGCGACGGCGACCTCGATTACGTGATCTCAGATAGAGGGATGGGCGTGGCGAGCCAGGGCCAGCTGTACTGGATCCAGCTTCAGGACGACGGCTCGTTTATCAAGTGGACCCTCGAAGCGGGGCCCGAATTCGAGCAGGCCGCCGTGGCCGATCTGGATGATGACGGCGATCTCGATATCGTCGCCGTCGGCTTCACGCAATCGGCGGTAAATATGTACCTGAACGATGGCAGCCAGAATTTCAGCAAGCAGGAGATTGCCACCGGTATCCAACAGTCTTCATACGTCATCGCGGAGGATCTGGACGGCGACGGCGACGTCGACGTGGTTTTTGATGGACCCGACGCCAAAATTTTGTGGAACGATGGATCCGCGGCGTTCGATGCCGGGCCGCTGTTCACGACCGGGACCGACAACGCGACGTCGATCAGGCGGGGTATGATCGTCGCCGACGTGAACGACGACGGCGTACCGGATGTCCTCGGATTCCGCGGTTCGGGTTTCGGCGGACTTTACCTGTTTGACGGCGCCAACGATCACGCATCCACGCTCATCGATCGCGAAGGCATCGATATCGGCGGCGGTCTCGCGGTAGCCGACTTCGACGACAACGGACTGCCGGACATCGTGCGACAGAATACCGGGGATGACATCCTGACCATTCTATATCAGGACGAGCCCATGCAATTCCGCCGCGCCGAGCTGGATTACAATTGGGATAACCGCGGCGGCTCCAAAATGGCCGTCGGTGATCTGGACAATGACGGCGATCCGGATCTCGTTTTTCCGGAAAATGGGAATGTGGACGGCGATCTGTCGTGGTTCGAAAATATCGACGGCGTGTTGCACCGGCACCAGCTTCACATGGCGCTGCGCGGCATCCGCTCTCCGAAGCTGGCCGATCTGGATGACGACGGCGATCTGGATGTCGTTGCGGCGGTCACCGATGATATCGCTACTGAAAATGAGATCATCTGGTTCGAAAATCGCGGCGTGACCGGCTTCATCGAGTGGCGGATCGCGGATACGCTGGATTATCCGGCCGATATCGAGGTGGCGGATCTGGATGGCGACGGCGCTCTGGACGTCATCGCGACCGCACGCGATGATCACGATCTGATCTGGTTTCGGATGGATGGTCTCGTCTGGGAACGCCGCGCGATCGAGGAAAACGCCAGTCAGCCCCGCGGCATCGCAGCGGCCGACATTGACTCGGATGGAGACGTGGACGTCGCGTTGACGTCGTTCGCCGACAGCAAAGTCTACTGGTACGAGAATGACGGCGCGGGAAATTTCACGAGGCGCGTCGTCGATGCCAATCTGTCGCAGCCGTTCGAAGTCGAGGCGGCCGATCTGGATGATGACGGCGACATGGATATCATCGTCATATCCGAGGATGTTGCAAACGCGGTCGTCACGTACATGAACGACGGCGAAGAGTCGTTCACGCGGGAGATCCAGCAGACGGATTATGCCGCATCCGACGTGGAGGTCGGCGATTGGAATGGGACCGGCGCGGCGGATATCCTGGTCAGCTCCAGGCAGAACAGCTCCGCCGATTTCGATGTGGTGCTGCTCTCCAACGACGGCGACGGTGCGTTCACTGCGAGCACGCTCGTCACGGACAATCGAAATGTGACGGCGCTGAGGCTGGCTGATACGGATGATGACGGGGACATCGACCTGCTGGTCGGCAACGACAACGTCACGCCTCGCATGCGCGTGTACTTCAACGACGGCGGGGCGGCGACGATCGGCGTGGAGCTGCTCCTCGACGATCCCGCCACGATCGAGGGGCTCGACACAGGAGACGTCAACGGGGACGGCAGTCTAGATTTCGTTGCCGCGGACTCGGAGGGCCGCAACCTGATGCTGTTTCTCGGAGAAGGCGGCACCGTCGACGTAGAGCCGATCTCAGGGGAGATTCCGGCCGAATTTTCTCTCGCTCAGAACTACCCGAACCCGTTCAACCCCGTGACGACTATCACCTTCGCGCTGGCCCGGCCTTCGTACGTCTCGCTCAAGATCTTCGACGTGCAGGGGCGCGAGGTGCAGACGCTCGTATCCGGTGCGTATCCGGCCGGACATTTCGAGACGCGCTGGGACGCGGCCGGATTTGCGGCCGGCGTCTACGTTTACCGACTGCAGGCTGAGGGATTCTCCGAATCCCGCGTCCTGGCGCTGTTGAAATGAGTCGGATTTCGTCACATCTGCACAACACCTAATGCCGGCTTGTGAAATTCATGTTACGCTCCATAACATCAAAGGGCGCACACCATATTGCCTCAGGAGTAACACCTACGGTGTAATGGAATCCCTGTCAAGGTTACCCGATGAAAGCCTGCTTCTTTGGGGCAACCGTAAGGGCGTTCCTTCGTAGTCATACGAGGAGTTCATAGAAGGGCGGAGGTGGCAGTATGAATGACAATGCGCGATTTACGAGAGAGCTTCCTCTCTTGCCGGATTCTGAGTTGTTGCGGCTCGCGAAAGAGATTCGCAGCCGGTCGACCCAGAAGGAACGGTTGGGCGATCGCGCCCGCCGCCGACAGGAGACCCGGCGCATAGAGGCGTTGAATCGGGAGCTCGAGGCACGCGGCATCGAAGGCCCACCCTGGTGGTCCCAGATGCGGCACAAGCCTTCCTGAGTCCATCGAAGGAGGGAGGCGGGCGACCGATTCTCGCGTCGTCCGTCTTGCCTTCTCGAGTTCGCGAATCGCTACATCTTCGAGCTCCGGGACTTCGCGACCCATCCGCGGGAATCGCTGGAGATGCCGAATTTTATCGATCACCATCTCCTCTAACACCTCTGCAAAATCCGCACTGCCGACGGCGTCTACCGGCCCGTCACCGCTGCCGTCGTGCTGATCGTTGGGAGCGTGACGACGAACGTGGCGCCGCGTCCTTCGTCATTCTCCACGTGCAAGCGGCCGCCGTGACCGTGCACGACGACGTCGTAGCTGATCGAAAGACCGAGGCCGGTACCCTTTCCTACGGGCTTCGTCGTGAAGAACGGGTCGAAGATCTTTGGCAGAACGGACGATGGTATCCCGGTTCCGTTGTCCTTGATGCGAATTTCCACGCTGTCGGCGACCCGGCGCGTGCCGACGCGGACGACGGGGACGTAGCGGCCGTTGGTCGATCGTTTTTCGAGCACCGCGTCGAAGGCGTTGGTGAGCAGGTTGATCAGGACGCGGCCCAATTCCTGCGGCGCGACGGCGACCTCTCCCGCGTCGTCCGCGTAGTCGCGCTCGACGGAGATCGTTAGGTCCGGCGGTCGAGCGTGAGCCCCTTTGTACGCGAGATTCACATACTCTTCGACGAGCGCATTGACCTCGACCGCGCGGCGATCGCCGGAGGTGCCGCGAGCGTGCAGCATCATCGAGCGAATGATGGCGTCGGCCCGTTTTCCCTGCTCTTCGATTTTCTCGTTGTTGACGTGCAGGTACGTCACGATATTTTCGAGGCGATCCACGTCCTCTGCCGAGGCCAACTCGAATTGGCTACGCAGCATCTTCGCCAGATCATCGGTAAGGCGCACGTTCAGCTCGGCGAAATTGTTGATGAAGTTCAGGGGATTTTTGATTTCGTGTGCGATGCCTGCCGTCAACTGCCCGAGAGAGGCCATCTTTTCCGAATGGATGAGCTGCGCCTGCGTCAGCCTGAGATCCCGCAGCGCATGATACTGCTCGTATCTGCTCCTATAAATGACGGCACTTATCGCGGAAATCATGAACGTCAGCACGAACAGGAAGACGAGCTGCGTATCGCTCAATCCCGCAACGGTGACGTCCATTAGCGGCGGGAGAAAGTATATGCACAGCACGTAGAGAACGATAACGGCCAACCCCAGCGCCATCGATTGCATCGGACGATACGGCATCGTTCCGACGGCAAGGATCAGGGCAAGGCTCAAATAGCCGGCTGCGAAAGACGGATCGCCACGGCCTACGTCTTCGATCATCATGGCCGCACTGATGACGAGAAGCATTATCGCGATGATAAGCCGGCCACGCGCAGGAGCGGTCCGGGTTCTGGCCAGCGTGACACATCCGATGCTCAAGGCGACGATGAGCAGCTCCTCCAAAAGCGATCTGTGTGTTGGATCGACATATATCCACGTGATCGGCTTATCATCGAGGAGATACCATCCGACATAAATGCCTGCGCTCAAGAAGCCGAGGCCGCCGGCGACCATCATGCCTCTTCGCGACAGGCGTTCGATTTCGTTCCGGAAGCCGGGGTCTCGTTCGGCCGCCCTTGGAATGAAGACCCGCCGAAGCATCATTTTCAGCTTCTCAACCATCGCGATGACTGCACCTATACGTGTCGAGGGCAACATTCTCTTCCATGGATGCACAGTTTCCGGCCTGGCAACGACTCATGAGGACGCAGGGCCCATATATCTTACCGCCAGCGCAGCGTAGTCATCCGACTGCGTCACGCCCTCGGAGAAATCGGACACGTCGCGAACGACGCTCCGGATGATCTCCGGCGCCGGCGAGCCGTGCCGCCGTGCGAGCACGTTCTTGAGCCTCTCGACGGTGAAGCGGTGCCCGTACCGGTCGGTCGTCTCCGGAAGGCCGTCCGAGAACAGAAAGACTTCGTCGCCGCGCTCGAGCTGCCGGATCCGGGTATCGAATGCATGGTCCCGGTCGAGCCAGATCGCAAGGTCGGCCGGTCCATCGAGCGTTGTGGCGACCCCGAGGGCGCTCACGATCAGTGGAGCGAGATGCCCGGCGTTGCAATAGGACATGGTGCCGGTATCCAGATCGAGGTCGGCGAGAAAGATCGTCATCGAGACGTTGGGAAATCCTTCTGAGAGGACGGCTCGATTCAGCGAAGCGAGGCACTCGCCCGCTACGCTTCCCTGCGCCGCGAACCCGCGGACGAAAGTCTGAGTGACGGCGACGGCGAGAGCGGCGGAGACGCCTCGGCTCGCCACGTCGCCCACGAGGAAGGCCACGCGGCCGGGACCGACCGCGAAGAAGTCGTAAAAGTCGCCGGCCACGTCGCGAGCCGTTGCCGTGAAGCCGAAAACGTCGACGTCGTCGCGTTTCGAGAACGGCGGCGGCAGCATCGCGTCCTGGATGCGGCGCGCGACCTCGAGCTCCTGCTTGATCGCGACGAGCTGACGCTGCGCCTCGACGGCTCTCCGGTACGTGAGCAGCTCTTCGCACGCCTTCCGAATGGTGGCCTCCAGATCGCCGAAGTCGATCGGCTTCGTGACGAAATCAAACGCGCCCCGATTCATGGCCGCGCGGATGTTGTCCATGTCTCCGTAGGCCGACATGACGAGCGCCTTGATCGGGCGGGCGAACTCGCCGAGGCGAGACAGAAGGGCGAGTCCATCAAGCCGCGGCATGCGGATATCCGTCAAGACGAGTGCGACGTCGGGATGGGCGTGCAGGGCTTCGAGCGCCTCGACGCCGTCCGAGGCGAAGATGAACGCCCACTCGGCGGCCCGTACGCGCTCCTGAAAGCGCTGTCGGATGAGCAGCTCGATCTCGGGCTCGTCGTCCACCACCAGAATGGTAACCGGCCGGGCCGCCGAAAGCGGACCGAATGGCGACAGAATCGGGCGGGCATCAGAGCGCACGCCGTTTCCCGTTTTCGTCGGGGTGAGCACCTCGTGGGCAATCGACTGCGTGGCCATCCGCCCTTGAATGGCCTGAACCTCGTCGAGCACCTCTTCGACTTGCTGGTAGCGGCGATCCAATGGTTTCTCGAGCATCCGGTGGATCACGTGCGCGAGCTGCATCGGAACGTTCGGGAGGAGGGCGCCGATGGGCGTCGGCTCTTCGCACAAGATCGAGTATGTCACCGCTTCCGCGTATTCGGCTTGAAACGGCCGCGAGCCGGAGAGCATCTCGTAGAGTATGACGCCCATCGCCCAGACGTCCGTGCGATGGTCGACCGCTTCGCCTCGTGCCTGCTCCGGGCTCATGTAGGCGGTCGTACCGAGTACCTTTCCCGTCGCCGTCAGGCTGAGGCCGTCGAGCTTTGCGATGCCGAAATCCACGATTTTCACGATCCCGTCCCCACCGATCAAGGCATTGGCCGGCTTGACGTCTCGATGCACGATCCCCCGCTGGTGAGCGAACGCCAGACCTCGTCCGATCTGGAGGATGTAATCGAGCGCGAGACGGATCGGCAGCGGGCCCCCTGTGATCCTCGACTGAAGTGTATCGCCGTCGCAGAACGCCATCGCGATAAATGGACGGCGATCGTCCGTCTCGCCGATCTCGTAGATCGTGCAGATGTTGACGTGGTCGAGGGCCGAGGCCGCTCTCGCCTCGACCTGAAAACGAGCTTTCGTCTCGTCGTCGAGCGCCCGGTGGTCGGTCAGGAACTTCAGCGCCACGACGCGATCCAGGTGCCGGTCGCGTGCCTTGTATACCACGCCCATTCCACCGTGGCCGAGTTTGCCGAGGATCTCGTAATGATTGACGTGGGTGCCGGCGCTCATTTCCTCTGCTGCGCGCCGTAGTTCCGGCGCACGCCGTCGAAAGAACGACAGGGCCCCTCGGATTCCGGAAAACGATCCGTCCGATGCGTGGTCGCGCTCCAACAAGGCCGTCAGCGTGTCTCGCATCGCGGCATCTTCGCGGCAGACTTGATCGACGAAGGCCGGCCGCTTCGCGCGAGGCAGCGCCCGAGCCTGTTCGAACAGGGTCGATATTCTAGTCCGGCTCTCGTCGTTCATGGGGCGTTCCTCGGGCGATGTTCTTGGTCGGCATAGGGGTGATTTCGAAGGACACCGACTTGATCTGCGAGCGCCGGAGCCGCCGTGAAAGTAAGGCAGTCGTGTCCGTTGGCGGTACGCCGTACGAGAGGTCTGAACGGGTCCCGCCGCGTTCGGATTGAGCTGCGACGCCCGGCCGAAACCGGGCGGCGGCGGTGTGCAGGGCGCATGGCTCGTCGAGCTCGGGGCGAGGGCCCGTCTTGGGGCCCCGAAAGACCCGTCGCATGCTCAATTCAGGCAGAGTCTCCATGTCGGATGCGTGCTCCGGGTGGCGGATGCACGCGATGGCGGTCGAGGCGGCATCTTAACTGTGCACGGTCTGGGCCGTGAGATCCTTCGGGATGCGTAAGGCAAATGAGGGAGATTTGGACGTGGGATTCCGCACTCCCCTGGACTGAAAGGGTCCGCCTCGTCCCGATATGATACGGAATCCGGATGATCGGCGCATCAAAGATTCCGCGCGGATAAGCTCATCTGGATGCTCGTACTACCTGTTCCTCCTTACATCCGCCGGCATCTCACCCATCCTGAAGCGTTTTTACCACCTTCAGGGTCGCATCCGTCGGATCGTCGCCGCGCACGATCTCGAAGCCCAGCCGGACGGATACCTTCTGCATCCCCGAGTTGTCGCGCAGCACGTCCGCCACGATGTGGGCCAGCCCTTCGTCCTCGCCGATCCCAACGAGCAGCCGCAACAGCTCTGTTCCGAGTCCCTGCGCCTGGTGGCTGTCACTCACGAGGATGGCGAACTCGCCGTCGTTCGTCGATGCGATCTTCGTCAGCCGCCCCACGCCGATGATGCGCGGCGCCGTGCCGTCCGCGCCCGACGCCTCCGCGACGAGCGCCATTTCGCGGTCGTAGTCGATGAAGCAGAGATGCGCGAGTCGCTCGTGAGCCACGCGCCGGCTCAGCTTCATCATGTTCGCATAGCGGAGATAGACGCTTTCCTCCGATAACGACTTATGGAATTCGACCAGCGCCGGCTCGTCTTCGGGCCGGATCGGCCGAATCACCACCGCAGTGCCGTCCTTCAACGTCCACGCGGACGAATACTGATGGGGATACGGGCGGATGGCCAGCTTCGGCAGGTTCTCCTCCACGGTATCCAGGTCGTGGAGGACTACGCGGGCATCCAGCGCGATGAGCTGTTCGGGCGAGGCCAGCAGCGGATTGATGTCGATCTCCTTGATCATCGGTTGCTCGACCACAAGATAGCTGAAGCGCACGAGCATCTTCTCGAGTGCGTCCATATCGACGGAGTCGCGTCCGCGTACACCCTGCAGCGCTTTGTAGATCTTCGTCTGCTCCATCAGCCTGCGCGAGAGCGTCGTCGTCAGAGGCGGCAGCGCCAGAGCGCGGTCGTGATAGACCTCGACGAGCGTTCCGCCCGAGCCGAAAAGCAGCACCGGGCCGAACTGCGCATCGACGCTGCTGCCCACGATCAGCTCATAGCCGTCGAGCCGGATCATCTTCTGGACGGTCACGCCGTCGAATCCATCGGCGCGGCCCATCTCATCCAGCCGCTGCTTCATCTCGTTGAACGCTGCGCGAACCGCATCCGCACTGGCGAGATTGAGCCGCACACCGCCGACATCCGTTTTGTGGGTGATGGTGAAGGAATGCAGCTTGAGCACGACCGGATAGCCGATCGCTTCGGCCTGTTCGACGGCCTCGTCGGCCGAGCTCGCGAGCCGCGTCTCGACGGTCGGGATGCCGTAGTTCGACAGCAGCTGCTTCGATTCATACTCGGTCAGCAGCACGCGGCCGTCTTCGCGCGCGGACCGGATAAGCGCTTCGGAACTGCTGCGCCCGAGATCCGCGCCGCCGAGCCCCGGCATCGTAGGCGTCTCGTAGATCGCACGCAGATTATAGCTGTAGCGCCACATGTAATTAAACACGCGCGCGGCCGTATCAGGGTATGCGAATGTGGGGATGCCGGAGCGGTTGAGCACGTCCTCGCCGACCGAGACCGACGGTCCGCC
>Ga0299914_10004071_pt1 | contig 10458 bp, 5 predicted proteins | sample RVTome_10_FD_201361 | JGI IMG/M metagenome (GOLD analysis project Ga0299914, IMG submission 201361) | Soil microbial communities from uranium-contaminated site in the Upper Colorado River Basin, Wyoming, United States - RVT153D57 (version 2) ... | reverse complement strand
CATTACAGACTCCCGCAGCCCGACGGCGCGCGTGTCGTCTACGGCCTGGCCACCTTCGGCGCCGGGACGGACCACCACCTCCTGGCGTTTACTTCGTGCCGGCGGTTCAACGGCGCCATCCATGTGAGGCCAGCGTCGCTGCAGGTCGTCCTCGAAGGGGAAGGGCTCGAGCTCGGTCCCGGTCAGAGCTGGCCGCTCGAGGAGTTCGGCTACGCCGCCGGGTCGAACCGCTCGGCCCTGCTCGAGACGCTCGCGGCGCGCCTGACCACCGCGCACCGGCCCTTGCACACACCGCCGCCTCCGGCAGGCTGGTGCTCCTGGTACTGCTTCGGTCCGAAGGTGACGGCTGCCCAGGTCCTCGGCAACCTCGAGGTCATCGCGAGGGAGATACCCGGTCTCCGATACATCCAGATCGACGACGGATATCAGCCGGCCATGGGCGACTGGCTCGAAACGGGCGCGGCCTTCGGCGGCGACGTCCAGTCGGTGCTGAAGCAGATTCGTGCCCGAGGGTTCGAGCCGGCGATCTGGGTCGCCCCCTTCATCGCGGAAGCGGGATCGAACCTCTTCAGGCAGCACCCCGATTGGTTCGTCCAGGATCGGGACGGCACGCCGCTCCGCTCCGATCGGGTGACGTTCGGGGGATGGCGGCGGGGGCCGTGGTACGCGCTCGACGGGACGCACCCGGAAGCCCGGGCTCACCTGCACCACGTCTTCACGACGATGCGCAAGGAGTGGGGCTGCACCTATTTCAAGCTGGACGCGAACTTCTGGGGCGCGATCCACGGCGGCCGGTTCCACGACCCCAGGGCGACCCGGATCGAGGCGTACCGCCGCGGCATGGAGGCGGTCCTGCGCGGCACGGGTGACGCATTCGTCCTCGGCTGCAACCATCCGATCTGGCCGTCGATGGGGCTGATCCACGGCTCGCGCAGCTCTCACGACATCAAACGGGAATGGAAGCGCATTGCCGACACCGCGCGCCAGAACCTGATGCGCAACTGGCAGAACGGCCGCCTGTGGTGGAACGATCCGGATGCGATCGTGCTCACCGGCGGGTTGCCCGAGAACGAATTCCGGTTTCACGCCACGGCGATCTATGCCACCGGCGGCATGATCCTGTCGGGCGACGACCTGACGACCATCAGCGCGGGCCGGCTCGAGATGCTGCGCCGGCTCGAGCCGCCGACCGGCGTGGCCGCGATCTTCTCCGACGATTCGCTGCAGGTAGGCGTGGTCGATCTGAAGGATCGCCAGGCGTTCTGTCTGCTCAACTGGGGCGACACGCCCACGAGGGTCTCGCTTCCGCTCGCGCGCCCGCGCCACCTGCGCGAGCTGTGGACCGGCGACGATCTCGGCCGCAGGGAGGGCCCCGTTTCGCTGACCCTCGGCGGGCGCGACGGGCGGGTCATCACGGCCACGCCGGCGTAGTCATCGTTCTCGGATCACGGTTCATTCTGAGAGTGTCGCGAAGGTGACGGAGCATACGAAGAGCTTTACAAACGGAGGAACGGAGCGAACGAAGGACGAACGAGGAAGACCGGCCCGCAGGGCCGCGCTTCTCCGTTGCGTCTTCGTTGACTCCGTTCCTCCGTTTGTGAGCTCCGTTCCCTTCGTCCCCTCCGGTACCGGTCAGGCGCGGATCCACAGCAGCGGCTGCCTCACGAAGAAGTTCCGGAGAACCTCGTCCACTGAGGAGTCGGCCGGCAGGCGGCGCCAGAGATCCAGATATGCGGGCTCGTCCAGCGCCAGGCCGCCGAACAGCAGGGCGGCGTGCCGCATCGGCCACTCGTCGTGGTACATCACGTCGGGGGGCTGAGGCCAGCGCCGCTTGTCGGCGATGAAGGGCGCCATGTAGGCGAGGGCCCTGCGGACGCCGCGGCCGTCCGGCGTTTCGAACGTCCAGAGATCGTCGTGGCCGCTGGAGAGGATCTGGCACACGGTCGCGAATGCATCGAGGTTGAAGAGCGAATAGCCGAACGGTTTCGTGCGCCTCAACTCCTCCGGAAAACTGCCGTCGGGCGCGATCTGGCCCGTCACCAGGACGGTCTTGAACCGTGCGCGACAAAGCTCCATCAGATCGCGCCTGCCCGTGAACCTGGCGAACTCCGCCACCTGCATGACCCAGCACGTCGCATGGTTGTTTTTCGCCTCCCGCTCGGTGATCCCGTAGTCGTGCGTCGTCATCCAGGTCAGGTACTGATCGAACCATTCCCGTACCCCGGTGATGAGCGATGTCGAGACGCCGCCGCCCTGCTCGAGGGTGGCGGCGGCGCGGACGACCTCGACCAGGTGGATCGTGTCGATGATCCCGATGCCGCGGCCGGTGACCCGTCCCTTGATCGCCTGAGCGTAGAGCAGGTGCGGGGTCATGCGCGTCGCGGCGTCGACGAACCAGGCGCGGAGGTGTCGAGTCGCATGATCGGCGTAGACGCGCCGGCCCGAGAGGACCCACGCCGCGGCGAGGGCCGGAACATGCAGGCTCAGGCGGACCATGGCCTGGCGATGGGCCACGAAGTTGGCGGGATTGGTCCGCCCGTCGCGCTGGATGTACGGGCCTTCGGGATGCTCCGGGTCGGGCCACCAGTAGTCCCCTTCGGAGAAGAAGTCGTGGCGGCCACCAGCGCTGCGAGGGCTCGACGCTGCGGTCACGGTGACCGGCTGCTGACCAAGGTATTGGTCGGCGGCGGCGAGTACACGCCGGCGCTCGAGGAGCCGGAGGTCGATCGAGGGAGGCTGCCCGGCCGCGATGACCATCGCGGCCGGGATCTGGAGCAACGAGCGGCGTGTGAGCCGGTACGCCACTAGAACGTGAACCTGACCGACCCCTGCATGATCCGTGGGTTGCGTGCGGCCGTCGCCTTGCCGAAATTGGCATTCACCTGCTGACCGGCAGCATCGAACCGCGCGGTGTTGTCGATCGCGCTCCACATGGTGTTGTTCAGCACGTTGTAGATCTCCCAGCGCAGCTGGAACCTGCGGTTCCCGCCGATCGGAAAGTTCTTGAAGAACGAAAGATTCCAGTTGCGGATCGCCGGCAGCTGCAGCGCGTTGCGGGCGGCGTTCCCGAAGTCGCCGCGGCCCGCCGGCCGCTGCACGGCCTCCCAGTTGATCCAGCTGCCGGGCTCTCCCGGCGTGGCGTTGCGGTTCCCGTCCGTGAGGCTGCCGACGATCCGAGCCCGCACCGTGCGCACGCCACCCCCGACGTCGCCGCCGGTGCCGCCGTCCCCCCCGGTAAAGTCGAAGTTGTCGGTGGTGGCGAGGATGATCGGAATCCAGTCGCCGCTGACGAAGGCGTTTTCCCCGGAGAGCTGCCAGTTGTCGAACACGGCGCGCACGAGCCCGTGGTCCCAGATCCGGCTGAGTGCGGGCAGATCGTAGGTGTAGTTGATCACGAGGTTGTGACGCTGGCTCGAGGCATAGGGCGCGTAGTTCCACTCGTCCACCGGACGGACGACACTGATGGCCGCCTCGTCTTCGTCCGCGATCCCGCGTGTCCTGCCGAACGTGTAGGCCGCCGAAAACTGCAGGCCGCGGATGTATCGGCGGTTCAGCTGCACCTGGAGGGCGTTGTAGTCGGAGGTGCCGAAGTGGGACCGCACGTTGATGTTCTGATATCCCCGATACGGCCGCAGGAACTCCGCCGGAAGGGGATTGTTCGGGTTGCGTGGATCCCGGTTCTGAGGGTTGATGTCGAGGAAGCGGGCGCCGTCGGGCACGACGTTGATGTTCCGGACGACTTCGAGGTTCCGGCTGGCGCTGCCCGAATAGGTGACATCCACGACCGTACCCCACCCGATCTCCCGCTGGACGCCAATGGACCAGTTGTAGCTTCGCGGCGTCTTCGCGTCGCGCTCGAGCCCGAACACATTGCTCGGCCGGCTCGAGAACGCCGCTCCCTGAAACAACGTGTCCATCGTGCCGTAGATCACGCTCGGCGTGTTGACGGCGGGAGGGTTGTTCGCCGCACTGTCCATGCTGCGGGCGGTGATGTGGGCGTTGTAGTAGAGGCCGGCGCTCGTGTGCAGCGCCGTCCTGCCGTCGCCGAAGATATCCCATGCCAGGCCGACGCGGGGCTGCGGCTCGATCCCCTGCGACTCGCGGAATCCGCGCGGATAGTCGGGGTCGTCGCTGGTGACCATCCCGTTGTACGGATCCCCCGTGCCCGGCACGAAGCTGCCGACGAAAATGTTCGGCCTGACTTCTCCCGTGGCCGGATCGAACGCCACGTTCTGCCCGTTGATTCGGGCTGGCGCGTACAGGCGAGGCGCGTTGGCCGGGTCGTAGCGCTCTGGCACGAACACCGCGGTCTCGAGCTGCGAGTACCAGGGCTGGTAGTACAGGAAGCGCATCCCCAGATCCAGGGTGACGCGGTCGGCCGGCTTCCAGGTATCCTGCACGTACCACTCGATCAGCGTGCGGCGCGACTGCACCTCCGGAAACGCGTCGATCTCGGTGTACTCCCGGAAGCTGCCCAGCAGGGCGTTGGCGAAGCTGTGGCGCGCGTCGAAGGGGTTGTTGGTATCCACCGTGAAGTTGAACTGCCCGGCCCACGGGCCGGCGCCGACACCGCCACGCCCTTCGGAGTTGTGCAGGCGCTCCCAGTAGAGGCCGCCTTTGAGCGTGTGGCTTCCGCGGGTCCACGTGAGGTCATTGCGGAACGAGAACAGCCAGGGAACCCCTTTCTCCGCCAGGCGATTGTCGAAGGTGAAGTTGGGGGAGCTCGGAACATTGAAGGTCACTTTGGGCAGCACGCCCCTGGGGTTCAGCTCGGGATGAAACTGTCCGAGCGTGTAGCCGGCGGCCGCCCGGCTGGCGCGCTCCCAGTCCGCATCGCCGAGCGGATGGAACTGCTCCGTCTGCTGGCGGATGCCGAAGGCCGCTTCGTTCACGAGCGTGGTGCTGAACACCTTCGTGTAGTTGGCGCTGCCGCCGCGGTCGGTGTTGAGATAATGCGCATTGAACCAGCCCCACGCCGCCGGTCCGGCGGTCACGCCGCCGCCGCCGCCGACGCCCTGCTGATCCGAGAACCAGTCCTTGTAGGTGAAGTAGAAGCTGTCGGTGCCGGTTGGCCGCCAGTCCACCCGCAGGACCTGATTGCGTCGGGGATTGTCGTTGATCGCCTGGGTCTGGTGGTTGAAGTTGCCGCGGGTGAAGGATCGGTCGAACAGGGTCGGGACAGGCAGGAGGTTCAGCAGCGCGCGTCCGTTGGGATTGATCCGTTCGGGCGGGATGAGGTTGCCCGGGAACGGCTGACCGGTCTGTGGATCCCGAATGACGATCAGCCGCCCGGCCGTGTCGAGCGTCTGCGAAAAGTCTCCGCGGCGCTCGGCCTCGGTCGGCATGGTCCACGACAGCAGGTTGCCGGGCTTCTCGGTGATCGGCGCTTCGACGGAGTAGAAGAAGAAGAGGTTCTTCCTCGCGCCCGGCACCGGGCCGCCGAGGTTCCCCCCGTAGGTGTTGAACCGGTAGCGCGGCGCCTCGCGTCCGGCCCGGTTGTTGAAGAAATTGTTGGCGTTCAGCCGTTCGTGGCGGCCGTAGTAGTACAGGTTGCCCCGGTAGCTCGAGCCACCGCTCTTGCTGATGATCTGCACCTGGCCGCCGCCGGTGCGGCCGTACTCGGCGCGATACGTGTTCAGCAGGACCTTGATCTCCGCGATGGCATCGAGGTTGATCGCCTGTCCCAGCCGGTTGGCCTGGCCGATCTCGTTGCCGAGCACCCCGTCGATCATGACCGTGTTCCAGTCGCGGCGCTGCCCGCCGATGTGCGGAATCAGCGTTCCGAAGCTGTCGCCCATCGCCTCGACGCTGTCTTCGTAGCGGACCCCCGGCACGAGCCGCATCAACGCCGTCACATCGCGCGAGCGGACCTGGATCTGCTCGATCTGCTTCGAGGTGATCAGGCCGCTGTGCTGGGTTTCGGCCGTGTTGACATGCGTGCCGGTCGCTTCCACGGTGATCACCTCTCCGACCGCTCCGACGTCGAGCGTCAGCGTGCCGATCGACAGCCGTTCCGCCGCCGACAGCACGTTCCGGGTCCGAACCGCGGTGCGGAAGTTCGGCATTTCGACCCGGACTGTGTAGGTACCCGGCAGCAGGTTGGTGACCTGGAAGTCGCCAGCCGGTCCGCTGACGGTCGCTCGCGTGTCAGCCGTCGCTTCGTTGATGATCGTGACGGTTGCCCCCGGCACCGCCTGGCCCTGCGGGTCGGCCACGGCGCCGGCGATGGTCCCGGTGACGTTCTGCGCGGCCGCAGGCCCTGTACTCCAGCAGATCAGGCAGACGGCGGCCCTCAACCAGCAGCCCACATTCACAAGGCTTCGAGTCATGCACCCTCCTGCGTCGCCCAAATCGACGGCGAGCCAAGAGCGGAAATAACAAACTGTAACGGTAAAGTAAATGGAGAATCCGTTACATTTGGGATAGAGTGCCGGCTCGGAGGGTCCGATGCGTGTCGCTGCTCTGTCCGTGCTCTTCGCCCTGACCGCCCAGGTGGCGTACTCCCAGGAGTGGGCGCTGGCCTCTCCGGACTCGCGCACCGCGATCGTGCTGTCGGTGGAGCCGGGTGGCCGGCTGGCCTGGAGGGTCACCAGGGACCGGACGCCGGTGCTCGACAGATCCCCGGTCGGAATCCGGCGTCACGATCAGACCTTCGGCCAGGGGATGACCCTGGCCTCGGCGGGGGAGATCCGCGCGATCGACGAGCGGTATGTCCTGCCCCATGGCAAGCGGCGCGGGCACCACGTCACCGGCCGCGAGCGGTCGATCACGTTCATCAACGAGCGGAAGGCGAAGCTCGAAGTGATCATGCGGGCACATGATGACGGGGTGGCGATCCGCTACCGCTTTCCCGAGGAGGATCCGCTGGTGCGGCGCGTGTTCGAGGAGATGACCGGCTTTGCCGTCCCCGCGGGTTCAACCGGCTGGATGCTGCCGCACCAGCGGGTGCATCGCTATGGCCCGGCGTACGAGGCGTTCTTCGAGCAGGTCGCAGCCGGCGCAGCCGCTCCAGAGGCGGCCGGCTGGTCGTTCCCGGCGCTCTTCCGGACGCCGGCGGGGAAGTGGGCGCTGTTGACCGAAGCGGCGCTCGACGGCAGCTACGCCGGGAGCCATCTCGCTCAGCGCGCGGCGAACCGCGTATACCGCATCGCCTTCCCCGATCCGGAAGAAGGCCTTGGAATCGGCGAGATCCACCCGGCGTCGGCGCTGCCCTGGACGCTGCCCTGGCGTGTCGTCGTCGTCGCCGACGAAGCGGCGAAGCTGACCGAGTCGGATCTGGTCAACGATCTCTCGGCGCCAACGCGCGTGAACGAGGTGAGCTGGATCCGGCCCGGCCGCGCGTCGTGGAGCTGGTGGTCGAAGAGCGACAGTCCGAAGCATGCCGCGGACCTGAACCGGTTCACCGATCTGGCGGCAGACATGAGCTGGGAGTACACGCTCATCGACGCGAACTGGGACCGGATGACCTCCGGCAGTATCGAGGAGGTCCTGGCGCACGCGAACGCGAGAACGGTCGCGCCGATTCTCTGGTACAACTCCGGCGGCCCGCACAACGACGTCACCGAGGCGCCGCGCGATCGCATGCACGCCCGGGAGACGCGGCGGGCCGAGTTCGCGAAGCTCCAGAAATGGGGCGTCAGCGGCGTGAAGGTGGATTTCTGGCACAGCGACAAGCCCGATCGCATTCGGCACTATCGGGAGCTGTTGGAAGACGCGGCCGATTTCCAGATGCTCGTGAACTTCCACGGGAGCACGATCCCGCGCGGCTGGTCGCGCGAGTATCCACATCTGATGTCGATGGAAGCGGTGTTTGGCGCCGAGCAGTACAAGTTCCGCGAGGCGTTCACCACGCGCGCCGCCTGGCTGAACACCGTGCTGCCGTTCACGAGGAACGTGATCGGCCCGATGGACTACACCCCAGTGACCTTTACCGACGTGCGCTATCCGCGTACGACCACGAACGCCCACGAGCTCGCGCAGGCGGTCGTGTTCGAGTCGGGGATCCAGCACTTTGCCGACAGCGTGGAATCGTACCGGTCGCTGCCCGAAGCCGTGCAGCAGTTCCTGCGAGCGGTGCCGGCCGCGTGGGACGAGACGCGCGGGATCAGCGGAGAGCCGGGGAGCTTCGTCGTCATCGCCAGGCGCGACGGCCAGACGTGGTACGTCGGTGGGCTGAACGCCGACAGCCCGACGACCGCGAAAGTGGCGCTGGACTTTGCCGGGGCCGGATCGTGGGACGTGGCAGTCATCGGCGACGGCGCCGTTGATCGTGAGTTCCGGACGTTCAGCCGTGTCGCCACTTCGGCTGATGTGATCGAAGTCCCGATGCGCGCCCGGGGCGGCTTTGTCATGAGGATCTCGCGGGCGCGGTAGGTGTTTTTGAACAGGCCTATCATGTTCACTCTGTGGCCTAGACTGGCTCCATGCCGGACTATTCGCTGGTCGATATCGACGTCCTGGCTTTTGTCGTGATTCCCATTGTGCTCGTTGCGGCACTCGCGTGGGGCATCGCCGTTGCCTCGCGGCGCACCGGCGAGCCCTACAACGCGACGCGACGCGCCTTGACCGTCGTTCTGAGCGCCGGTGTCTGGATGACGACGACGTGGGTTGCCGCGGCCAGTGGTGTACTCCGCCGATGGGAAGCCACGCCGCCACCGTTCACTCTGCTTGTCGTCGGGGTTGTCCTGCTGGCATTCCTGATTGCGTTCAGCGGCTACGGAAGACGCCTTGCCATTGGCCTGCCCCTCTGGACACTCGTTGCGGTCCAAGGGTTCCGTCTCCCGCTGGAACTGGCGATGCACGGCATGTACGAGCGCGGCATCATGCCGGAGCAGATGAGCTATTCCGGTCGAAATTTTGATGTTCTGACCGGAGCAACAGCAATCTTCGTGGCCGCGCTGGCGCGAGGGACTCGAGCACCACGTTGGGTCGTCACCGCATGGAATGTGGCCGGGCTCGCCCTGCTGATCAACGTCGTGACGATCGCGATCGTCTCCACGCCGCGCTTTGCCTACTTCGGAGCAGATCGTCTCAATGTCTGGGTGACCTATCCGCCGTTCGTTTGGCTGCCGGCGGTGATGGTCGTTGCCGCCCTCGCGGGTCACCTCCTCATTTTGAGAGCTCAGCGCGTACCGGACGACGTCGTTCGCTGAAACAGTATCGGCGTGCGAGACTGTGCCTCGATTCCAATTGGGGCCATCAGCCTGAATAGTTCCTCGGCCACGCCGATGTGGCGACTGACTCGAGCCCCCGAGATCACCCGCTCCCCAAACTACACGCTTGACAGTCCAGCCGGCTCGCGGGATACGATAAGCATAGGTAACCTATGCCTAGGGATACTGGACTCCCGCCCGGAACCCTCATGATGCTGGTGCTGCGCCTGCTGAAGACACAGCCGCTGCACGGCTACGCGATCGCCCAGCGCATCCATCTGCTGTCGGCCGAAGAGCTCCGCGTCGAGGAGGGCTCGCTCTATCCGGCGCTCCAGAAACTGCTGGTCAAAGGCTGGGTGACAGCCGCGTGGCGCGCATCGGAGTCCGGGCGGCAGGTGCGCGAATACCGCATCACGCCCAGCGGACGACGGCAGCTCGACGCCGAGGTGGCGGAGTACCGACGAATGGCAAGCGCGATCGGTGTGGTGCTCGATGAGGCGTGAGGGTCTCTATGGCGCTTATCGGTGAGTGGATCCGACGTCTCGGCTACCTGCTCCGGCGGACGGCGCGGGAGGACGAACTGCGCCGGGAGATGGAAGCGCACCGGGCGGAGATGGGAGAGCCGCCGGCCTTCGGCAACACGCTGCGCCTGCGGGAGGAGGCGCGGGATGCCTGGGGATGGAGGTGGCTCGACGACCTGGTGCAGGACACGCGCTTCGCGTGGCGGACGCTCCGCCACAGTCCCGGATTCGCGCTCACGGCGATCGTGACCCTTGCGCTCGGCATCGGTGTGAACATCGGCATGTTCAGCCTCGTCAACGGCCTGCTGCTGCGGCCGCTGTACGAAGGCGCCGCCGACGTCGTGACCGTCCACAGCCGACGCACGACGCCGCCCGGCGGAAACCGGGCCTTTTCGTACCAGAACTACCGAGATCTGCGGGAAGGCACGACTGAGGTCTTCGCGAACCTGGCGGCCTCCTCCACAGGCTTTGTCGGTCTGGATGCCGGCAACCGGCCGCGGAGCGCGTACGCATCCGTCGTGACTGCCAACTACTTTCAGGTCTTCTCTGCGCCGCCGGCGCATGGACGCCCCTTCACCACGGACGAGGAACAGCCCGGCGCCGGGATCCGCGTGGCGATCATCAGTTATCCGCTCTGGGCGCAGCTCGGCGCCGACCATGGGCTGCTCGGCCGGTCCGTGCGCATCAACGGCGAAGAGTTCACGGTCGTCGGTGTGGCGCGGGAGGGATTCGCGGGGACGAGTATTCCCGGGCCAGAAGTCTGGCTGCCCCTCGGCGCCTACGAG
>Ga0299914_10004068_pt1 | contig 10460 bp, 8 predicted proteins | sample RVTome_10_FD_201361 | JGI IMG/M metagenome (GOLD analysis project Ga0299914, IMG submission 201361) | Soil microbial communities from uranium-contaminated site in the Upper Colorado River Basin, Wyoming, United States - RVT153D57 (version 2) ... | reverse complement strand
CAGATGATGAAACAGATGCCCTGTTGTTTGCCAGCAAGATCTGCAAGCACACCAAATCAAATACCATCGTCCTGGCGGTTAACGGTCAGTTGCTTGCCAGCGGAGTGGGGCAGACTTCCCGGGTAGATGCCTTGCGCCAGGCCATCGCGAAAGCGGGTGCCTTTGGTTTTGACCTTAAAGGCAGCGTGATGGCTTCCGACGCTTTTTTCCCTTTTCCGGATTGCGTTGAAATCGCCCATGAGCACGGCATTGACATCGTCATCCAGCCAGGCGGTTCGGTGAAAGACCTGGACTCCATCCGCTATTGCGATGACCAAAACATGGCCATGGTTTTTACGGGAATAAGACATTTCAAGCACTAGCCGATCCTATTTCAGAACCAACTAGTGCCCGTTTTTTGGTGTTTGCAGTCGACAATCGGGCGCCAGGAGAAGTCTGCCAAACCAGTGTTGTGGAGATAATCCGGATACCCACCCTCTGTAAGTTTTTTCACCGGATTATACTGCTGAAACAAAGCAATATTTATGTAATTTCGGCCCATCAATTTTAAAACTCACTTTAGCCTCCTTACCCCATGGGATTTTTTGACTTCTTCACCAGCGATATTGCAATCGACCTTGGCACCGCAAACACCCTGATTATTTACCGAGATAAGATCGTTGTTGACGAACCTTCAATCATCGCTATTGACAAGGCGGCCAATAAAGTTCTTGCCATCGGCCGCGAGGCTATGCAGATGCATGAGAAAACCCATGAGCATATCAAGACCATCCGGCCATTGAAGGAAGGTGTTATTGCCGATTTCCAGGCTGCCGAGATGATGATCCGGGGGTTGATCAAGATGATCGACACCGGCAAAAGGATGTTTCCCCCTTCCTACCGGATGGTGATCTGTATCCCCTCGGGCATTACGGAAGTTGAGAAACGTGCCGTCAGGGATTCAGCCGAACATGCCGGGGCAAAAGAAGTTTACATGATCTACGAACCCATTGCCGCAGCGATCGGTACGGGTATCGATATTGAAATGCCTGTGGGAAACATGATCGTGGATATCGGGGGAGGCACAACCGATATTGCCGTGATCGCCCTCTCAGGTATTGTTTGCGATCAATCTATTCGCGTGGCCGGTGATACCTTTAACCGCGACATCCTGGATTACATGCGGCGTCAGCACAACCTGCTGATCGGGGAGCGCTCTGCCGAAAAGGTTAAAATTGAGGTGGGATCTGCTTTGACTGAATTGGATGAAGGCCCCGAAGACTATGAGATCCGCGGCCGCGACCTGATGACCGGCATTCCGAAAACAATAAAAATTTCTTATTCCGAGGTTGCTTTTGCGCTGGATAAATCCGTTTCCAAACTTGAGGAGGCTGTATTGAAAGCCCTGGAGACTTCTCCGCCGGAACTATCTGCCGATATTTACGAGCGCGGTATATATCTTACCGGAGGCGGAGCGTTACTTCGCGGACTGGATAAACGGTTGGCTCTAAAGACAAAGTTACCCATCCACGTGGCGGAAGATCCCTTGAAGGCAGTGGTACGAGGTACGGGTGCCGCATTAAAAAATATTGAAAAATTCCGGGCGGTTTTGATGACATAAAAAATGCAGCGGCTCTTTTTATTTTTTTATCAATACCGGGCCTTTTTTACGTTTTTGATTTTAGAACTTATCTGCGCGTGGCTCCTCATCGGCAACAATCCCTATCAGGGCGCGCGTTTCTTTAACTCCTCAAATGGCCTGGTGGCAAGCATGAACAATGTTTCCCATGGCGTGCGTGAATATTTCCTGCTCCGTCAGATCAACAGTACGCTCGCCGAAGAGAATGCCCAGCTGCGAAGTAAATTTGAATCCCTAAACCAGCTGCAGTATATCTCCTCTTTACCGGCGATCACTGACTCAGCCGTTGTCAGCCAGTTTGATTTTGTGAGTGCAAAAGTGGTTAGCAATACAGTGAACCGGTTCACAAACTTTATTACCATCAACAAGGGACGTGAAGATAGCATTGAAACCGGAATGGCGGTGATAAGCCCCCTGGGCGCTGTCGGAAAAGTGCGCACCGTCTCCCGCCACTACAGTGTGGTGACTTCGATCCTGCATGTGGATGTGCAGGTTTCGGCCTTATTGAAGCGGACCGGACACTTTGGCACCATTCAATGGGATGGTGTGAACCCCGAATTCGTGAAACTCAGATATATTCCAAGACACGTAAGACCGGTGAAAGGAGACTCCGTGCTGACCTCCGGTTACAATGCGATCTTTCCGGAAGGAATAATGGTCGGCCTTATCGAGGAAGTGAATCTGACGGATGAATTGTTTTACGACCTGGCCGTGAAGCTGTCGCAGGATTTCAGAAAGTTATCATACGTGGAGGTAGTTAGAAATTCCCTGAGAGACGAACTTGATTCGTTGACACAAACGGTTTTTGAGGAGGGTGCGAAATGAGCAGGATCAATATCATACAGGTCATTTCATTTTTCATATACTTGTTATATCAGGTGTTGATCCTGAAAAATATTGTACTTTTCAATACGGCATTTTGTTTTCTGTACGTGGCGTATTTGTTTTTTCTGCCCGTGGAAGCAAATCCGGTATTTTTGATGTTCGTTGGATTTTTGATGGGGTTCGCCATCGATATCTTTTACGACAGCCTTGGCCTCCATGCTTTTTCGTGTGTATTGGTGATGTACGTAAGGAATTATTGGCTAGCTTTAATCACGCCACAAGGCGGATATGACAGCAGTACCACTCCGTCCATTGCCATCAACGGTATGCAGTGGTTTATCGTGTATACTATTCCCCTGGTCTTTCTCCATCACGCGGTCTTGTTTTTTGTGGAAGCGGGGGGATTCGGCATGTTCTGGTTTACGCTTTGGAAGATCATTACCAGTACTATTTTCACCACGATGGTTACGGTGGTTGTGCAATATTTGTTTCCGAGTGGAAGGTACCGGTAGGTTACTTCTGACTACGGACGATCGATTAAGGTAAAAGGATGAAATGAACGAAGGAAGAAAAGAAATCATACAAATTGCATTCGTTGCGGTGGCAATTATCTTCCTGGTAAAACTCTTTTTTATTCAGGTCCTTGACAGGCGCTATGAAGAACTTGCCAACAGCAATGCTGTGTTAAAACAAATTGACCCCCCGGTGCGGGGCCTCATCCGCGACCGGAATGGGAAACTCCTCGTTTACAACACGCCTGAATTCGATCTTGAGATCATCCGGAAAGAGGTAAAGGAACTTGATTCCGCAAAATTCTGCGAGGTCTTTGACATGACCCTTCCGGCACTCCGCCAAAAATTCAAGGAACTCAGGGCAAAACGCGAATACTCGCCAGTCAAACCCACAGTTTTTATAAAACAATTATCCAACCACGACTTCGCCAAAATTCAGGACCGAATAGATGAATTCAAGGGGTTCTATATCAAGCCGCGGAGTACCCGCGCCTACACCACCACAGCCATGGCTAATCAACTGGGCTATGTCAGCGAAATCTCCCGCCAGCAACTTGAGCAGGACAAAGACAATATCTACCGCCAGGGTGATGAGATAGGCAAGAGCGGCATCGAAGCGTATTATGAAAAATACCTTCGCGGCAAAGGTGGCGTGCGCTATCTGTTAAGGAACGTCGATGGAATTTTGAAGGGCCCCTTTGATGAAGGCCGCTCGGACACACTCTCCATTCCCGGGCAGGATCTTATCAGCACTGTGGATATCGATCTCCAGGAATACGGTGAATACCTGATGGAAGGAAAGGCCGGCAGTGTCATCGCCATCGAACCCGCTACGGGCGAAATTCTGTCGATGATATCCGGCCCATCGTACGATCCCACCATGCTTACCGGAAGGAACTACAGCGAAAACTTTAGTTTGATCAGCTCCGATACAAACAAGCCTCTATTCAACCGCCCCCTCATGGCACAGTACAGACCGGGATCTATTTTCAAGATTGCCCAGGCCATGGTTGCCCTTCAGGAAGGTGTCATAACACCGGATACCAGGATCCCCTGTGACCGGTCGGTTATAGGCTGTCACGGGCCCCATTCCAATGAAGATCTGCGAGGCGCGATCACCCATTCCTGCAATCCATACTTTCACCAGGCCCTCAGAAGAATGGTGAACCAGGGTAAATCGGATAATTCCTACGACGATTCCAGGATCGGATTAAAGGAATGGTCGGCCCATATTGCAAGTTTTGGGTTTGGGAAACCGCTCGGGATTGACCTTCCCAACGAGAAAGGGGGGCTTGTGCCCAGCGTGGAATACTACGACCGCGCATATGGGGGAAGACCCTGGAAATTTTCAAATATATATTCAATCTCAATCGGGGAAGGTGAAAACCTGGTGGTGCCGTTGCAGATGGCTAACTTTGCAGCAACCATTGCCAACCGGGGTTATTACATCACACCCCACCTCATCAAAGCTATTGGCGACAGTCTTAAACCCCTTCCACAGTTTACCGAAAAGCATTATACGACCATCGATCCGAAGAACTTCGAGATCGCCGCCGACGCTATGGAGCGGGTGGTGCAGTCCGGCACCGGTCAGTACCGCGCCAAACTTAAAGACGTTATCGTCTGTGGCAAGACCGGTTCGGTACAAAACGAACCAAGGCCCGACCATTCCGTGTTCATCGCCTTCGCTCCGAAAGAAAATCCCCGGATCGCTGTATCGGTTTATGTTGAATACTCAGGCCAGGGTGCGAGGGCGGCAGCTTCAATTGCCAGCCTCATGATCGAACAATATTTGTTTGGTGAAACGAAAAGACCGTATGTCGAACAATACGTCTTAAAAGGAGACTTTCTGGATTGAAACGCGAAGACAACATATCGCATAAGATAGATTGGGTGACCGTATTGATCTATGGTACGATTGTATTCCTGGGATGGCTTAACATTTACGCTGTTACTTACGACGAAAATGCCGCCACCTCGATATTCAGCCTTGACCTCAATTCCGGGAGACAACTGATTTTCATCGGCGGATCGATCGTGATCATTTCCGCAATTCTGATCATAGACCGCCAGTTTTACGAGACATTCGCTTATATAATTTATGGCCTGCTCATGGTGTTGCTCCTGCTGGTACCCGTTATCGGCAAGGAAGTGGGAGGGAATAAAGCGTGGCTCGGCATTGGATCTTTCGGCGTTCAGCCTTCGGAGTTTGCCAAGTTCGCCACCGCGTTGGTCGTGGCCAGGATGATCGGTTCCATTGGTTTCAAAATGGATAACATGAGAAACCAACTAATATTGTTTGCCCTCATTGCCGCGCCGATGTTCCTGATATTCCTGCAAAAAGATACAGGCACCGCGTTGGTTTTTACGGTCTTTGTGGTCGTTTTCTTCAGGGAGGGAATGTCGCCGTTAATTATACTGGTCGGCATCGCCTGCGCCGTGATCTTTGTGCTGACCTTGCTGGTCGAAAATCAATACTACTTGTATCTGGGCGTCGTCGCGCTTTTGACGCTGGCCATATTCATGGGACGGAAGAAATTCAAACGGGTAGCGTTTCTTTCCGTCGGGGCACTGGCCGTCGTACTGCTGATCGGCAGTGTCGACTACATCGTTACCGATGTTTTGAAACCGCATCAGCAAAACCGCATCAAAGCCTTGATCAATCCCGACGCGGATCCCCTGGGTTTTGGTTGGAATGTTACCCAATCAAAGATCGCCATCGGCAGTGGGGGAATCATCGGCAAGGGATTTCTGGAAGGCACGCAGACGAAATTTGATTTTGTGCCCGAACAAAGCACCGATTTTATTTTTTGTACGATCGGTGAAGAACATGGCTGGATCGGCAGTTTGTTTACCATCGCACTGTTTATGGCACTCCTGCTGCGGGTGGTTTTTCTCGCCGAACGCCAGAAAAATAAATTTGCCCGCGTTTACGGCTACTCCGTTGCCTGCATACTTTTCTTTCATTTTGCCGTGAACATCGGCATGACCATCGGCCTTTTCCCGGTAATTGGAATTCCCCTTCCTTTCTTCAGCTACGGAGGCTCGTCGCTCTGGGGATTCACGATCCTGCTATTTATCTTTTTGAAACTGGATGCGCACCGGATGCAGGTGCTGCAAAGATTGTAGTTGGCTGTTGGTCAAAGGCTAAAAATCTACCCGAACCGCTTCTCCACGATTTCCATGAACTCGTGATATTCACGGCTCTCACCGTCCCAATTCGTGGATTGTTTTTCAAGATACCGGAGGGCAGCGTCAATATCCGGCAACTGGTCAAGCTCATCAACCGTGCGGCTGAACGATTCGAAGTCGCCGAAAAAAAGCACCTTGGTAAACATGAACTTCTGGTTGATGGTAAGGTGATCTTTGATCTTCGGGATCTTCTGAAAATTACTATAGATCGCCGGACGCTGGTCTGTCTGGATGCGATCATTCAATATCGGTTTAAACTCCGTGTTCGCCTTGACGCTGACGGGTTCCTCCACCGCCATCCTCCGTTCCTGTTTTGGTGTTTTGTCGTTCTCAACATGATTAACACCCTGTGGCACTGTTTCCTTTACGGGAAAAAATGAAGCCGGATCAAGCGGCATTACTTCGGAGAACAGGCGTATGTGCTCTTCGAGGTCTTCGGGTGTAAAACTCACCTCCTCCAGGATCTGGTCGAGGATGGCAAAAGCCTCATTACCCGATATTTCCGTCACACCCTTTTCCTCCAGTTTTTGCACCAGGCGCGTGAGCGGAGCTCTGTTGATCTTGAGGTATTTGATCTCATCTTTGAATTGCGTCAGCTCTATGCGATTATTTTTTCCCGTGACCAGGAGCGAAAAAAAGTCGTAGGGGTTAAAAATAACGAGCAGGGTCTGCCGCACAGCCTTTTTTAAGAGCGGAACAAAATATTCCTGGCTGACGGAAATATGATTTGACAACAGTGTCATCAGATTATCCAACGCCGCTTTCACCTCCACATGGTCGTAATCGAAATAGGGACTCTTTATTTTTTTGGTTTCCTCCTGCCAGGTGAGGAGAAGTTCCCTTATCACGAACATGTTTATCTGAGGTACGTTGCAAAGGGATAATATTTCCGCTCCGCTGATTTTATTTTTGGAAGAAAAAAAGCTTTTTGAAACTTTGTCGGCATAGGCATCACCGTAAGCTGCTATTGCTTCCAGACTGATTTTCTCATCCATATTCTTGATTATATCCTTATTTGGTGGTCTAAAGTTAACCGTTATTACCGCAATGTCCATATCCCAATAACGCAAGATGGCGCGCATTATGATGGAAAACCTTTTCAAACGGACCTTCCGTGCCACGGATCACTCAAAAAACCCAGCTAAATACTTTCAGGAGCGCCCGTGGACTGAATAGAGGCCTGGTCAAGGCCGCGATGTGCAACCTGCGAAGTGAAGAACTTCCCCATATCTGCCCTGATGAGGACTAACCTATAGATTTGACCTTAAATTTGACACTACCCCTCGCACAGGGTATTTTGCGCTATGTTTATCGAACCACATCTTGGAGGTCATCCGCCGCGTGAGCCGTCCGGCTGGATCGAAGTGATCTGCGGTTGTATGTTTTCAGGCAAGACGGAAGAACTGATCCGCCGACTGAATCGCGCCATTATCGCCAAACAAAAAGTAGAGATCTTTAAACCCGTGCTTGATAAGCGCTACCACCATGAACATATTGTGTCGCACAACGAAAACGCCATACGCTCAACACCCGTGAACTTTGCCAGCGACATACTTTTACTGGCGGGAGATTGCGCCGTGGTCGGCATTGATGAAGCGCAGTTTTTTGATGAAGCGATTGTCGATATCTGCAACACCCTGGCAAACAGCGGCAAACGCGTCATCGTAGCAGGGCTGGACATGGATTATGAAGGGAAACCGTTCGGACCGATGCCCCAACTGCTGGCCGTTGCCGAATTCGTAACCAAAGTACACGCTATCTGTGCCCAGACGGGGAAGCTCGCCTCCTACTCTTTCAGATTATCGGAAAACAACCGGCAGGTAATGCTCGGCGAAAAAGGGCAGTATGAGGCCCGCAGCAGGGCAGCTTTCCTGGAAGGCATGAAGTCACGAAAAAATGAGGACTAACGTAATGCCCATCGCAAAACAATACCGGTTCATCATACTGGCTTATTGTTTTTTATTTCCGGTGTGTAATGCCCCCGCCCAAAACAATATCCCCCTTGGCAGCTGGCGTCTTCACCTTTCTTACAATAATATTCAGCACGTGGAGGTGACCAGCGAACAGGTCTTTGCGGCAAGCGGTAGCGGCATACTGGTTTACGCTCCCGACGACCAATCACTGAATACTTACAATAAGTTGAATGGACTGAGCAGCACCGGCATCTCAGGTATGAAATACGATGCTGTAAATAATCTGTTGCTCGTGGGCTACGCGGATGGCGACCTTGATATCGTCACAGGCAACACGGTAATCAATTTCAACAGGCTAAAGGATGCGGAAGTTACCACCTCCAAAAAAATAAACCATATTTCCATCCGCGGAAACATGGCTTACCTGTCGACGGCGTACGGCATGGTCACGTTCGATCTGCTACAATTGGAGATCAAGGAAACGTGGCGCGACCTCGGCGTATCCGGCGTAGGTTTGTCCGTTTTCCAGAGCACCTTCCTCAACGACAGCATCTTTATCGCTTCCGCAGAGGGCGTGCTCGTCGGAAACCTCAACGACAACCTTCTGGACTTTAATAACTGGACACGTTTCAGCACAGAAAATTTTTCCGGGGCCATCGTAGCGATCACCACTTTTAACAACAAGGTCTTTGCTGCAGGGCCTGCGGGCTTGTTCCGGTTTGGGGGAAGCGGCTGGCTGAAAGAACCCTTTCCTGAAACTGCCGCCATACAATCGCTGACCGCTTCGGAAGCGAATCTTTTCATGATTTCCGACTCCACCATCTGGCACGTTGATATTTCAGGCGAACGATCCGAAATCTCAGACCCGGCTATTGTTGCCCCGCTTGTCGTTAAGCAGGATAACGATGGCAATTTCTGGATTGGAGATCAGTCCGGCGGACTAATTTCCAATAGCAGTGGTGCTTTTTCGGCCTATCTGCCCGATGGTCCCTCGCTGTCTGCCGCACACCGGCTGGTGTACGACAAAGAAAGGATATTCGTACTTCCAGGTGGCTTCACCCCGGCGGGCCAGCCACTGAACAGACCCGGCCATGTCAACGTTTTTGAGCACGGAAGCTGGAGCGCGGTTGTCCATCCGGTTTCAGATATCACGGATCTACTGCTCCGGGATGACCAAACGTTCATCTCCACGTTTGGATCCGGAATTCTGGTTGCCGATGCCGCGGGAAACAATACGTTTCTGGATGAAACGAATAGCCCCCTGCTTCATACAGCATCCGGAGAATCGCGCGTTGCAGCCCTTGCAAATTCGGCAAACGGCCTGTGGGTTGCTAACTACGGCGGGAGTGAACCGCTCCACGTCCTGAAAGACGATGGCGCCTGGGAATCATTTCCGCTGAATTATCCGAATGGCCAGCACCCGACTGATCTCCTGTTCGCCGGCGGTCTGCTCTGGATTGTATTAAACCCGGAAACAGGCGGAGGCCTTATCGTATTTGACCCTACCCGAAACGAGTCATTCTATCAAACTGCGGTGGCGGGAGGTGGCGGGTTGCCCGATGCAAGCGTCTACAGTGTTGCAAGTGACCGCAACGGTTTTACCTGGGTAGGCACAGGTGCGGGTGTAGCCTATTTTTTGACACCCCTGCAGGATGCGGTGAAACCTATCTACGAAAACCGCTTTCTTTTGCGCGACGAAAAGATCAGGGCGCTTGCTGTGGATGCGGGAAACCGGAAATGGATCGGAACGGAACAGGGAGTGTGGTTGTTTGGTCCGACAGGCGAGGAATTAGTGCATCACTTTACCACGGAGAACAGTCCGCTGCTTTCAAATATCATTCAGGATATCGTTATCCATCCCGCAACCGGCGAAGTTTTTTTTGCCACCGATGAGGGTATTGTTTCCTACCGCAGCGATGCCATCGCGGCCATGCCCGTTTTTGAAAAGCAGATCACGATCTTTCCGAACCCGGTGAGTCCCGGTTACAGTGGTACCGTGGGCATCAGCGGATTGGCGGAGGATGCTTTTGTAAGGATCACTGACATCAGTGGAAAACTGGTATGGCAGACGCAGGCGAACGGCGGCATGGCCACCTGGAATTTGCGCGACCACCGGGGCAGACGCGCGGCAACCGGGATCTATCTGGTCTTTGCATCTGCAGTAGACGGATCGCAAAGCATGGTCGGCAAATTGGCAGTGATCGAGTAACGGCCAGGTTGCTATTGTCCTGGCCTGATAGCTGTTGATCGGCGAAAGATCCTTATCGGAAAATTCCAAAGGCCAGGAGTTAAGGGCCAAACCCCAAACACGGCATATGTATAACCAATGATCATCAAAACACGCGGAATCGTCTTCAGGTTTACGAAGTTTAAGGAAACCTCGATCATCGTCACCATTTT
>Ga0299914_10004067_pt1 | contig 10461 bp, 7 predicted proteins | sample RVTome_10_FD_201361 | JGI IMG/M metagenome (GOLD analysis project Ga0299914, IMG submission 201361) | Soil microbial communities from uranium-contaminated site in the Upper Colorado River Basin, Wyoming, United States - RVT153D57 (version 2) ... | reverse complement strand
CCCGTTGGCGCGGGTTCAGGCTGCGCCGCCATGCCGGTTCGTGGCCGTCGCCGCCACCATCGCCGCCGGGATCAGCGGCTGGGTCGTCGACATGGTCGTGGCCATGGTCGACACCACGGTGGGTGCCGGTCCGATCGGGAGTGACGAACATGCGTTCGGCACGGTAGCGCGTGGGGAACGGTCAGCCGGTGGACTCTCCGGTCAGCCGGGGTGGTGGGTAGCGTGACCGCGTACCAGGAGTCCGACGAAGAGGGGGAACTGCGATGGACGACCGTATGCGCTTCGGCATCTTCATGGCGCCGTTCCACGACACGCGGGGCAACCCGAACGCTGCTCTGCACCGTGATCTCGACCTGATCGCGCACCTCGATGTGCTCGGCTTCGACGAGGTGTGGGTCGGCGAGCACCACTCGTGCGGGACCGAGATCATCGCCGAGCCCTTCATGTTCGCCACCGCCGCCATCGAGCGTACGCGCAACATCCGAGTGGGCACCGGGGTCTGCTCGGTGCCGTACCACAACCCGCTGTGGACGGCGGACCGGATCGTTCTGGCGGACCATCTCAGCCGCGGTCGCTTCATGTTCGGTGCCGGACCCGGGGCACTTCCCACCGACGCGTTCATGATCGGGATCCAGCCCTCCGAGCAGCGGCGCATGCTCGACGAGGGGATGGACGCCATCATGCACCTCCTCACCTCCGACGAACCGTTGACCATGGAGACCGACTGGTTCTCCCTGGTGGACGCCAAGTGCCAGCTCGCTCCCTTCAGCCGCCCCACCGTGGACTGCGCGGTGGCCGCCATCGCCTCTCCTTCGGGGCCGCGCATCGCCGGCAAGCACGGCATCGGCCTGCTGTCCATCGGTGCGACCATGGTGGCCGACGTCGACGTGCTGGCCATGCACTGGGACGTCGTCGAACAGACGGCGGCCGAGCACGGCCGTACCGCCGACCGCAGCGACTGGCGCCTGGTGGGAGTGATGCACTGCGCCGAGACGCGCGAGCAGGCTTACGCCGACGTCGAGTACGGCATCCAGCACTGGTTCGACTACCTGCAGCACACGGCTGCGGCCCCGCAGTTCTGCCCCGAGGGCGAGACGCTGGAGGACCGCATCAACTGGGCCAACGAGTCCGGGGTGGGGGCCATCGGCACCCCCGAGGACGTGGTGAGCCAGATCGAACGGCTCTGGAAGCAGTCCGACGGCGGCTTCGGGGCGTACCTGATGATGGCCCACGACTTCGCCAACCCGGTCGCCACCACCCGTTCCTACGAGCTCATCGCCCAATACGTGATGCCCGTCTTCCAGGGGGACAGGGACCGCTTGAGCGACGCCGAGCGACGGGCCCAGACCGTGCGCGAGGTGCTGAACGCCCAGCAGGCCAAAGCCATCGAGGACTTCACGGCGCAGCACGCGAGCGGGCAGGGCTGAACCGGGCAGGACCGAGCGTGCAGCGGCGCTGCCGAACCAGGGGCGCCGGCGTGCCGCGCTCCCGGCCATGACTGCGGTGGCGGCCCAGGCGCTGGGAGTGGCGGTGGCGGCGCGCCTACCCACCCTCGTGTGGGGGGCGCCGGGCACTGGCAAGAGCTCGGCCGTGCGGGCCATGGCGGAGTCCGTGGGATGGCCGTGCGAGGTGGTCATCGCCTCCATCCGCGAGCCGTCGGACTTCGCCGGGCTCCCCATCGTGGCGGGCACCGGCGTCCGCTTCGCTCCGCCCTCGTGGGCCGAACGGTTGGCCGCCGCAGGCGGTGGGGTGCTGTTCCTCGACGAGATCTCCACCGCCCCGCCAGCGGTGCAGGCCGCCCTGTTGCGAGTGGTGCTGGAACGTGTGGTGGGCGACCTCACGCTCCCGCCCGAGGTGGCCGTCGTGGCGGCCGCCAACCCGCCGGACCAGGCGGCCGACGGATGGGACCTCTCACCGCCGCTGGCCAACCGCTTCTGCCACCTGGACTGGAGCCCCGCCGCCGCTGAGGTGGTCGAGGGCCTGGCCGGCGGCTTCGGTGTGGTGCCCATCCCCGACCTCCCTGCCGGCTGGCGGGACCGGGTGGCCTACACCTCGGCGGTGGTGGCCGGGTTCCTGGCCGTGCGACCGGCGCTGGTGACGGCCCCGCCCAAGGAGCGGTCCGCTGCCGGCCGAGCCTGGCCCAGCCCACGCACCTGGGAGATGGCGGCCACGCTGCAGGCGGCCGCCGAGGTGTCGGGGGCCCCGCCCGAGGTCCTGTCCGCCCTGGTGAGGGGCGCAGTGGGCGACGGTCCGGGGACCGAGTACCTGTCGTGGATCGAGGCCTACGACCTGCCCGATCCCGAGACGCTGCTTGCCGACCCGGGATCGTTCGTGCTGCCCGAACGGGGCGACCGGGTGTACGCGGTCCTGACTGCGGTGGCCTCCGCAGTGGCGGCCCGACCGACCGTCGAGCGCTGGAGGGCGGGATGGGCGGTGATGGCCGTCGCCGGTGAGCGGGCCCCCGACGTGGCCGCCATGGCGGCGCGCATCCTGGCCCGCTGCAGGCCCGAAGGGGCCGTGGCGCCGCCCGAGGCGGCCGCCTTCGTACCGCTGCTGACCGATGCCGGGCTGCTCCCGTGAACGCCGCCCGGCCGCAGCCTGCGGTGGAGGGGCTCGACCACGCCAAGCTGGCCGCGGCCCGCCTGTGGGCGGCTCATCGCTACCCGTACCTGGCTTCGGCGCTGTTCGCCTCGCCCATCGTGGAGGCCGATGGCAGCGGGGCCGTCACCGTGGACGAGCGCTGGCGCATCCGGGCCGACCCCGAGGTGGTGGCGGGCTGGGACGTCGGCCAGCTCGGCAGCCAACTCGTCCACCACTGTTCGCACCTGCTGCGCGACCACGCGGCCCGGGCCCGGGCGCTCGCCGTGGGCGACGAACGACGCCTGGCCTGGGTGGACGCCGCCGATGCCGAGATCAACGACGACCTCCCGGCCGACATGCTGCCTCCCGGCCCGGTGGTCCTGCCCGAGACCCTGGGCGCAGAGCCGGGCCGCTTCGCCGAGGAGTACTTCCGCCAGGTGCCTGCGCCTGCGCCCTCGGGTAACGACTGCGGCAGCGGCGCCCACGGTCTGGCTTGTGCATGCGAGCGTGCAGATGAACGATCCGGTGCGTCCCCGCCCGGCGGCGTGTCCGCCACCGAGGGGGAGTTGCTGCGGCGCCGTGTGGCCAGCGACGTCCTGGCCGTGGGCCGCGGCCAGGGCGATGTGCCAGCCGGGCTGCTGCGCTGGGCGGCGATCCTGGCCGGGGCCAGCGTGGACTGGCGGTCCGAGCTGGCTGCCGAGCTGCGCCAGGGCATCGCCGCCACGGCCGGAGCCGTCGACTACAGCTACTCCCGCCCGAGTCGTCGCAGCGCCGCTGTGGGCGATGTCGTCCTGCCCGCCTTGCGCCGCCCGCAGCCCGAGATCGCGGTCGTGTGCGACACCAGCGCCAGCGTCTCGTCGGAGATGCTCGGTGCCGCCTTGGCCGAGATCGACGGGGTGACGGCCGCCGTGGGCCGCCGCGGGGTGCGGGTGGTGGCGTGTGACACCGCCGTGGGTGACGTGCGCCGGGTGACGGCGGCCACCCAGCTCGAGCTCGTCGGTGGAGGCGGGACGGACATGGGCGCCGGCCTGGCCGCGGCGGCCGCGCTGACCCCCCGGCCGCAGGTGGTGGTGGTACTCACCGACGTGTACACCCCCTGGCCGGACGAACCGCCTCCGGCCCTGCGGGTGGTGGTGGGGCTGATGGGCCAGACCACCGCCGATCCCCCCGGATGGGCCCGAGCGGTTCGCATCGACGGTCCGCACACCGCCGTCGCCCCCCATGGACGGTGACCGCTCCCCACCGCTGAGCCCCGGTCCTGCGGCGGTCCCGCCCCGCTGGTACCGCCGCCTGGCGGCCATCCGGGTGCCCGTCGAGTGCGGAGGAGCCACCCATCACCTGCTGTTCAAGCGCGGCTGCCTCGTCGTCGAGGACCACGACCTCGCCGCCGAGGCGGTAATGGTGGCACTGGGAGGAGAACCGCCGGCCTGCGTCGAGGTCCGGTCCCGCTGGCGCGAGCTGTGCACCGCCACCCTGCCCGTGGCCGAGCTGCGGGGGCGCGGCCCGGCCACCGTCCGCCGGCGGTTCCCCTCGCCCCGCCCTGCCGGATGTGAGCTCGTTCCCGACCGTCTCGTGGACGTGCTGATGTGCGCCTGGTCGGTGCGCAGCGCCCGTGAGTGCGGCTCCGCCAGGTTCGTGGCCGTTCCCGATGTGGTCGCCTCCACGCTGCAGCACAGGGTGTCCGAGGCCCTGAGACGGGCGCTGGGGCCGGCTCGCAAGCTCGGGGCGCGCAGCCGGTGCAAGGCGGCGGTGGCCGCGCTGCCGCCGGGCCATGACCCCCAGGTGGACATATCCGTGGGCCCCGGATCGGTGTTCGTACGGCTGCGGCTGGGGGTGACGTGGTTGGCGGAGTGCCCGGAGGGCTCCGACGGCGCCCTGGGCCCGCTGCTGGTGCTGGGCCGGAGAGGCGCGGCCCTGCTCGGCATCCGTTGGGACGCACATGGCCGCCGCCTGTGGCCATCGGTGGTGGAGGTGACACAAGAACGGCGCGACGGTGCCTGGCAGGCACGCACACAACGCCCGGCCCGCAGCGGCGGCTTCTGGTCGATCCGGTCGACGCCGTGACCGGCCTCGTGTGGAGCCGTCACGTGGCCGAGGCGACGATGGCGGTGTCGTGCGGGGGGAGTGTTCACCAGGTGCGCTGGTCAGGCGGATCGCTGCTCCTGGACAACCATCCCGACGTGGCCGCCGAGGAGGTCCTCGTGGCCCTCGGCGGCCGTGTGCCGCCCTGCCTGTCCCTCCGGAGCCTGTTCCTCGATGCCGTGGGCGACGGCGGCTTCGTGGGGGAGTGGGCCCTGCGAGAGCAACCCGATCCTGCTCGTACTGCCTGGCTGGCGACAGCACTGGAGCGCTACCGCAACGAGGGGGTGCAGGAGTTCCTGCACGGGCTGCCCATCGGGCGCCTGGGCAGGATGGGGGAGGCGCTGATCGAACTGCCCGGACCACTTCTGGATCGGGCGGCGCTGACCGTGGCCGCCCGGATCGTGAACGGCGAAGTCGAACCCGACGACTACGTGGCCGAACACCTCGACGAGGCCGTTCGCCGCCGCCTGCGGCGCGCCTTCGTGGCCGGACTCGCCCGCTGGGCCGTCCCCGGGGGCAGTGCCGCCCTCACCCCGCTGTACTGCCAGGTGAGCGACGCCGGGCCACGCCTGCACGGTCAGATCGCCGGGCGGGCCGGCGGGGTGGACATCGCCGTGAGCCGGTCCTGGCTCACCGACGTGTGGGGAGCCGGCATAGCCACCATCGAGGGCTGCCTGGTGCTGTCGGCCCGTCCCCGAACAGAGCGCGCCGACGACCTGCTGGTGACGCTGGTCCGCTGGCGGCACACCGACAGCGGGCTGGCGCCGACCACCGCCACCCGCCCGGCGCGGCGCCTGGGTGCGGTGTGGACGCTGGTCTGAACGGCGGCAACTGCCCCCGGGCGGACCGGTTCACACGAGCCGGGGGAGCGGTGGTGCCAGACTCGGATGTGTTGCCATGACCGCACTGGACGAACCGGCCCTCGCCGAGGTCGAGATCCATCCCGACCTCACGAGCCGCGAACGACACGTTCGTTCGCCCATAGAGCTGGTGCGGTTGCTGTTCGGGCTCATCCTGCTGGCTGCGGGCATCCTGCTGGCCGAGGTGGCCGACCAGACCCTCGCCGGTGCCGAGGCAGACCTGGCCGAGGGGCTGGAGGAGATCCCCGTCCGGGTGCGCGAGGTCCTCCTGGGCAGCCTTCAGGTGCTGATCGCCCTGTTCCCCCTGGTGGGTCTGGGGTGGCTGATCGTCACCCGCCGGTGGCGACTGTTGCTGCTGTTCGTAGGCGCCGCGCAACTCGCCACGCTGGCCCAGGGGGCGCTGTCCGACGCCGTGTTCGATACCGAGCCGGGCCTCGCCGAGCGTCCCGTCATCGACGGCTTCCTGGGGGACGAGACCTTCCCCGATTCCGCGTTCCTGGCCGGTTCGGCGGCCGCCATCACCATCGTTGCGCCGTGGCTGTCCCGCGCGTGGCGGCGCGCCCTTTGGATGCTGATGCTGGTGGCCGTCGTCCTGCGGATCCTGTCGGCCGCCGACGCCGTGCTCGACGTGGTGGCCGCCGTGGCTGTGGGGATCGTCGTGGGCTCGGCGTTGTTGCTGGTCTTCGGCGCCCCCAGCCGCCGTCCCGACCCGCGTGACGTGGTCACCGCCCTGCGAACCGTCGGTGTCGACCCGGTCAGGCTCGATCCCGGGCCCTCGTGGGGTGAGGCCGAGCGCTACCGCGTCGCTGACCGTTCGGGACCCCCGCTGCTCGTCACCATCCGCACCCTCGACGACCGCAGCGCCGACCTGCTGGCTCGCCTCTACCGCGGCGTCCGCCTGCTCTCCAGCCCCGAGGACCGCCCCTTCGGGAGCCTCAAACGGCGCATCGAGCACGAGGCCATGCTCATGTTCGACGCACGGCGGGCCGGTGCCCGGGTGCCCGACGTGGTCACCGTCCTGCCCACGGCCAAGGGCTCGGTCCTGCTCGTGGCCGTCGACCAGGGCGGCACCAGCCTTGCCGAGAGAGCCGCTCGGGGCGCTGGCGGTGATGGCGATGGCGCCGGATCGGATGGCGCCTCGACCCGGCTGGACGGGGCCCGGGCCCGGTTTGCCGGTGCCTCCCGGTTGGACGGCGCCTCGGCCGCTCTCGACGCCACCGTCGTGTTGCAGGACGCGTGGCATCAGGTAGCCATGCTGCAACGACTGCGCATCGCCCACCGGGATCTCGCACTGGACGACGTGGTGATCGACGACCAGGGCGCGGTGTGGCTCGTCAACTGGGACCTGGGCGAGGTCGGCGCGCCCGAGCACCGCCTCGACCAGGACGTCGCCCAACTGCTGGTGGCGTCGGCGACGCAGTTCGGTGTGGACACCGCCCTGGACGCCGCCATTGCCGGACTGGGGGCGGAGCGGGTGATCGCCGCCATCCCCTACCTGCAGCCCCTGGCGCTGGCCGGAAGAACCCGGCGAGCCCTTCGCAGCCAGCGCGGGCTCCTCCGCGAGCTGGCCGAACGGGCCCGCGAGCGCACTGGGGCGGCCGACATCGAGCTCGCCCGCATCGAGCGCATGCAGCCCCGATCGTTGGTGATGGTGGTGGTGCTGGTGGCAGCCGTGTACCTGCTGCTGCCCCAACTCGGTGACATCGGCCAGACGCTGGAGGCTGCCCGCGACGCCAGCGTGCCGTGGCTGGCCATCGGCCTGCTGGCGTCGGCCACCACCTATGTGTTCGCCACCATGTCCTTCATCGGGTCGGTGCCGCGCAGCATCCCCATCGGGCCCGCCTTCAGGGCCCAGGTGGCGTCCTCGTTCGCCAGCCTGGTGGCTCCGGCCAACACCGGCGCCCTGGCCGTGAAGCTGCGGCTGCTGCAGCGGTCCGGCTTCGACACGGCCACGGCCAGCGCCTCGGTGGGCCTGAACGCCATCGGCGGCTTTGCCGTGCACGTGGCTCTGCTCATCGTGTTCGTCCTGTGGACAGGTCAGAGCGGGGTGGGCGGGTTCTCCCTGCCCGACACCGACCTGGTCTTCCTCGCCCTGGCCGTGGCCGTCGTCGTCGTGGGCGGGATCGTGGCCCTGCCCGCAGGGCGGCGCCACATCGTGCGGCCCTTCTTCGAGTCGGCACGGCGCGCCGCCGGCGCCGTCGGCACGGTGGTCACCGACCCGGGCCGGGTCGCACTGCTGGTGGGCGGGGCGGCCGGCATCTCCCTGGCCTACATCGCTGCCTTGGTGGCGACTGTGGAGGCGTTCGGTGGGGGACTGACCTTCCCCCAGGTCGGTGCCGCCTATCTGGCAGCCTTCGCCCTGGCCAGTGCCGCCCCGACGCCGGGGGGGCTGGGCGTCGTGGAGGCCGCCCTCGTGGCCGCACTGACCGGGTTCGGGCTGGGCAGCGGTGTGGCCATCTCGGCGGTGCTCAGCTTCCGCCTGGCCACCTACTGGTTGCCCCTGCTTCCTGGGTGGCTGGTCCTCACCTGGATGCAGCGCCGCGAGGAGGTCTGAACCGCCCCTGTGCCAGCGGGAGGGTAGAGAATGAGCTGCGTACACCGGAACAACGCCAGGGTGCGGCCGCTGTCGAGGTGGGTGACGGTGGCGTCGGGGTCCACTCCGGCACGGTAGACGACCAGAAAAGGTGCGTCATCGCCTGAAGATATCGTACGTTAGTCATACATGGGGGCGACCTTCGTAGTCGGAGGTAGGCGCCGAGCGGGCCGGGGGGACCGAGCCAGGTCGGCGGCACCGTCAAGTGACCGTGAGCTCGTCGCCGCGGCTCGGCGTGGCGATCCGAATGCCTTCGCGGCCATCTACGACACCTACGCCGATCGCATCTACGCGTACTGCTGTGGGACCCTGCGCGACCCCGACGACGCCGCCGACGCCACCCAGGACACGTTCGTCAAGGCCGTCGAGCGGCTGGACCAGCTCCGCGACCCGACCAGGCTGGCGGCATGGCTGTTCGCCAGCGCACGCAACGAGACGGCCAACCAGGGTCGCCGTCGAGGTCGAACTCGTCCCATGGCCGAGTGCGGCGAGCTGCGGATCGAGGACGGTGACCTCGGCGGTGATGCGGCGCAAGCGGAGTTGTCCGAGCTCTTGTGGGCCGCGGCCGAGGGCCTGCCACCTCGCGATCGTGAGGTCATGGCGCTCCAGCTCCACGCCGGCATGACGGCCGCCGAGATCGGCGACACGCTGGGAGTCTCCGTCGAGCACGCCCGGGTGCTGACCAGCCGCATGCGCCAGCGGCTGGAGCAGTGCCTGGGCACCCTGCTGGTGGCGCGCCTCGGCCGCGACGACTGCCCCGATCTGTCGTCCCATCTCCGGGGCTGGGACGGGACGCTCACCGTCGAGCTCCGCAGCCGCCTCGGTCGCCACATCGAGCGGTGCGAGCCGTGCCGAGCCACCCGCTCGCGCCTGGTTGTGCCGGCGCGGCTGCTACCGGTCGTCCTGGTGCTGGCCGCCCCGGCTGCCTTGCGCTGGCGTACGGCCAGCGCTCTGGCGCGCCGCGTCCCTCCGAGGGCGGCGCTGGGGGGCACGGGCTCGAACCGTCGGCTGCTGCCCGTCGCCGGCCTGGTCGCCACCATCGCCCTAGTCGCGGGTTCGCTGGTGGCCACAGATACGGCCCTGCCCTGGGAGGGCGACTCGGGCGCGCCCGAGGTCGCCACCGTCGAAGCCGTACCTCCACAACACCCGGCCCCGATCGCGCCCGAGGAGCCCGCGCCACCGCCGGCGCCCGATGTGGCGGAGCCCACGATCCCGCCCGAGCCGAGCCCGGCGAGGTCACCCGAGCACGGCGCGGTACCCCAGGGCTCGGGGCCGATCGTGGACAGCGATGCACCCTTGCCAGCCGTACCGGCGTCTCTGCCTGGGGCCGCGCCGACACCCGTCGCGGCATGCGGCCTTCTGGCCGACGACCTGACCTCCCCCGACAGCATCGTGGAGGAGCTGCCGCTGGGCACTGGTGCCCTGCTGGACCAGCTTCGGGCCTTGGGGCCCATCGCCTCAGTCACCGATCTGCTCGACGGCGCGTCCACCGGGCTGCTCGGCGCGCTGGCGTCGGTCGACGTGTGTGTCGGCGCCGACCCGCGGCCGCTCCTGGACGTCGTGTCGGGCACCTGCCCGGTGAGCCAGATCGACCTGAACACGGCGGCGGCGCCTGTCCTGGCCACGCTGCCCGGGCTGAACGGTGGAGGGGTCGTGGACAGCCTGCTCGCTGCCCGGCCCGTCGAGTCGGTGAGCCAGCTCGTCGCGGCCACCGGGCTCACCGTGACCGAGGTCGGCGACATGGTCGCCTCGGGTGTCGCGTGCCTGGGCACCGTCCCCCAGCACCTCCTCACGTCGGCCGGACCGCTGCTGGCGCTGCCGCTGTCGCGCCTGCTCGACCTGTCGGGGCTGACGAGGCCTTTGGCGGAGGTGACCGAGCCGCTGGCGACGTTGACCGCGCCCGTGGTGCCGGTTCTCACCACCGTCCTCGACGAGGTCGATCGCGTTCTCAGCGGCACGTCCCAGCCGGCCCCGGGCCCGCAACCCCCGGCCGGTCCGGGGCCGGCGCCACCGCCGGCTGCCGGCCGGGCGGTGGTGGAACTGCCGCCGGTCACCGTTCCCGGTACGGATGCACCACTGAAGGACCTGCCGCCGGTGAGCCTCCCGAGCGTGGAGCTGCCAGCGCTCACGACCCCTGCCATCGAGGTCCCGGCGGTGACCACGCCGATCCTCGACCTGCCCGCGGTGACCGTGCCACCCGTGGAGGTGGGCGCCGTCGTCGAGGATATGGTCGACACGGTCGTCGTGGACACGGTGGAGACGTTGGTGGATGACGGCCTCGCTCCGCTCCTGGGTTGATCCCCAGGCCTGGCTGTCCCCCCACTCCCCGCACCAGGGCACCCCGCG
>Ga0299914_10004066_pt1 | contig 10462 bp, 12 predicted proteins | sample RVTome_10_FD_201361 | JGI IMG/M metagenome (GOLD analysis project Ga0299914, IMG submission 201361) | Soil microbial communities from uranium-contaminated site in the Upper Colorado River Basin, Wyoming, United States - RVT153D57 (version 2) ... | reverse complement strand
GTCGCGCTCCACGCGCGCGATCTTCCGCTCGCGCTGGCCTATGTGGACCGGGATGCGGATCGTCCGCCCCTGGTTCGCGAGGCCGCGCTGGATCGCCTGCCGGATCCAGAAGGTGGCGTAGGTCGAGAACTTGTAGCCGCGGCGCCAGTCGAACTTCTCGGCCGCCCGGATCAGGCCCAGGATGCCCTCCTGGATCAGGTCCAGCAGCTGCAGCTCGTGGCCCTGGTACTTCTTGGCCAGCGAGACGACCAGGCGCAGGTTCGAGTTGACCATGCGCTCCTTGGCGTCGAGATCGCCGCGCTCGATGCGCTGCGCCAGCTGCACCTCCTCGTCGGCGGAGAGCAGCGGGTGGCGGCGCACGTCGCGCAGGAACAGCTGCAGCGTGTCGCTCGTCATGATCACGAGCTCGTCGTGGTTGTAGGTCGGGCCGGGCTGGGCGCCGTTGCCGCAGTCGTCGCCGACCTCGATGCCGCGCGCCTCGATCCGCTCCTGCAGCGCCTGGGTCTCGTCATCGGGCAGCTCGAGCTCCTGAGCGAGCTCCAGCAGGTCAGAGAGGTTCACGCAGCCGCGCTCCTCGCCCCGCTCTACCAGCGCCTCGATTCTGCGCTCGGGCGATTCTTCCGCAATGGTCGGCATATATTGAGGTCTACCCCGGGTGTGGAGCGCGAAAACGAGCGCTCTGCCATCATGCCGGGCAGCTCGACCCTTCCCGACATCCCCAGCGCCGGGACCGATGCTGGCAGAGGTGACGAACGCGATCGTGCGCTTCCACCGGCAGCACTACGGAAAGGGTCCCACCCGCTCGAAGTCCTACCTCCTCGACGACGTGCTGATCTGTGTGATGCAGGACGTGCCGACGGTGGTGGAGCGCACGCTGGCGGAGGCCGGCGAGCAGGACCATGTGCGTGACACGCGGCTCGTCTTCGCCGACGCGATGCGGGACCGGTTCGCCGCGGAGGTGGAGCGGATCGTCGGCCGGCGCGTGCTCGGCTTCACGAGCCAGGTGCTGGTGACGCGCGACGTCGCGATCGAGATGTTCGTGCTGGAGCCCGTCAGCCCGCCGCCGGAGGCGTGAGCAGCCTCACCTCGGCGCCGTAGGAGCCGTGCGCGTCGGCGGCGATGCCGAGCTCCTCGCACATGACGAAGAATCCCGCCGCGTAGGGGGAGTCCTTCGTGCGCTCGCGCAGGTAGCGCCAGTCGATCTGCTCGCGGACGGCACGGGCGATGCGGATCAGCCCGGTGAAGTCGAGCTCGTGCTCGTGCAGGGCGAGCAGCTTGGTGGCGAGCACGTCCTCGATGGACATGACCGGGATGGTGATCCCGAGCACGTGCAGCTGCTCGCCGCGGCCGATCACCTCGTCGGTCACCTCGAGGCCGCGCGGGGCGAAGATCACGTCGATGAGCACCTCGCCGTCCCAGGCCTTCCAGAGCCACTCCTCGGGTGGTTTCTCGGGCCGCATTCCGGCGTCGGCCAGGACCTCGACGGCGCGCTCCACGTCCTCCTCCTTGACCACGAAGTCGAGGTCGTGGCGGGTCTCCGGGCCGCCGCGGGCCCAGACGGCGAGGCTGCCGGCCAGCAGGAACGGCACCTCGGCCTCGCGCAGCGCGGCGACGGCCTTCTTCAGCGAGGCCTCGATCGAGGGGAAGGGGTGCTCGGCGGCCGGCTCGGAGGACATTGGTCTGTTGTGGTTACCCGCTGCGGGGTATGGAGAACGTCGATGAGGGCGCCAACCAGCGTGCTCGCCGCCAACCTGCGCGGCGACGGGAGCGTCAAGATCGCCGCCGCCGGCGACGTGCACTGCTCGCCGGACAACCGCGACGCGGTGCTGACCGCCTTCGACGCGATCGAGGGCGAGGTCGAGGCCGTGCTGCTGGCAGGCGATCTCACCACCCACGGCGAGCCGGAGCAGGCCGAGGTGCTTGCCGAGGCCTGCCGCGGGATGGAGACGCCGGTGGTGGCGGTGCTCGGCAACCACGACCTGCACGCGGGCCGGGCCGACGAGGTCGTGGAGGTGCTCCGCGAGGCCGGGATCGTGGTGCTCGAGCGCTCGCACACCGTGGTGGGCGAACGGTGCCGGCTGGGCGTCGCGGGCGCGAAGGGGTTCGTGGGCGGCTTCCGCGGGATGGGGCTGCCGGACTTCGGCGAGCCGTCGCTGCGCGCGGTGTACGCCGAGTGCGGCGAAGAGGTTGCGGCCCTCTCGCACGGGCTGCACGAGATCGCGCTGTGCCCGTTCCGGGTCGCGCTGCTCCACTACGCCCCGGTGCCGGAGACGCTGCACGGCGAGCCGGCCGAGATCTGGCCGTTCCTCGGCAGCGACCGGCTGGCCGCGCCCGTCCTCGAGCACCGGCCGGACCTCGTGCTGCACGGCCACGCGCACGCCGGGAAGCTGCAGGCCGACCTGGAAGGGGTGCCGGTCTACAACGTGTCGGTGCCCGTGATGGGTCAGGACTTCTGGGTGTTCGAGCTGTCCGGCGCGGACCGGGCGGCGACCGCGATCCACTGAGCCGTCAGGGCACCAGCTTCGCCAGCTTCTTCCGCGCGTCGCCGATCCCGCGCGCGGCCGACCCGATCTCCGCCCACGGGTCGCCCTTCGCATCGAGCCGGCGCAGCACGCTCTTCACGGTCCAGCGGTCGGGGCGCAGCTTCGAGTCGGACAGCTCGTCCCACTCGAGCGGCGTGGCCACCGGGGCGCCCGGGCGTGGGCGGACCCCATATGGCGGCACGGCCGTCTGGGCGTAGCGGTTGCGGAGCACGTCCACGAGGATCCGCCCCGCACGCTTCGCCTTGCGGAACTCCGTCGTGAGCTCCTCTGGATGGCGGGCTGCGAGCACCGCCGCGAACTGGTTCGAGAACTCCTTGACCTCTTCGAAGTCCGCCCGGCGCCGCAGCGGGGTCCACACGTGGATGCCCTTCGAGCCGGTCACCTGCGCGAACGGCTCCAATCCGATCTCGTGCAGCAGGTCACCGGCCTGGCGGGCGGCGCGGCGCACCGCGGAGAAGTCCTCGCCCGGCGGCGGATCGAGGTCCACGACCATGCGGTCGGGCTGGTCGACGCGGTCGCAGCGCGAGAGCCACACGTGCGGCGTGATCGTGTTCTGACCGACCAGGTAGGGGAGCGTCTCAGCGTCCGTGACGACCGGGTGGATGACCTTGCCGCCCTCCTTCCGCACCTCCACGCGGCGGATCCAGTCCGGGTAGTGCTTGGGCACGTTCTTCTGGAAGAACCCCTTGCCCTCGATGCCGTCGGGGAAGATCTGCAGGCTGAGCGGCCGGTCGCGAACGTGCGGGACGATCCACTCGGCAACCCGCTCGTAGTAGGTGGCGAGCTCGAGCTTGGTGACCCCGTCGGCCGGGAAGAGCCGCTTGTCGGGGCTCGAGATCTTCGCCTTCACGACGGGCGCTCCCGCACGACCTCGCGGGCCGGCTTGTCGTCGCGCAGGCCGAGGTAGCGGGGATGGCGCAGGCGGCCGTCCCTAGTCCACTCGGAGAAGCCGATCTGCGCGACAAGCTCGGGCTCCACCCAATGCGTGCCGCGCGGGATGGGGTGGACGTCGGGGAAGGGCGGGTCGTCGCGCTCGAGCTCGCGGAGCCGGCTGCCGAGCTCCTCGAGGGTCGCGTGGTCGAAGCCGGTGCCGACCTTGCCGGCGTAGCTGAGCTTGTCTCCCTCGTAGTAGCCCACGAGCAGCGCGCCGAAGTCCGTGCGCGACCCCTGCGGCGCCGTGAAGCCGCCGATCACCAGCTCCTGCTCGAAGTGGCACTTGAGCTTGAGCCAGTCGCGCGAGCGGGCCGCCGAGCGGTAGGGGCTGTCGGCGCGCTTCGCGACGAGTCCCTCGAGCCCCCGGCTGCAGGCCTCGCGGAACAGCTTGGTGCCGTGCTCGTTGCGATGCTGGCTGTAACGCACGCGGCCGCCGAACTCGAAGGAGTCGCGGAGGAGGGCCTTGCGCTCGCGGAGCGGCAGTTCGCGAACGTCGCGGTCCTCGAGGCGGAGCAGGTCGAACACGTACAGGAAGACTGGCACCCGCCCCCGGGCGCGCCGCTGCAGCTTCGAGAAGCTGGTGATGCCGTCCTGGAAGGCGACGAGCTCGCCGTCCAGGACGAAGTCGCCCACCGGCTGGGCCTCGAGCGCCTCCGCCACTTCGGGGAACTGGCCCGTCATGTCCTTGTCGGTGCGCGAGATCAGCCGCACCTGGCCCCCGCCGTCGCGATGGGCCATGCAGCGGATGCCGTCGAGCTTGCGCTCGAAGATCCAGTTGGGGTCGTCGAAGGGCTCGTCCGTGAGGACGGCCTTCATGGCGGTGTAGGCGCTCAGCTCCTCTTGGACTCTACGGCCGCCCGCGCGGCGGCGGCTAACCCCGCTCGCGCACCTCTTCGATCGTGCGCCCGCTGACCACCGATTCGGGCTGCGTGCTGGTGGGGCGGCGGCGCGCGTCGGCCTCCTCGTCGCGGCGCTTCACGAGGAGCCACTGGCGCCCGCCGGTTCGCCTCAGCGACCAGCCGCCGTGCAGCTTCTCGCCGTCGAGCCAGAAGGACGCGTGACCGGCCTCGAGCGCCTCGGCCATCGGCTCCTCGCGCAGGTTCTCGTAGGTGCCGCGGTCCCAGACGATCACGGGGCCGGCGCCGTACTCGCCCTTGGGGATCACGCCCTCGAAGTCGCCCCAGGACAGCGAGTGGTCGTCGACCTCCATCGCCAGGCGCTTGTCGCGCGGGTCCGTGGAGGGACCCTTCGGCACGGCCCAGGACTTGAAGGTGTCGTCGACCTCGAGCCGGAAGTCCCAGTGCATGCTGGTGGCGGCGTGCTGCTGGATCACGAAGCGCGGCATGTCAGGTGGTCCGCGGGCTTAGCGGCTCGATCTCCAGCGGGCCCTCGTGGCGCGCCTCGACCTGCAGAGTGGTGTGATCGATCCCGAAGCGCTCGCGGAGCATCTCGGCGAGCTTCCGGCGATGCGACTGGGTGTCGCATCCGGCCCTCACCGTGACGTGGGCGGACAGCGACGGCATGCCCGAGGTGACTTCCCACACGTGCAGGTCGTGCACCTCGACCACGTGGTCCTGGGCGGCGAGCGTGCGGCCGATCTCGTTCGGGTCGAGGTCCTTGGGAGCGGCCTCGAGGAGCACACGGCCGGAGTCGCGCAGCAGGGCCCAGCCGGAGCGGATCATGAGGGCGGCGACGAGGAGGGCCGCGATGCCGTCCGCGCGCGTGAACCCGGTGGCGAGCACGACGATGCCCGCCACGGCGGTGGCGATGAAGGCGAACAGGTCGGTCAGCACGTGCTGGAAGGCGCCCTCGACGTTGAGGCTGCGCCGGTCGGCCCCCGCGAGGACGGCGGTGGCGGCGAGGTTCACGACGATGCCTGCGATCGCCACCACGACCACGACGGCGCCCTCCACGTCGGGGGGGTCGAAGAGGCGGCGGATGCCCTCGTAGAGGATCACCGCGGCGAGTGCGAGCAGCGTGGCGCCGTTCAGCTGCGCGGAGAGGATCTCGGCCCGCTTGAGCCCGAAGGTGTAGCCGCCGGCGGGGGGCCGGGCGGCGAGTCGCGCCGCCACCAGCGCCAGGGCGATCGCGCCGGCGTCGGTGAGCATGTGGGCGGCGTCGGAGAGGAGGGCGAGGGAGGAGGCGAGGATGCCGGCCACCACCTCGACGGCCATGAATCCGAGGATCAGCGCGAGGGCGATCCAGAGCCGGCGCCGGTCGGTCGTGCCCGACACCTGCGGGTGGTGGTGATGGTGATGCGCGTGCACCGTCCCCGATGGTGACACGGTTGCGGCCGTTGTTTTCAGGGTATGGAAGCCGGCATGCCGAAGCGCATCGTGTCCGGACTGGCCTCGGCCGTTCGCCACGCGGGGTGGTGGCTCGAGTGGCACACCCGCCCGCAGCCCGGCGCCGGAAGCCGCGAGCTCGCGGAGTCAGGTCTCGCCGAGGGGCGATGACTTTCCCGGTCGCCGCCGGTCCTAGAGACAGGGCATGGCGCCGGCCTCCTCGCACCCCGTTGTCCACCTGGAGCTGCACACCGGCAACCTGCCGCGAGCGTGCGGGTTCTACACGGGCATGTTCGGCTGGCGCCTCGAGCAGGTGCGGATGGGCTCGGGGTCGTACCTGACGCTCGACTGGGGCAGCGGGATCGAGGGCGGCGTCGTGGAGCACGACACCGAGCGCGCCATGTGGCTTCCATATGTCGAGGTCCGTGACCTCGACCGCGACACCCGGCGCGCGGAGGATCTCGGCGCGTCGGTGATCCTCGAGCCGCGCGAGGGGCCGGCCGGCTGGCGGAGCGTGGTGGCCGCGCCGTCGGGCGCGGAGGTGGCGCTGTGGCAGCCGAAGGGCTAGGCCGGTAGCGACTCGACGAAGCGCACGAAGCGGTCGCCGTCGCGAAGCGGCGGGCCGTGGCCGAAGAGGATCAGGCTCGGCTTGAGCTGCGCCAGCCTGCGTGCCGAGTCCCTGTTGCGGGCCGGGTCGGGCGTGAACGAGGCGTAGGGCTCGCGCAGGCCGGGGCGCAGGGTGGGGAGGCTGAGGTTGAACAGGACGTCGCCGCAGATCAGCGTGCGGTCGGACTCGCGCCAGTAGGCGACGTGGCCGGGGGAGTGGCCGGGGACGTCCAGGACTGTGAAGCCGCCTACTTCGTGGCTCTCCTGCAGTTTTCTATCGACCGGGTGAGGCTGGGGAGGGGGGAGCCTGCTGAGCAGCTTGGCCACGCGGCCCTTGCCGGGTGCCGGGCGCTGTCCCTCCGCCACTGCTGCGTCATTTTCTCCGCACCAGAGCGGCATCTTCAGGGCTTCGCAGACCGCGTGGCTCGAGCCGAAGTGGTCGGGGTGGGCGTGGGTGAGTGCGTGGGCGCTCACGGTGCGGCCGGCGAGCTGACTCAGGATGCGCTTGCGGTCGCTCGACATGCCGGCGTCGATGAGGACGTCGCCGGCCAGATACACGTTGACCGCGTTGCGCGGCCGCCCGCGGAGCTGGAAGACGTCGTCGGCGACCCGGTCGATGGGGCGGCAGCCTACGCGCCTACGCGATCGCGGGCGCCCTCGACTCCCTCGCGCTCGGCGCAGTGAGCGCAGCAGAAGATGGAGCCGTTTGCCTCGATGCCGTGCCCGATGATCCTGCAGCCGCAGTGGTCGCAGGTGGGGGCGATGGCGTGGATGGCGCACTCGAAGCTGTCGAAGACGTGGGTCTCGCCGCCGCGGGTGATCTCCATGGTCTTGTCGTAGTCGTTGCCGCAGACCTCGCACTGGGGCATGGAAGTGCTCCTTCGCTCGATTACTCCGCCGCTACCCGGAGAAGCGCGCTCAATTCCGCGAGCATCTGCTCCGGGTCGTCGATGACGTCGTCGTGGGTGAAGCGGCGGAACTGGTCGCCCCTGGCGTGGGCTTCGCGTTCGCGGCGGCGGTCGCGCTCCCAGGCGTGGCGGGAGCGGTGGTAGCGGTAGGAGTCGAGCTCGACGGTGAGGCGGTGGTCGGGCCAGCGGCAGTCGACGCGCCTGCCGCCAGCCGGCTTGTTCGTGACCGGTCGCGGGAGCCCCGCCTCATCGAGCCGCTTCAGGAAGCGGCGTTCGAGACCACTGAGAGTGACGTGGACCTCACCGTGCATCACCTTTCTCAGCTGCTTTGCGCCGGGGGTGTTGGGCCTGTGTTCGAGCACCGCTTCCACGCGGCGGGGCGTGGTGCCGTGGAGCACTCCCGCTTCGTGGCAGGCCCGCGCGAGGTCGGCTGACGACAGCATTGAGGCGAGGTCTACGAGTGTTCTTGGGACGGTTGTGATGGGGATGCCGTGGCGGGTGGTGGCCTCGGTCTCGGCCCTGCGCGCGCGGCGGGTGTGGACGCCCTTGATCTTGCGGTTCGTCGGGGCGGTGACTTCGGGCGGCGGCGCGGTGCCCTTGATGAGACCCCACAGGTAGCCGGCCGCCTCGCCGCTGAGGACGGCGTTTTTGCCACACGCCAGGACCGCTGCGTGGTAGCGGGCTTCGATGCTGGGGGCTTTGTGGCCGACGCGGTAGACGCCACGGTGGACACGAATCAGGCTCCCCTCCTGCAGCCGCCACCTGATCTCATCGCTGCTGATACCGCCAGCCAAGAGCTGCTTGCGAGTGACCACACCGTGTTGTCTCCGGGCGATCCGAGCCAGCACCTCTTCGACTGTCCCGTTCTGTGGGGACATAGACCCCATAAAGCGGGACAGTCGAAAGATTCGCCCCCGGCGGGGGCGGTCCTACAGGCGGGCCAGTGCCTCCTTCGCCGCCCTTTCGCCCGAGCGCACGGCGCCGTCCATGTAGCCGCTCCACACCGTTGCGTACTCCGCTCCGGCCCAGTGCAGTCGGCCGATCGGTTCGCGCAGCGCGGGGCCGTAGCCCGTCCATGCGCCGGTGGGCATGTGGCAGCCGTAGCAGCCGCGGCTCCATTCCTCCTCGGCCCAGAGGCGCTCCACGTAGGCGTCGGGCTTCGCGGCGCGGGGGCCGTACAGGCGGGCGAAGCAGTCCACCACCGCGCTTCGGCGCTCCTCCGCGGGCAGGCGTCCGAGCTCCCGGGCGCGGCGGCCTTCCAGGAAGCCGAGGAGCACGCCGGGCGAGCCGCCGGGGGGCGAGTTGTCGAAGGTGAGCCTCACGGGGCCCGCGTCGCTCATGCCCTGGCCGGTCAGGCCCTCGTTGCGCCAGAAGGGCTCGGGGTAGATCGCCATGCACTTGGCGACCGTGCCGAGCGGCATCCGCTGCGTCAGCTGGTCGCGGAAGCCGGGTAGGGGCGGGTCGTACACGAGGCGACCGGCGAGCGTGGGCGCCACCGCCACGATGGCGCGGCGGCCCCGCACCGAAACGCCGTCGGCCTCCACGGTCACCCCCTCTTTGCTGCTTTGACGTATGGCCCGCACCGGCGCACCGAGGACCACGCGCCCAGGACCGAGCTGTTCGGCCATGCGAATCGGCACCAGCTGAGAGCCGCCCACGAAGCGGTCCTGCTGGGCGCCGCCCTCGGTGTCGGAGAGCAGCTCGAGGCTGCCCGCCGAGTGGATGTAGAACAGGACGTGGAGGAGCGAGACGTCTTCCGGCTGCGCGGCCCAGATCGCCTCGATGCCCAGCTCGAACACCCTGCGCGCCCGCTTCGAGGGCAGGTTGCGGCGCATCCACGTGGCGACCGTCTGCCCGTCCAGCCGCGCGGCCCCGGGCGCCTCCCAGGGCGCCTCGAGCGGGACCCGTTTCGCCAGCTGGTTGAGCCGCAGCTGGGCGCGGCCGAACTCGAGCAGCACCAGCGGGTTGATCTTCGGGATCGTGCCGGTGTAGCGCCGCAGCCGGTCGGCGTACTCGATCACGTTCTCGCCCTGGTTCCAGGTGGGGAAGGTGTCCACGCCCACGTCTCTCGCGATCGCGGCGATTCGGTCCTGGGTGGGTCCGATCCACTGGCCTCCAACCTCGACGACATGGCCGCCGCCGATGTCCTCGTTCAGGACGCGTCCGCCGACGCGGTCGCGAGCCTCGAGTACGAGCACCGAGCAGCCCGCTCCGACCGCCTCCCTGGCCGCCGCCAGACCGGCGAGCCCGGCGCCGACGACGACGAGATCGACGTCGCGTGTGGCGGGTGCCTCCACCGGCCGGACGTTATCGCTCGGGCTGCCCTGGCTAAGGTGGAGATGAATGAGTTCCCACTCGCGCACCGCCGAGCGCGAGGAGGAGCGTCGTCTCAACATGCGGACGCTCGTGATCGCGAGCGCCGCTTCCGCGGCGGCGGCCCTCCTCACCTCGCAGCTCTGGATCGCCGGCACCTGGATAGCCGCGGCGATGACCCCTGTGATCGTGACGCTGGTCAGCGAGATGCTGAACCGGCCGACCGAGCGGATCGCGAAAAGCTTCACAACGGACCGCGGTCCGCTCGCCGCGGCCAGGGGCGCCGGCCGGCCCGCTGCGCCCGGAGCGGGATCGCTCCAGGACCGTGCGCCGATGGAGTCGCCGTCCGGAGCGGGCGAGGCGAGGCCACCGCGAGACCTTGGATCCGAGGCGCCCATCCGCGTGTACCGGGCCGGCGAAGCGACGCCGCGAAGCAACCGCCGGGCCGCGCGCGTGGCGGCCGGCGGCGGTCGGGGCGGAGGGGCTCCTGGCATCGGCGCCGGCGCTCCCGATCGAGGGCCCGGTGCGCAGCGGCCGGTGCTCGGCGCTCCGGGCATGCCGCCTGCGGGTCGTGGTCCGACCACGCGGCGGCGCAAGATCGCGTTCGGTGCCGTGTTCGGCACGGCCGCGATCGCCTTCGTTATCGCTGTGGGCGCCCTGACGCTTCCGGAGCTGGTGGCCGGCGGATCCGTCGGGAAGAACGACGGGCGCACGACGCTGTTCGGCGGGAAGAAGAGCGACGACCGCAACACCAAGGAGCAGGCGCCCCAGGACACCACCGAGGAAGAGCAGCCGCCGCCGGAGGAGGAACAGCAGCCGACCACGCCGGAGGATGAGACGACGCCCCCACCGGAGGAGGAACCCCCGGCCGAGG
>Ga0299914_10004064_pt1 | contig 10463 bp, 3 predicted proteins | sample RVTome_10_FD_201361 | JGI IMG/M metagenome (GOLD analysis project Ga0299914, IMG submission 201361) | Soil microbial communities from uranium-contaminated site in the Upper Colorado River Basin, Wyoming, United States - RVT153D57 (version 2) ... | reverse complement strand
ACCGGCGAGGGGCTGCAGAGCGGTCCCGATCTGGACACGGGCGAGTGGCTCGTCGCCCTGCCCGAGCTCCCGGCCGTCTGCGCCGGCCAGGCGCCGCCGTGTCTGCCCAGCCCGCTCGCCAGCATTCCGCACAGCCAGTTCATCCGCGCGACCGGCGAGGAGTTCTCCATCCTCCAGCCGATCAAGGACAACTGGGGACCGCGCCTCGGGCTGGCCTGGCAGCCGAACCCACGGATGGTCGTGCGGAGCGGCTACTCCCTGATGTGGGATTCGATGGTGTCGAGGAGCCAGTACGGGCAGCACCAGTTCGAGAGCTGGGGATGGCCGCAGTTCTCGGGCATCGACACGGGTGACATCAACCGCGAGGGACAGGACCTCCAGCGCATCGAGGACGTCGCGTCGCTGCCGTTCGGCCTTCCGGCGGCGCAGCCCTGGAACTCCAGCGGGTGGTTCAACGACCCGGAACGGAAGAACGCGTACTCGCACCAGTGGCACGTGGAGATCCAGCGGGAGATGAGCCGCAACCTCATGGTGGCGGTCGGCTACGTCGGGAGCTACAACGGCCGCATGGAGTTCTCCGGATACCGCCAGGCGGCACAGCAGCCCGGCTTCGCGCCGGATGGGCGGCGGCTCCTGCCCGCCGAGCGCGACCAGCTGCGCGAGTGGCCCCACATCACGGGCAGCTTCCGGTACTCGGACGACATCGGGATGTCGCGCTACAACGCCCTGCAGCTGAAGCTGCAGCGGCGGTTCGCCGACGGGCTGGCGTCGATGGTCTCCTACACGTTCTCGAGGACGGTGGACACGAGCAGCGGCTGGTTCAACACCGAGAACGGGATCGGCGGCGGCGCGACCGTGCAGAACTACCACGACATCGACAACGCACGCGGCATCTCGGGCTACGACATCCCGCACATCCTGACCTGGGCGAATGTCTGGGAGCTCCCGGTCGGACGGGGCAAGCGCTTCCTGGACAGCGGTCCTGCATCATGGATCCTGGGGAACTGGCAGCTGAACTGGTTCCTGCTGGCCCGCTCCGGCCAGCCCTTCACGCCGACCGTACCCGGTGATCCCGCGAACATCGGGGTCAACAACTACGGCCGGCCCAACCTGATCGGCGACCCGAAGGGGCAGAAGACACAGGCTCAGTGGTTCAACGTCGCCGCCTTCGAGGTGCCGACGGCCTCGTTCGGCAACGCCGAACGGAACCTGCTGCGCGCTCCCGCATACTGGAACATCGACCTCAGTCTGCAGCGGAACGTCCCGCTGGGCGAGGGCCGGGAGCTCCAGATCCGGCTGGATGCGTTCAACCTATTCAATCACATCAACCTGGGGAACCCCGAGGTGAACATCACGTCGCCGAACGCCGGGCGGATCACGTCGATGACGGCCACGCCCCGGCAGCTGCAGCTCGGTCTCCGGATGCTGTTCTGATCAACCCCAGAACAGCAGGTGCGCGGCGTCCTGGCCGATGGTCGGGACGCCGCGCGCCCCGGGCGGGGGGGTGTTGGATTGTTGGTGGCTAGGTAGCTAGGTAGCTGGGTAGCCTGGGCAACCCGGCTCCGCACCCAGCAACCCAGCAAACCCAGCAACCCAGCAACCCAGCTACCTACCGAAAGGTCCGGCTTCGTGCGGAGACTTCATGCCATCGCGGCGCTCGCGATCTGCGCGGCGCTGCACGCTCACGACGCATCCGCCGGAGCGGCGCACCGCGCAGCGTGGCTGCAGGAGTCGCGCTGGGGCGTGATGGTCCATTTCCTGCCGGACTGGATCGAGCCGGATCGGGAGTGGACCAGCGAAGAGTGGAACAGCCTCGTCGACGGGATCGACGTGCCGCGCCTCGCCCGGCAGCTCGAGTCGGCCGGCGCGGGCTACTTCCTCATCAGCCTCGGCCAGAACTCGGGCTTCTACCTCGCACCGAATCCCACCTACGATCGGCTGGCCGGACGGCAGCCGAGCCGGTGTTCGACGCGCGATCTCGTGGCCGATCTGTACGATGCCCTGCACCCGCTCGGTATCCGCCTGCTCGTGTACCTCCCGTCGGGAGCCCCGAACAAGGATGCCGAGGCGGTGCGGGCGCTCGAGTGGACGAACGGGCCGCATCCCAATCGGCAGTTCGCGGCGAAGTGGGAAGCCGTGGTCCGCGACTGGTCGCTCCGCTGGGGCACGAAGATCTCCGGATGGTGGTTCGACGGCGCCTACTGGCCGAACCAGATGTACCGGTCTCCGGATCCGCCGAATTTCGGGAGCCTGGCCGCCGCCGCACGGTCGGGCAACCCCGACGCCATCGTCACCTTCAACCCCGGCATCGTGTATCGCACGATCTCCGTGACGCCGCACGAGGACTACATCGCGGGCGAGATCGATCATCCCGAACGCGCCTCGATTCGCCGCGTCCACGACGGCCGGGTCGACGGTGCGCAGCTGCACATGCTCACGTACCTCGGCGAGACCTGGGGGCGCGGCGCGCCGCGGTTCACGGACGAGGAGGCGGTCGAGTGGACCCGCCGCGTGCTCGATCAGCGGGGCGCGATGACCTGGGACGTGCCCGTGGGACGCGACGGAACCATCGCCGAGCCGTTCATGGAACGGCTGCGGGCCGTGGGAGAGGCCGCTCGCCAGCCCCCGGCTCCCGCCGCGACGATCGCGCCGCCATCCGGCGGCTGGGGCGAGCCGCCCGTCACCGTCACGCAGTCGGACGGCATGTGGACGATCTCGGGTGAACGGCACGCCGCCGTCCTCGATCGATCGGATCTGTCCGTCACGATTCGCGCCGGCGAGGCGACCTGGCGGATGGTGCCGTCGTCGGCACGGGATCTCCAGGTGCGGACCGGCGGCGGAGACCACTGGCTGCGCCTGGCGGATGCCGGCGAGATCGCGATCGAGGAGTACCGCACCGGCTTCAAGACCGGGGTGAAGCTGACACTGGGCGGATTCCGGACGCCGCCGGGAGACGGAACGTCAGACGCCCTGGACCTGCGCCTGTTCCTGACGATGGCGCTCGAGGGCGGCGATGAGGATCTGACCTTCGAGATCGCGGCCGTCGAAGGCGCCGCGCGCATCCGGGAGCTGAACTGGCCCATGGCCATCGACGGCCGGGACGTGGACGCCACGCTCCTCAGCAACGACGACGGCGTGCTGCTGCCGCGGGACTGGCCCCGGGCGTACCATCCGATCCGCCGCGCACGGCAGGACACCAGCATCATCCAGAGCCACCTGATCGAGTCGTGGTCGATGTCCTGGTGGGGCTTCCAGCAGGGCCCGGCCGCCCTGCTCGTCCTCGTCGAGACGCCGGACGACGCAGCCTACACATTCTCGCATCCGCCGGGCGGACCCACCTCCATCGGGCCGGCGTGGCGCCCGCAGCTCGGACGGTTCGGCTACCTGCGCAGCCTGCGGATGGCGTTCCTGCCGGACGGCGACTACGTGGATCTCGCTAAGCGCTATCGCCGGCACGTGATGGACACCGGGCATTTCGTGTCTCTCGAAGAGAAGGCCGCGAGGCAGCCGCTCGTCCGCAACCTGATCGGTGCACCGTTCGTCAGCGCGCGCGTCTTCACGAACATCAAGCGGGACAGTCCACGCTACGACACGAACGATCCGGCGAAGAACCGCCACGTGACGCCCTTCGCCGAGCATTCGAGGCGGCTCCGCGCACTTCGGGCCCGCGGCATCGAGCGCGTCAACGTCAGCCTGTCCGGCTGGCCCACGCATGGGTACGACCGGCAGCACCCCGATGGCCTGCCGCCGAACGAGGAAGGCGGCGGATGGGCCGGCATGCGGCGCTTCTTCGAGACCTGCCGCGAGCTCGGCTTCGTGTGCTGGCTCCACGATCAGTACCGCGACTACTATCCGGACGCGCCGTCGTTCAACCGCGACCTCGCGGTCCGCGAAGAGGACGCGACGAGCCCGCCGACGCACTTCCCCGGCACCCGGTTCCACCCGCACGACTGGAAGGACGGCGACGTGCCGATGATGAACTACTGGGACGGCGGGCCGCAGGCGTACCTGAACAACCGGTACATGCTCGGCCACGTGCAGAAGAACTACCGGCTCCTCGCCGCCCACGGCATCCGTCCGCAGGGCAGCTACAACGACGTCTACGGCTACATCCCGCCGGATCAGGACTTCAACCCGGAGCACCCGACGACCCGCACGGAGTCGATGCGCTACCGCGCGGAGGTCTGCCACTGGGTTCGCCGCAACCTCGGCGTCATGGGCACCGAGGACGGCGCGGACTGGATCGTTCCCTATGTGGACTACGTAACCAACCGCGCCAACCGGAATCCGCACAGCGGGAACGATGAGACCGCCCAGGGGGCGGTCCAGGTTCCGCTCTACGAGCTCGTCTATCACGACGCGGTCGTCACGACCTACTCGCCGTCCGACCCCAGGGGCCTGCTGCACGGGAACGCCCCCTCGGTACGGTCCGGCGACGAGGAGGGCCTGGACCAGGTCCGCAGGATGGCTGCCCTGCACGAGCGCGTCGGGCTGCTCGAGATGGTCCACCACGCGTTCCTGGACGCGGAGAGAACGCAGGAACGAACGACGTTCGCGGATGGCACGACCGTGACCGTCGACTGGACGGCCGGGACCGTGACGATCGCTCCCGACGTGCAGAGTACGGAGTGATGCCCCCTTGTGATCCTTCCCGTGCACGGCCGCGGCGGGACGCCGTCCGTCGCTCCGGCGCCGCTCTGGTCGTGGTGGCCGCGCTGACCATCCTGCGGCCCGGACCGGCCGCGGAGGCGGACGTGTCGGACGGCGTCGATCCGTTCGCGGGCGCGGGCGCCGGACTGCGGGCGCTCGTCTCGCGCGCAGACCTTCGCTATGACAGCCCGGTGGCACGCAGCGAGGAAGGCGTGCCGCTCGGCAACGGCCGCATGGGCAGTCTCGTCTGGACGACTCCGACGGCGCTCCGGTTCCAGATCAACCGTGTCGACGTGCAGCCGATCAACCGCGAGACGCGCAGCTTCGTCGAGCGCCACAGCGACTACATGGGAGGATCCGCGTTCCTGGACGTGGAGCTCGCGGGCGCCGGACCGGACGTCTTTCCGGCGGGCCGCCCGGGCACGACGCAGCATCTCTCCGTCTACGACGGGCTGCTGCGCGTCAGCGGAGGCGGTCTCTCGGCGCGCCTGCTCGCGTGGCATGCCAGGGACGTCATCGCCATCGCGATCGAGGACCGGCGCGATCGGCCCGAGCCGATCCAGGTGAACCTGCGGATGCTGCGATTCGCCTCCCAGTACTTCGGCGGCGAGATGGAGGCGATGATCGCAAGCCGCACGTCGGTCGTGCGGACCCGCCACCACACGGCGGCTTCGACCCTCAGCGTGCACGGGGATCGCATCGTCCTCTCGCAGGAGTTCCGGGAGGGCGCGCACGCCGCAAGGTCGGCAGTCGCAGCCGGGGTGCTGGGGCGGCGAGCGGTCCCGCGGTTCGCGGACGAGACGGAGGTGCGGCTGTCGGTGCCCGCGGGACGCGAGCCTGTCGTGATTCTCGTCGCGAGCGCCGCGACGCTCGGCGAGGTAGACGACGTCACTGCAGCGGCACTGGGCGATCTCGACGCGGCGGCCGCCGAGGGGTTCGACGCGCTCGCGTCCGCGAACGCGGCCTGGTGGCACGCGTTCTGGGAGGACGGCTGGATCGACCTGCGCAGCGGGGACGACGTGGCCGGTTTCGTCGCCGATCACTACCACTACTACCTGTATCTGATGGCGGCCTCGTCGCGCGGCGCATTCCCTCCGAAGTTCAACGGCATGATCTGGAATACGGCCGGCGACCTGCGCACGTGGGGGGCGCAGCACTGGTTCGCCAACCTGAGCTGCTACTACGAGGCGCTGTTCGCCGCCAACCGGATCGAGCTGCTCGATCCGGTGTTCGCGATGTACTCGGGGATGCGTGAGGCGGCCGCTGTGGCGGCGCGCCAGCAATGGGGCAGCCGCGGCCTTTTTATCCCGGAGACCACGTGGTTCGACGGCCTCGGGACGCTGCCGGAGGAGGTGGCGGCCGAGATGCGCGAGCTGTACCTCCTGCGGCGCCCGTGGGAGCAGCGAAGCGACCGCTTCATGGCCTTCGCCCGGAGCGGACACCCGCACTCGAGCCGCTGGAACTGGTTCGGCGGGGGAGAGTGGGTGGACGGCGCGTGGGTGCCCGAGGAGCGCGGTCACGGGCCGTTCGGACCGGTCACACACATTCTCGGCACGACGGCCAAGGTGGCGTATCTGTACTGGCGCCGCTACGAGTACACGCTCGACGACACGTGGCTGCGGGAGCGCGCGTACCCGATGCTGAAGGGGGCGGCCGAGTTCTACCATCACTTTCCGAACGTGCGGAAGGGCGAGGACGGCCGCTACCACATCCATCACGTCAACAGCAACGAGCGCGTGATGGGCGCAAATGACACCGACGAAGATCTGTCGGCGATGCGGGCAATCTTCGCCGCGGCGATCCGGGCCGCGGACATCCTCGGCGAAGACGCGCCGCTCCGCGCGCAGTGGCGCGAGCGGCTCGAGAATCTGGCGCCCCTGCCGACGAGCGATCATCCGCGGGCGGTCGGCGCCGCCGATCACGCGGGTCCGCCCGTCTTCGTGCGGGGGCTGGAGCCCATCGCCGCCGGCCGCGGCTTCATGCCCGACGAGAACAGCCTGCCGATGTGGTTCTTCGACCTCGTGAACCTCGAATCGCCGGATCGGAGGATGCTCGCCCTGGCGAATGCCACCTTCGACCGCGCGTTCCCCACCGGAATCCATGGCGGGACGCCGGTCGGCGTGTTGTCGAAGCTCGCGATTGCCGGTGCGACGCTCGGCCGCGCCGAAGCGGCGCGTCATCTCACGCCCAACCAGATCCGCGTCCTCGTCGCCGAACGCGAGACGGCGTATCGCAAAGGGCACGTCCTGGCCAACCGGATGACGCTCCGAGAGGGACCGCAGGCACTCGATGCGCAGCGCCTGGGAAGGGCCGCCGAGGCGATCCAGCTCTCGCTGCTGCAGAGCGCGCCGGGGCTCCCCGCCGGCGAGCCCGTGGTCCGGGTCTTCCCCGCGTGGCCCCCCGAGTGGAACGCGCGATTCGTGCTGCGCGCACGCGGCGCCTTCCTGGTGAGCTCCGCCATTCGGGATGGATCCGTGCGGTTCGTCGCGCTCCGTTCGCTCGCGGGTGCGACCGCACGCCTGCGCAATCCGTGGGAGGGCGAGGCCGTGACGCTCCTCCGCAACGGCGAACGCTGGCGCGGAGTGCAGGGGCCGCTGCTTACGTTCGAGACAGATCCGGATGACGTCGTCGTGGCGGTGCCCGAGGGAGTCCGGCTGGAGCCGGGGTTCTGGCGCCAGCTGTTCACCGCCGATCGCCAGGGGGGCGCGTGGCCGGAGACCGGAACGGCGGAGCGCTGACGTGGCATTGATGCTGCGCGTCCTCATCGTGATGGCCGCTGCCGCGGCACTGCCGTCTGCGCGGACGGCGGCGCTCACGCAGGCATCATCACAGGTCCAGGCATCACCTGACCCCGCCCTCGATCGCGGCGCGCGCCTCCTCGAACAGGGGGCCCCTCAGGACGCCGCCGCGGTTCTCCGCGAGGCCGTGGAGCGGGAGCCGGACAATGCCGACGCCCAGCTGCTGCTGGGGCGCGCGCTGGCGCTGGTGCCGGAGCCGACGGGCGCCGTGGCCGCGCTGCGAAGGGCGGTGGACCTGCGGCCGGATTGGGCCGACGCCCACTACACGCTCGGGACGGCGCTCGCCCGCTTCGGCGATCTGGACGGGGCGCGTGCCTCCTTCGAACACGCTCTCGAGCTGGAGCCCGCGCGAGGTGACGTCCACGCGAGCCTCGGGCTGCTCTTCGCCCAGCGGCAGGAGACGGAAGCGGCGCGACGGCACCTGGCCCGGGCGATCGAGCTGCACGGGCGCTCCCCTGCCGCCGCGTTCCCGCATTACCTGCTCGCGCAGATTCTTCACGAGGAACAGCAGCTGGAAGAGGCCCTTCGCCATCTCGCGACTGCCGTGGAGCTGCGGCCGGATCTCGCCCAGGCGCACACGTCGGCGGGCGCCATCAAGAGCGCGCTGCTGGACCACGCGGGAGCCGCCGAGGCGTTCGAAGCGGCCGTCCGCCTGAGCCCGGACGACGCGGAGGCGCGCGCCGGCCTGGGCGCCGCGTACCTCCAGATGGAGAAGCCCGTGGACGGTATTCCCCACCTCGAGCACGCCGTGCTCCTGCGGCCCCGCGATCGCACGGCGCGCTACCACCTGTGCCGCTCGTACTCGCTGGCCGGCAGGAGCACGGAGGCGCGGGAGTGCTACGGCGTGCTGTCGACGCACCTCGCCCAGGAACGGGGCGACTCCGACATCGCCGCCGCGAAGGCGAACCGGGAGGGGCTCGCGCTCGAGGCCGCGGGCAACCTGCCGGGAGCGCTCGAGCGCTACCGGACCGCCGTCACGCTCAGTCCTTATGCCACAGTGCTTCGCCGAAACCTCGCGCTCGCCTATTGCCGCCTCGGGCGGTGGGACGAAGGCATCGCGGAATTGAAGAAGGTGCTCGATGCGGATCCCGACGACCAGGAAGCCATCAAGGCGCTGTATGTGGCAACGGAACAGGCCGGGCGCGCGCGTCAGTGACATCATGGTTGGGGCCAGGCGGGCGTCGGCTGTGCCGATCGTACTAGCCCTATGGCTGTTGCCGGCGTCCCTGCCGACGCCGGCGGCGAACGGCCCCGCGCTGGACGTCGCGTCGTTCGAGCGCGAGCGCGTCCTCCGCGCCGCCGACACCTATCTCTCCGAGCCTCCCATCACCCTCGTCGCCTCATCGTCGCCGCGCAGCGCCGGCGGCCGTCACGACTTCTTCTCCGAAGGGGACTACTGGTGGCCGGACCCGGAGAATCCCGGCGGCCCCTACGTGCAGCGGGACGGCCAGTCGAATCCGGACAACTTCACCGACCACCGCCGCTATCTGATGCGGATGAGCGTGCAGGTGCCGGCGCTCACCGCCGCGTGGGTGCTGACCGGCGATGCGCGCTACGCGGAGCACGCGGCTCGTCACCTGCGCGCCTGGTTCGTCGACGAGCAGACGAGGATGAACCCGCACCTGACGTACGCACAGGCCATCCACGGGCGGGTGACGGGCCGCGGCATCGGCATCATCGACACCATCCACCTCGTCGAAGTCGCCCGTGCCGTGGAGGTGTTGGGGTCAGACTGGGGTCAGACCGGGGTCAGACGGGGGTCAGACCGGGGACGGAGCACTGGGCAGGCGCCTACCCACACGGGACCGGGACTCTCAGCCCAGGACCTCGCAGCCATCAAGAGCTGGTTCGCCAGCTACTTGCAGTGGATGACCACGCACCCGTACGGGATCGACGAGCGCGAGGCGACGAACAACCACGGGACGTGCTGGGTGATGCAGGTGGCAGCTTTTGCACGCCTGACGGGGAATCAGGAGTGGCAGAAATACGCACGCGATCGTTTCAGGACCGTCCTGGTCCCGAACCAGATGGCCCCGGACGGCAGCTTCCCGCGCGAGCTGAAGCGGACGAAGCCGTACGCGTACTCGCTCTTCAACCTCGAGGCGCTGGCCGCCGCCGCGGAGCTCCTGTCCACTCCGGACGTGGACCTCTGGAGCTTCGAGCTGCCCGACGGCCGCGGCCTGCGGCGGGCGATCGCCTACATGGCGCCGTTCATCCGGGACAAGGCGCGATGGCCGCTCCCCGCCGACGTCATGTACGACGAGGAGTGGCCGATGCGTCAGAACAGCCTGCTGTTCGCCGGCCGGGCGCTCGGACGGCCGGACTACGTCGAGTTGTGGAAGACACTGCGCGCCGACTCCGCCGTCGAGGAGACCGTCCGCAATTACTTCATCCGCCAGCCGGTCCTGTGGACGGACGCGGTCCAGAGCGGACCGCCGGCCAGCCGCCCGCACGCGCCGGGCGGGCACGTCATCACCAGCCCCTCGGGAGCCGTGCGCCTGCGGATCTTCACGGACGAAACAGCGGACCTGCGGTACGCCGCGACCTTCAGGGACCACAACGTGATCGAAGTCTCCCCGCTCGGCATTCGCGTCGATGGGGCCAATCTCGGCGAGGGCGCCGAGCTCGGCCAGGCGGAGCGGTACGAGATCGACGAGCGTTACCCGTGGCGCGGCGTGCACGCGGAAGCCGTCAACCGAGCGAACGGCGCGCGCGTCTCCGTCCGGCATCGAGCCACCGGCACGGCGTACACCATCGATGCGCGGGCATTCGATGACGGCATCGCCATGCGCTTCATCGTGCCGGGCGGCGAGGACCAGCCTCGCGTGCCGGACGCGGCCATGGGCTTCACGCTGCCCGCCGGCAGCGAGGTCTGGTACCACGACTTCGATCGAGGCCATTACGAGGGCGTGCACGTCCGCAGGCCCATCGAGGACGTGAAGCCGGGCGAATGGGCGGCGCCGCCCCTGACCTATCGGCTTCCCAGCGGGAACGGCTACGCCGCCATCACCGAGG
>Ga0299914_10004063_pt1 | contig 10463 bp, 9 predicted proteins | sample RVTome_10_FD_201361 | JGI IMG/M metagenome (GOLD analysis project Ga0299914, IMG submission 201361) | Soil microbial communities from uranium-contaminated site in the Upper Colorado River Basin, Wyoming, United States - RVT153D57 (version 2) ... | reverse complement strand
GCTCGGCGGCCGGAGCTCAGACCGGACTCGTGTTGATGCCCCCGTTCGGAGCGATCAGCTGGCCGGCGATGAAGCTCGACTCCTCGCTCGCGAGGAAGACCGCGGTGTCGGCGATCTCGGCCGGGCGGCCGACCCGTCCCATCGGCGTCGCGGCGACGGCGGCGTCGATCGCCTCCTGGGGCAGGAACGTGTTGATCGGCGTCTCGACGAACCCCGGCGCGATCCCGTTCACGCGAATCCCCTGCGGGACGAGGTCCTGCGCGACGACGCGCGTGAGCGCGTGCAGCGCACCCTTCGCCGCGGAGTAGTGCGGGGTGACGACACAGCCTTCCTGGCCGCAGCGCGAGCCGACGTTGACGATGTTGCCGTGGCCCTGGCGCACCATGTGCGGGATCGCCGCCCTGATGCAGTAGAAGGCTCCGAAGACATGCGTCTCCATCATCGCGCGGAACTGCTCGTCGGTGATGTGAACCGTCGCCTCGAGCGGGGTCCGCACCTCACCCTCCTCAGCCTCGTGCAGGCGCCGGACGAAGCGCTCGGCGTTGCGGGCCGACTCCTCGCCGCCCGCGATCCCGGCGTTGTTGACCAGGACGTCGATCCTGCCGAAGCGCTCGACGACCTCGTCGACGGCCCGGTTCACCTGGGCGGAATCGGTGACGTCCGCCTCGATCGGTAGCGACTCGTTGTCAAGCAGGCCCGCGGTCAACTTCGCCGCATCCGCCCGGATGTCGAGCACCGCGACCGAAGCGCCCTCGGCGTCGAAGCGCGTACAGATCGCCTCGCCGATCCCCGATCCGCCACCGGTGATCAGCGCCACGCGGTCCTTCAACCTCATCTACTCCTCCTTTGGCGATTGCCTCGATCGACTCGCCCTGCGGGCGGTCCAAGTCACTCTCACCTCACGCCGCGATCGCTTCGCGGGGTCTGACTGCGTCGATGCCCAGCGCGTCGGCGACGCCGTCGTGGGTCACCCGGCCTGAGCAGACGTTCAAGCCGGCCAGGAAGCCTGGGTCGTCGGTGAGCGCCGCCCTGCCGCGATCCGCGAACGCGATCACGTAGGGCATCGTCGCGTTGGTCAGCGCGTAGGTCGAGGTGACGGGAACCGCGCCGGGCATGTTGGCGACGCAGTAGTGGACGACTCCGTCGACCTCGTAGGTGGGATCGGAATGGGTGGTCGGCCGGGACGTCTCGAAGCAGCCTCCCTGGTCGATCGAGACGTCGACGACGACGGTTCTCTCCTTCATCAGCGCGAGGTGCTTGCGGCTGATGACGCGCGGGGCCCGGGCGCCGTGGATCAGCACCGCGCCGATCACCAGGTCGACCTCGGGGAGCCGGTCCTCGATCGCGAGCGACGACGAAAAGCAGGTCGAGGCCCGCCCGTGAAGCCACCTACCGACCGATCGCAGCGTCTCGAGCGAGCGGTCGTAGACGTAGGTCTCGGCGCCGAGCCCGATCGCCACGGAGGCGGCGTTCTGGCCGACCACGCCGGCGCCGATGATCATCACCCGCGCGGCCGCGACCCCGGTGACGCCGCCCAGCAGCGCGCCGCGACCACCGAACGGCCGCTCGAGCATGAATGCCCCGGACTGCGTCGCGAGCTTGCCGGCCACCTCGCTCATCGGCGCCAGCAACGGCAGCCGTCCGGCGCGGTCCTCGATCGTCTCGTAGGCGATGCACGTGGCCCCCGAGTCGATCAGCCCCCGGGTGAGCTCGGGAGCCGCGGCCAGATGCAGGTAGGTGAACAGCATGTGGTCGTCGCTGAGCAGGTCGACCTCCGCCGGCTGCGGCTCCTTGACCTTGACGATCAGCTCCGCCTCGGCGAAGACATCCTCGGCGCCGGGGGCGATCCGCGCGCCCTGGGTCTCGTAGGCGACGTCGGCGATCTGCGAGCCCGCTCCCGCGCCCGCCTGCACGAGCACCTCGTGGCCGCGGTCGACGAGCTCGCGAGCCCCGTCGGGAGTCAGGGCGACGCGGTACTCGTCCGCCTTGACCTCGGTCGGAACGCCGATCCTCACGCGGATCCTCCGCGATCGGCCGTGTCCGGGCGGGGCTTGTGGACTCGACGAATTTGCATCGCTCGCTTGACGCGCTCCCTCCTCGTAAGCTAAATATTAATACCATTGTTCTTTTAGGTGCTCGACTTGCCTGAGACGACTAGACGCGATTCCGAACTGACGGCGATGCGACAGGTGGCCCGGCACCGAGTCCGGCACTTCCTGGCGGACTTCGAGCTGCTCGAGAAGCTGTACCCGGGCGTCTATCCCCGCATGATCACCGGGGGAGAGGGCCCCTACCTGTTCGACGACGCCGGCAACCGCCTGCTCGACGCCGGCAACCATCTCGGCGCCGGGATGGTCGGCCACGGACGGGGGGAGATCGCCGAGCGGATCGGTGCGCAGGCCAGAGAGCTGGAGTTCGCGGCGCTCGACTCGGGCGCCTCGCACCCGAAGGCCGCCGAGCTCGGCGAGCGCCTGGCGCCGCTCGTACCCGTCGACGACCCGATCTTCTCGTTCACGTCGAGCGGCAGCGAGTCGAACGACCTCGCCTTCAAGATCGCTCGCGCATACCACGACCGCCGCGGCGAACCCGAGCGAACGGTGATCCTCTCGCGCGACGGCTCCTACCACGGGTCCAACTACTCCGGGATGGCGGCGACCGGCGCGCCCGCCTTCCGGACCGGCTTCGGACCGCTCCCGCCGGGCTTCGAGCACGTCGGTCAGCCCTCGCCCGGCCGGTGCCCCTACTGCGATCGCAGCACCGGCTGCACGCTCGCCTGCGCCGACGCGCTCGCGGAGATGGTCGAGCGGGTCTCCCCGGAGCGGATCGCGGCGGTCATCGCCGAGCCGGTGGCGATCCTGCAGGCGGTCAAGGTTCCCCACCCCGACTACTGGTCGCGGGTGCAGGAGATCTGCCGGACGAACGGGATCCTGCTGATCGTCGACGAGGTCGTCACCGGGTTCGGACGCACGGGCAGGCTGTTCGGTGTCGAGCACTGGGACGTCAGGCCCGACCTGCTCTCGATGGCCAAGGGCCTGACTAGCGGCTACGCGCCGATGGGGGGGCTCGCGGTGGCCCGCCACGTCGAGGACGCGTTCGACAGCCCACTCCTGCACCTGAACACGTACGCCGGGCATCCGGTCGCCTGCGAGACAGCGCTGGCGACCCTCGACATCCTCGAGCGCGAGTCGCTCGTCGACCGCGCCGCCGAGCTCGAACCCGTGCTGCGGCGCGAGCTCGAGCGGATACGCGAGGCCACGCATCGAGTGATCGGGGTCTCCGTGCTCGGCCTGTTGAGCAGCGTCGAGTTCGACCTCACCGACCTCGACGACGGGGCGGAGATCCTCGTCCGGCTGCGCCACGAGCTCTACGAGCGGGGGCTGATCGCCCGCGGCGCGTTCGGCGGCGGGATCCTGACCCTCGTCGTCTATCCCCATCTCATCGTGTCCGAGGAGGACATCGCGTTCGGGGCCGACGCGATCATCTCCGCGATCACCACGCTCGAAGGAGTGCGCCGATGACCCGAATCGTCGAGGTCCGCGAGCAGACGGTCAACCTCGAGGCCGCGATCCGCAACTCCCTGATCGACTTCTCGAAGATGACGGTCTCGGTCGTCGCCGTGATCACCGACCGCCGGCGCGACGAGAAGCCCGTTGTCGGACTGGGGTTCAACTCGATCGGGCGCTACGCACAGGGTGGGATGTTGCGCGAGCGCTTCGTCCCGCGGCTGCTCGAGGTAGAGCCCGAGGCGCTTCTCGACGCGGAGTCGGGCGAGCTCGACCCGGCGCGCGTGCGCGACCTGGTGATGAAGGACGAGAAGCCTGGCGGCCACGGCGAGCGCAGCGGAGCCGTGGCGGCGCTCGAGATCGCGATCTGGGACGCAGCGGCAAAGCTCGCGGAGGTCCCCCTCTACCGGCTGCTCGCCGATCGCTACAACGGCGGCGAGTGCGACCGCGAGGTTGAGGTCTACGCCGCCGGGGGGTATTACTACCCCGACGGTGGCATCGGCCGCCTCCTCGACGAGATGCGCGGCTACCTCGACTCCGGGTACACCCACTTGAAGGTGAAGATCGGCGGCGCCGGCATCGACGCCGACATGGAGCGCCTCGAGGCGGTCCTTGAGCTCGTCGACGGCGACGGCAGCCGCCTCGCGGTCGACGCGAACGGCCGCTTCGACCTCGACACTGCGATCGCCTACGGCGAGCGCATGCAGCCGTACGGGCTGCGCTGGTACGAGGAGCCCGGAGATCCGCTCGACTTCGCGCTGCAAGCCGAGCTCGGCAAGCACTACGAACCGCCGTTTGCGACGGCCGAGAACCTCTTCTCGCACCAGGACGTCGACAACCTGCTGCGCTACGCGGGCCTGCGCCGAGACGTCGACATCCTGCAGATGGACCCCGGTCTCAGCTACGGGATCGTCGAGCTCGACCGGATGCTGTCCGTCCTGCGTGATCACAATTGGAGCCCCAGGCGCGTGATTCCACATGGAGGCCACCTGATGGCTCTGCACATGGCGGCCGGGCTTCAGCTCGGCGGCAACGAGTCCTATCCCGGCATCTTCCAGCCCTTCGGAGGGTTCGGGCGGCAGCACGAGGTCGTCGATGGCGCGATCGCGATCGCCGACGAGCCCGGCACCGGCCTCGAGCTCAAGACCGAGCTCGAGCCCGTCCTGAGGGAGCTGGTCCCCGAGGCTTTCGCATGAGCAGCGACGGTGGGTCCGATGGCCCTCGCCCCCGCAGCCCCTCCGCCTTCCGGCCGATGCGCGACCCCCGCATGCACGAGCGGGTGGTCGACCAGATCACCTTCGCGATCCGCTCCGGCCTCTATCGGGTCGGCGACCGCCTGCCCTCGGTCGAGCAGATGGCCAACGACATGCAGGTGAGCAAGCCGACCGTCGGGGAGGCGATCCGGGTGCTCTCGGAGTTCGGCGTGGTCCAGAGCCGCCGCGGGGTGCACGGCGGCGTCACGATCAGCTCCGACAACATCCCGATCACGCTCCTGCGCCTCGCCAGGGGCACCGCCGACTCCTCCCTGCGCGAGCTGCTCGAGGCGCGGCGGCCGGTGGAGATGGAGATCGCCCGCCTGGCGGCCGAGCGGGCCCTCCCCGAGGACATCGAGGCGATGCAGGAGTCGATCGACCGGCTGGTCGGTGAGCCCGCGGACTCGACCTGGACGGTCCGCCTGCACTTCGACCACTTCTTTCACTACGCGATGGGCCGGGCCGCGCGCAGCGATCTGCTCGCCTACTACCAGCACCAGATCCTCGAGGGGATCACCACCCTGGTCGAGGACTACTTCGCCCACGTCGAGGATCCGGGCGTGGTCGCCGACCTTCACCGCCGTACGCTCGACGCGATCCGTGAGGGGACGCTCGAGGACGTCGACCGGATCATGGATCAGCACCTGGCCTATCTGGAGCGGGCGGTCGAGACCGAAGGTGCCGAGGGCGATCTGAAGTCGCCCCCCTCGGGCTAGATGAGTGATTCCACGAACCCACCCACGCGAATGACGCCTGGACACGCTTCGCCGGATCGCGCCCGTGCTCCTCGCGCGTGCCGACCGGCACGCGCCTCGTCGCCCGGCCACGCCCGGCTCGGTGCCAGGCGCCCTCGCGCACGCGTTTCCGTGGAATCACTCATCTGAGATGGCCGATCGCACAGGCTCCGCGCGCACGGAGCTCAGCGAGCGGAACGCCGCGGAGCTGCTCGCCGGCCTCGGCGTCCTCCCACGAGACGCCGAGGTGGCGATCACGGCTCTCGCCGGCGGCGTCGCGAACTGCGTGCTCGCCGTCGGGTGGCCGGGTGGCGAGGTGGTCGTCAAGCAGGCCCTCCCCAACCTCCGCGTCGCCGCCGACTGGCCCTTCGATCCGGCGCGCACCGACATCGAGCGGGAGTGCCTGAGCTACCTCGGCGAGATCCTGCCCGCAGGCTCGGTCCCCGAGGTGGTCGCGTTCGACGCCGACCACGACCTGCTCGTGATCACGCGCGCGCCGGCGGGCGGCACGGTCTGGAAGCAGGCGCTGCTCGCCGGCGAGGTCGACCCGGCGGTGGGCGCCGAGGTGGGAGAGCTGGTGGGCCTCCTCCATCGCACCAGCGCGAGAGATCCGATCGCGCGCGAGCGCTTCGCCGCGCAGTGGCCCCTGATCCAGGGGCGCACGGACCCTTTTCACCGCACGATCGCCGCCATGCATCCCGCGTTGCGGCCCGCGATCCTCGCCGAGGTCGAGCGCCTCGAGGCCACGCGCGAGGCCCTCGTGCTGGGCGATTGCTCGCCGAAGAACGTGATCGCCTACCCGAGCCGCAGCCCGCTCCTGCTCGACTTCGAGGTCGCCCACCTCGGCGACCCCGCCTTCGACGTCGCCTACATGCTCACGCACCTCTCGCTGAAGGCGCGGCACCGACCCGACGACGCGCCGGCGCTGCGCGCCTGCGCCGCCGAGTTCCACGCCGCGCACACCCGGGCGGCCGCCGATGCGGCCCCGGAGCCTGCGGCAGTCGTCGCCGAGCTCGGCTGCCTGCTGCTCAGCCGCATCGACGGCAAGTCGCCGGTCGAATACCTCGACGGGAGCGACGGCGAAGCCGTGCGCGCCGCGGCCGCAACGCTGCTGCTCGAGCCCCCCGGCTCGGTCGACGACGCTCTCGAGCTCGCCTTCACGCAGCTCGTGGGGACGGGGGAGGCGCCTTGAGCGCAGCGATCACCGCCCTCCGGGGGCGCGAGATCCTCGACTCGCGCGGTCGCCCCACCGTCGAGGCCGAGCTCAGCCTCGGCGACGGCACCACGGTGACCGCGAGCGTGCCGTCCGGCGCGTCGAAGGGCCGCCACGAGGCGGTCGAGCGGCGCGACGGCGACGGGAATCGCTACGGCGGACGCGGCGTCTTGGGCGCGGTCGCCGCCGTCGACGACGTGATCGCGCCTGCGCTTCGCGGCCGCTCACCGGAGCCCGCGTCGGTCGACGCGCTTCTCTGCGAGCTCGACGGCACCGCCGACAAGTCGCGCCTCGGCGCCAACGCCACGCTCGCCGTGTCGCTGGCGAGCGCACGCGCGGCCGCGGCGCTCGCGGGCGTCCCCCTGTGGCGCTACCTCGCCGGGGAGACGCAGCCGGTGCTGCCGTTGCCGATGGTGAACATCCTCAGCGGCGGCCTGCACGCGGCTCGCCAGCTCGACTTCCAGGACTTCCTGATCATCCCCGTCGGGGCCACCAGCTTCTCCGCCGCCCTGCGGATGTGCGCGGAGGTCTACGACTCGACGCGGGAGGAGCTGGTGCGCCGGGGCCTCTCGACCCTGAAGGCCGACGAGGGCGGCTTCGGTCCCCGGCTCGACTCCCACGAGGAGGCGCTCGCGCTGCTCGTCCGGGCGACAGAGGAGGCCGGCTTCGAGCCTGGTGAGGACATCGTCTACGCGGTCGACGTCGCGGCGACGCACTTCTTCGACGCGGGCGCCGGTGCCTATGCGATCCGCACCGAGCCTCGGGCGGTCAGCGCCGCCGAGCTGACCGACCTGATCTGCGAGTTCGCCGAGCGCTACCCGATCGTCTCGGTCGAAGACGCGCTGGCGGAGGACGACTGGGAGGGCTGGGCGGCCTTCACGTCGCGGGTCGGCGCGCGGCTTCAGGTGATCGGCGACGATCTCTTCGCCACCAACCTCGAGCGGGTCGAGCGCGGCATTCGCAGCGCCGCCGCGAACGCGGTGCTCGTGAAGATGAACCAGGTGGGAACGCTGACCGAGACCCTCGCCGTGGTCGAGGCGGCACGCTCTTCCGGCTGGCGGCTCGTCGTCTCGGCGCGCTCCGGCGAGACCGAGGACCCGGCGCTCGCCGACCTCGCCGTCGGCACCGGTGCCGGCCAGATCAAGGTCGGCTCTGTGGCGCAGTCCGAGCGGCTCGCGAAGTACAACCGGCTGCTGCGGATCGAGGAGGCGCTGGGCGGCGAGGCCAGGTTCGCGGGCCGCGAGGCGCTGGGACCCGTGCGATGACGGCGAATCCGAAGGTCCTCATCACCGACACCCCGTGGGAGTCGACCGCGGTCGAGGAGTCGATCCTCGACGAGGTCGGGGCGACGTTGGTGCGAGCGGAGCACGGGACGGAGGCAGAGCTCGTGTCGCTCGCGGCCGACGCCGACGCGATCCTCACCTGCTTCGCGCAGGTGACGCCCGCGGTGGTGGCGGCCGGGGAGCGCCTGCGGGTGATCGGCCGCTACGGCGTCGGCACCGACAACATCGCCGTCGACGAGGCGACCCGCCGCGAGATCCTGGTCACGAACGTGCCCGAGTACTGCACCGCCGAGGTCGTCGAGCACGCCCTCGGCCTCTTGCTCTCGCTCGCGCGCGGGATCCATCGCTACGACCGCGCCGTCCGCGAGGGCGCCTGGTCGCTCGAGCCGGGCACGCCGATCCGGCGGGTGGCGGGACGGACCCTCGGCGTGGTCGGGTTCGGGACGATCGGGCGCGAGATGGCCGCGCGGGCGCGGGCCCTGGGACTCGAGGTGGTCGTCCACAACGTCGAGCCGGAGCCGGCGGCGGCCTCGGGATTCGAGCCGGTCGGCCTGCTCGAGCTGGCCCGCCGCTCCGACTTCGTCTCCCTGCACGTTCCGCTGACGGAGGAGACGCGCGGCATGGTCGACGCCGGCTTCCTCGCCGCGATGGGCCCGGACGCCTACCTGATCAACTGCGCCCGCGGCGCGGTGGTCGACCACGACGCGCTGGTGCAGGCCCTCGCCGCCGGGACGATCCGCGGAGCCGCGATGGACGTGTTCGAGCCGGAACCGCTGCCGGCCGACCACCCGCTCCTGGCGAGCGAGCGCCTGCTCGCGACCCCGCACGTCGCCTACTACTCGGCCGAATCGATGCACGAGCTGGCGCGGGCGGGCGCCGAGAACGTCGGCGCCGTGCTCGCCGGCCGCCGGCCGGCGAGCACCGTCAACCCGGAGCTTCTCTCGCAGCCGCGCTGGGCGGGGCTAAGTTCGTAGCAAGGCCCGGCTCTCAGGTCGTAGCCAGCAACCGGTGCGCGGTCTCGCGGACGAAGTCGTTGCACGCCGAGTCGACTCCCGAATCCGAGAAGTGCCCCCAGACGCCGGGGATGACGGCGAGCTCCGCGTTCGGCATCCGCTCCGCCTCCGAGGCCATGTCCTCGGGCGGGAAGTAGAGATCCTTCTCGCCGGGAGCGAGGATCGCGCGGGCGCGGACATCCCCCAGGGCCCGGGCGAGGTCGCCGCCGTAGCCCTCGGTCGCCGCGAGCGCGGCCCGCTGCCAGGTATCGAGCTGGTTGAGCAGGTTGTTGGCGTCGAGGACGACGAAGAAGCCCTCCCAGAAGTCGACCAGGAAGGAGTCGAGCGTGTCGAACCCCATCTCCCGGAACAGCTCCTGCCGGTAGAAGGCCTGCGACAGCGCCCAGCCGGCGTAGACGCGGCCGACCGACCGCAGCCCCCGCTCCGGCGCGTTCTCGTAGTCGCCCTCCGCGTAGTCGGGGTCGGCCAGCAGCGCCGCCTTCACTCCCTCGAGGAAGACGCGGCAGTGCGGACTGCAGGTCGAGGCCCCGCCTGTCGGCATGATCCTGCGCACCAGGTCGCGGTGGCTGAGCGCCCACTGGAAGGCCTGAAACGCTCCCATCGAGCCGCCGATCACGAGCTCGATCCCGGTGATCCCGAGGTGCTCGGTGACGAGGCGGTGCTGAGCGCGGACGTTGTCCTCGATCGACGGCCGCGGGAACCGCATGCGGTCGAAGGGCGGGGGAGTGTTCGAGGGCGACGACGAGAGCCCGTTGGCGAACATGCTCGGCACGACCACGAAGTAGCGCGACGTGTCGAGCACGAACTCCTCACCCTCGCCGATCATCCACTCGTGATCGGCGTGCGTGCCCACGAACCAGGTCGGCAGGACGATCGCGTTGTCGCCGCCGTCGTTGAGCTCGCCGTAGGTCGCGTAAGCGATCTCGGCGCCGGGCAGCGTGTTGCCGTCGGCGAAGGTGAAGTCGCCCAGCGAGTATGTCTGGTGGTCCGCCATCAGAGCGCCGCCATCCCGCCGTCGCAGGTGAACGTCCCGGCGGCCACGAAGCTGGCCGCGTCGGAGGACAGGAACATGATCAGCGGCGCCACCTCATCGGGCTCGGCCCGTCTCCCCAGGGGGGTGAACTCCACCAGGCGCACGGCCTCCTCCTCGGTGACGCCGCGAGACATCGGCGTGTCGACGTAGCCCGGGAGCACGCAGTTGACGCGGATCCCGTGGGGCGCGTAGGTGACGCCGGCGTTCTTCGAAAGCATGATCGTCGCTCCCTTCGCTGTTTGGTAGGCCACGTTGTTGGGCGTCCCCGAAAGCCCCCACACCGAGGAGACGTTGACGATCGCGCCGCCCCCGCCCTCGAGCATCCCGGGGATCACCGTCTTCATCCCGAGCATCATCCCGAGCGTGTTGACCTCGAGGACCAACCGCATCTCCTCGAGCGTCTCCTCGTGCACGGGGCGCCCGCTGCCGAG
>Ga0299914_10004062_pt1 | contig 10468 bp, 4 predicted proteins | sample RVTome_10_FD_201361 | JGI IMG/M metagenome (GOLD analysis project Ga0299914, IMG submission 201361) | Soil microbial communities from uranium-contaminated site in the Upper Colorado River Basin, Wyoming, United States - RVT153D57 (version 2) ... | reverse complement strand
ACCAGCTCGACGAGGCGCTCTAACACACCTGAAGCATCGGCCTATGTCCGACGACACACGAACACCTCCAGGCGATCCCGCCCCTCCTTTCGGACTGCGCCTTGGAGCCGTCGTCGACGGCACGTCGACGCACTTCCGCGTGTGGGCTCCTGAGGCCGAATCGATCGCCGTCGTGCTCGAGGCGGGCGAGCGCCGACCGATGACGCGACGCGGCGGCGGCACCTTCGACGTGTCGGTCGAGGATGTCCGGCACGGGGATCTTTATCGCATCGAGTTGGACGGAGCTCAGGTCTTCCCCGACCCGGCGTCGCGCTTTCAGCCGGAGGGCGTGCACGGACCGTCGATGGTCATCGATCCTGCCCGCTTCATATGGACGGAATCCTACTGGGACGGCATCGCGCTTCCGGACCTCATTTTTTATGAGCTGCATACGGGGACGTTCTCGCCGGAGGGTACCTTCGAAGGCGTGCACGGACGCCTCTCGTTCCTGCACGATCTCGGGGTGACGGCGCTCGAGCTTATGCCGGTGGCGGAGTTTCCCGGACGGTGGAACTGGGGCTACGATCACGCAGCCCTCTATGCTCCGTCTAGGGCATACGGCACACCGGACGATCTGCGCACGCTGGTGGATGGGGCCCACAGCCTGGGAATGGCCGTCTTTCTCGACGTCATCTTCAACCATCTGGGTCCCGACGGCGCATACGTCGCCGCCGTCGCGCCCATGTTCACCGAGCGCCACACGACGCCATGGGGACGCGCCATCAATCTCGATGACCGGCACGCGGAGGGCGTTCGCCGGCTCTTCATCGACAACGCCCTGATGTGGCTGACGGAGTATCACTTCGACGGACTGCGTCTGGACGCCACGCACGCGCTCATCGACGACAGCGATCCCCACTTTCTATCCGAGCTAAAGGAAGCCGTCGAGCAGATCGACGAAGGACCTGCTCGCATCCTCATCGCAGAGGATCACCGCAACGACCATCGGCTCCTGCTTCCGCGTGAAGAGGGCGGCTATCAGCTCGATGCCGTCTGGGCCGACGATTTCCACCACCAGATGCGCAATCTAACGGCGGGCGACGACGACGGATACTACGTCGATTATGCAGGCACGACGACGGCCGATCTTGCGGCGACGATCAACAGGGGCTGGTTCTACGACGGTCGGATTTCCACGCGTACGGGAGCGCCTCGCGGCACGGACCCGTCGCCGATCCGTCCTGAGCAATGCGTCGTGTGCATTCAGAATCACGACCAGGTGGGTAATCGCCCTTCGGGAAGGCGACTCCATCACGACATACGTGCGGACCTCTATCGCGCCGCGTCGGCCGTGCTCCTGTTCGTCCCCGAGCTTCCTCTGCTGTTTATGGGCCAGGAGTGGGCGGCGTCGACGCCGTTTCTCTTCTTTACGGACCATGATGAGCCGCTCGGAAGTCTGGTTTCCGAGGGGCGTAAGCAGGAGTTCAGCTCGTTCGAGGGATTCAGGGGGACCGTTCCCGATCCGCAGGATTCGGATACCTATTTCCGCAGCAGGCTTAACTGGGCGGAACTCGACGAGGAGCATCATGCACGGATGCTCGAACTCTATCGCGACCTTGTGCATCTGCGCCCGCACCTGCCCGCCGAGATCCATGCATCCGCCGAGGGAAGTTCGTGTCTTCGCATCAGACGGGGGCGCATCGAACTGCTGGCCTCGTTTCGGGGCGGCACGTCGGTGAGGCCATCCGAAGGTTCGAGCGTCGTGCTGCACACGGAGGACGCAAAGTACGCCACCGCCGGGCGAGCGCCCGAGCTGGCGGACGATCGCGTGCGCTTTCCCGTGCCCTCTGCGATCGTCCTTGCGAGCTGACCCGACTGACCCGAATTCCTGGACGACGATCCACCCGCTCCATGATTGCGACGTATCGCCTGCAGGTCCATCCGGATTTCGGCTTTGCCGATATCGAAGCGCTCGTGCCGTATTTCCGGCGCCTGGGCGTCAGTCACCTGTACCTCTCTCCGATCACACAGGCGCGTCCGGGCAGCGTACACGGATACGACGTGATCGATCACAATGCGATTCGTGACGAGATCGGCGGACGGGACGGGTACGAGAGCATGGCGGATGCGGCAGCGAAGGCCGGCCTGAAGCTCATCCTCGACTTCGTGCCCAACCATGCCGGTGTAGGTCCGAGAAACATGTACTGGCAGGATGTGCTGGCCTACGGGCCGCACTCGCCCTTCGCCCGGTATTTCGACATCGACTGGCATCCGATCAAGCCGGAGCTACAGGGTAAGATACTCCTTCCGTTTCTCGGAAAGCCGTACGGGGAGGTGCTGGACGCCGGAGAGCTGTCGCTCGTGTACGAGACCGGATTTCTGTGCGCAGCCTACTACGAAAATCGGTACCGGCTCAATCCGGCCACCTATCCGATCGTCCTCGAGTCGGCTATGGCGGCGGCCGAACGTACGGAGCCGTACTGGGATTTAAAGGATTTGCACGGCGCCTACGAGACGCTTCGACCGGGCCAGCGGGACCGTGCGGAAGCGCTCCGCACCCGGTTCTCGGCCCTTTTTGACGAGATTGACGTGGACGTCGTGCTGCGTGACTTCGAGGGAGGCCGGCTGCACGAGCTTCTGGAGCGGCAGTTCTGGCGCCTGTCGTCATGGAAGACAGCCGGTTCGGAGATCAACTACCGGCGGTTCTTCGACATCAATGAGCTCGTCGCCTTGCGCATGGAGGACGACCACGTATTCCTGGATGCTCACGAGCTCCTGACGGAGCTCCTGGCCACGGACGTGGTCGAGGGTGTGCGCATCGACCACGTCGACGGCCTTTTCGATCCTCATGCGTATCTCGAGCGCCTCGAACACGTCGGCGGCGGACCGATCTGGGTCGAGAAGATCCTCGCCACCGGCGAGACGCTTCCGGAGGCCTGGCCCGTGGCCGGCACCACTGGCTATGAATTCATGAACGACGTCATGGGCGTGCTGCTGCAGCCGGAAGGAAGTATTCCGCTGGAGAAGATTTGCCGCCGATTCGTCGGATCGCATCGATCCTTTGAAGATGAGGCCTATGCGAGCAAGCAGATCGTCGTGGAGACGTCACTTTCGAGCGAGTTGCTGCGCCTGGCCTACGAGCTCGATCGGATCTCGGAGGCCGACTATCACACGCGCGACTTCACGCTGGAGGCTATTCGCAGGGCGCTCATGGAGATCGTGGCCGTCTTTCGGAGGTATCGAACCTACCTGCCGTACGAGGAGGAAACGGCACGCGAGGTGATTCAGTGGGCCGTCCACCGGGCCCGCGTCCGCAATCCTGTTGCGGAGCCGACCGTCTATGATTTCGTGGCGAACGTCATACTGGGCGACATCCGCGCGGACCTCGAACCCGTTCGAAAGGCCTGGGTGGGCCGGTTCCAGCAGTACACGGCGCCGGTTGCGGCGAAGGGCGTCGAGGACACCGCCTTCTACCGCCATCTCGTACTGACGGCGCTGAACGAGGTGGGCGGCGAGCCCGACGAATTCGGCACGTCGCTGCATGCCTTTCATGCTCACGCCCGGTTTCGTGCGCATCGCTATCCGAAGAGCATCGTGGCCACCGCGACGCACGACCACAAGCGCGGCGAGGACACGCGCATGCGGCTCATCGGTCTTGCGGACGTGCCCGACGACTGGGAGGCAGCCGTCCGGTCGCTAGGCCAGATCGGCGAGGACTACGTCGTTGACGGAAGTCCGTCGCGATCGGATCGATACCTGTTTTTCCAGACGCTCTCGGTGTTGTGGGAAGGACGGGCCGGTGGACACGAAAGCGAATCCTCCGGCGGGCCTCTTCTCGAAGACCGGCTGCACGCCTATATGCTCAAGGCAAGCCGCGAGAGCAAGCTCCAGACCAGCTGGACGCAGCCGGACGAAAGCTACGAGCATGCGCTCGAGACGTTCGTGCGCGGCGTATGCCGGGATGAGAGGACGTCCGAGGCCATTTCCGAGGTCGCGCTCCGCCTGCGGCACATCGGCTTTACGAACACGATCAGCCAGATCGTGCTGAAGATGACCACGCCCGGCGTACCGGACATCTACCAGGGCTGCGAGCTGCTCGACCTCTCGCTCGTGGACCCGGACAATCGCCGTCCGGTGGATTACGCACGCCGCGCGGCGCTGCTCGAGGAGCTGTCGGACCTTCTCGACCGGCCCGATGCCTCGAAGGTGGAGCGACTCTTCGCCGCTCGGGACGAACGCGTGAAGCTGTACGTCACGGCGGCGCTGCTGCGCCTGCGCCGCGACCACGCCCAGCTTATGACGGGCGAATACCACCCGATCGAAGTTGACGAGGAAGGCTCGTGGATCGCGCTGCTTCGCTCCAGCGGCTTGGAGCGCCTGCTCGTCGCCGTGCCGCGATTTCCGGACTCACGGACGGACGCTCACATCTCCCTTCCTCGCGTAGCCGCCGACTGCGACTGGACGGACTTGCTCAGCGGAGCGGACGTCGCACCCGGCTCCGCATTGGAGACATCCGACCTGCCTTTGCCTTGGATCGTGCTCGTGAGCGGATGATCTGCTGCTCTCGGTAGGCATCTCCGTGTTGCCGGAACAAATGAGACGTCATATATTTTTCTTGGCTGGGCTCGACATCCGCTCGTGAAGTGGGGTCGTGCCGGCGCTGTCGTATTCGTTCCGATATTCTCCGCACTTCTTCTGCTGCCGGCCCTACTCGTTCTGTCGGCCGCGAAATCGCAGGCGCAGGTCAGCCCAGGCACGCGGAGCCCCCTCTTCAGTGACGATACGCCCTTGAAGCTGACGATCGCGATGGATTTCGACGCGATCCTGAAGGATCGGTCGGACGATCCGATCGACCAGCCCGCGACGCTGTACGAAGCCGGGCGCAGACCTTCAACGCCGTATTGCAGCGCTTCATCGCGGTCGAGGAGCAGGTCCTTGCCCTCTTCAGCACCGGCGAGTATCTCGACGAGAGGACCGTGAGGCGTTCCGTCCCCTACCTTGAGAAATTTTTTCAGATCGTGAAAAGTCCGAGAGCGATCCAGCGCAATTCTTGAGAGCGTGCCTGTAGGCAGTCTCACCCAGCAAGGGAAACCCGGAACGATCACGACGGGCCGCTACAGCATCGCCTGCAGCACCACCAGCCGCGACGAATCGACGAGGACTTCCTCCTCGGCGTCGTACCAGGCGGCCTCACCCCGGGCATCTACGTTGGAGACGAGCTCCCAGGCGTCAGGCCGATCGGCCTCCTCCCCAGGCAGCGTGAACGTGACCCCGTCGTCGCCGGCGTTGAGGAGGAGCAGGTAGGTCTCGTCGAAGAGTTCATTGCCCTTCCTGTCCTTGCTGTGAATACTGTCGCCGCGGAGCAGGACGCCGAATGCATGCAGTGACTCGTCCGACCAGTCGTCGTTCTCCATCTCTCGTCCCTCCGGGTGCCACCAGAGGGCGTCCTTTATGCCGTTCTGGTCGATGTCGCCGCGGAGAAAACGCCGGCGACGAAAATTCGCATGCTCCTTTCGAAATGCGATGATCTGCTTGACGAACTCCAGGAACTCTTCCTTACGCTCGTCGAGCTCCCAGTCGTACCAGTTGATCTCATTGTCCTGGCAGTACGCGTTGTTGTTTCCCTGCTGAGTCCGGGAGATTTCATCGCCGCCGAGGATCATGGGGACGCCCTGTGCCAGAAGCAGGGTCGCCATCATGCCCCGCTTGAGCCGCTCACGACATTCCAGCACGTCCTCCCTGGAGGTCGGACCTTCTACGCCGCAGTTTGTGCTGTAGTTTGGTTCGTGCCCGTCACGGTTTCCTTCCTTGTTGGCCTCGTTGTGCTTGCTGCCGTAACTGACCAGATCCTCCAGCGTGAAGCCGTCGTGCGCCGTGACGAAATTGATCGACGCATAGGGTCGGCGTCCGGAGCGTTCGTACAGGTCGCTCGACCCGGCGTACCGGGTCGCGAACTCCCCGTTGAGACCGCCGTCGCCGCGCCAGAACCGGCGGACGGCATCGCGAAACCGGCCGTTCCATTCCGTCCACTGCCACGGAAAGCTCCCGACCTGGTACCCGCCTGGGCCGACATCCCACGGCTCTGCGATGAGTTTAACCTGGCTGAGCACCGGATCCTGCTGGATGAGCGTAAAGAACGCCGAGAGCATGTCGATCTCGTAGAGCTCCCGCGCAAGCGCGGCGGCAAGATCGAACCGAAATCCGTCCACGTGCATGTCAAGCACCCAGTAGCGCAGGCTGTCCATGACGAGCTGAAGGACGTGTGGATTGCCGGCATCGAGCGTGTTGCCCGTGCCCGTATAGTCCATCAGAAACCGGGAGTTGTCGGGATTCTCCTTGTAGTAGGACAGGTTGTCGATGCCGCGCATCGACAAGGTCGGACCGAGGCGATTGCCCTCCGCCGTGTGGTTGTAGACCACGTCGATGATGACCTCGAAGCCCGCCTCGTGCAGACCTCGCACCATCATCTTGAAGTCCCGAACGGCCGTCAGCGAGGCAGGCCCGGCGTACTCCGGTTCCGGAGCGAAGTACGCCAGCGTGTTGTATCCCCAGTACTGCGCGAGTCCCTGCTCCACCAGGCGTCTATCGTGCACCTTGGCGTGTACGGGCAGGAGCTGGATCGTGGTGACGCCAAGGCTTTTCAAATGCTCTAGAACGGGCTCTGTAACGATGCCCAGATAGGTCCCGCGGATCTCTTCCGGGATGTACGGATGCAGCTTGCTGATGCCTTTGATGTGGGTCTCGTAGATGATCGTATCTTCCCATGGAATCTTCGGAGACCTGTCGTCTCCCCACTCGAAGTGTTCCTCGATGACCCCGCCGAGCGGCGCGAACGGCGCGCTGTCGGCTTCGCTGAAGCTGAGATCCTCCTCGTCCGAGTTCAGATCGTAGCCGAAGAGGCTGTCGTCCCACGTCAATGGCCGTCCGATGGCTTTGGCGTAGGGGTCGAGCAGCACCTTGTTCGCATTGAAGCGGTGGCCATCCTCCGGGTCGTGTGGTCCGTGGACACGATAGCCGTAGAGCTGCCCCGGCCGCAGATTGGGAACGTAGCCATGCCAGATCGGGCCGGTGCGCTCCGGCAGCTCGAATGTCTTCGAGGGCGCACGGTCCGCCGCGGCATCGAAAAGCACGAGCTCTATGCGCTCGGCGTACTGGCTGTAGATGGCGAAATTGACGCCCAGACCGTCCCAATCCGCGCCCAGCGGGTACGGCCGTCCTGGCCAGACCTGCGGTTCTCGCTTTCCGCGAGATACGATGCCTTCCATCTTCGGGTCGGCCATCCGCTCACCTACCTTTTTCCGGACTGCGCACGTCGTGCAAAAAACCGCCGCTGCGGGAAGGATTTCCTTATCGTGGAGACGGGCCAATCTGGAAGGTCTGGTAACGTGCCCGGCACCCTTGACCTTTCCCCCCGAGCGTGCATATTAGATCGTGGTTCGTCCGCGCGCCTGCTCCGCCTGCGGCTTCCATCGCGAGCTGCGACGGGGGCGACCTGCGCAGGCGCGTCACCAGGACACAACCGGGGGCCTTGTAGGCCGCTCTCTGCGGTTAGTTTCTTGTGCCGAGGCCTCCGGCGCCCGTGAAGCGAGCATGAACGGGTTCGCGCACGGCCGTCCGCATCTACTCATTGAGTGAATATCCATACATGCCCGACAGCAGGTTGCCTGAAGACTGGTCACGCGTGGTCCTGGTCTGGATCAAACCCCTGGTAGACGGTGGCAAGTGGCCGGTGAAGCGGTCTGTCGGAGAGCACGTGACGGTCTGGGCCGCACTGGTCGCAGATGGACACGACCGGATCGCGGCCGAGCTCTTCTACCGTCACGAGGACGGGAACGAGGAACGCCGCCGCATGGAGCTCCTCCACAACGACGAATACCATGCGTCCTTTGACGTCGACGCGCTGGGCAGATATTTCTACCGCATACGCGCCTGGATCGACCATTTCGCTACGTGGCAGGATCAGTTCAAGCGCAGAGTCGGGGGCGGCGACACGGGCTACGAAATCAAAAGCGAGCTGCAGGACGGCGCCGTCCTGCTTCGACGTGCTGCGGCTGGGGCGGACGCGCACGCCCGCGCCGAGCTGCTGCGGTACGCCGAGGCCTTTGAAGCGGGAGATGTCGAGGCCGGGCTCAACCGCGCCGTCCTGGAGCTGGCTCGGGCGAACGACCCGCGAGCGGGGGCCATCGAGAGTGAGACGTATGAGATCCGAGCCGATCCGGAGCTCGCGCGGTTTGCAGCCTGGTACGAATTTTTTCCGCGTTCGGCCCCGGCCAAGGGCGCCGTGGAGCACGCCACGCTCGACGACGCCGCCGAGCTGCTGCCGCGCATCAAGGAGATGGGTTTCGACATCGTCTACCTGCCCCCCGTCCACCCGATCGGCCGCACCAACAGAAAGGGCAAAGACAATGCGGCTACGGCAATGCCGGACGAGCCGGGCAGCCCCTGGGCCATAGGCTCCGAGGAGGGCGGCCATAAGGCGGTACATTCGGATCTGGGAGGAATGGATGCCTTCGACCGGTTCGTCGAGCGAGCCGACGATCTGGGACTGCAGGTCGCGCTCGACATCGCCTTTCAGACGTCGCCGGATCATCCCTACGTGGCGGACCATCCAGAATGGTTCAGGCAGCGGCCGGACGGCTCTATCCGGTATGCGGAGAACCCACCAAAGAAGTACCAGGATGTCTATCCCATCAATTTCGAATCGGAACGCTGGCACCACTTGTGGAAAGAGCTGAAAAGTGTCTTCGAGTTCTGGATCGACCGGGGTGTGAAGGTCTTTCGGGTCGACAATCCACACACGAAGCCGTTTGCCTTTTGGAACTGGTGCCTCGGAGAGCTTCGTGCCCACCATCCGGACGCGATCTTTCTCGCCGAAGCCTTCTCTCGGCCCAAGATCATGTACCAGCTGGCCAAGCTCGGTTATAACAACTCCTACACCTACTTCACCTGGCGAAATACGAAGGAGGAGCTCATCTCCTACTGCCGCGAGCTCTACGAAACGGAAGTCGGCGAGTTCTTTCGTCCCAATTTCTGGCCGAACACGCCCGATATTCTGCATGAATACCTCGTGCACGGAGGACGGCCCGCCCACGTCATTCGATTCGTACTCGCTGCCACCCTCTCTTCCGCGTACGGGCTGTACGGACCCCCGTACGAGCACGTCGAGCACGTGCAGCACCCGGACCGCGAGGAGTATGCCAACAACGAAAAGTACGAGATACGCTCCTGGAACTGGCACGATTCAAACTCGCTGCAGCCGCTCATCAAGAGGGTCAACCGCATTCGACGGGAGAACGCCGCGCTGCAGCACATGCGAAACATCACCTTTCACGACATCGACGATCCGCACCTGCTCGCATTCTCGAAGAGCCATGGAGAGAACCTCGTGCTCGTCGTGGTCAATCTCGATCCGTATCACGAGCACGACGGATGGCTGCACCTTCCCCTCGAGACGCTGGATATACCCGGCGATCGCCCTTACGAGCTCTATGACATGCTCGGCGGCGAGCGATACTACTGGAGCGGCGCGCATAATTACGTAAAACTCTCACCACACGTGACGCCGGCACATATCTTCCGCGTCTACAACCACCCTGCTCGGGAGAGCGATTTCGACTACTTCGCGTGAAGGGGTGAGACAGGTGGAGCGCTGCCCGTACCAGCTCCGAACTCAAACGGTACGAGATGCAGAAACGGATTGCGACGAATGGATTACGGATCCTGACCGACATGCATGCCGAAGAATCCGTAGAACCATCCACCGTCAGACCATCGAACCGAATATGAGCGATTTCTTGTCCGATCCGCTCTGGTTCAAGGATGCGGTGGTCTATGAGCTGCACGTCCGCTCGTTCTTCGACGCTTCGGACGACGGCTACGGCGATTTCGAAGGTCTGCGTAGAAAGCTGCCCTATCTAGAAGCCCTGGGTGTGAACACGCTCTGGCTCCTGCCATTTCTGGAGAGCCCCCTCAGGGACGACGGCTACGATACGGCCGACTATCTCAAGGTGCTGCCCGTACACGGCACGATGGACGACTTCCAGGCCTTTCTCGATGAGGCGCACAACCGGGGCATGCGCGTGATTACGGAACTGGTCCTCAACCACACGTCCGATCAGCACCCGTGGTTTCAGGAAGCGCGCGACCCCGCCTCGCCCAAGCACCACTGGTACGTCTGGAGCGAGACGACCGACCGGTATGAGGATGCCCGTATCATCTTTACGGATACGGAGGTTTCCAACTGGACGTGGGACCGCCAGGCGCAGAAGTATTTCTGGCACCGGTTCTTCAGCCATCAGCCCGACCTGAACTACGACCATCCGGACGTGCGGTCGCAGATGAAGGACGTACTCTTCTACTGGCTCGACATGGGCGTTGACGGCCTGCGTCTCGACGCCGTCCCCTATCTCTACGAGCGCGAGGGTACCAACTGCGAGAATCTGCCGGAAACGATCGCGTTTCTCAAGGAGCTCAGGGCGGCCATCGAGGA
>Ga0299914_10004060_pt1 | contig 10473 bp, 8 predicted proteins | sample RVTome_10_FD_201361 | JGI IMG/M metagenome (GOLD analysis project Ga0299914, IMG submission 201361) | Soil microbial communities from uranium-contaminated site in the Upper Colorado River Basin, Wyoming, United States - RVT153D57 (version 2) ... | reverse complement strand
CAAGGCAGAGTCCGCGGTTCAACAGGCATTACAGAGGATCGGCACGCTGGAGCGCCGGTCGGGCCTCAGGGCTTCTCGGGTCTTGATTCCTCCACACGAGGCTTTCGGGCAACATGCGGCGGACGCCTTGGGACGTTCCAGCTTCGAGGGTATTTCGGTTACACGGGCCTATCCATGGACGGGGGACATCTCTCGTCCCTTCGCGGCACCGACATCCAAGCTGCGTCTCTCGGGATGGAGGGCGGCCGACTTCGTGACGGATTGGGTTCCCGCAGTGCTTCGCCGCGGCCTGTTCGAGCACGAAGAAATCATGATTCGCTCGTATCTTGACCTGCCGCTTGTCATCTATGGCCATGTCGATGACGTCTTGACTGGACTCGAACCTCTCGTAGACGCGGCCAGTCTGATCAATGGCCAAGGAGACGTTATGTGGATGCCTCTGGATGAACTGCTCGCGACTAATTTCGAAAGCAGACGCGTCGGGCACCAGATGGATATCCGACCGCTTGGACGAAGCATAAAGGTCGAAGTTCCGGGATCGGTCGACAGACTTCGTATTCACGACGACGCTTCTGTCGACGGCACAGAGTTCAAACTTCACGGTGACAATGCTAGATTTCGACGGCGCAGCGAGGGGAACTTCGAGATCGACCGAACTAGCGAAGTGGAGACGCTCGCCGTCAATCTCTTCCGTCCCCCGGCTCGCCGTAGCCTTGGACAGAAGACTCCCGTTAGTGCGACTGCAGTGCTACGAAGAGCACTCGCTGAATCGCGTGACCGCGTCGTTTTCCGTCGGCGAAAGTGTCACGATCAGAGGTAGTCAGCGTTCTAGCCGGCGAACCGGAACCAGCTGCCAAGTCCAGGAACCTCACCCCTCGCGATGGCGACGGGCTCGTTCGCATCAAGGTATTCGTCGAACCATGAAGGAACCTGCGGGGCGATACCGCTCGAAAGGAGGTGACCAACGCCAACGACGCGTAAGCCCCGGACGTGCACGTCGGGATAGAGATCCAATTGAATCGTTTCCGCCGCGCCAGCGAGCACGAGTCTGCCCAACGGCCTTACGCGACGTGCGGCATCAGCGATCGCGATCGGATGGGCAGTCGTATCGATGATCGCGAGCGGCGGAGTGACGCGGTTCGCGCCGAGCTGCTTTCGAATGAGGCCTGCCGTGAAGCCGTCTCCGAGAACGTCTATCTGCTCTGCGGGCACGTCGGCGACCGCACGGACGGCTTCTTGTGCTACATCGAGGAACGCCAACGCCGCCGCCCGATCCGGAGGCATGGTGCTGTCGACCGTCGCTCGGAATCCGTCCCACGATAACGAGGAATTCTGGCACAGAAGTGCTGGAACTAATCCACCTGCCGCCATGTGCAGCCAGTCTGAGTCGACATAGGCAATCGTACCTGGGTCGAGGCCGAGTTCTAAGGTTCGGTGTTCCTCCGAACGACCCAAACTCACGTCGTCACTCCGGCGAGGAGCTCTGCCGGGCGTACCGTCTCGCCGGCGTCGCCCGACTGGTAGGCAGCTTCAATGATCGCCTGGACTGCAAGTGCGTCTGCGACGGAGACGTCGGGTGGATCGCCCCGCTCGAGCGCGCTCGCCAATCGGCTGACGTACGTCGCCCTTATATCGACGCCTGTGCTTCGACCAAACGACTGCCACTGCGTCGTTCGGACGGTGTCCTCCGCAACCCGCGACGTGAACACGCGTAACTCGGGCTCGACGACGATATATCCGTCGCTTCCCCACATGTGTAGCTCGGTCTTGCCCCCGCGGTGACCGCGAAGAGCGGAACTGGCCATCAGAGTCCCGACGGCACCGTTGGCATACCGGAGGCTGAGCGAGATCGTGTCTTCGACGTCCGCCGCGCCGTCCGCCACGCGCATCGAGGCGGCGCACTGCTCCACCTCCGCGCCTGTCACGTATCGGATCACGTCGAGGAGGTGGGAGAGGTTCATGATCAGAACGCCGCCACCGGACTGCTCGCGAGTTCCGCGCCACGATGACATCGCTCTGCCCGAGAAACCTCCGAGCCAATACGAGGGCGGCTTCTCGGAGAAGAAATTCACAAGAGTGCCGGAGAACTCACCGAGAGCGCCTTGCGCGACGAGCGACCGCGCATGCTGCACCGATGACTCGTAACGATGCGGAAAGCACACCGAGAGCGTGACTCCCGCGCGTTCTACGACCGCCGCGAGATCGATTGCAGACTTCAGCGTGTGCGCGAGCGGCTTCTCGACAATCACATGCTTTCCCGCCAGAGCCGCTTCGACAGCGAGCGGCTCGTGCAAGTGGTGCGGGACAGCGATGAAAACTGCATCAACGTCGCTCCGATCAAGGAGATGCTCAAGCGTTGGGCTCGCATCGGCTCCATGCGCCCGGGCGAGATCTTCAGCGAGCTCTGCGGCCGGGTCGTAGCAGGCCAAGAGCCGAGCGTTCGGAGCGACAGCGATCCCACGAGCGTTGTGGACGGCGATGTCTCCGCAACCCACGAGGCCGATCCTCAACATCCCCGCGGCGCCGGCGAAGGGATTCTCGTCAACGTTCCGCCTCAACCTAACGGGTCGTCCGATCTCGACGCCCTGCGCACGTAGTGCCGGTGGCCGCAGGAAGTTCGCCGTTCCACCTCGCTGCTTGGCCGGTAGCGCCGTCCAGTCGAAATGTGCCGATAGAAGGCCACGGTCGCGGACCAGCCGCCGGTAGAAGACGTCTGCTTCCCGAGGATCGATCCGGGGACCCATGAGATCCTCCACGCTCACTCGATGCTCCGCGAGGAGCCCTAGAAACCGAGTGGCCTCGTCCCGGTTTGTGTCGAGGCCGACGAGTTCCTCGTAACGAAGCGTCTCAACGTGGGCGCCGACGAGCTCGAGCCTTTTCGCTCGAATCTGCGACATGGGGAAGTGCCGTGTGGCCCCGCGCGGAGAGCCAAGCAGCACGATGCGTGCTCCGACTCCGGCCGCGGCAACCACAAGTGGCAACACGTCCGGGTCACCGGTCGCCTCGATGACGATCGGTGATGAGAGTCCGCCGATCTCCTCGAGATCATCCTCGATCGTCAGGAATCGCTGCGTGTCGCCACTGCGGGCGAAGGTCTCCTTGCTTCGCGAGCGCGCGATGATTGTCGCGGCTCCGCTTCCACCTGCGAGCGCCAGCCTCTGCGCGAGGAGGCCGATCATCCCGGCGCCGACAACACAGACCTCCACTCCCGGCCCGATCTCAGCCCGACGCACACCTTGCCCGCAAATGACGCCCAACTGGACGATTGCCGCCTCATGGAGGGAGGCGCCGAAAGGAACAGGAAAGATCGCCCGCGACGGCACCGTTACTAGCGAGGCATGGGCAGCTCCGACGACGGCGACCTCATCGCCAACAGAAACGCCGCCGACGCCAACCCCGACATCGACCACGACTCCCGACGCGGAGTAACCGGGCCGGTGCGGGTAGCCGATCAGCGCGTTTGGCAGCCGCAGATACTGCGCGCGCTCCGTCCCGGCCGAGATCACGCTCGTCGATATCTCAACCGATACTTCCCCACGCCCCGCACGTGGCACCTCGATCGGAAGGCACTCCGCGCGGCCCGGCTCAGTCCAAACGATTGCGCTGGCGCGGAGTAGGCCCTTGCCGCGACGCAAAGCCCGCGCGCGCGATTCGAACCACCACCACCCCTCGCGCTTCGCGGCTCGCACTCGGGCGTCCGAATAGCCGAGCCGGCCGAGCTGCACGCTCGCTTGATCGTTCAGGATGCCCTTCAGACCCGTCGCCATCACCGCCTCTCACAATAGATTCAGAGGAGCGTGCGATGGCACTAGCCAGACGGCTAGCGGGGGTCTAACCGAATAGGCATCGCTGCCGCGGGTGCTCGCAGATACGGTCAACAGGAATGTGTGGAATTTGCGGAATCGTGCAGGTCGGCGGAGAGCCCAGACCGGTCGTGCGCCCGGAACGGCTCGATCTGATGACCGACGCGATGACCCATCGCGGTCCCGACGACCGCGGGATACACCTGGCCGACGGGATCGCGCTCGGCGTCCGCCGGCTCAGCGTGGTCGACGTGGATGGTGGTCACCAGCCGTTCTCCGACGAGGACGGACGAGTCTGGGCGATCCAGAACGGCGAGCTGTACAACCACGCGACCATTCGCGCCGAGCTCGAGCGCAGCGGTCACAGGTTCCGGAGTCGCTGCGACACCGAGATCCTGCCGCATCTCTTCGAGGAGGAAGGCACCGCGTTTCCCGAGCGATTGCGCGGGATGTTCGGAATCGCGATCTGGGACGAAGGTCACCGCCGTGCGGTCCTGGCGCGAGACCGGCTCGGAATCAAGCCCCTGTACTACGCGCAGGTCGGTGATCTCGTGGTCTTCGCGTCCGAGCTCAAGAGTCTCCTCGCGAGCGGCCTCGTTCAACCCCGTCTCGACTACGACGCCGTCGACGCGTACCTCGCGTTCGGCTTCTTCCCAGCACCAGCGACGCCGCTCGAAGGCGTTCGCAAGCTCATGCCGGGTCACGTGCTGGTCGTGGACGAGCATGGGGTTCGCGAGGAGGCGTACTGGTCGTATCCAGTTCCCGATCCACAGGCGAACGCCGTCTCGCTCGACGGCGTTGCCGCCGAGCTGCTCGAGCGCCTCGAAGAATCGGTGCGGCTGAGATTGATGAGCGACGTGCCGCTCGGCGCGATGCTGAGCGGCGGCCTCGACTCGAGCCTCATCGTCGCTCTGATGGCACGCAACATGACGGAGCCGGTCAAGACGTTCTCCGTTGGTTTCGCCGAGTCGGGAAAGTCCAACGAGCTGGCCGATGCCCAGTACGTTGCCTCGGAGTACGGCACCGACCACCACGCCCTCGAGCTCTCCTTCACCGAGCGGTCGATCGAGCTCGAGGAGCTCGTCTGGTACCTCGACGAGCCTCTTGCCGATCTCTCTGCTCTCGGGTTTCTGGGGCTCTCCGAGCTCGCTGCACGCACAGTCACCGTGGCGCAGTCGGGACAGGGCGCCGACGAGCTCCTCGGCGGCTACCGCAAGCACCAGGCAGCGTCGGCCGTCGCGACATGGCAGCGGCTGCCACGGCCGCTTCGGGCCGTCGGCACAGCGCTGGCGTCCCGGGGGCCAGAGAGCGCGCGACGCGCGGCTCGCGCTCTCGGAGCATCGGATCCCGTCGAGCGCCTACTCGCAATGAGCGGACAGGTGGACGGCGATCTCCGGTTACGCCTCTTCCGAGGCCGTCTTGCCGGGGCATCCGGGGACGCGGCACGTGCCGCCGTCGCGGCTCGCGCGCCGGGGGTTGCGGGCGACGCCCTCGCCGACACTCTCTACATCGACGGGCAGCTCGCGCTGGTGGACGACATGCTGCACTATTTCGACCGTGCCTCCATGGCCTACTCGCTCGAAGTCCGAGTGCCGTTCCTGGATCACGAACTCGTCGAGTACTGCGCCACGATCCCAACGAAGTACAAGGTGAAAGGGCTCGCCACGAAGGTCGCGTTGAAGCGTGCCGCACGCGGGCTCGTCCCGGATCGCATCATCGACAAGCCCAAGATCGGTTTCTTCCGCAACACGACGTCGGACTGGTTCGCGGCGCAGGCGGACGGTGCTATTGCCGAGTACCTGCTCGATCCAGGCGCGCGCTACGGCGAGCTGATCGACCGGAACGAGGTCGCCGCGCTCGTGGCTGAGCACGGACGGGGCAGGCGCCCACACCAAGCGCAGCTCCTTCTGTCGCTGCTGATGCTCGAGGTGTGGCTAACGACGTTCCTGCCACGCGCGACCGCCGGCGCACGCGTCGAACCTTTGCCCGTATGAACGCGGCACGACCCCGGTACGCCGTCATCACGCCCGCACGCGACGAGGCAGCGAACCTCATGCACCTCGCCGCGAGCTTGGCGAGCCAACTCGTTCTCCCGGAAGAGTGGATCATCGTCGACAACGGATCCACGGACGAGACGGCAGCCGTTGCGGCCGCCCTCTCCGACCGGTACGAGTGGGTGCGGTGGACGTCGATCGCCGGCGAGGAGGGTCACGTTCGCGGGGCGCCGGTCGTTCGTGCCTTCCACGTGGGAATTACACAGGTCCGGCCGACTGCTGAATTCGTCGCCAAGGTCGATGCCGACGTGACATTCGAAGAGGACTACTTCGTTCGCCTCCTCAGTCGATTCGCGGAAGATCCCTCGCTCGGGATCGCGAGCGGCGGATGCTACGAGCTGGTGCACAGTCACTGGAGACAGCGTCACACAACGGAACCGAACGTCTGGGGCGCGGCCCGCATCTACCGGCGGTCGTGTCTGGACGCGATCCTCCCTCTCGCCGATCGCATGGGCTGGGACGTGATCGACGTTCTCCGCGCGCGTGTGGCGAACTGGCGAACCCATACGTGTGACGAGATTCCGTTCCGCCACCATCGCGTCGAAGCCCAGCGAGACGGCGCGCGGCACCTGCATTGGCTGAGACAGGGCGAGGTGGCCCATTACCTGCACTACCGGCCCACCTACCTCCTGCTTCGCACACTCCACCGCGTGCGCCGGGATCGAACAGCGCCTGCGCTGCTGTGGGGATTTGCCGTTGCCGCAGTTCAGCGTCGGCAACGTTGTGAGGAGCCCTCGGTCGTTGCGCACGTCCGAGAACAGCAGCGCCTGCGTCACATCCGCCGGCGGGCAATCGAGGCAGCTCGGGGCTCGGAGTCGAGCCGCCGAGCAGCCGCGGCGCGCGGGTGAGACCGACCGCTACGACGCTGCCCGGAGCACGTCTCGCCGGTCTGCGAGCGCGGCCGACGCGAGCGCGAGCATGATGAACAGCAGGAACGTGACCTGAATGAACGAGAAGGCATCGAAGGTCAACATGCCGACGGCCAGCGCCGCGATCGAGGCTGCGAGGGCGGCCGTCAACCAACCGCGCGGAGAAGGGTCGCCGCGTGCAGCGCGACCGAGGCGCCTGATCGCTCTGACGAAGAGCCACAAGAAGGCGAAGGCACCGACGAAGCCCGTCTCTAGCAACGTGGCGAGCCACTCGTTGTCGAGGATCTGAGCGTTCGGCGTCTCGCCGTCGACGACCCGGCTGCCGTAGCCGTGCCCTACGATGGGCGACTCCGACACCTCGCTGAGCGTTGGTGCAACATCGGCAACCCGGCCCTGTCCTCGCGAGCCGGGGTTTTGGCTCTGATCCGCGATCAGCCCGCCCTCCGGGAAGAAGGATTGTCGGAACGCTCCGATCGTGCCCGGCAGCGCGAAGTGCACCACCACCAGCGCGGGCAGGAGCAGCGGCCACAGCCGTTTCATCTCGTGCGGCCGCAGCCAGAGGAAGACGGCAGCGACGACGGCCATCATCAGAACGCTCGTCCGGGTGATCGTTCCAAGCGCGCCCAACCCGATGAGCGCAGCTGCAAACCACCAGCGCCGCCGCCCTAGCCCGTGCGCGAGGTAGACGGCCAGCGGCAGCAACATGACAAGAGCCGCCCCCAGCGCGATGGGATGTTGAGCTGGTCCGTAGGCGCGGTACTTGCCCGCGCGCCGTTGCTCAGACAAGAACTCGGCCGGCTCGAGCAGCGGGATCGCGGATAGCCGATTGAATGGATTGAATCCGGTTCGCGATTCGATGATCGCGAAGAAAGCGATGATCGCGCCGCTCGAGACGAGCAGCTTGATGATCACTTCAATCGCAGAGCGCGCCCGCGCGACGCTGACGATCAAGAACAGCACGATCAGGAAGCTGACGAAGAACGTCAGCTCTTTGACAACCTTGTCGCTGACGCCAAGATTGTTGATGCGACTGTCGTTGACGATCACGGAGGTGACAGCAGCGAATGCGAAGAGGGCAAGCGGTCCCTCCCAGCCGGTCTTGTGAAGCCGCACGCGCCGGTCGATCAAGAGCGACGTCAACCACGCAGCCGCCACCAATGTGACGGCCACGCGATACGGCTCGAGCTCGAAGGGCAGCGATCCCGGGATCCGGTAGCGCTTGATCGGGATGAACATGATCACGAGCAGAGTCGCGCCAACGAGAGTGGGCCACGCGAGGAGCGCTCGGTGCCACACGGCGACGCCGAGGACGAGCGTCAGCAGACCGGCAGCCGCCGCGATCGGCATCGCTGTCGCGGCTGCGATCGCGAAAAGGGCTGCCGACGCGCAAGCTGCCGCCGGGACGAGGCTTGGTGCTCGCCGGCCGATTCCGGCGGCGGCGCTCACCCGCTCGACGTTCTCCGCACCGGCGTGATCACGAGATCGACCTCCGCATCCTGTTCCTCTTCCGTACGCGGCCGCGGGCGAAGATTCTCGAGGACGAAGGCGAGACCCATAACGGCGATCATCACGGCCAAGAAGACCATGACGGCACGCGTGATCTTGCGCGGCTCAATCAGCCCGGCCTGTACGGGTCGTTGGACGAGTTCGACGGTGACCCTGTCTCGTGCCGCGATCTTGTTCCTCTGTTGCTCTCGCTCGAGGAACTCGAGGAACGCCGCGACCGCGCGCTGGGCCGTGGAGACCGCCGCAGCCGGAGTCGCGGCTATTGCTGTCACTCGCACGAGAGGTAGGTCGCTCTGCCCGTCGGGTCCGACGATATCCGACGTGAACTGACCGGGCACCGGCCCGTCCCTCTCCATCAGCCTCCGCACCTCGTCGCTCACGACGAGGTGCGAGTAGAGCTCCGCCAGATCCGAGAAGCGGTTCGGGTTCGCGAAGAGCGGCTCGGCGACGCGCTGACCTGTCGCGTCGTCGACTCGGTACTCATACCGCTCGGTGATCGACCGCCCCCAGGGAAAGCCCGGCTGCGAGACGAGCAAGATCGCCTCCGTGCCGAACAACTGCGGTTCACGGTGCGTGATGCTGACGTCGGTCCCGTCGACGCTCACCCGGGCGAACGACAGGATCGCGAGGGCGGTCGCTGCCACGAGCCCAGCGACGACGAGCAGCCGGAACCGCCAGAGGACGCGGACGTACAGGCCGAGATCCATTCAGTCCGCCCCCGCCTCGGCTGGGGCGGGTAGCCCTGCCTCGCGCACGAACAGCACAACGGCCTCGGTTCGATTCGCTACTGCGAGCTTCCGGTATATCGAGGCCAGATGGAACTTGACTGCGTGTACGGACACACCGAGGCGATCCGCGAGCTGCGGGTTCGTCAAGCCGAGCGCTGTGGCGCTGAGCACTTCCATCTCGCGCGCGGAGAGCACGTCGAAAACCGACGCGCGAGTGGACGCTGCTGCCTTGATCGTCACATCCATGTCATCCGATGCTAGGAGCGGCCCAGATCGATGGCTACGCGACGTTGGCACAGCGTTCGCGCGACCCGCTAGCCGATCGGCTAGGCAGGCCTGCGCTTCCGGTCGTAGAGCCGCGAGATCGATGCCCCTATCGTTCGTGAGCAATGGCTGCGCTCCCGGTCGATCCGGCCGTTTCCGTCATCGTTCCGGTGCGAAACGCCGGCGACGACCTTCGTCGTCTCGTCGACGCTCTCGCGCTGCAGACGATCGAGCGCTCGGCCTTCGAGGTCATCGTGGTCGACGACGGCTCCACGGACGCATCGGCCGTTGGCGTCGACACGGGCGACGGCTGGATTAGCGTCCTGTCCTGCCCACCCGAGAACCCGTACGCCGCCCGTAACCGAGGAGCGGGCGCTGCCCGAGGCCGCGTACTCGCATTCTGCGATGCGGACTGCCGACCGGAGCCGGACTGGCTCGCCCGCGGCGTCGCCGCGCTGGACGACGCCGACCTCGTCGCCGGGTCGGTTCTCTTCACGCCGCCGGAGCGGAGGACCGTCTGGGCGCTCGTCGACACTGAGACATTCCTCGATCAGGAGCGCGCCGTACGCGCGGGACGGGCTGTAACGGCGAACCTCTTCGTCGGGCGCGGTCTCTTCGAGCAGCAGAGCGGATTCGACGGGACGATCGCCAACGGCGGTGATCACGAGTTCGTCGCGCGCTGTGTCGGCAGCGGCGCGCGCCTCACTTATGCGGCGGATGTCGTCGTCTGGCACCCGACACGGGCATCGGCGCGTGCCTTCATCGGCAAGGTGTGGACGGTCAACCGCAGGCACGGGATCCGCCTGAGTCGCCGCAGTGAGCGCCCCAGCGGAGCTGGCTTGCGCGCTTGGGTCCCCATCCTTGAGACGCTTCGGAATCGAGTCGGGGCCGGTCGGCCGCTCGCGCTCGAGCGTCGCCGGCTGGATGCAAGCGGCATTCACGTGACGACGTGGGATCGCGCTCGCGCTCTGCCGGTGATCTACCTCGTCGTGCCGTACGTGGGCGCTGCTGGGCAGCTCGTGGGCTGGTGGCAAGGACGGCGGCTTCGCTCGACGAACGGAGCCGGCACCAACGTAAACACCACAGCTCCGCCGTCGTCCCAATGACAGAGCCCAAGCCTGACGCTCTCGGGGCCCGAATCAGGCGAGGCGTCGCGTGGAAGGGCGCGTCGCAGATCTTTCTCCAACTCTCGCGCGTCGTGGTCATGGTCGTCCTGGCGAGGCTGCTGTCTCCCCACGATTTCGGCGTG
>Ga0299914_10004058_pt1 | contig 10475 bp, 11 predicted proteins | sample RVTome_10_FD_201361 | JGI IMG/M metagenome (GOLD analysis project Ga0299914, IMG submission 201361) | Soil microbial communities from uranium-contaminated site in the Upper Colorado River Basin, Wyoming, United States - RVT153D57 (version 2) ... | reverse complement strand
TGACCTATGAGGCGGTGTATCAGCTGACCCTGAACAGCTTGGGCCAGACCACCGCGGTCGGGATCGGGGGAGACCCGGTCAACGGGACCAGCTTCGTCGACATGCTGCGGCTGTTCGAGGACGATCCGGAGACCGAAGGGGCGATCATGATCGGTGAGATCGGCGGCACCGCCGAAGAGGACGCTGCCAAGTTCGTGGCCTCCGAGATGACCAAGCCGGTGGCCGGGTTCATCGCCGGCACCACGGCGCCTCCAGGAAAGCGGATGGGCCATGCGGGTGCCATCGTGTCCGGAGGCAAAGGGACGGCAGCGGCGAAGATCGAGGCGATGAAAGCCGCCGGCATAGTCATGGCAGAGACCCCGACCGATATGGGGGAGGCGATGGCCCGTGCTCTCGGCTGAATACCTCGAGGCGATCCGCAGCGAGGGTCTCCGGATCCTGGAACTTGCCCGTCGTGACCCCGAGCGAGCAGTGCCCCAGTATCCGGATTGGGTCATGTCCGACCTCCTGACTCATGTTGGATCGGTATTCGGCCGGATGACGCTGATCTGTCGCCAGCGCCCCACCGAGCGAATCCCCGGGCCGAGACCACCCGAGGGTGCCGATCTGCTCGTCTGGTACGAGACTCATCTGGCCGAGATGCTCACTACGCTCGAGGAGTCCGACCCCGACACCGCGGTGTGGGGCTTCTGGCCCGACCCCTGTATCGGCCTCTGGGAACGGCGAATGGCGGTGGAGACGGGGGTTCATCGCTGGGATGCCGAACAGGCCTTCGGGGAGCCGGAGCCGCTGCTCGACCTGGTGGCGGTTTCCGGCCTCGATGAATTCACCGACATGTGGGTGCCCCGGATGGGCGAGTTGCCCGCACTCGAGGTCAAGGCCTCGGATTTGGGGCGGGATTGGCTGCTCGGAACCGGCACCCCTGGGGCGAGCGCGAGTGGAGCCGCGTCAGATCTGTATCTGCGTTTGATGTCCCGCGCCTCGGCCGTGGAGTTGCCTCAGGAATGGGCGGCAGCCGTCGATGCCCTCGAGCCACCACCCCGCTGAACCGGCCTGGCGCCCTCAGCTGGGGAGCAGATAGGCCGATATCTGAGACCTGGGTTGATGGATGTTCAGCAGCGAGACGAGATCGTCGGTGGCCGAGCCGACGTCGTCCGCGGCATTCTCGTGCAGGGCCTCGATGGTGAACAGCGCCGCAGTGGTTCCCGCTCCGGTCGCACTCGGGGCGCTCTGACGCCAGCACCAGCGTCTGGCACACACGTGATCGGCCTCATCGACGAAGACGACCTCGCCTGGTTCCGGGTGCTGCTCCTCACCCGATCCGAGATCGACGAATTGCTCTGTGCCGGTGGCGAATCGAACAATGAGGGTGCCGGTCAAGCTCGATCGGTCGAGGACCGCGACGGGTAAGGCGTACCTGATCGAGATCAGGTTCCCGATATCCACCAGAGTGTTGATCGCGGGAATGTCGCCGCTCTTGTCTAGACGGCGCAGCAGCGCCTCGACCGCCGATCTGTATTGGGTCGGCTTCACCCCGAAGGCGCTGAACGCCCGTCGCCAGGCGTTCACCGACGGTGTCTCCGAGATCGGGGTGGTGGCGAGTCGTGCCAGGGCGTCGCCTTGTTCCGCCCGGTAACGGTCGACGAGCTCCTCAGGGCTGGGGCCGTTGGCCAGTCCGGATGCGGCGACCACACCGGCACGGATCGAAGGGAAACGCTCGGTGATGGCCGGGTCGTACCCGAACGGTTGCGTCAATCAGAACCGGGCCAGGTCCGCGGTGGCATAGCCGACCACTGCGGCGTCTGCGGTGGTCACCGGCTGCAGGGCTGCCACCAACTCGGCGACGCGATGGCCGGGGATGGCCACCGTCAGCTCGTCGTCACCCATGCCGGTGCGAGCCCGGGAGAGGGCACAGCCCATGGAGACTGCGATCACGCCGTGCTCGGCCGCCTTGGGCAAGATCTGGCATTGCGGTTTGCCCGACCAGTCCACCTCGACCGAGTCATTGATCTCCATCATCTGGCGGGGGCTGACCCGGAGCAGGACGACATCGGGGTCGGAGGTGGCTTCGGAGAGCGGGCCATATCGCACGCCTTTGGGGCGCCGGGCCATGGCGGCCACTCCGCCGAACGCCTCCATGGTCACCCATCCCACGTCGAGCAGGGCGGCGACGTCGCTCTTGTCCAGGATGTCCGCAGCCTCGGCAAACCCGTGGGTGAAGCGGCCGACCGAGCAGTTGCCGTGGTCCTCGGACAGGGTGTCGAAGGTCCGCTGGTGGGCATGCATCCAGAACACACAGGGTGCTGCCGCTCGACCGGACCGTCCGTCCTCGGTGGGCGCTGACATCGGCGCATCGAATCGGGGCACGCCGTCGTCGGGCAACACTTCGAAGAAGGTGATGGCGATGGGGGCATGCTCGAGACCTAGGAGGTCGGTCAGCGAGGCGGAGAGGGCGTTGTGAGTCAAGGAAGGTCCTTTCGGGCTTGTACTCGCAACCTAGTCCGCCCGTCGGCTAGTTGATTCTCTCGAAACCGATATTCGGGTCGAAGAAGAGGGCGATCACCTCGAGATCGGGAAATCGCTCCGAGACCGTCACCACTGCCTTGCGCAACTGGTCCTTCTGCTTGCCGTCGGGCACCGGGTTTCCGGCGCACCGGGTGTGGGCCACAACCGCCACCTGGGTGGTCCCGTGTGCCTCCACAGACACGGCCACGCTGCGGAGCAGACCCTCACCAGTAGCGGTCACCGCCCCGTCGAGATGTTGCACCGCTCCGGTGGAGGTGATGTTGTCGACGAAACGGACACCGAGCCTGGTCATCACCTGATCTAGGACCCGGGTCTGGATCCGCCCGTCCATGCATGAGATGACGGCACCGAATCGGCCCTCTGACGTCATGTCAGCTGTCTCCGATGACAGGGGCTCTGTCTGCGGCCGGGGGATCTCCTGTCCTAGACTCCCCGCCCATGGAAATCGCCTTGATCGTGCTGGCCGTCCTGGTCGTCATTTTCGTCTTCATCTATAACAGTCTGGTTCAGGCACGCAATCGCGTCGACAATTCCTGGGCCCAGATCGACGTCCAACTCAAGCGTCGCTACGACCTGGTGCCCAATCTGGTGGAGACGGTCAAAGGCTACGCCTCACACGAGCGGGAGACCTTCGAGCGGGTCACCCAGGCGAGAAGCGCAGCTCAGTCGGCGACCGGCCCGGCCGAGCAGGCTCAGGCCGAGAACTTCCTCACCCAGGCGCTTCGCCAGCTATTCGCGGTCGCCGAGGCGTATCCCGAGCTGCGGGCCTCGGAGAACTTCCAGAACCTGCAGAACGAGCTGGCCGAGACCGAGAACCGGATCGCCGTTTCACGTCAGATCTACAACGACACCGTGCTCACCTACAACAACCGGGTGCAGCAGATACCGACCAATATCGTGGCCGCGATGACCGGGTTCCGGACCAGGGAGTTCTTCGAGGCCGGGCCCGAGGCCGTCGAGGCCCCGACCGTCGATTTCTGAGTTGGGCCGGCTCGCCAGAGCTCTGGTCGTCATCCTGCTGGTCGTCGCTCCGGCGACAGCGGCATGGGCCAAGTCGTACTGGCTCTCCGAGGCCGACGTCGACATCGTGGTCAACTCGGACGGGTCCCTCTCCATCACCGAACGCATCACCTTCGATTTCTCCGGTGACTTCTCCGGTGCCTATCGCGACATACCGCTCGGGCCGGGGGAGAGCATCGACCGGATCACGGTGAGCGACGAGTCGGTCGCATACCAGCCGGGGGCGTGCACCGATCTGGGTTGTTCCTCCCCTGCAGGCAGCTTCGGCGTGGAGCAGCGAGGCGACTTCGTCCGCATCGTCTGGCATCACGACTCGCAGGACGAGCAGCGAACATTCCAGATCGACTATGTGATGACGGGGGTGGCCACCGCCTACGACGATGTAGTCGACGTCAATCTCAAGGTGTGGGGAGACGAGTGGTCGGTCGGGCTCGATCGGCTCCGGGCCAGGATGGTGATCCCGGCTGGGGGGGTGGCGGGGGAGGTCCTCGTCTTCGGGCACCCCTACTCCGTCGACGGATCGACCTCCTTGGGCGACGACCAGGTGTCGCCGTCGTTGGAGGCGAGCAACATCCCCGAATACCAGTGGGTGGAGATGCGGGTGGTCATCCCCGCCGCACTCCTCTCCTCGACCGAGGGAGCCACGACCGTGGCGGGAAACGGGCGCGACCGGATCCTGGCCGAGGAGCAGGCGTTCGAGGAAGAGGCGTCCGATGCTTCGGTCGCCGCCCGAACCGGGCTGGTTTGGGGATCGGCATTCGCGGCAGCCATCTCTCTCGGCGTGGGCGGGCTGGTCTATCTCGGCTACGGCCGGGAGCCACGAGTCGACTACGACCGGGAGTACGAGCAGGAGCCACCCACGGAGATGCCGCCTGCCGAGGTGGGTGCTCTGCTCACTCAGGGGTCGGTGAGCGAGCGGGAGTTCACCGCGACCCTGTTCGACCTGATTCGGCAGGGGGCGATCAAAGCGACACCGACCCAGGTGGAGCGGACCACATGGGCCGGGCTGCGCACCGAGACCATCACCGACCTGCTGCTCGAGCTCACCGACAAGGACACCGGTCACAGGGACTACGAGCAGTCGGTGCTGACCGTGATGCGTCGGGTACTCGAGGACGGCCCCCGGCCCCTCCACGAGCTCAAGGAGGCGATTCGGGACGACGCCAGCGCCAACGCCAAGTCGTATCAGACCTTCCGCGAACGTGTCCTCGGTTCGATCAAGCGCGGCGGTCTGCTCGACGTGAGGGGCAACGGTGTGGCCTGGTTGGCCGCCATCGTCGTCGTCCTCCTCATCTTCGGGGCTCTCTTCCTCCTGCCCGGGATCATGCGTGGGCGGCCGGGTGGGGACACGATCGTGGTCCTCACCATCGTCGGGATGATCGTCGGGGCGGTCGCCCTGTTCATCTTCCTGCTCTTCCGTCGGGTGCGGGTGCGGCGGACCAAGGAGGGCGCGATCGAGGCGGAGCGGTGGGAAGCCTTCCGTAGGTACCTCAACGACTTCTCCCGTCTCGAGGAGGCTCCACCCATCTCCCTCGACCTCTGGGATCGCTTCCTGATCTACGCAATCGTCTTCGGGGTGGCCCAGGAAGTCTTGGAGCAGGCGCGCCTCCATGCGCCCCCGGAGTTGGAGTCGTCCTCCTCGATCTACTGGTACGGCCACTACGGGTATTCGGGAGGCGCCAGCGAGAACGCTTTCGCCGGTCTCAACAGCGCCCTGTCCGGGGCCTTCACCCCGCCCTCGGCCAGTGGCGGGGGCGGTGGCTTCTCCGGCGGTGGCGGCGGCGGCGGTGGTGGTGGCGGCGGCGGAGGAGGTGCCTGGTAGGTCATTGGTCGGGATGGCGCGATCCGTTCGAATTCGGAGTGCTCCGGTACCTTGGAGGGCTCGATGCGATCCTTCTTCTCCCTCAGCCTGACTTTCGCCATAGTGATGGCCGCGGTATCGACCGATGGCGTCGACGAGGATTTCCCCACCTACACCGGTGACCAGTTCACCGCCTTGTACGACTATGCCGTCAAGCACGTCCTTGGCAACCTGGTCCCTCCAGACGAGCGTCCTCCCGTCACTGGCGACGATGACCTCGACACGCGGATCTGGGACATCGCCATCGGCCGCGGCTATCTGTTGCGACCCGAGGCGGGTCCCGATCTCGGCAGTGCCGACGGGGTGTCGATGCAGCCCGAGGCGGCGGAGGCCTGGCTCGAGCTGAAGGCGGCGGCCCGGGAAGCGGGTCACCGGTTCATCGTCTCTTCTGCCTACCGGTCCCCGGCCAGCCAGCGCACTCAGTTCAACTCGAAGCTGAGGGGGACATCAGAGGAGGCCATCGACGCCGCTCTCACCTGGTATTCGATCCCGGGCACATCGAAGCATCATGGCGGTTATGCCCTCGACTTTCGTTATGCCGACGGGACATTTGGGGCGTTCCGCGACACCCCGGACTACGCCTGGCTGTCGGCTGACAACTTCTACAACGCCAAGCGTTTCGGCTTCATCCCCTCCTATCCCGACGACGTTGCCGACCAAGGCCCCAACCCGGAACCGTGGGAGTTCGTCTGGGTGGGGGTGGAACTGATCCGATGCGGTCTCCCCGTCGATGTGGCCATACGACCAGGAGATCCGGCCGCAGCGATCGCCGCCGAGGTGGCGCGCTGTCCCGGATCGACCGCCGAGGATCCAATCGCCGCATTTCCGTCGTGGCTGGCGCGCCGTCTCGTGCATTGAAAGAGCCCCGGACAGCAAGGGGTCGAGGAATCCTGCGCTGGCCTGGGAACCCCGCGGCGTGATCGACTAGGCGTCCAACACCTGGCGAAGCTTGCTGGCGAACGCAGCCGGGTCGTTGCCCGTTGACCACTCGTTGGCGGCGAATCCAACGTGGTCGCCAGGAAAGATGACCGGCTCAACGCCGAGCAGGTCCGCCAACGCCTCGCCGCCGCGACTCGCCATGGTTCCTCCGCCCACGGCTCCGATCGCAGGAACGATCCGCACCCCCGTGCCGCGCAAGGCGTCGGCATCGGGTTTGTAGGGCGGCATGGCGAGGTTGTGGGCCAGTAGCGGGTCGTCTCGGGAGCCATCGTCTTCGGTGGGGAGGCCGAACTGGGCAGGATCGGGCGCAGGCTGATCGAGGTAGTCGTCGGGCAGCGGTCCGACCTGCATGACGAGTTGGATGAATTTGGCCATCGCCGGCCCGTATCCATCGCGCTGGTAGGTGTCGACGATGTCGGCATTCACCGTGGTGGACATCTCAAAGTCCTCGAGCAGAGCGACAAGTGGTGGCTCGTGGGCTACCAAGGTGCCCGCCTCGTCGGGATGGTCAATGATCCAGGGCAACGCCACCATGCCCCCACCACTGGACCCAAAGACGTCCACCGGGGCAAGGCCGGACGCTTCAACGACCCGGTGGACGTCGTCGCCGTGGATCTCCACTGTGACCTGCCCGCCGTCGAGAAGTTCGCTGCGCTCCATTCCACGTGGGTCGTAGGTGATGACCTTCCTATCGGTGAAATGGGGAACGAGCTGGGCGAAGCCGGAGGCCCCCATCGGCGACCCGATGATGAGGAGCGGTCTGTGGTCGGCGGTCGTCTCCGGCTCGTGGACGTCATAGGTCAGCACGGCTCCGGGGACCTCGAGGGTGTGGGTGGTGGGCTCGGTCATGGCGAAACTCCTTCCCGAATGGCAGTCATGAGCCGACAGATGTCTACCCGTTCATGACGTGTCTCCGCTTTTCCTGTCATTGAGCGAGGAAAATCGGGTGAAGCAGCCGCGTCTATTCGCTCCGTAACGTTGGCCGATTCGACGTCGGGCGAGTCCTGTTTTCTGCTCCATCGAATTCGCACCATCCCTATCGCCGGAGCAGGTAGAAGGCCGAGAACCGGTTGGAGATGTCCTCCAGTGGCTGGAACGAAGTGAACCCGGCTTCGCCTGCAAGCTCCTCTGCTCGCTCCCTGCCCCAGGCCGATCCGAGACCGGCCCCGTCCGAGGCCAGTGACTGGGTCATGCAGTGAAGGGCCGACATCCCGTACAGCATCGCACCGTGGGGACTCAGATTGGCCTCGAGATCGGAGCTCGCATTGGGCTCCATCATCAGAAAGAGCCCATCGTCGGCTAGGGCCTCACGGATACGGCGCAGCCCGGCGAGAGGGTCGGCCAGGTCGTGGATCACGTCGAAGCTGGTGATCAGGCCGAAAGGCGGGTCGGTCGGGATCTCCTCGACGGCGTGCTCGAGAAAATCGACGTTTGCGATCCCGGCAGCTCGGCGCCTTGCCTCGGCGATGCCGTGGGCTGACACGTCGTAGCCCACCACCTCGCAGTTGGGGTGAGCCTGGGCGATGAGGATGGCGACCGTCCCCGAACCGCAGCCCACGTCCGCCACACGGATCCCCTCCTCGAGACGGGGGACGAGACCGGGCACGCCGGGCAGCCATCTGGTGAGCAGGAAGGTGCGCTGGGACGGGGAATTGCCCCGATCGATGCCGCGCACCATCCGCTCGCCGAAGTCCTCGAAGGGGACACCTCCGCCATGCACGGTGGCATCCGCCACTCCGTCGACATGGCCGAGGATGGTGGGGAGCATGTCGAAGAACCCACCCATGAAATACGGGCTGGTCTCGTCGGCGAGGAACAGGGCGTGCTCGGGTGGGAGCTCGAACCTCACCGATTCCGGGTCGTACTCGACCACCCCGGCCGCGGCGAGGCCGGACAGGATCTCTTTCACGTACCGGGCCTCGAGCCCGGCGCCGGCCGCGATCTCCTCGGCGGTCCCACCGCCACTCTCGCCGAGATGCCGGGCCAATCCGGTTCTGTCGGCGACGGCGAGGAGGCCGATCGTCGTCGCCCCCGAGGCGAGATCGACGAACCGATCGAGGAAAGCCTCGATCCTGGACCGGTCCACCGCTCAGGCCCCGAGCTTGGTGACCATCGCCCAAACCACCACGACGAGGATGACCAGATCCCAGACCGATCCGAACTGCCAGGATCTGACCGCAGGCTCGATCCCGGAGCCGGTGGTGGCAGCCTCGGTCAGACGCTCGTTGGCCTTCTTTCCGACCAGGGACTGGATGACACCGGAGAGGATGAATGCCCCCAGCCCCATCAGGACGAAGCCGTCGGTCCACCCGAATGCATCGGAGGTGAGGACGAGACCGACGCCGGAGAGGAACACCAGCCCCGAGGTGATCCCGAAATACATCCCGGTCCTCTTCTCCAGCCCTTTCAAGGTGTCTCCCCCGGCCGGTGGCCCCATCCGGGCGATCTGGGAATAGGTCTGGAAGACGTAGAGGCCGCCGCCCAGCCATCCGGCGACGCCGACGATGTGGAGGAAAAGGAGGAAGTTGCGCATGAAGTCCTTTCGAGTCAGCGGCCGAAGCTAGCTGCTCGGCTGGCCACGACCACGCCCTGCTTCACTGTCTTCCAGATCAGGTTGGTCCCCGGGCGATAAGGGATGTGGGCCGGCGCCGGGGCGTCGAGCACCACCAGGTCTCCCACCGACCCCGGTGCGATGATCCCGTGATCATCGAGCCCGAGCGACCGGGCGCCTCCCCGGGTGGCGGCGAAGAGCGCCTGTTCGGTGGTGAGCCCCATCTGGACCACGGCCAGGCTGATCACGAGCCCCATCGACTCGAAGTAGGAGGTCCCGGGGTTGCAATCGGTGGCCAGGGCGATGGTGACTTCATGATCGAGCAGCATCGGTCCCGGCGCTTGCGACGAGCGAAGGCTGTACGAGGCGCCGGGCACCAGCACCGCCACCACTCCCGCCCGGGCCAGGGAGTCGGCATCGGCTTCGGTGGCGTGGTCGAGATGGTCGGCGCTTGCGGCGCCGATCTCGGCGGCGAGAGCGGCCCCGCCCGCACGGGTCAGCTGATCGGAGTGGACCCGGGCAGCCAGACCGTGTTTCTTCGCCGCCTCGAAGATGCGACGAGCCTCGTCAACGGAAAAGGCGCCTTCCTCTACGAAGACATCGCAGTAGTCGGCCAGGGGAGCGGCGGCGGGGAGCATCTCCTCGATGACCAGGTCGACATATCCAGCCCGGTCGCCCGAGTACTCCGGCGGCAGGGTGTGGGCGCCGAGGAAGGTGGTCTTCACGGTCACCGGCAGCTCCTCCCCGATTCGCCTCGCCACCCGGAGCAGGAGGACCTCTGTTGCAGTGTCGAGCCCGTAGCCGGACTTGATCTCCACCGTGGTCGTGCCCGATGCGATCATGGTTCGCACCCTTCGTGCCGCGGTTTCGAACAGCTGTTCCTCCGTGGCGGCTCGGGTGGCCCGAACCGTGGAGAGGATTCCTCCGCCCGAGGCAGCGATCTCCTGGTAACCGGGGCCCCCCATCCTCAGGGCGAACTCGTCGGCACGGTCGCCCTCGAACACGAGATGGGTGTGGGCGTCGACCATCCCGGGGATGACGGCCCGCCCCTGACAATCGATGTGGTTCGCACCCCCCTGTTGCGGGGCGTCCGTTTCCGGCCCGGCGAACACCACCGTTCCATCCGTCACCTTCACCGCGGCATCGGGGATGGGGTCGCCGGTGTTGGTGGTCAGCTCCCCGATCCCGGTGAGGAGCAGGTCGCTCACGAATCTGCGGCCGACGCCACCGAACCGTCGCCGATGAGCGCAGTCACCGTCTCGATCTCTTCGGAGAGGGGCCGATCCACGTCGAGGGCGGGGACGTGCTCGCGGATCAGGTCCACCACCGCGCCGGCTCCTGCTCCGGGCGAGAGGGGACGTCGATACTCGATCCCCTGGGTGGCGCACAGGATTTCGATGGCGATGACCCTACGGGCGTTGTCGATGACCTGGGCCAGCTTCTTTCCCGCCCCCCAGCCCATCGAGACGTGGTCCTCCTGGTTCCCAGATGTAGGGATGGTGTCCACCGACGCCGGATGGGAGAGAACTTTGTTCTCGGCGACCAACGCTGCCTGCACGTACTGGGTGATCATGTACC
>Ga0299914_10004055_pt1 | contig 10476 bp, 10 predicted proteins | sample RVTome_10_FD_201361 | JGI IMG/M metagenome (GOLD analysis project Ga0299914, IMG submission 201361) | Soil microbial communities from uranium-contaminated site in the Upper Colorado River Basin, Wyoming, United States - RVT153D57 (version 2) ... | reverse complement strand
GACAGTAGTGGTCGGTGGTGACATGATTGAAGCGGTGTCTTAAAACGTGGACACGACGATCTGGCGAGTAAAATGTGCACTATTCCAGCACGGCGGTTTCCTATTCCGAGCGAGAAAAGCGTATTTGCAGCTCCCGCGAGAACGTTCCTATTCGGATTGCCGAAGGCGAGCTGGGATTGCGAGTTGGGATCGTGAATCCACATCCCCCCGCCTTCCGAAGTCGGGCACTCAAGGCCACCTTCGATAAACAACTCAGAGGATCGGTACTCGCCGACTGCCAACTGCCCGACGTCATCGAGGACCGGGGACGGCAGATCCGAAAGCCACTCGACTGGTAACCACCAACGCAGAGACCCGCCTTGGAAGGCGGGCCTCGCACTCAAACGCCTAGGCGATTGAGGGGATATGTTGCATTATCGTCCATGGTGCGTTCCTGGTCAACCACCGAGGATCTCACCGACGGTAGCGGTGGTGAGGGACAGAACGCCGGGGTCTGCTCGGTCAGGGCGAAGAAGACCCTGGTCCCTTCAAAGGTGAAAGACTCTTCGGCGATCATCACCAGGGTGGGGGCGTCGGAGGAGCGGATGGTCCAGCAGACGTTTCCGGTGATGGTGCCTCCCGGGAAAGTCTCACCGGCGTCATTGATGTCGCTAGGTACCAACCCACAACTCGCTCCGAATGGCTCGTATACGACTCTGGATTCGCCGACCGCTCCGACGGACATGTCGATCCAGAACGTGGAGGAGTCGCTGCCAACGTAGGTGGCTTCCAATTCAGCGATGAAGTACTGGCTGCCTTCCCGAGGCGGCTCGTTGAACTGGTTGTCGGCCAAGACCTGGTCCGTCGCATCCGGCGTGACTGCGATAACCGTGATCTCCCAAGCGCCAACAGTTGCGGAAACCCCAGCAGCGATGGTGGGCCCGAGGTCAGCTCCAATTCCTTCGACGACAGTGGTCTCATCAACCGGCTCGGCTGCCGGGTCGAGAGAGAGGAATGCCCTGGTTTCCTCGAAGCTGAAGGTCTCCTCGGCAACCATCACCAATGAGGTCGCGTCGGAGGACTCGACATTCCAGCAGACATTCCCGGTGACGGTTCCTCCCGGAAAGGTCTCGCCGGTGTCGTTGAGGTCTTCCGGGATGACCCCGCACGTCGCATCGAAAGGCTCATATGCGACGCTCGCTTCGCCAACGGCTTTGAGGGTCATGTCTAACCAGAAGGTGGAGGAGTCGGTCCCGGTGTAGGTAGCTTCGACCGAGGCCATGAAGAACTGGTTGCCTTCTCCGGGCGGCTCGTTGAACTCGTTCTCGGCCATCACCTGTCCTGTGGCATCCGGGATGACTCCGGAGACCCGGAGACGCCAGCTCCCGACCTGGACCACAGCACCGACTTCGATTGGTGAGCCCAGAGACGGTTCAGATGTGGACAGCGGAGCAGTGGTCGTCGCGGCCTCATCGTCGGTGGTGGGCGTCGTCTCGTCGACAACCGTTGTGGTCGTCTCGCCGTTGCCGGCCGTCGTGTCGGTTGTATCTGCGGTACCGCCGCAGGCAGCGAATGCGAGGGCGATCATCAGAATTCCGAGGTTGCGCATGTTCCCTTTATGAGTTCTACAGGTTTACGGCACAAGGAGCTGATGCCTTGAGTCGGCTAAAAGCATCGGCGGCCCTAGTTCGTGCCTGGGGCGAGGACGCGGATGGTGAGCAGTTTGCCTTCGATCGAGACGTGCCACTCGTTTCCTTCGTAGTCCCACGATGTGCTGGCTCCGGTGGCGGCGAGGTCTTCGAGGGTCTGGCCACCGAGTCCGATGTTGAAGTAGTTGTCGATGCATTCGGGGGAGAACGGGCTGACCAGGTGACACATGTGCAGATACAGGGTGGAGACGCCGGGGTGATCGAGACTGGCCCTGGCCACGAGGGCAGTCAGGAAGTCGTCGCTGTCGCGGTAGGCGCCAACCAGCTCCGATGAGGAGTCGAAGCCATGCCGGAAGCTGTCGAGCTCGCCGTTCTCCAGGGTCCGCCGTAGATCCTGCGAGATCGAAGGCGGCTGGTCGACCGAGTTCCACAGCTCGCGGACCTCATCGAACCGGATGCCTAACGACTCCACCGGGGCCTCGACGATTTCAGGTGCGCTGGTCAGGACTGGACTGCCCGTGACCGCTGGTGCCGGCTCCTCTCTCAGATTCCCGAAGGCGACGATCAGGGCAAACACCGCAACGATCAACGCCCCAACGGCTACGACCTTCTTCCACAGTGGAACAGGTTCTCGTGGCGCGTCCGACGATTTCGGCTCTCCTGGCCCGCTGAACTCGTCGTCGGGCTCATCGGCCACTATCCGCTCTAGTTGAGGTTCCGGCGCTTCCAACTCGCCCGACGCGGCTATCTCGTCGTCGGGCTCATCGGCCACGATTGGCCGTCGTGGCGCGTCCGACGGTTTCGGTTCGAGGGGCCCGCTGATCTCGTCGTCGGGCTCATCGGCCACAATCGCCGCTCGTTTCTCATCTTTGATGTCGGTCATTGCGCAGCCCTCTGGCAGTCCAACAACCTCCTATCGGCAGCGGGAGTCGGTTTCCAAAGGGTGGAGTTGAGTGGACTCAGTCGATCTCGCCTAAGCCGGGGTGGCGAGGCGGGCTGCGGTGGTGAAGATCCTGGGATCGGGGTAGTCCTCGCAGTAGTTGTACAGGTAGGAAACTCTGACCAATCCCTCGGTGTCGATCACGAACTCACCCGACTGCATCCACGGGTCGTCGACTAGCGGGCGTCCCTGGCTCCGCCGGTCGGCCTGGAAGGCCTCGCCGACTTCCGGGCTGAGCGAGCAGAACTCGTCGGGTGCGTCGTAGAGGACTTGTTCCCGCGACCAGTGGGAGAGGCCGAACGCCTTGTGGGTCCGGTAATCGGGGTCGGCTAGAACCGGCGTCGGTAGTTCGTAACGCTCTTTGTAGGCGAGGACACGCTCGATCTCACCCGGGGCGACAACCACAACATTCAGGCCCGCCTCGCGGTAGGCGTCGTACTCCTCCTGGAGACGCTCGATGCGATCCAGACCGCATCCGCAGCCGAGATGGCGCCATAACATTGCCAGCAGTGGCCGTTCGGCCCACAGGCTGCTCAGCGAGGTCTGCGATCCGTCTTCGGCCGTCACGTCAAGGTCGGGTGCCTGCTGGCCACGTCGGACCGGCTCCCCTGTCAACGACGGACCGGCCAGCCAGTGGTCCATCCAGCGCCGTTCCGCCGACATCACGAGGGCCAGTACGTCTCGATCACTCATGCCGTAGCCTTTCCGGGGCCAATACTTGTACCCCACCAGGGCACCCTAATCAGCTGTGCCATCCGGTCCTGTTGGAACCTAAGCTTCTGCATTCAATGGAACCCCAGGTTCGTTACGCGCGAACATCCGACGACGTGAGCATCGCCTACTGGACCTACGGCGAGGGCCCGGTGTTGATAGAGACTCCGTTGCTGCCTTATAGCCACATCGAGATGGAGTGGAAGAACCCGCACATCCGCCAGTGGTACGAGAAGCTCGGGGAGTCGGTGACGGTGGTCAGATACGACGGGCGTGGCACCGGACTTTCCCAGCGCGACGTTGCCGATGTCTCCCTCGACGCCCATGTCCGTGACCTCGAGGCCGTGGTCGACCGCCTCGACGGCGGCCCGGTTGCGGTGATGGGCGTGTTCCACTCCGGCCCTGGGGCAATCGCATATGCGGCCCGGAATCCCGAACGGGTTACTCATCTCATTCTGTTCTGTACCTATGTCACCGGCGCGGACTACTGGCGGGCCGCCCAGGCGGAGGGCCTGCGGGCGTTGCGACAGACCGACTACCTGTTGTTCCTGCGAGCGGCCGCACACGAGCTGTTGGGGTGGTCCGAAGATGTCCAGGCAGCCAGCTTTGCCGACATCATGGTCGCGGCCGTGAGGCCGGAAGAAGCGGATCGACTAATTGGGGAGACACATGATTTCGATATCACCGAATCCCTGCCCGGGATCGATTGTCCCACCCTCGTCTTGCACCGGCGCGACCTGAGCTGGCTCCCGATCGACCTGAGTCGTGATCTGGCTTCGCGGATCCCCGACGCACGTCTCGTGGTGGCTGAAGGTAACTCACCACTCCCTGCTGCTGGAGAAACCGAGTCCGCGGCCACGGCGATCCTCGGGTTTCTCGATGTCGCACCGGAGCAACCGCAGCCGCTTCAAGGGGGCGGGGAATTTCGGGCGGTCCTGTTCACCGACCTGGTCGGTCACACTCAGATGATGTCCGCGCTCGGTGACGAGCGGGGCCGAGAGGTCCTCCGCAAGCACGAGCAGATCACCCGGGCGGTGCTGGCCGAGCACGGCGGCACCGAGGTCAAGGCCCTCGGAGACGGCTTCATGGCGTCGTTCGGGAGCGTGACCAGGTCTGTGAAATGTGCAGTTGCCCTCCAGAAACTCATCGGCGAAACGAATGCGAGCGAAGAGTGGGCTGACCTGCCGCCGTTGACCGTGAGGATCGGCGTGAACGCCGGCGAGCCCATCGAGGAGGACGGCGACCTCTTCGGGGCATCGGTCATCCTCGCCTCCCGGATAGCCGACGCCGCCGAGGGCAGCGGCATCCTCGTCTCCAATGCGGTCCGGGAACTAACCGCAGGTAAAGGCTTCAAGTTCGAGGACAAAGGCACGATCCAAGCCAAGGGTTTCGAGGACGCAATCCAGGTCTGGTCGGTGGACTGGCGTGGATGAGATTGAGGTGAGTGAGCACCACGTCTCGGCGCTTCATCACGGGCCCGCCAGGTCGTAGCTGCCGGGTCGAAGATACCGGACCACACCACAGGTGTTTATGGGTCGACTTCCAACGGCGAGAGTTGATCCGGCGCTTCGCAGCAATCGTGCACGGCTGACTCGGAGCCGTTCCGGCGCCCTGGCCAGTGATCCTGCCCTATACATCCAGACCGCGTACAGGTAGATTCGGAATGAGTGAGAACCCCCGTGCGCCTTGTGGAGAGGCAAGGACACCTCCAGATCCTTCTGGATGCAGTCGCCGGCACCGACCACGCCGGTACTGTCGTTCTCCTCTCGGCCGAGGCCGGCCACGGCAAGACCTCCCTGGTAGCCGAGCTCCTACGCTCCCTCGACCATCGTTACACGATCCTGCGTTCCGCCTGTGAGCCGATCGGAATCCCCACCGCGTTCGCCCCGCTCTACGACCTGATCGACGCCCTACCGCAGGATCTTCGAGAAGACATCCAGACCGGCGCGGGACGCTCGGCCGTCAATGTCGGCTTGCTCGACTTCTTGAAGAACGATCGGATCGTGATGGTTGTAGAAGACATCCACTGGGCCGACGAGGCGACCCTCGGGTTGGTCCGCTACGTGGGCCGGCGACTCGAAGCCACCAATTCGTGCCTCGTCCTCACGTATCGGTCCGAAGACCTCGACCTTTCCCCGCAGCTACGGCTGGTGGTGGCGGACCTTGGTCCAAAGGCGACCCGGGTCGACCTGCCGGCTCTAACTCCAGCAGGTGTGGCGGAGCTGGCCGAGGGTGTTGACGTTGATCCCGACATGATCTATCGCACCAGCCTGGGCAACCCGTTCTTCGTCGAAGAGTTGGTCCTGAACCCAAGCAGCTCCTTGCCGCCGAACGTCCAGAACGCAGTATTGGTCTCTGTCTCCTCGCTCCCGGCGGGAGCGTTGGAGATTATCAATGCGGTGTCGTTGAGCCCCGAAGGGCTCGCTTTCGATATGGTCGTGGACCTGGTTGCCGACGCCGAGGCGTCCCTCGATCTCCTAACGCAGCGGCGGCTGCTGGTGATTGATCGTTCCGTGGTCAGTTGCCGCCACGACCTCATTCGCGAGAGCGTCACACATGCCATGCCGGCTGCAACGCGACGTCGCCTGCATCGCACTCTGCTTGAGTCGATCGAGAGGCTGCCATTCAAGGAAAGGGATCTTGCCCGGCTTGCCCACCACAGCCTTGGCGCCGGGGACCCGAACAGAGCTCTCGAGTATTCGCGGCGGGCCGGGCGGGAAGCAGCGCTGTCCGGAGCACACCGCCAGGCTGCGTATCATTTCTCCAACGCGATCGGCTCTATGGCCGAAACGCGCACTGAACCCCTGTCCGAGCTGTTGCTCGAGGCAGCCCACGAGCACTGTTCAATCAACGACTTCAAGACGGCGAGTCGCCTGGCCCGGCGGCGCGTCGAGCTCAGCGACACGCCGGTGCTGAGGTCGAAGGCTGTTGCCTGGCTTGCCTTCTTCGAGTCGAGAGAGAATCTGATTGCTTCCTGTCGTCAGCATGCAATGGACGCCATCGGAGTCTTGCGGGGCCACGCTCCAAGCGAGGAGTTGGCCCTGGCGCTTGCTGTCATCGCCTGGGCCGAGCTCAGTGAGGGTCACTTGCAGCTGGCGGTCGAGTACGGGGACGAGGCGATCACCGTCGCCCGCGCTGCGGGGGATTCGTCGGTCGAGGTGCATGCTGCGACGTCTTCGGGCACAGCCCGGTTTCTCCTCGGTGACATCGCCGGCCGTACCCAGGTCGAGGAGGCGGTCCGGCTGGGGATGGCGAACGGGATCGGAGAGTTCACCGCCCGAGCCCTCAATAACATCGGAAACACCTACCTTGCCGTGGGACAACTCGACAAGGCTCGCGCCGAGTTCGGACGCCTCGTCGAGTTCTCCGTCGCGAATGAGCTCGACGCCTGGTATCTCGCCGGCCTGGTGACATTGGGCTGGATCGATGTATTCGCTTGCCGGTGGGAAGAAGCGGACAGCAAGTTGGAGAATGTGAGCGGACAACGAACGTGCCTCTCCTCGGAGCTGGAATTCGAAGTCGCCGCCTCGACGCTACGGATGCGTCGTGGTGACCCGGGTGCGATCGATCTGGTCCGTGCGGCCGTCGAGAAGGCCGAAGGGTTCTCCGAGCGGGCTTCGGTGGTCAGGGTGTCTGCAATGGTTCTGGAAGCGGCGTGGGTCGGCCTTATCCCCGAACAGGATGCCCGGGAGCATTACGAGGCCGCCAGGCTGGCCGGCCACCTCGATAAGCTCTTATTCGAGTCGGAGGTCGTCGACTTCTGGGCAGTTCGACTCGGCTGGAAAGACCCCGACCCGGCGTCGACACAACAGCCTGCCTGGGCAACCCTCGGGTTCGTGGTGGAGGACGCCGTCGCACGAGCCGACTCGGCCGACCTTCACGCAACATTCTCCGAACTCGAGGCCCTTGGTGCCGAAGGCGTGATGGCCGGGCTCCGCCGTGAGATGCAGAGGCGGGGCGTCAGGAGGGTGCCGCGGGGCCGCCGGCCGTCCACCCGGAATAGTCCGGGGAAGCTGACTGTTCGTGAGACGGAAGTGCTCGGGCTCGTCGCAGGCGGATTGTCGAACGCCTCGATCGCCGACGAGCTGTTCATCTCGGAGAAGACCGCCAGCCACCACGTCTCTTCGATCCTGAGCAAGCTGGGAGCGTCGAACAGGACCGAAGCCGCTGCCATGGCCTCCGGCAACGGTTGGCTCGATCTGACGGCAGCCGAAAGTAGGTAAATCTACCGATCCGGATTGCGGAGCGGTCTCTTACATTCCAGAGCATGGTCACCAGTCATGCCCCGATACCTCGTTGAACGCTCTTTCCCCGATGGGCTGGACATCCCGCCCGGTGCGGAAGGGAGGAGGATCCTTCGGTCGATAATCGCTTGCAATGCCGACCGGCGGGTCACCTGGGTCCATTCCTATGTCTCCGATCAATGTCGTAAGACGTTCTGTGTCTACGACGCCCCCAACCCGGAATCGATCCGCCTCACCGCGAAGAGCAACGGGCTGCCCGTCGACCGCATCACCGAAATCTCGGTGCTCGACCCCTATGCCTACCACCTCGCCGAATCCCGAATATAGGTAGATCCCCCGATGTCGCCGCCGACGACCCTCCGTACCTTTTCAACAGGGCCCAAGAGGGGTTCCGACAAGCAAAGGAGGACCATGTCACTGTTCATGGATGTGCACACGATCGAGGGAGGGGTGGCAGCGGCTGATGTGGCCGGAGCTCACCAGAAGGACCTCGAAACACAAGGTCGGTACGGCGTCAACTATCTGCGCTATTGGGTCGACGAGGCGGCAGGGAAGATCTTCTGCCTCGTCGAAGCTGAAAACCCGGAGTTGGCCAACACCGTCCACCGAGAGGCCCATGGCCTCGTGGCCGACGAGATATACCCCGTCGCCGAGTTCGAATAGAGGTGATGAGAATGAAGAGAAGAATCCTGGTGGTGGCAACCGCCCTCATGGTGCTCACAGGTGCCCTACCTGCCCAGGCGCAGGAGGTGCCCCGGAGTGAGCTCAAAGGGCTTCGAGCGGCAACCGCCCCATACCATTCGGTAGACGCGGCACTCGCCGATGGGTTCGTGGCGTTTTCGCTCGACCCTGACAACCCAGACACGCCGACCTGTTTCGACAGCGCCGACGGTGGGATGGGCGTCCACTACGTGCGGAACATCGACGGCATCGTCGACGCCAACGACCCCGAGGCGATGGTCTACGAAGTCAAGGCCGACGGGAAGTTGAAGCTGGTGGCCGTCGAGTACATCGTTCCCGAGACCGAAGTGGACCCGGAGAATCCACCGGTGTTGTTCGGGCACGAGTTCCACCCTCACTCGTTCCTGCCGGTGTACATCCTCCACGTCTGGGTCTGGAAGGCGAATCCGAACGGGACGTTCGCCGACTTCAACCCCGATGTGCGGCCCTGCCCCTGATCAAATGATCGGTGAAGACCGTGGCCCGGCCCGTCCGGTCCACGGTCTTCGCTCCCTAGGCGGTACGCCGCCCGGTGCTTCGATCATCAGGGCTTTTTCCGGCCAGCCTTTGGAGGAGGGGGTGCGTCGTATGTCGCACAGACGCACATCGGCACCGTGCATCCGATTTCGGTGCGGTGCTCCTGGTTTGGGTGCCCGCACGCCACACAGCGTTGTGTTTTGACGTTAACCCGGTCGACCAGGTCCGGACTCAACGTGACCGTTCTTTGGCCTCGTTCACTGTGAGCGGACGGCCGTCAACATCGTGTCCGTTCAAGGCGTCGGTTGCCGCACGTGCTGTTTCAGATGTTGCCATCTCGACAAAACCGAAGCCTCGTGATCTGCCGGTCTCGCGGTCGGTGATTACCTGAGCCTTGGTGACTTCACCGTGAGCGGCGAAGAGCGACTCGAGATCCGCCGTTGTTGTATTAAACGTGAGATTCCCCACATAGAGATTGGTGGACATAGGTGCTCCTTTTGAAGCTGTGAACCGTCGAGGGCTGGACGCCCCGCCCGGTGAGCCGGGAGCTGATGCGGTGTGCATCGACGAGAACCTGCGTGTCCTGCGGTTACTTCGCTCGGACGGAAGGAAAGCGGAGTTGGCGCCGTACGCTTTGCGCGTACGTTGCTCCACCCACGTTAGCGGCGGTACGGGACCACCAGACATCGCGACCCCTCCAACGCGGGCGGCCGGACCACCTCCGGGGGACTCATGCGACCCCTTCTGGGCTAGTCATCCCGGAGAGGATGCGTTCCCATTCGGCGGTGCACCTTTCGCAGACCGGGAGGGCCTGATAGTCGCGTGACGGCACCTAGACCTTCCCGCACAGCGCCCTTGATCGGCTCGCCGGTCAGGTACCCGTGCGTCTGATCGATTCTCATCACCTGGCGGTGATCGGCCGGTTCTGGTCCTGACACGTGACCCGCTAGCGGAACGAACTGAAGGTCCGTGTCGACATGTCGCACCTTTGCTGACGGAGGAGCTCTGGTCCGGGTGCGGACGCCCTCGGGGGTTAGCCCCGAGCAGGTACCGGTCTCTCCGAAGGGACCCTGGCCGCCACCTCTCCAACGATCCGTGCTGCGTCGCGGCCGACACCGTGGATCTGCGCCGACGAGACGCTGTAGAGGAACTTGAGGCCGACGAAGTAGAGGCCCGGTTGGTCAGGGACGATCCCCCGCTTGTGTTGAACCTTGCCCTCATCGTCGAAGATGGGAAGGTCGATCCAGTCGAATCCGGGGCTGTAGCCGGTGCACCAGATGACGTTCGACACATCGAGGCGGTCGCCATCGATGGTCACGGGCAATCCGTCTTCCACACCGGTGATACGGGCGACCGATTCCACGCCGGCGCGACGCAGCTCCTTCGTCCGCGTCCTCACCAGCGGCTCGCCGCGATGTTTGCGCGCCATCCTTCGACCCATAGGGGTGGAATCGGTAAGGACGCGATGGAAGAGGACCCGCGCAATGAACCATGCCGGGATCGTTCCCAGTCTCGAGGCGATGTTGATGGGCACCTCACCGGGTGGTGTGCCGGCAACCATGGTCCTGTGGGCTCCCGAGAGTTCGAGAGCGATCTCGGCCCCGGAGTTCCCCGAACCCACCACCAGCACCGGGCCCGGCTGCAACTGGCTCGTGTTCCTGTAGTCGGCGGCGTGCAGTGCGACGATGTCGTCGCCCACGTCGGCGGCATAGTCCGGGACACTCGGGACCTGCCAACTCGCCATTGCAACCACCAC
>Ga0299914_10004054_pt1 | contig 10477 bp, 15 predicted proteins | sample RVTome_10_FD_201361 | JGI IMG/M metagenome (GOLD analysis project Ga0299914, IMG submission 201361) | Soil microbial communities from uranium-contaminated site in the Upper Colorado River Basin, Wyoming, United States - RVT153D57 (version 2) ... | reverse complement strand
GCAACGGCGAGGTGAGCATCACCGAGCGGGGCTGCCCGCTCTTGCGGCCGGTGGTCGTGAGCTCGAGCACGGGCATGTTGAGGGCGTCCCACCCCAGGTGACCGAAGCTGAGCTTCAGCACGACGCGGTGGATGGCGTTCATGGTCTTCAAGCTGAGGTCGCTGGGCACGAACGCGACGCTAACGGCTCAGGCCCGGCGTCGCGCTCGCGCTGCGCCCAGCACGCCGATCGTGACGCCGACCACGGCTCCACCGATGCCGACCGTTCGGGATCGGTCGGGCAGGCGATCGTGATTGGCCATCCCGCCAGCGAGGTCGGCCAGATCGGCGCCCGCGCTGGCGAGGAACCAGCCGGCGGTCGTGCCGTCGCCCTTCCAGCCGGCCCGCAGCAGCATGGCGCCGACCAGCGCGTCGCGGTAGCCCATCGAACGCAGCAGCAATGAGGCCGTGGGGTTGTCCTCGGGATCCGATCCCCACAGCTCGCTCGCGGCCTTGGGTGCGACCAGGAAGGACACACCCGACGACAAACGAATGAGCCCGGCCGCCACGGCCAGGACATCACGACGATTCTCGGACATCCGCTGAGTCTGCCCGATCTCACCGACGCGGCGGGCACGAAAGCCCAGCCAACGACATCAGCTGACAGAAGGTCTCCCTACTGACCTGCCAACGGCCCTCGTGCCGGACAGCCGCGCCGTCGCGCGACATTCCACCTGCTCCGAGCAGGATCGTGAATCGAACCTGGACTCGCACAGCGTTCACGAACCGCAACCTTTCGACGGCCACTCCGGTCGCGGTGTTCTCGTAACGTGCCCGGGCCTCACGCATGACCGCGACGAGCGCCGCCCCGTCCTCCAGCGACGCGGCCCACGTGTCGTCATCAGGAGGCGGACCGCCGAACACCATGTCGAACGCCTGAACGACCCCACTGACTGCGTCGTCGTCAGGCGGTTCTGGGCCGAACACCCGCGGCGGCAGACGGAGGGGTTCGGTGGGTGAGCGGTTCTCACTGAGCGCCGCTTCAATGGCTTGCCCGGCTCCCTTCACGCAATCGCTGCAGATGCGAGCGGTACTCGAGGCGACGTAGCGCTCGACCTCCCAGAGGTCGCGACCACAGAACGAGCACGAGCTCCCGAACATCGGCATCGACATCGGACCGGCACCCAACCGCGTGGCGACACCGGTGACCCCGGCGACACCGACGGGTGCGGCGGCGCCGCGGAACGGGTCGGTGGGCTCGTCGTCGGCGAGCGCGCCTACCTCGACCCGTGCCCATTCGAGGTCGACCCCGTGCTCGCCTAGCACGGTTGCGCCGGCACTCTGGCCCTCCGCGACGACTCCCAGCAGGATGTGCTCCGTACCGATGTAGTTGTGTCCGAGCATCACGGCTTCGCGGAGACTGGTCTCGAGCGCCTGCTTTGCCGGCGGAGTGAACGGGATGTGGGCCGACGGGCGCTCGTCACCCGGGCCCACGACCTGTTCGACCCGACGACGCGTCGCTTCGAGCGTCAGCCCCTTGGCGTGGAGGCGCGGCGCGACGGGCCCCGCATCGTCGTGCAGCAGCCCCAACAACAGGTGCTCGGTGCCGATCCAGTTGTGCTGAAGCAGGCGCGACTCCTCCTGCGCCCGCACGACCGTTCGTCGCGCGCCGTCGGTGAAGCGTTCGAACATGGCTACGAGTATTCACCCGCCGGCCGGCGGGCGCCCCGGCTTTCGGACGAAGCCAGCCGCTCAGTTCGGTGCTTGTTCGATCCCGTAGGAGCCTGCGGGGTCGCTCGACTCGACGGCCGCCCTCCGGCACGTGGCGTCGCGTTCGCTCAGATTCCTCGCGATCACCAATCGCTCACCGTCGCGATCCTCGGACCAGAGCGACCAGGTACCAGCCACGGGGCGTGGATTGAGCCGGTCGAAGCGATCGCGTTTCTCGTCGAAAGACTGCCCCGAGTCCCGGATTTCGACACCCAGGTGTCGCAGGGCGTGATCGAGGTCGTGCGAGTCGAGGTGCATGACGAGCTCCTCGGTGAGCTGGTCGTACTCGATGCCCATGATCAGGCCGCAGGGCCATTCGAGGTCCCAGAACCGGCGCGCATCCTCGAAGGCGGCGCCGTCGCGCTCGGCCGTAGGCGGGCCGAGTCGCTCGAGCAGCTCCAACTCGCTCGCCTTGCCGGTGAGCACGGGTTCGTCGAGCAGCTCGTTGCGCGGGAACGTCGCGAGCCGTCGAACCTCCTCAGCCATTCGCACAAGCTTAGGTTCGGACGGGAACCAGGCGTCTCATGGCCACGTCGAACGGTCCATGCAGAACGTTCGCTACCGAGCGATCATGGGCGCGGTCTTGGTCGCGGCGGGGCTCCTCGCAGCAACCGTGGCGTGCGGAACTGCACCCGGCCGAAACGGCGAGGTCGCGGCGGGCGACCGGGGGCAGCTGCCTTCGACAGCGCTCACACCGACAACAGAATCGCCCTACATCGACCCCCCACCCACCCCGCTCTACCCGAACCCGAGTCCGACCGTGCCGTCGACTGAACCCTCGCCGGAATGCACCGCCGCCAGCTCACCGCTCGAGGTCGACCCCGAGACCGGGATCCCGATCACCACCACGACCATCGCGCCGCCCGGGTGCTTCGCGACGACGAGCCTGCCTCCGGGCAGAGTTCGTTGCATCATCTTCTACGGAACGCTGCTGCCCGGCGAGGAGAAAGACGTGCCCGTCTACCGGGACGACACCCACGAGCAGCTCGCAACCATTCATCTTCCGGAAGGGACCTGGACACCAGCCGAGGCCGAGGAGATGTGCGCCTGAGTCAGTGCTCGTCGAGGGCGCGGCGAACCGTGCCCACGAACTCGGCGGCACCATCCGGGCCCTCACCATCCAGCAGCCGACGAATGATCGCAGAGCCGATCACCACGCCATCGGCCACCTCGCAAGCCTGCCGCGCTTGCTCCGCGTTCGATATCCCGACGCCGATCAGCACGGGCTTGTCGGTGACGTCCTTCAGACGCTTGGCTATCACGGTCGCACTCGTCGCCAGCTCGCTCCGCTCGCCCGTCACTCCCAGCAATCCCACGGCATAGACGAACCCGCGCGACCGTTCGCACACTCGCGGCAAACGTTCATCGGGGGCGGTTGGCGCGGCCAACAACACAGTCTCGACACCGACCGCGTCGGCAACTTCTGCCCAAGGCCCGACCTCCTCGAGCGGGAGATCAGGGAGTATCGCGGCCACGACTCCGCTGTCGATCAACGTGCGCGCGAAGCGCTCGTGGCCCGTACGAAAGCAGATGTTGTAGTAGGTCATGACCGCCAGAGGCACGCCGGCGTCGACCTCCCGCAACGTGTCGAGGATCGACATCGGGGTTGCACCCTGCTTCAAAGCGCGCTCGCTCGCCTCCTGGATCACCGGACCGTCCATCACGGGGTCGCTGAACGGAATGCCGATTTCGATGGCGTCGGCACCAGCCGCGGCGACGGCGCGCACGACATCGGGCCAGTCGTCACCGAGACCGCCAGTCACGTAGGGCACGAGCAACTTGCGACCGCCGTCGCGCGCCGAACGCAGCGCCGCCTCGAGTACACCAATCGGAAGGTCGGTCATCCGAGGATGTCCATCATCTGAGCGACGTCCTTGTCGCCTCGACCCGACAGGTTCAGCAATACGCATTTGTCGGCGAGCGAAGCTCTGTCGCGCGCCATCCACGCCAAGGCATGCGCGGGTTCGAGGGCGGGGATGATTCCCTCCGTACGAGACAGCAGCTGGAACGCGTCGATGACTTCGGCGTCGGTCACGGCTTCGTAGCGAGCCCGACCGGTTGCCGCGAGGTAGGAGTGCTCCGGTCCGACTCCGGGATAGTCGAGTCCGGCCGAAATCGACTCGGCCTCGGTGATCTGGCCCCATTCGTCCTGCAGCAGGAAGGACTTCGAACCATGGACGACGCCGGGGACGCCGCGAGTGAGCGCCGCACCGTTCGCCGGTTCGACACCTACGAGCTCGGCGCGAGTGTCGATGAAGCCCGAGAAGATGCCGATCGCGTTCGATCCTCCGCCGACGCACGCGGTCACGACATCGGGAACGTCGCCGTCGAGCAGCTTGGCGCATTGCTCGCGGGCTTCGCGCCCCAGGACCGTGTGGAGCTCGCGCACCATCCAGGGATAGGGATGTGGTCCCATCGCTGAGCCGAGGCAGTAGTGGGTCGTCTCGACGGTGGCGACCCAGTCGCGCAGGGCTTCGTTTATGGCGTCCTTCAAGGTTCGACTGCCTGAAGAGGCGGGTACCACCTCGGCCCCCAGCAACCGCATGCGAAACACGTTGAGGGCCTGACGTTCCATGTCGACCTCGCCCATGTACACCAGGCATTCGAGTCCGAGCAGGGCGGCGGCCGTGGCGGTGGCCACGCCGTGCTGGCCGGCTCCGGTCTCCGCGACGAGCCGGGACTTGCCCATGCGTTTGGCGAGCAAGGCTTGGCCGAGCACGTTGTTGATCTTGTGTGAGCCGGTGTGGTTCAGGTCCTCGCGCTTGAGCAGCACTCGCATGCCGAGCGCTTCGGACATCCGGGTGCACTCGGTCAGGGGCGTGGGGCGTCCGGCGTAGTCACGCAACAGATCGTCGAGCTCGCGGCGATACGTCGCGTCGCCCCACGCGGCCCGAAACGCACGCTCGAGCTCCTCGCACGCGGGGACCAGCGTCTCGGGCACGAAGCGGCCGCCGAAGTCGCCGAACCGACCGCCGTCAGTGGGCTCCGATAGTGACATCGGGCCGAGGTTAGGTGGTCGGCGTCGGCCCGCAGAACTCGGTTCCGCGGTCTAGGTGACCGACGTGTCTTCCTCCCAATCGAAGTCGTACGGATCGAGGATCGGGCGACCGTCGTCGTCGAGGTCGATCTCGACGGGCGGACCGATGTCGATGTCGTTCGCGGCATTGACGAATCGCATGACCTTGCTCGGGTCCTTGCGGCCGGGGCCGCGCTCGACGCCGCTCGAGACATCGACACCCCAGGGCCGCACTTGCTCGATCGCTTCGCGCACGTTCTCCGGGGTGAGACCCCCCGCGAGAACGAGCTTCTGGTCGAGGGGCAGGTTCTCGGCCAACGACCAGTCGAATACCGTGCCCGATCCGGGAACCGACGAGTCGACCATGATGGCGTCGACCTTGTAATCGCCCACCTTCTCGAAGAGCGGATCGCCGACCGCGAAGGCCTTGATGACGAAACCGACGCGCTCGCGCACCCATGCCACCTCACCGGGCGACTCGCGCCCGTGGAGTTGCGCGCCCCCGAGACCGATCATGTTGACGATCTCGGCGGCCCGTTGTGGGGTCTCGTCGCGGAACACACCGATGGTGAGTGTCTCGTGGGGAAGTCGGCGAATGATGTCGCGGGCTTGCGCTGGCTGGATCTGGCGGGACGAAGGGGCGAACACGAATCCAACCGCGTCGGCGCCCATGGCCACGGCGAACAAGGCGTCTTCCTCGTTCGTGATCCCACAGATCTTCACGAACATCGAGGCAACGGTACCGGACCACCCCCCGAATCTGGTGACAATTGGCGCGCCCCAGTACGCCAGTTGTCACCAGGTTGGGATGGTTTTCTCGCTCACCCCTCGATCAGCCGCCCGTGGAGGAAGTCGTCGTAGGCGGCGAGGTCGAGGTGGCCGTGGCCCGAGTAGTTGAACAGGATCACTCGCTCCTCACCGGTCTCCTTGGCCGCGAGCGCCTCGTCGATGGTGGCCCGGATGGCATGGGCGGTCTCGGGAGCCGCGATCCTGCCTTCGGTGCGGGCGAACTCGACCGCGGCCTCGAACACCTTCCCCTGGGGATACGCAACTGCTTCCATACGGCCGGACTTGACCAGATCCGAGATGATCGGCGAGTCGCCGTGGTACCGAAGCCCACCGGCATGGATCGACGGCGGGATGAACTCGTGGCCGAGGGTGTACATGGGGAGCAAAGGCGTCATGCCGGCCACGTCACCGAAGTCGTATTCGAACCTGCCCTCCGTGAGCGTCGGACAGGACGAGGGCTCCACCGCGAGGAGCCGAACGTGAGGATCGGGCACGAAGGGGAAGGAGATGCCGCCGAGGTTCGAGCCTCCACCGCATGACCCGATCACGACGTCGGGAAACGTCTCGCCGGCCAAGGCGAGCTGTTCCTTCGCCTCGAGCCCGATGATCGTCTGATGCAGCAAGACGTGGTTGAGCACCGAGCCCAGGGAGTAGTGCGAGTCGTCCCGAGCGGCGGCGTCGCGCACTGCGTCGGAGATGGCGGCGCCGAGCGACCCTGGGCTGTCGGGCTCGTCTACCGGCGAGGGCACCACCGTGCCGCCCCAGATCTCCATCATCGACTTGCGATACGGCTTCTGCTCGAACGAAGCGCGCACCATGTACACCTTGCATTCGAGATCGAACTGGGCGCAGGCGAATGCCAACGCAGAACCCCATTGGCCGGCACCGGTTTCGGTGGTGAGTCGGGGAATGCCTTCTTGCTTGTTGTAGAACGCCTGCGGCACGGCGGTGTTCGGCTTGTGTGAGCCGGCGGGCGAGACGGATTCGTCCTTGAAGTAGATGCGCGCCGTCGTTCCGAGCGCGTGCTCGAGCCTTTCGGCCCGGACGAGCGGAGTCGGTCGCCACAACCGCAGGATGTCGAGTACCTCACCGGGGACGTCGATCCAAGGATCGGCGCTCATCTCCTGCGCGATCAGGGCCATCGGGAACAGTGGGGTCAGGTCGTCGGGCCCGACTGGCTCCCGCGTGGCCGGATGCAAGGGTGGGCCGAGTGGTTCCGGCAGTCGAGGCAAAAGGTTGAACCAGGCCGTCGGCATCTGGTCGTCAGGAAGGATGAAGCGCGTCATGACTTCGGCTCCTCTCGCGAGAGTCGGATCATAAGGCGGGCGTACGGAGCGCGCGCACGGCTGCAGTCGGATCGCCGGAGGTCACCAAGGCTTCGCCGACGAGGACCGCGTCATAGCCCGCTTCCGCGAGGTTGGCCGCGTCCTCGGCTCCCGTGATCCCGGACTCTGCCACCTTCACGACGCCTGCAGGAAAGCACTTCGCAACACGTACCGCGCGGTCGGTGTCGACCTCGAAGGTCACCAAATCGCGTTGATTGACGCCGAGCAGCGTTGCCCCCGCGGCCAACGCGCGGTCGAGCTCGGACTCGTCGTGTACCTCGACTAGAGCGTCGAGCTGCAGCTCCGTGGCCAGCTGGCGGAAGTCACGCAGCTCGACATCCGACAGCGCGGCGACGATCAGCAACACCGCATCTGCCCCCATCTGTCGGGCGTCGGCTACGTCCTGGACAGACAACGTGAAGTCCTTGCGGAGCACCGGAAGGTCGACCGCGTCGCGTGCGCGACGTAGGTCCTCCGGCGAGCCGCCGAAGAACTCGGCGTCAGTGAGAACCGACAGGCACGCGGCGCCACCCGCGTCGTACTGGTGGGCGAGCGCGGTGGGATCGAGGTCGGCGTGGAGCTCACCCTTCGACGGGGAACGGCGCTTCACCTCGGCGATCACCGCCACCAGGTCGCGGCCCGGTGGTGCCGCGTGCTCGGAGATCGCACGGTGAAAGCCACGGGGTGCTGGACAGCGGCGTGCTTCTTCGATCAGTCGATCGACTGAGCGCGTGTCCTCGCGGGCGCGTCGGCGATGAGCGTCGAGGATGCGATCGAGGTACGTGGCCACTGCGTCGGAGGCTACCGGCGGGCCTAGAGCCTGCGCCGAGAGGCGGAGGCTCCAGTGGATAGAGCGTCCTGTTCGGCGAGGTGAAACCGGGCCGAACGAATGGCTCGTCGCGAGCCGGCTGCTTCTATCCGCGCTACTTCTCAGCGTCGGTCGTGTTGATAGCTACGCATCACCGCCACGGCGGGCGCAGCAATGAAGGCCATTCCGGCCAGCACGAGCACTGCTATGCCGAACGCGAGCAGCGGCCCGAGCATGGCAATGAACCCCGCGGCTGTGGCCAGGCCACCCACCGCCAGCAGTCCAGCGGGCAGCACCTGGAGCCAACGCGGCACGTTCGTCCCCTCCATCGGCGTGTCGTCGAGCAGCTCGGCATAGTCGATCTCTTCGTCGTCGATTGGCACGAAGTCGGGATGAGGTGCGTTCGGCCTTCGGCTTGCGTCCGCGACCGTCCGAATGTCGGCGTCGTAGCTACGGCGCCGACCGGGATCGCCGAGAATCGACCACGCTTGGTTGATCTCGCGCATCCTCGTTTCGGCCGCGGCCCGCTGCTTGCTGTCGGGCTGACGATCGGGATGATGCCTACGTGCGAGCGACAGGTAGGCCTGCCGAAGCTCGTCGCCATCGGCATGCGGCGCAACGCCGAGGACCTCGTAGTAGGTCACTTGGACGAGGCTAGTGGCATGCCGACGACGAGCACGGCTGGGACGCTGCCTCCTAGAGTCGGCACCATGCCTGCTCGACCCACTGCGCTGCGCTCGCGGCGTGAATCGCTGGTTCTCGAGCACATGGAGTCCGAGAACCGCCAGGAGTTCGACGCCACATTGGCCACGTTTCGGCGTCCGCACTACGAGATCATCCCCACTGGTGATGTGTACGACGGCGCCGAGGAGGTGTCGGGGTACTACCGCGATTCCCGCGCGACTTTTCCCGATCAGCGCAACGAGATCATCGCTGTCCACCATGCCGACGATGGGGTGATCGTGGAGTTCGATTTGCTGGGCACATTCGAGGGACCGCTCCGCGGGATCCCTCCGACGGGTCGTTCGTTCCGAACGCGGATGATCGCTCTGTTCCTCTTCGAGGAGGACGACGATCTGATCAGTTGCGAGCGTGTGTACTTCGACTCGGGGGACATGCTGCGCCAGTTGACCGGCTAGCGCGTCATGCCGTGACGAGTTCCTCGATACGCGCCAGCGTGGCCGCCATGTTCTGACGGGTCTTACCGGCCGCCGGCCGGATCAGCGGCTTGGTGATCGGCGATTCCCGCCTGATGTCCCACGTCTCACGCACGAGCGTGCCACCCTCGACCGGCTCGAGCTCGTACCGCCAGATGCGGCCGGCGAAGTGCTTTCCGATCGGACCCGGTCCACGCGTTTGCCAGGCGATGAGGCGGTTCTCGTCGTATTCCACCACCGTGCTCACCATCGAATAGGGAATGCCGATCTTCATCGACATGCCGAAGCTGCTCCCGAGCTTCAGCCGCTGAGGCTCGCCCTTCGCCTCTCGCACGCTTCCGGATCCGTCGATGTCTCGATGGCGCTGGGGATCGGCGACCAGATCGAAGATGGCTTCGGGTGGCGCGGGGATCACGCGCTCGACACTGACTACATCCCGCGGGGCGTCGTCGCTCATCGCGGCAGCGTAGCGATGTCGGCGCGCCGGTGCCTCACACGAGATCGACGCGGAACACTTCGGTGCGAGCGATGGCGCGGTCACGATCGCCGCTCAGTGCCAACCGAGCTTCGCTGTTCATGTAGCCGTCGAACGCCGATTCGGATTCGAACTCGAGCAGGTGGATCTCGAGGGGTTCGCCATCGGCACCCGCGGTGCGAGCACGGTGCAGCACGCGGCCCTCGTGCGCGGGCAGGTAGCTCAGAACGGTGTCTTCGTAGTCGATCAGCGCAGCCTGCTGCCCCTCGTTGGCCCAGAGCAGCACGCAGAGCCCAACGGTCATCTCGGCCCGCTCGTCTCACCGAAGAACCCGTACTGCCCACGCGCGTCGGGCGTGTCGTCGACGAGTTGCCACCGCGCGATCGCGCCGTGGGCCGTTTCGGCAATCCAGATGAGCGTCAGGTTGCGTTCTTCTTCATCGGGCAGCCCGAGGTGGGAGCCCGTCGTGTATCCGAGCACGGCCACGCGGTCCCCGTTTTCGGTCACCTGCTGCGGGTAGATGACGTAGTTGGGAAAGGACGATGCATACCCATGCCAGGCCTCGACGTTCGCATCTCGACCGACCAGATCAGGCTCGTCGAGTACACGCAGCCGGTGGTCTTCGGTCATGAGGCTGCCCAGACGGTCGATGTCGCCATGGTTGATGGCATCGATGAAGCTGAGCGCGATGGCGACGGGAGGCAGCGGATCTCTTGCCATGGCCGCTGAGTCTTGCCGCGACGGCGAGATGAGCGCGCGAACCTTTCGACCGTGCTGCTGGTCGATGCCGCCAACGTGGTGGGTTCCCGCCCTACGGGATGGTGGAAGGATCGCGCTGGCGCAGCTGAGCGATTCGTCGAGCAAGTGCGGGCGTCGACCAACGCCGAACGCTTGACCGGGCCGGTGATCGTGGTGCTCGAAGGCCAGGCCAGGCGAGGAGTCGGTGAGGGAGTCGCTGACGGGGTCGAAGTCGTGCATGCAGCCGGCGAGGGCGACGACACGTTGGCCGACATCGCGGCGGCGAACCCCGGACCACTGACGCTCGTCACCGCCGATCGCCAGTTGGCCGAGCGGGTGCGGCGATCGGGCGTCGAAGTCGTCAGTCCGACGTGGCTACTCGACCGGCTCGACGCGTCAAGATGACGCCGCTCGCGCCTCG
>Ga0299914_10004052_pt1 | contig 10478 bp, 12 predicted proteins | sample RVTome_10_FD_201361 | JGI IMG/M metagenome (GOLD analysis project Ga0299914, IMG submission 201361) | Soil microbial communities from uranium-contaminated site in the Upper Colorado River Basin, Wyoming, United States - RVT153D57 (version 2) ... | reverse complement strand
GACAATTCCCCTATCGCTCTGGCCAACACCGCCACGCCAACTCAAACGCCAACAAATACCCTCACTCCCACAGCCACTATTGATTTAAACACGCCTACTGCCTCTCCAACACCTGATTTAGAGCCAATCACAGGGGTCGAGCAACCTCCCTACGCCGCCAGCAGTTGCAGCGACAAATACCCCTGCAATGATGACAAAGAAGCCTGGGAGGAACGTATTCAGGTCCCCGAAGGCTTTACAGATACTTACTTTGCCCAACTGCCGGGCAATCCCACCAGCATCACCTTTGGGCCAGACGGCCGTCTTTATGTGGCTGTGCAAGCGGGCACTATCTACGCCCTGAATCAATCAGGCACGAGCACCATCTACGCCACCGGTTTCAACACACCGACGGGCATCGCCTTCCAACCCGGCACCAGCAACCTTTTCGTCTCTAGCCGGGTGGTGGACGAGAATGTGGACGGTGAAGCACAGGTTTCCATTGCCAACGGCCGGCAAATCCTCAGCGGCCTCCCCTGCTGCTACACCCAGCTTCACGCCGCCAACGGCATCGCCTTCGGTCCCGATGGCTTTGGCTACGTCACCGTCGGTGCCCGCGCCGATCACGGCGAAATTTTAGACGGCAGCAACCGGCAAGATGAACGTGACCCCTTCGAAGCCTCTATTTTGCGCTTCGATCCGGCCGGTGGTCTGCCCGAACTCTATGCCCGCGGCTTCCGCAACAGCTATGACATCGCCTGGGATGCCAATGGTGATCTCTATGCCACCGACAACGCCCCCGATTTCGGCCCACCGGAAGAGTTTCATCGCGTCGTTCCCGGAGGCGAACACGGCTACCCCTGGTATGAGTGTGATGCCTGCTTTAGCCCGCCACCCGGCACAGAAATCATCCCGCCTATCTATCAATTCATCGCCCATAGTGCCCCTACAGGCATTACCGCTTACCTAGATCACCAATTCCCCGGCTACTACAACACTCTCTTTATCACCCTCTGGAGCGCCTTCCCCGGTGCCCAAAAAGTGGTGCGCTTTGCCCCTGGCGGTGTCGGTGCCAGCGATTTCGCCCTGGGCTTCGCCGCCCCCATTGATGTCACCGTCGGCCCCCACGGCAGCCTCTACGTCGCCGATTGGGCCACAGGTATCATTTTCAAAATCAGTTATACAGGTTGAGAGATTGAGATGAGGGAGGAACAGCCGTAATGGCACAAATGGTTTAGCTAGAGACCAACTTCAAAGCAAAATGGCCGTGAACCGTAATTATAATATCTAACGGTTTGACAAGTTGCTTGCGAGGAAAACCAAGTTCTTTACAGGCGAGACTAATTCAGCTATCTTATCGCCTGATGGTGACCAAACAGGTTCTACATCTCATGGCTCTCGCGCTTCCTTAAGGGTGAGCGTCACTACTAATGTTGTGTTGTTCATACCAACTCCTCTCTCGCCCGTCTGTTCCAAGTCCTGTTACGCATCGTTGGCCAATGACACGAACCTTATCACCAAATGGTTGATAACACACCAGCATTACTGATCGCTTGATCTTTTGTGATAATTTCCACAGTGTCACCCAAATCTTGCAAGTGAAGCCCCGTACTGACGATAAATCTGTCGTGTAGTTCAGGAATACGCAAACCTTCGGGTGTCAAGCTGCGTTCAAATACATCCAATGTCAGAGGAAAGATTTCGATGCGAGTGTCCACATATACATGGTTTAGGAACTTAGACACATCTGGTATTGTTGTTCTGCCTCGTTCAATGATAACGGCCGCTTCTGCCAGTGCGATGAGTGGTAAAACCATTTGGCTGTCGGCTGCAGCAATGATTTCCTTTGCCGATTCACTCAGCCGTTTGTTGCCTTCTACAAACCAGACCAAGGCGTGAGTATCAAGAATATACTTATGGGCCATCCAACTCCTCAACTGTGGGTCGCCATTCGGCTAAGGCAAAATCTTCTAATGTAGACATAGATGCTTCATCGCCGCCAAATTCACCAAAACGTAATGGTTGTGATTCTTGAAGAGGGGAAGACGGAACAAGTGTCTGTATAATTCTTTGTACTAGACGCAGGCGATATTCTGGTGAAAGGTGTTTGGCTTCACTAAATATTCTATCTAGGGTTTGAGTTTCAGCTACCATTGTATCATCTCCTTATGAACGCTTCCATTGTAGCAGATTCTGTCCCAGACAGGAATGATTCAGCGACTCTTAACTCGACACATGACACATGACGCTTGAAACTTGACACTTGATACCTGATACACGACACTAGAGACATGACCAATATTGCCGAAAATTATGCTCAACTTCAGGAACGGATTGAGACGGTGGCCGCACAGGCCCAACGGCCGTCCACCGCCATCACCCTCGTCGCCGTCACCAAAACCTGGCCAGTAGAGACTTTACTAGAAGCCTACAGTGCCGGGATGCGCCACTTTGGTGAGAACAGGATTCATGAGCTAGCCGAAAAACGGCCGATTATTGAAAACCAACTTGGTCCCGACAATGGCATCACCTGGCATCAAATCGGCACCTTGCAAAGTCGCCAGACCAACATTGCCGCCGATTATGCCGACATCTTTCATGCGCTGGACAGGTTAAAAATTGCCCGTCGTTTGTCCAATCAATTAGGGGAAAACGGTCGGCCCCTGCCCACCTTCCTCGAAATCAATGTCTCCGGCGAAGGCACTAAATCAGGCTTTGAAGCGAGTAATTGGGAGAACGACGCAACCCAACGGGCCGAACTGCGTAAAGCCATCACAGAGATTGCCGGAATGCCCGGCTTAAAAATTTGTGGCCTCATGACAATGGCCCCCTGGGATGTGCCCGATAACATCATTCGCTCCGTTTTTCGGCGCACCCGTCAATTAGCCCAATGGCTGCAAGCTGAATTTCCTGGCAAAGATTTCAGCCAGCTTTCCATGGGCATGACCGATGACTTCGAGATCGCCATTGAAGAAGGAGCCACCCATATTCGCGTTGGCCGGGCCATTTTTGGCTCCCGACAATAACAATTTATAAGGAACATTATGCTTGGTTTACTGCTCACCATTATCAATCTGGTCTATTGGGCCTTTCTCATCCTATTCATCGCCCGCATGATCTTTGGCTTTGCCCGTGTCAGCCCCTACGATCCCACCTGGGGACCCCTCATGCGCTTTGTCATTCAAACGACAGAACCCATTTTGGAACCAATACGCCGGGTCATTCCCCCAGCCGGCGGCCTAGATTTTAGCCCTCTGGTCGTCCTGATCGGCCTCTCCATAATACAACGCTTGTTGATTTCGATCTTTTGATAAAAAAGGTAACTACTCAGGCTCACGAGAAGAAGTTCAACTTTTAGCCGACAAATCGTTTGGTCAGCCAGAGAAGAAGTTCAACTTTTAGCCGACAAATCGTTTGGTCAGCCAGAGAAAAAGTTGAACTTCTGGCTTAGTAGTTACAAGAGAAATTTAACGCAATCCCGTCAACTGGCGGGCGATGACCAGGCGCTGAATCTCACTGGTACCTTCATAAATCTCAGTGATTTTGGCATCCCGGAAATATCGTTCCAACGGCATCTCCTTGCTATAGCCCATACCGCCGTGAATTTGAATAGCCTGCGTCGTCACCCACATGGCTGTTTCACTGGCAAATAATTTGGCCATGCTGGACTCCAGCGAATAACGGCCGCCTCTTTTCTCCGCCTCTTTTTTAGCCAGGCAGGCCTGATAAATAAGCAAACGACTGGCCTCTACCCGACACTTCATATCGGCCAGCTTCTGCTGTATCATCTGAAATTCCCCAATTTTCTGACCAAAAGCTTCCCGTTCACGGGCATAACTGATGCTGGCTTCCATGGCCGCTTCAGCGATACCGAGCGCTTGCGAGGCAATGCCGATACGGCCCGTGTCTAACACAGTCATAGCAATTTTGAAGCCTTCCCCTTCAGCCCCCAGCCGATTTTCAACGGGGCATTCATAATTGTCAAAGATGATTTCGCTGGTAGCGCTGGCCCGGATGCCCAATTTAGGCTCCGTTTTGCCCCGCTCAAAGCCCGGTTTGTCCGTTTCAATCATGAAGGCCGTCACGCCCCGATGCTCCTTTTCCGGTTGGGTCAGGGTGAAAAGAACAATAAAGTCGGCATAAGGGGCAGAAGTGACCCAAGACTTACGGCCGTTTATCACATAATGTGTCCCAGCCTCATTCAGCACCGCCCGGCTGCGCATCGTGCCTGCATCACTGCCACTCATCGGCTCTGTAAGACTATAGGCCCCAATTTTTTGCCCGCTGGCCACAGGTACCAGAAATTGCTGCCTCTGCGCTTCCGTGCCATACTTCATCAATCCGTGACAGTAGAGCGAATTATTGACAGACATAATCGTGCCATGGCTGGCATCAACCTTGCAGATTTCCGTCAAGGCCAGGGAGTAGGCCAACGTATCCATCCCGGCACCCCCATACTCTTCTGGCACTTCAATGCCCATAAAGCCCAACTGCCCCATCTGGCGCACCGTGTTGATAGGGAATTCTCCCGTCTCGTCGTGGTGTTCAGCGATAGGGGCTATGGCATTTTGGGCAAAGTCACGCGCAGCCTCTCGAATCATCTTATGCTCTTCACTGATGAAATCAAACATGGGAATTCTCCAAAAAGCGTGAGACCCTCCGGGAGGCTTTATTAGGGCGCTTACCTCTAGCAGAAACCTCCCGGAGGATTTGGTAATTTTACGCCTCACGCTTTAGATAGTGCATAAATGTCGTGAAATCCTGGGGGGTTAATTCGATACCCTCTGTCCAGCGACGGCGTTCCGCCAACCAGTAAGTGCCATCTTTGCCAGCCAGTACTTGTTTGGGAATTTCTGGACGGGTGGGAGCCATGAAGCGGTCGCGCAATGTTGAGGTGTAGATGTCACGCGGTTTTATTTCGTGGAAGGTGATTTCACTATTTTCTTCTGCCAGCCAGGTTATTGCTTTTCGCGGTGGCAGGTAAGTAAAGATGAGCACCCGCTGATCTTCCTGGCGTAGCTGGCTGGCCAGACAAAACCACTTTGTCGGCACTCGCCGCTCGCGCCCCCCGCGCATATAACCCGATAGTTGAAAATACCAGTTCGTCACAGCGATATGATGATCCCAATCAATCATCTGCTCTTCGCCAGTACGGGTCTCTAATTGGAGACCGGTTTCGTCAAGCTTCACGCTGTTGCCGCTGTGCCAGACACGTTTAAGTCCCTGCTCAACCACCCAGGAAATGGCCAGACCAATGGGCAAGCCACCAGCACAAGAAAGAACATAGATATAATCGGCCGTATTCTCCATCAACCCAAATATGCCGCGCATGATCTGATAGCCAATGTAAACACCCACGATAATGACCAAGACAACGACCGTACGCAAGCGATCATGCTCTTGATCAGCATATAGAATTGTAGGTGAAGAGGTCGTCATGGTCATGAACAAATGGTAGTTCGCTCGTTTGAATCTGGCAAGTATTTACGCTATAACATACCCGTCGGGGTGTGAACAAATCTCGGCGGTCTTTACTTAATAGAGTTAAACATGAAGCGGTTGCACAAAGTGATTCGGATAGTTTGGCCAATTGGCGGGATTTTGTTCACCTTTTGGTTGGTTTACTCCTTTCAAGCGAGGGGAGTAGATCCGGCCGTTCTACAAAGCGATGACCAGGTAACGGTCCTGGAAACGGCCGGCACCATTCGCTTCACCCCTCAAAGCCCCGCTCCCACTGGCCTACTCTTTTATCCCGGTGGCCTGGTTGATCCCCACGCCTATGCTCCGCTGGCTCGTGAGATTGCCAGCCATGGATACACCACCATAATCATCAAACTGCCACTGCGAACAGCTTCTTTTGGTAACCAGGAAGCTGACCTGATGGCTTCTACCCAAGCCCTAATCGAAAGCGAGCAAACGATTCAACAGTGGCTCATAGCTGGTCATTCCCGTGGCGCAGCCATTGCCGCTCGCTTTGCTCATGACCATGGCGACCTGCTCGATGGGCTTATTCTCATTGGCACGTCTCATCCCAAAGAAGCCGCTTTTGATTTATCCGATGCTACTTTCACAGTCACTAAAATCTACGCGACCAATGACGGACTTGCCAGTGCCGCCGAAATAGAAGCCAACGCCTATCTGTTACCGGCCGATACCTGGTGGGTAGAAATCGAAGGCGGTAATCATGCTCAGTTTGGCTATTATGGCAGGCAATTGGGTGACAATCGCGCCACCATTAGCCGGGAACAGCAACAAGGCCTAACCCTGCAGGCTATCTTAACAGCTTTGGCGCACAGCAGTGAAAGTGTAGAATAGCTTACAGACTTAGCTTTGGGCGCGGTTAAGCTGGCTGCGTCTATTTTAGGCCACACAAATGGAGACCATAAAGCTGCTTGACCAACCTGTACGCGCCTGGCCGCTCTCCCTCAGCCGGATGCTGATCGGACTGTTGTGGCTCTTTTCGCTGCGTTGGAAGCTGCCCCCCGATTTTGCCCCAGCCAGCGGCCGCGGCTTGCTGGACTGGCTGCTGTTGGAAGTAGAACATCCCCTTTTAGGCTTCTATGCCAATTTTGTCGAAGGAGTCGTCATCCCCAATTTCGCCTTTTTTGCCTGGATTATCTTCCTCTCCGAACTACTGGTTGGTTTATCCCTGCTGACGGGGACGTTGACCCGCCTGGGGGCGGGGATTGGCCTGCTGATGTCCATCAATTTGGGTATTGGCCTGCTGGAAGTGCCGGGGGAATGGCCCTGGTCATATATCATGATGGCCATGTGGCACGGTGTATTTTTGGTGGCCGCCAGCGGCCGTTTATGGGGCGTGGATAGCTGGCTGCGGCAACAAAAAATACCAGCCTGGTTGAAGCAGTTTACCTAGATATGAAGTCGAAAAAGGCACTAATTGTGATGGCCAAACAGCCGTTCCCTGGCCAAACCAAAACCCGCCTCACCCCACCCCTCACACCCCAGCAGGCGGCCGATTTATACGAATGCTTCCTGCGTGATGTCCTGGACATTGTACAACGTGTACCCAACATCACCCCCTTCACCGCCGCCTCACCACCGGAAACACAACCCTACTTTGCTCAGCTTGCTCCTGGCTTTGGCTTTGTGCCCCAGATTGGCCAAAACTTGAGCCAACGGCTCCATTTTGTCATGGCCCATCTTCTGCAAGACGGATTTGAGCAAGTCGCCGCCATCAACAGCGACAGCCCCGATTTACCCGTCTCTTATCTGGCTCAAGCCTTTACACTCTTGGATGATCCAACAGTGGATGTCGTCTTTGGGCCGTGTGAGGATGGTGGCTACTATTTGATTGGCTGGAAACGGCCGAATCCCCACCTCATCCTAGACGTGCCCATGTCTACCGGCCATGTGCTCCAAGACAGCCTGGCGATTGCTGAAGAGGAGGGTTTGCGGGTGGCACTTTTGCCCGAATGGTATGATGTGGATGACACGGCCGATTTGACCCGCCTCTCCCTCTCTCCCAGTTTAGGCGGTCACACCCAGGCCTATATTCTGGCGTGCAGCCTGGGTTTTATAGGTGACCAAAGCGAATAGGGCCAATGAAGTCACTAAGATTGCCACCCAGACAAAGAAATGAGTATCCAGGCCTGTCTCACCAATCGGCCGTTTATCAAATGTACCGGCAACATCTGTCCACCAGTATGAGAAATTCACTATATCCGTAACCGTATGGCTGATCATCACAGGAATAAGTGAACCGGAGACATAAGCGAGAACACCCCACAGCACACTTATAGCCAATAAGATAATGAGGATCCCTCCGGCCCAGGCTTGATTGAGGTGAGTTACAACGAACATGAGTGAGACGATTGTGATCGCCACCCCTGCACCATACTTTTTCTCCAAAGGGACCTGCATATATCCGCGAAAACCAACCTCCTCCGTAATACCTGCTACCAGCGCTGCCATGAAAATGAACAGCCAGGCCAACCAAACAGGGGCATCACTAAAGTCATACCCTAAAGCCCAGGCCTCAGCGGGAAACTCAATAATTCGAAAAGCAACTACCAAACTGGATTGGAAGACAACCACTGCCAGCAGCGCCGCCATCAAGCTCCATTTCCAAACGCCTACCGGCATCTTTATGGCTCGAAAACGAACTCTCCTTATTTCTGTCGTTGCCTTAGGCCACCAGCTTCCACTAAAGTACTTCAAATAGATCCACAAAATGATACTCATTATCACGATTGACCAGGGGGCTGGCACTGAAACCAAAATCGCCGTCCAGGCAAAGGAACCCACAATCGCAAAAACAAGAAAACCCACCACAATGGCTCGGATAATTACCGGTATCCGTCCCCACAATCTGCTGAGTGAAGATACCGAAGGGGTAAGCTGTTGGTTCATTTCGGTCATAGAAACCACCTCTCTTGTGCTTTATTGCAGCTTACATCTATTTACGCAAAAAACTCTATTAGCGTTGCAGGGCATTTACAGTAGTAATCAGGTGAGTCAACCGTTCGGACACGAATAGAAATAATGATCACGTAATCAATTTGGGAAAATTTGAACCAGGCTTTATAAACCCATTCATCCAATAAAGAGAGGCCAAGAAACATCCGTTTTCTTAAAATGGCACCCAGCGCATTTTTACCCATCGGCCGCTGTACACGCCGCAAAGCCTTCCCACAAAGCCTGCCCTAATTTCCCTGGTAAAGCCTCAGCGTCAACCAATATGCTTTTTGTTAGCAGAAACTGAAGACCCTCTGTCTCATCCTGAAGGTCACCCTTATGCGTTGGCACAATTTCGATCCCCGCCTCATACCGGCCCACAACACAATGTTGCGTATGCTGCATAAATTCCTCAAAAGAATGTACACTGGCCGCTTGCACCAGCTTTTTCACCGTTGTCTCCAATTCTGTCTGCGTTGGCGGTTCAGCAAAACCTGTCTGGGTGGCAGCCAAAGTACGCAACAAAGCGGAGCCAATCTGTGACACAGGTAGGTGCGCATCCAAAATCACAATTGGCTGGTGCAGATACCAAAGACCTTGCCCAGTTTTCACATTGCTCACCAGAATCAGGCTGTCTTGGCACTTAAAGGCACTCACATTTTGGCTATACTTACTTCCGTCCATTTCTCAAATGATGCGTACTCTCAAGGATCAGATAGCCGTTCCCCTCTACGAAAGCTATGAGATTTACGGCCGTTTGCTTGTGGATTCATAGCTAATAATTCATTTGTAACTTGAAGATATCTGCCAGTTCATTGTTAACAGCTCTAGCAGGTTGTCGGAGAACCCCATTTTGTAGCCGAGGTATCCTTACCTCGCCTCTGGGGAACGCGGTAAGAAACCGCGGCTACAGTGACTTTTCCGACAGGCTGCTAGAAATCCTTTATTTGCTTAGATTATAGGATTAATTAACCTGACTTCCAATTTGTATTAAGCGGTTGAGTAGTTCAAGAAAATCGAACAAAAATTGAGCACTTTTTGGACTGATGGCTAACGAATGATCTGCGCTATACTAGCAGGAAAAGGATATTAAAGGTTCAAGCCGGAGGCGCAGCAAATGACTTACTTACCTGTTAGTGGATTACCAATGATTGAAGAGAGCGAAGCGACTGATGAAGTTGCCCAGCTTTTTGAAGAAGGCAAGCATGCCTTGGAAACGCCTTTCGTTCCCAATATCGCCAAAGCCATCGCTATTTCTCCCCCCGTCCTGAGGATGGTCATAGATGTATACCGCACCTTCTTTCAGAATGTAACACTCCCTCAATCCCTTTTAGCAATGATTTCCTACTGCATCCCTATGGCTAAAAATTGCAAATATTGCTCGGCCAATGGGGAATTGACCTGCCGCACAATTGGTATTGATGAGGAAACGCTGGAGATGTTAGCCCATGACTTGGGCAATGTTTCCCCCAAGCGCGTTCGAGCTGTTATCCAATTTGCCATAAAATGCGCCACTGATCCCCAATCACTAACGGCCGAAGATTATGATCGAGTACGTGCCCATGGTGTGAGTAATGAGGAGTTAGTGGAAATCATCTTTATCGCCAGCATTGCCAATTTCTCGGATACGATGGCCGATGCCTTGAAGATAGAGGTGGATAAGGAAATCGTCGAGGCATTGGCACAGGTATGAGGTTTGGAGGGGGAAACGGCCGTAATCCTCACACCACCTAACCATTCAAAATTATGATACCATTATTATCTTTTGTGGAGACAAAACTGTATAGGGAGAAACAATATGGTTTATTTACCAACAAATGGCTTACCTAATATTGAAGAAGCGGAAGCAACTGACGAAGTTGCTGAAATTTATGCCCTGCAGTAACTACTCAGGCTCACGAGAAGAAGTTCAACTTTTAGCCGACAAATCGTTTGGTCAGCCAGAGAAAAAGTTGAACTTCTGGCTTATAAATTAGGAGAAAAACATGTCATACCTGCCTACCAATGGTTTACCCATTATTGAAGAAGATGAAGCCACGGGGGAGGTGGCTGAAATTTATGATGAGATCAAGAGTACTATGCAG
>Ga0299914_10004051_pt1 | contig 10481 bp, 10 predicted proteins | sample RVTome_10_FD_201361 | JGI IMG/M metagenome (GOLD analysis project Ga0299914, IMG submission 201361) | Soil microbial communities from uranium-contaminated site in the Upper Colorado River Basin, Wyoming, United States - RVT153D57 (version 2) ... | reverse complement strand
GAGCGGCTGGGTGAGCCTGGCCGCGAGCCAGGGATGCAGCCTCGCTTCCTCCTCGGCGCTCACGGCGCGCAAAGGTGGCGCCACGTCGTCGGGATGGTGCATGGCGTGCCAGGGGGCGGCCGCGACCAGGGGCGGGTGCGGCTTGATGTAGCTGAGATGGGCGAACCAGGGCGCCTCGCCGTCGAGGCGTTCGAGCCAGGCGAGGAACGTGTCGGTCAGGAATGCGGTCTCGCTGTCGTCGGGCCCGAACGACGCGGCCTCGCCGAGCGCGCCGCCGTAGACGTCCGCCAGCGTCGGCGTTCGACCCCGCCGGCCGAGGTGGGCGAGCCAGGCCGCCTCGGCCTCCGACAGATAGAGGGCGACCTCGAAATCCGGATAGACGCCCTCGTAGGTGCGAAGCCAGGGGTCGTCGGGCGCCCGGCCGCGCGGGTCGACGCTCATATCGGTGTACCCGAACAGAACCGGCCGGTAGCCGGCCGCCCGCACCTCGGCCGCGAGGCTCGTATGCCGCGCATCGAGCGGCGTGCCGTTGGTCACCGAGCGATGATTCATGGCGTACATGCCGGTGTGGATGCTGGCGCGCGACGGGCCGCAGGGCGTCGCCTGGGCGTAGTGGCGGGCGAACAGCGTGCCGCCGGCCGCGAGCCGGTCGAGGTTCGGGGTTCGCAGGCACGGGTGGCCGAGCGCCGAGAGACACTCCGCCCGCCACTGGTCGGCGGTGACGAAAAGGACGTTCATGGCTGGCTTCCCGGCGAGGCTTGTTGACCCGGCCCGGATCTTCCTCTGCCGGGCTCACAGCGTCCGGATCCTGCACGTCCGCAAGCTCCTGTCCACGGGCACGAACCGTGCGACCACCGGCATCCCCACGCGATCGGCGGTCTCGGCGACCACGCCGAGATCGTGGGACATCAGGATGATCGAGGTGCCGAACTCGCGCCCGAGCTCGAGCATCAGGCTCAGGATCTGCACCTGGATGGTAAGGTCGGGCGCGGTGGTGGGCTCGTCGGCGATCAGGAGCGAGGGCTCGTCGCCGAAGCCCATGGCGAGCATCACGCCTGGCGCATGCCGCCCGAGAACTCATGGGGTACTCGTCGGCGCGGCTGCCGCTTCGGGGATCCGCACCCGCTCGAGGAGCTCGATCGCGCGATCCTGCGCCATTCGGCGGCTCATCCCCCGGTGCAGGATCAGCGGCTCGGCGATCTGGCGGCCGATCCGCGGGACCGAACCCTAAGACGTCATGGGCTCCTGGAAGATCAGGCAGTGTCTCAGTGACGCTACCGGCGCGGTGCCGTCCCGAGCCCGGCGGCTCAGGTCTCCTGGATCAGTGGAACTTTGGAAACCGGAGGAGGCCAACAGCTTCCAGTCAGTACATGTCGCCCGAGAGTCCGCGCGTGGCGCCCCCGACCTCGGCTCCCACCGCCTCCTCGATCAGGCTGCGGAACGCCTCGTCGGCGTGGCGGCCGACGGGGAACTGGTCCAGATAGCGCTGATAGGCGTCCGCGGTATCGGCACTTTGTGCTGCCGCCCAGGCGGCTTCGTCGGCATCGGCCGGCTGCTGCGCCTGCAGGGTTCCGGACGACGCGAACGTCGCCATAAGGGCTGCCCTCAGGCTCGCCAGAAGGGCGGCCATCAAACGCATCGATCATCCTCCCCCCAAAGGCAGATGACAGCCGAGAGCCATCGAACCTCAGGGACTTCGTTCGTATCCGGACATGTCCGCTCTGCGATCATGGCACAATCCGCCTCGCACAGCGACAGGCGAGTTGCGCGCGCATGGGGCGCGCCGGCAGGAAGGGCCTGACGCATCGTCCGGCCGGCCGCTATAGTGCGCCGCCGCAAGGTCGCAAAAAGGGGAGGAGGCGTCCATGGAGCCGGTGCGCATAGGAATCGTCAGCACCGCCAGGATCGGCACCGAGAAGGTGATCCCGGCGATGCAGCGATGTCGGTTCTGCGAGGTCGCGGCGATCGCCTCGCGGGAGCTGCCGCGCGCCCGGGCGACCGCGGACGCGCTCGGCATCCCCAAAGCCTACGGCTCTTACTCGGAGCTTCTGGCGGATCCGGAGATCGACGCGGTCTACAACCCACTGCCCAATCACCTGCACGTGCCGATCTCGATCGAGGCGGCCGCCGCCGGCAAGCACGTGCTGTGCGAGAAACCGGTCGCGCTCACTGCACAGGAGGCGCAGAAGCTGATCGAGGCGCGGGACCGCGCCGGCGTCCTGATCGAGGAGACGTTCATGGTCCGCCACCACCCGCAGTGGCGCAAGGCGCGGGATCTCGTGCGCGAAGGGCGGATCGGAGATCTGCGTGTCGTCCAGGGCAGCTTCAGCTACTTCAATCCCGACCCGGACAACATCCGCAACCGGGTGGAGGTCGGCGGCGGCGGCCTGTACGACATCGGCTGCTACCCGATCGTCGGCGCACGCTTCCTGTTCGAGGCCGAGCCCTTGCGGGTCGTCGCGTGCATGGAGCGGGACCCGAGCTTCAAGACCGACCGGCTGACCAGCGTCCTGCTCGAGTTTCCGGCCGGCCAGGCGCTGTTCTACTGCTCGACCCAGCTGGTTCCCTATCAGCGCATGCAGATCCTCGGCACCAGAGGACGCATCGAGATCGAGATCCCGTTCAATGCGCCGCCCGACAAGCCATGCCGGATCTTCGTCGACGATGGGCGCGTGCCGGGCGGCGCCGAGGCCGAGGTGGTGAGCTTCGACGTCGTCAATCAGTATACGCTGCAGGCCGACGACTTCGCCCTCTCGATCCGAGAGGGCAAGCCGCTCGAGTTTCCGCTCGAGGACGCGGTCAACAACATGCGGGTGATCGACGCCGTGTTCCGTTCGGCCGAAAGCGGCGGGTGGGAGCGTCCTCGGGCCTGATCGGCTCAGAATGGGGCCGGCGCGGCAGCGGGCTGCGCCCCGGAGACCGTCGGGTCCGCATCACCGTCGCTGCGGCTCGACCGATCAGGCGAGATCGGGGCTTCTGTGCCGGCATTCTCCAGCTGCTGGAGCCCGAGCGTCTGGGCCAGGACCCGGCATTCGTGCTCGGCCTGTTGCCCGTCCCTCGAGGTCGCGAGGACCAGCGTGCGGTCCGGGTCGTCGTGCCGCAGCTCGACGGAGTGCAGCAGCTTGCGGCCTCGCGAAGTTCGGATCGTTCGGCTTTGCACCTGGATGCCGAGATAGTCGGCGAGTGGCGCGCGCCACTCGCGCACGCCGCCGAGGCGGTGATCCCGGACGACCACGCCGCGCTCGTCGATGACGATCTTCCGGCGCCGGGTCAGGGCGGCAAGGCTCCATAGCGCGAAGCCGGCGCCGATCGCGAACGCCACCAGCGCGCCCGGCCTCCCCAGGCCGGGGATCGGCTCGGCACTCGTGGTGAAGGTGCGCAGCGGCACGCCGATCCAGATTACGGACAGGACGAGCAGGAGCACGCCAGGCAGAAGTCCCTGGTGATGCACGAAGGCGATGCGACCGGCGGTCCCGGAAGCATCCCGCTCGCCACGCGGCCCGATCAATCCTGAAGAAGTCTGCAGCATGACAGCGCTTTTTCTCAACTAAGAGTTGAATTGCATAGGACATGCTTGCGAAAGCGTAAACTGGAAAAGGTTGATGAAGAGTTAGTGGGGGACGTCGGCAACGGCGGACGGCCGTTGCTGCGGCGAGCTCGACCGCCTATCTGGATCGACAGCTCAGAGCTGCGAGGAACGACTGGCCCTGGCCATGCAGGAGTCCCTGACGGACATTTCTCCGACCGCGGCGCCGGTCATGAGCCCGGGTCGCCTGGACGAGATCGCAGAACGCTACGGTGCTCCGTCGCTGGCGATCGATTTGCGCGGCCTGCGCAAGATCTATCGTGGCTCAAAAAGGCAGCCCCCCAAGGAAGCGCTCAAGGGGATCGATCTCGAGGTGCCGCGCGGCTCGGTATTCGGGCTGCTCGGGCCCAACGGCGCGGGCAAGTCGACCCTGATCAACATTCTCGCGGGGCTGGTCGTCAAGACCGAGGGCTCGGCCAGGATCTGGGGTTTCGACATCGACCAGAACCCGCGCCGGGCGCGCCGCTCGATCGGCGTCGTGCCGCAGGAGCTGAACCTCGATGCCTTCTTCACCCCGCGCGAGGCATGCGATATCCAGGCCGGGCTGTACGGCGTGCCCAAGCGCGAGCGGCGCACCGACGAGATCCTGGCCGCGGTTGGCCTGGCGGATAAGGCCGATGCCTACGCCAGGACCCTCTCGGGCGGCATGCGCCGGCGACTGCTGGTGGCCAAGGCGCTGATCCACGAGCCGCCGGTCGTGGTGCTTGACGAGCCGACCGCCGGCGTCGATGTCGAGTTGCGGCGCAGCCTCTGGGGCTACATGCGGCGCCTGAACCGTCAGGGCGTGACCGTGGTGCTGACCACGCACTATCTCGAGGAAGCCCAGGCGATGTGTGATCGGATCGCGATCATCGATCAGGGCGAGGTGGTGGCCTGCGACGATACGGAGACCCTGATCCGGCGCCTCGACGAGAAACAGCTCACAGTGGTCGTCGCCGAGCCCGTGGATTCGCTGCCGCCGGCGCTCGAGTGGTTCGGCGCGCAGCTCGACGGTGCGCGGCGGATCGTGCTGCGGTATCGGCCGAGCCGGGCGCGGGTCGGGGACATGCTGGACGCCGTGCGCGCCGCCGGGCTGACGATCACCGACCTCGCGACGGCGGAGGCCGACCTCGAGGAGCTGTTTCTGCGGCTGACCGGGACTCGCGGCGAGCCCAGGGCAAACGATGCCCGGCGAGACGCAGCGGTCGCGGACTGAGCGCGGCGGCTTTCAGGACGACCGAGGTCCGCGCCGATCCGTCCTCGAGCCGTCTACCCCGGCGACTGTCGCGGCGCCGGTTTCTAGAGCAATTCCCGATCAGACGGACCCGCTTCGGATCGCGGCATCTTCCGCTCGTCGGGTGAAAATTGCTCTATCTCTGACGATTAGAGCACCTTTATCCGGACGATGATCGCCGTTGGCGATCTCGTCTATTGTGATGCTGCTCTAGAAGGCGGGTCCCGACTGCGTGGTGATGAACAGGTGGTCGGCGACGATCAGCCCGTCCGGATCGCTCGCCTGCATCTCCGCCAGGCGCTCGCGCAGCGTGACCAGGTACGGCTCGGGGGCTTCGTAGGCCGGTCGCGCCTCGTCGAACAGCGGCCCCGTGGAGACGATGGCGACCAGCATCTCCCGGCCGAACGGCTCGTCGATCGCATAGCCGGTGCGGAAACGTATGCGTCCGGCGCTTTGTGCCCACTCGCGCACCGACATGGTGGCGATGTAGCCGACCCGGCCATCCCTCTGCACGTAGCCGAGATAGAGGTACTCGGCCTCCTCCGGCAACGCCAGCTCGAGGGTGAGATCGTCGCCCTGGCGCAGCACTGTGCCGCCGTCGGCGGTGGCGACGTCCAGCCGGCCGTCCTGCTCATAGGGCCCGAGAACCTGAAGGATCTCGCAGAACGGCCAGGGATGCACCTCGAGCTGGTTGTCGATCGCGCCGACGCCCTGAACCTCGCCGAGCGACCGCTCGAGCCACGCCTGATCTTCGGCGCTGCCGACGAAGCCGGTCAGGCGAAGGCTGCCGTCGGGACCCTGCTCGGTGCGAACCTCGGCACAGCTCACGCTCGAGACCGCGGCCTGAATACCCGCGGACCTCGTGTCCTCTGGTCGGGCGGCGCGCGGCATCCCGGCGCCGCCGCGCCCGATCACCGATACCGACGGCAGACTGTCGAGCACGACCCGCTCCAGACGGCCGGTCGGCTGACAGGTGGTCCCCTTCGCGAAGGTGCCGGTCTCACCGGTGTTGAAGCTGACGATCTCGCTGTCGCGACCGATCACGTTGCCGTTCGAGCCGAGCGCGGCGACGGTCTTGGTGACCACGTAGGTCGCGTCGGTCCGCACCACGGTGCTGCCGGCGTCCGGATCGAGCCGCACTACCAGCCGGCTGTCCAACCTGAGCTCGCGATCCAGCGTCACGCGCCGATCGCCCATGTCGCGAACGAACTGGGCGCGGGCACTGGACGCCGAGAGGCGCTCGAACGCGCCCGTGCCATAGGTCACGATCCAGCCGCAGTTCACGAACGGCTCGGGGTCGCCGGAATATTCGGCCACCAGGTAGCCGGCATTCTCGTCGTATTTGGTGACCTTGAGCGAATCCTGCTGCAGGCGATCGAGCAGGTTGCCGAACAGCAGGAAAGGTGGCTGCGCGACGAAGGCGCTGCGTTCGACCGGAGGCAGCCCGCCGGGCGACAGGTAGTCGATCTCCGGCGCCGGAGGAGGCGAGGACGTTCCGCAGCCGGCCAGCGCTGCGGTCAGCCCGATCAGCCAAGCCCCGTTGCGACCCATGGTGCGACTCCCGCCAGCCCCGTTCATCGTTTCGCCGTTTTGTGGCCTCACGTCGGCTTTCATCGTATGCTTCTAACGACAACCGCGCCGAATTCTACCCTGCGCATGCAAGCGACGCGACCCCGTGCCGTCCGGGGCGAGCTTCGGGATTGGCGTCAGCGCGCGGCGGCCGCGGCGATGTCGCGATCGACCTCTGTCGCCAGTGCCTTCAGCGAGTCGGCCACCTCGACCCGGTACGGCGGCTCGCGCTGGAGCCGCCGCAGATGCGACGGCAAGCTCATCAGCTGCCGGGCGGCGTGCTCGCGCGCATCGTTGAGGCTCGGCAGCGCGCCGATCCGGCGGCCGGCGCGCATCACCGGCTCGATCAGCGGCTCACCATCGCCGGCCTCGCCCTCCAGGGTCAACCGGTCGCCCGCCATCCTGCCGTCGCTGTCATGACGCCGGAACACCTGCTTGCGCCCCGGCCAGGTCGCCTTGCCTTCGGAGCGCTTGCGCTTCGCCCGACCGTCATACTCCTGGATCTTGTAAGCACAGTCGAGCGCCGGCGCGTCCTGCGACGTGGTCAGGCTGGTGCCGATGCCATAACCGTCGATCGGCACCGCCTCGTCCGTGTAGCGTTGCAGGGTCTCCTCGTCGAGACCGCCGCTCGCGAAAATCGCGACCCTTTCGAGCCCGCCCCGGTCGAGGATGTGCCGCACCTTGCGCGCGTGATCGGCGAGATCGCCGCTGTCGAGCCGGACGCCCTGCACCTCGACGCCGATCTCGCGCAGCCGCGGTGCCAGGTCGACCACCTTCTCGGCCGCCCGTTCGGTGTCGTAGGTGTCGATCAGGAGCGTCGCGTGCTCCGGCCGCGCCCGGGCGAAGTTGAGAAAGGCGGCGGTCTCGTCGTCGTGCGCCTGAATGAACGAGTGCGCCATGGTGCCGAAGATCGGCACGCCGAAGCGGGCATTGGCGAGCGTCGTAGCCGAGCCCGCGAACCCGGCGAGGTAGCTCGCCCGCGCGGCGAGCAGCCCGGCCTCGGCACCGTGCGCGCGGCGCAGCCCGAAGTCGACCAGGCTCTTGCCGGGCGCGGCCAGCACCATGCGCGCCGCCTTCGAGGCGATCAGGCTCTGCACGTGCAGCAGATTGATGATGCGGGTCTCGACCAGCTGGGCCTCCGGCAAAGGTGCCGTGACCCGCAGGATGGGCTCGTCGGGGAAGAACACCGTGCCCTCGCGCATGGCGTGCACGTCGCCGATGAAGCGCCACCTGGCGAGGTCGTCCAGGAGGTTGCGCTTGAACCGACCGCTGTCCTCGAGCCATTGCAGCTCGTCCTCGAAGAAGCGCGCGTTCTCCAGAAACTCGACCACCTGCTCGAGCCCCGCCGCCATCAGAAAGCCGCGTTGCGGCGGCAGCTTGCGGGCGAAGAACTCGAACACTGCGGTGCCGGTCATGCCGGCGTCGCGGTACGCCTGCAGCATGTTCAGCTGGTACAGGTCCGTCAGCAGCAGGTTGGAGCCCGGATCCAGGGTTCGAGGATGGCTGAGATTCATCGGCATCGCTTTTTTTGTGACCGGGCGAAATCACCGCGTGCAACTGCGGCCTCTGGCGGGGTCGGCCTGCGGCGGCGCCCTGGGCTTCAGTCGCGATCCTCGGGCGGCGACTCGGTCATCAGGATGCCATAGACCGCCGCGACACGGCCGCTCAGTGGCCGCTCCAGATCGCCGCCCATGACGTCGCTCGCGCCGGCCGCCCAGACCACCGCCTGCTCGACCTCGGCCGCGGTGGCGCCGGTGGCGAGAATCGCCTCGAGCTTGGCGGCGTCGATGTCGCCCACGATGTTCCGGATCTCGTGCAGCGTCGCGCTCCGTCGTCCCTGGACAGACGATGGCTTCATGGTGCGCTCCCTTGGGACAGTGTCGCGCCGGTCGCGCCGCCGGCGTCCGGCATGTCGAACCGGACGCATCGGGTGCGGCCGACGCCGATTTCCGTGATGTGGTGGCGCCGGGGCAAAGAGTGAACCGGGGTCAGCCGATAGCGCCGCGTGCTATCCTCGGGTGACAAGCCGCCGGAGACGGACCCATGCCCGAGCTGCCCGATGTCGAGCTGTACAAACGCCATCTAGACAGTACGTCGCTCGGGCGGCGCATCGAGAAGGTTGCGGTGAACGACGCGCGCATCCTGGCCGGCATTTCGGCCCGCGAATTCGCCCGCCGTCTCGAGGGCAACCGGTTCGAGAGCAGCCGGCGCCACGGCAAGCATCTGCTGGTCCGGCTCGCCCGCGACGGTTGGTTGACCATGCACTTCGGCATGACGGGCTACCTCCACTATTTCGATGATCCTGCCGACGATCCGAAGTACGACAGGGTGCGCTTCGACTTCGAGCGCGGCCACCTCGCCTACGTCAACCGCCGGATGCTCGGCAGGGTGGGCCTGACCGAGCATGCCGATGCCTTCATCCGCGACGAGGGGCTGGGACCCGACGCTCTCGATCCCGCTTTCGACGAGGCCGCCCTCGAACGCGCGATCGATCGCCGCCGGCGCGACGTCAAGTCGCTGCTCATGGACCAGTCTGTAGTCGCAGGGATCGGCAACATCTACGCCGACGAGATCCTTTTCCAGGCCCGGTTGCATCCCAAGCTTCCCGCACGGGACCTGGACCCCAAGCAGCGGATCCATCTCTTCCGGGCGATCAAGGAGGTGCTGCAGACGGCGATCGACTGCGCTGCCGGGGCCGAGCAGTTTCTCGATCGCCTGCCGTCCGGCTACCTGCTGCCGGCCCGCGAGAAAGGCGGCCGATGCCCCCGCTGCGGCAGCGAGATCCGCAGCTTCAAGCACCACGGACGCACGACCTACTTTTGCCCGAAGTGCCAGCCCGAGCCCTGAGCACTGGCACGGCAGAGGCTCGTCGACTATCTCCGGTCTAGAGGGAGCTGCAACCAATGTTCGAGGACCGCCGCATGTTTGAGGACCGCACCGCAACCGGCCGGCTGCTCGCCACGGAGCTCGCCCGGTTCGCGAGCGAGCGGCCGGTGGTCCTCGCCTTGCCTCGCGGCGGGGTACCGATCGGCTTCGAGATCGCCAGGGCATTGGATGCGCCGCTCGACCTCGTGCTGGTGCGCAAGATCGGTGCGCCCTTCCAACCCGAGCTGGCGGTCGGTGCCGTGGTCAATGGCAGCAGCCCGGAGATCGTGCTCAACCGCGACGTCCTCGAGCATTTCCAGGTCGAGGACAGCTACATCGCCGAGGCCAGCCGCCGCCAGCTCGAGGAGATCGAGCGCCGACGGCAGCTCTATCTGGCGGGCCGGCCTAAAGTCGAGGTCGCCGGGCGGACCGCGATCGTGGTCGACGACGGCATCGCCACCGGCGCGACCATGGAGGCCGCGCTGCGCGCAACGCGCCGGCGCGAGCCCAGGCGCCTCGTCCTGGCGACGCCGGTCGCACCGCCCGAAACGATCGACCGCCTGCGGCCGGAGGTCGACGAGGTCGTGTGCCTGGCGACCCCGGAGTCTTTCGGGGCGATCGGCGCGTTCTACCGCGATTTCCGCCAGCTCTGCGACGAGGACGTGATCCGGCTCCTGGCCGAGGCCGCTGCGTTAGGTAGGCCGAAAATTTCCTGACCACCGCGGCACGCGGCCCCCGCGGGAGCTTGAGACACCGGCGCTTCGTGCTGATTCACTTGCGCGCCGCTGGTTCGTGCGCAATCTCCAAGTGCGCGGGCACTCTGCAAGAGTGCCACCCTTCCGGCGTACCGGCGACTGCACCCTCGCTTCCCTCTCGAGGTAGAGCAAAGACCAAGGGAACGCCCGCGCTACCAAGGCAACGCGGGCGTTCCGCTTCTTGAGCAAAGTCTCAGCTGACGTGGGCTCCCTGGGCGCCTGTGTAGATCGTGTAGACCGACTGGCTGCCACAGATGAACAGGCGATTGCGGTGCTTGCCGACGAAGGTCAGGTTGGCGCAAGATTCCGGCACCAGGATCTGGCCGATGCGCGTGCCATCAGGGGCGTAGACATGGACACCGTCTACGCCCTCGCCGGCGAATATGGTTCCGGCCCAGACGTTGCCGTCGGCGTCGGCCCTCATGCCATCGTGGATCGGACCGGGTCCGGTCCTCCAGGGTTCACGGTCCAACTCAACGAAAACCCGGCGATT
>Ga0299914_10004049_pt1 | contig 10484 bp, 12 predicted proteins | sample RVTome_10_FD_201361 | JGI IMG/M metagenome (GOLD analysis project Ga0299914, IMG submission 201361) | Soil microbial communities from uranium-contaminated site in the Upper Colorado River Basin, Wyoming, United States - RVT153D57 (version 2) ... | reverse complement strand
CGGCTCGTCCAGCGCCGCCGCCTCCACGTGGCGAACCAGGTCGAGCAGGCGGTCTTCGAGTTCCCCGGCCAGCACGGTGTCGGCGCAGGTGGCGAGGAGCTCGTCGGCGTTGAGGGCGGCGTAGAGGCCGTAGACGCAGATGTGGGCGGCCGGGTTCAGGCTCCGGATGCGCCGGGCAGCGATGACGCCGAGGCGCAGGGCGGTGTGCATGGGGACCGAGATCGCCACGAGGCGGGCATGGGCGACCTTCTCGGCGTCGAAGGGCTCGACCGACAGATCGAGCACGGCCGGCGCGTAGCCGGCGCGCTCCAGGAACGCCGCCGGCCAGGCCACGGCCAGCGGCTGGTGGCCCAGCTCGTAGCAGGCGACGAGGAGGATCTGTCCGGGCTCTCGCATCCGTACCCCAGTGTACCGCCGTGCTATGGTGGGGCGGACTTCAACCCCCCGAGGAGGGATGTCGATGGCCGTCAAGATCAGCATTCGGCCGAACGGCCCGTACCTGGTGGAAGGCGACGTCGAGGTGCTCGACGTCAACGGCAACAAGGTCGACACGAGCAGCCGTCCGAAGATCGCGCTCTGCCGCTGCGGCGCGTCGGTCACGAAGCCGTTCTGCGACGGCACCCACAGCAAGATCGGCTTCCAGGCCGCCGAGGCTGCCGTCGCCCAGGAAAAGAAGTAGCGCCGGCGACGCCGGCGCCGGGTGTGTGGGCGGTGGCGTCCAGGGGCCACGCGTGAAGCCCCGGGCGCCCGGGGAGGGCTCACGAGCCTTCCCCCGGGTGCCCGGGGCGCTTACACGAGGACTACCAGCGACCTCCGCGCCCGCCCGCGGCCCGCGCGGGCCGGCTGCCGCCGCCCGCGGACGGCGACTTGGCCTTCTCGACCTGCAGGCGCCGGCCCTCGTAGTCGCGGCCGTTGAGGCGGTTGATCGCCTCGTCGGCAGCCTCGGGCGTCGCCATCTCGACGAAGCCGAAGCCGCGCGAGCGGCCGGTGTCCCGATCCGTCACGACCGTCGCCGAGGTGACCTCGCCGGCGTCGGCGAACAGGGCGCGGAGTTGCTCATTGGACGTGGAAAAGGGAAGACCACCGACGAATAGTTTCTGAGCCATAAGAACGCGTCTCCTTGCAGCACGACCTTCCGCTTCCTCAAGCAACGTCCCAGCACGCGGAAGACCTACCGGCGACGCGGTCTGATGGCTGATGAAGGCCCCGATGGGCCGATCGACCAGACGGTTGAAGTGTACTCCTCCCCCTCAAGACCCGCCACGTGTCGAGCCGGCTCGGTCCTGCAGGGCCTCGATCCGCTTGCTGATTTCCGCCCTGGGCACCGCGCCGACGACGGTATCGATCGCCTCGCCGTGCTTGAAGAAGATCAGGGTCGGGATCGAGCGCACTCCAAACCGTGCCGCCAGGGCCGGCTGCTCGTCCACGTTGACCTTGCCGACGACCACGCGCCCGGCCTGCTCGCGCGCGAGGTCGTCGAGCACGGGGCTCAGCATCCGGCACGGCCCGCACCACGGCGCCCAGAAGTCCACCACGAGCTGCGGGTGGGCGATCACCGCCTCGTCGAAACCCTTGTCGGTCAGCGCGATCGTCATCGTGGCTGCCGTCATCGTCGTCTCCTTTGCCTCGTCGGACGGCCGTTGCCCCCCAGAGGATGCGCCGGTCTCACACCCGTAGCCGGGCGCGGAGCGCCTCGTGGCGCTCGGCCAGCGAGCCGCAGACCAGGTGGCACAGGCGCTCCAGGGTAGCGTCGGCGATACGATAGTACGTGTAGAGGCCATCCCGCCGACGCGCGACGAGGCCCTGCTCGAGGAGCAGGGCCAAATGCTTGCTCGCGTTGGCCGGTGACGCGCCGGTGAGCGCGCACAGCTCCTGAACCGTGTGCTCCTCGTCGAACAGCGCCTGCAAGAGTGCCAGGCGGGTGGCGTCGGCGAGGGCACGGAAGCGCGTGGCCAGCAGCTCGAGCGCCTCGCGCGACAGCGGGGCCTTGCCGCGCGCGCGGGCCGCGCTCACCGCTGCGGCTCCGTTGGTGCCGCGCACACCGGCGCCGCCCCGCCGGCGGCGCACACCGCGCCGCCGCTCCCTGCCTCCGGGGGCACGGTCCGGTTCCACGGCATCCGCATGAGGACGTGCGCCAGCCCGCAGGTGCCCGTCGCCCCGGCGAACGTCAGCCCGGCTCCGAAGAATCCCGCCAGCACCAGGAACCGGGGGTTGACGAAAGCTCCCAGGACCACGCCGGTGACGACCATCGACCCCGCGATGAGCTGCACCTGGCGATCGACGGCCAGGCGCTTGCGCCCCTCGCGCATCGGCAGCCGGGCTCGACGCCAGGCCACCATGCCTCCGTCGAGCACGCGCGCTCGACGCCCCGCCCGGGCCAGCGTCTCCGCCGCCAGCGTCGCCCGGACACCCGTCCGGCACACGACCACCAGCTCGGCCTGCTCGGCGACCTGGTCGAGACGGTCCTCGAGCTGCTCGAGAGGCACGTTCAGCGCTCCCTCGATGCGCTCGCTCTCGAACTCCAGCGGCGTGCGGACGTCCAGGAGCAGCGGCCCCGGGGTTTGGCCGCGCAGCGCCTGCAGCTCCGCGGGCGTCACGGTGGCCGCGTCGGCCTCCGCCAGGTTGTGCCGCACGATGGCCGCCATGTTGTCCGGCGGCGTCGCCGCCCCCGACAGCCGGGCCACGAAGGCGGCCCGATCGCGCTCGCGCAGCAGGGGATTGGCCGCCTGTTCCTCGCCGATCGTCGTCACCGCGCGTCCGACGTAGTCGTGGCCGGGGTGGACCACGGTCGCCGCGGGTAGCGCGTCGAGCGCGCGCAGCGTGTCGAAGAGCGCGGCCGCGCTGCCGCCCGGGAAGTCGGTCCGCCCGGCCCCGCCGGCGAAGAGCGCATCGCCGGTGAAGAGATGCCCGTCGATCAGCAACGCCAGGGAGTCGGGGGTGTGCCCGGGGGCATCGAGAACGTCGACGCGGACTCGCCCGAGCGCGAAGCTGGCTCCGCCGTGCAGGCGCCGGGCCGGCCCGGCGAGCTTCGAGGCCGCGTGGGCCAGCACGGTGGCGCCCGTGCGCTGGGCGAGTCGCCTGACACCGGAGAGGTGATCGGCGTGGGTGTGGGTGTCGAGGGCATAGGCCAGGCGGAGATCTCGGGCGGCCAGCGCTTCCAGGAACCGATCGACCTGGTCCAGCCGGGGATCGATCGCCAGGGCGGTGCGGCTGCCGTCGTCCACCACGAGATAGCCGAGGCAACCCTCCCGATCGGCCCGGAACGTGTCGACGGTGAGCGTGCGCGATCCCGCGAGTGCTTCCATGACGAGGTCCTCCTCGGCTGACTATATAACCATCTAGTTACAATATCAATCGGGGCAGGGCGGCGTCGTTGACAAGGCGCGATGCCGCAGTCTACTCTCCGCGCCGGTGAAGCGCAGCGACGAGCGCATCCTGGTCACCCACGTCGGCAGCCTCCCGCGGCCGGCGGCGCTGCGCGAGCTGCTCGTACGCCAGGATGCCGGCGAGGCCGTCGACGCCCGCGAGCTCGAGCGCCAGGCGGAGGCCGCGGTGCGGCACGTCGTCGAGCGGCAGCTCGCCGCCGGAGTGGACGTCGGCAACGACGGTGAGCAGCCCCGCGCCGGGTTCTCGACCTACGTTGCCCGGCGCATGCGCGGCTTCGGCGGGGAGAGCCGGCGGCCGCTGGCCCTGGACCTCATCGACCATCCGGACTTCGCGCAGATGCTCGCGCTCCGGCGGCGGGGAGCCGCCCGCATCGCGAACGCCCCGCAGGCGGTGGCCGAGATCGAGTACACGGACCTGGGCGAGGCCGAGCGGGAGTGCGACCTGTTCAGGCGATGCGCGGCGGCGCTCCCGGCCGCGTTCGCGGAGTCCTTCATGACGGCCGTGTCGCCCGGAACGGCCGCCACCATCCTGCTCGACGCCCACTACGGCTCGCACGAACGCTACATCGCCGCGCTGGGCCGCGAGCTGCAGAAGGAGTACGCGCTGATCCACGCGCGGGGGTTCGTGCTGCAGCTCGACTGCCCGGACCTGGCGATGGAGCGGGTGCGCTTCTTCCAGCACGAGCCGCTGGATCGCTTCCTGGCGATGGTCGAGCTGCACGTGGAAGCCATCAATCGCGCGATCGCGGCGATTCCCCCGGACCGGATCCGCCTGCACGTCTGCTGGGGGAACTACGATGGCCCTCACACGCACGACGTCCCCCTGGAGCCGGTGCTGCCGCTGCTCTATCGGGCGCGAGTCGGCGCGCTGTCGTTGCCGCTGGCCAACCCACGCCACCAGCACGAGGTCGAGGTGCTCAGGCGCCTGCCGCCACCCGACTCGATGCTCATCCTTCCGGGCGTCATCGACACGACCACCAACTACGTCGAGCATCCACAGGTCGTGGCTTCCCGGCTCCTGCAGGTGGTCGACGCCGTCGGCGCCCGCGAGCGGGTCATCGCCTCGACCGACTGCGGCTTCGGGACCTTCGCCGGATCGGAAGTCGTCGCCCCCAGCGTGGTGTGGGCGAAGCTGCGCGCGCTGGCGGACGGGGCGGCGCTGGCCAGTCGACGACTCTGGGGCTGACCGGCGCCAGGGGGATCCCTGGCCGACGGCATGTGCCGCCGCCGGTGCCGTTGTCGGCCGAGGGGGCGCGGCGCACGATGCGTGGCACCGGGCTTGCTGGATCTCTGTCGGCAGGAGGAGGTGAGCATGCAAGCCGTTGCCGGAGTGTTCGTCGCACGTGCAGAGGCCCAGCGCGCCGCCGCGGCGCTCGAGTCGCTCGGCATTCCGCGTGATCGTATCACCGTGCTCGCGCCCGGCGGCGACGCGCGGCGCGTCCCGACCGACGAGGGCGAGAGCCCGGGCATGGGCGCGGCCCTGGGCGCCGTGACCGGGATCGCCACCGGCTTCCCGGTGGGCGCCGCCGTCACCCTGCTCGTGCCCGGCGTGGGCGCGGTAGTCGCCTCCGGGGTGATCGGCGCGATGCTGTTCGGCGCCGGTGGCGCCGCGGTCGGCTCGGCGATCGAGGAGTCGCTCATGATGGGCCTGCCCCGCGATGAGCTGTTCTTCTACGAGGACGCGCTGCGGCGCGGGCACACGGTCGTGATCGCCCTGGTGGACGACGAGACGCTCGCCGACGCCGCCCGCTCGAGGCTCGCCGAGGCGGGGGCGGAGAGCATCGATGCCGCCCGCGAGCGCTGGTGGATCGGCCTGCGCAGCGCCGAGCAGGAGCAGTACATCGACGGCCCGCACGCCTTCGAGCGCGACGAGGCGCTCTACCGGCGCGGCTTCGAGGCGGCGCTGAGCACCGACCGCCGCAACCGTCCCTGGGACGACGCGCTGCCCGGGCTGCGTGCCCGCCACGGCGCCGACTGCGACCGGCCGGCGTTCCGGCACGGCTGGGAGCGTGGCCAGCGCTACCAGCGGGAGCTGGGCGCCAGCCAGGATTTCAGAAAGTCGGCCTGACGGCGAACTGCCGTGCCTCGATTTTCCTTGGGCCGGTGTATGGTCGGGGAAACCCGCGAGGAGAGAGCGCCCGATGGTGTCGAGCCCGCCGCGTCCCGGCCATCCCTATCACATGCACGATGCGATCTACGCGCAGCCGGGCGCCCTGCGGCTCCTGACGCGCGGGCAGGGTGCCGAGCTAGCCGCCGCCGCCGCCAAGCTCGCGGCGGCCCCGCACGTGTGGCTGGCGGGGCTCGGCTCCTCGTGGCACGCCGCGCTCGTCGGTGAGGCGCTGCTGGCGCGGGTCGGCGGCCTGGGCGCGCGCGTGCGCGCCATCGACGCCTTCGAGCTCGTCGCGTACGGCGCCGCCGACGACGCGGGCGCGGTCGTCGCCCTCAGCCACCGCGGGACCAACCGCCACGTCGCCGCCGCCCTGGCGCGCGCCCGCGCCGGCGCTGCCGTGGCCGTCACCGGCAAGGGGGGCGAGACACCGGGGAATGCCCATCACGTGCTGCGCACGGTCGAGCAGGAGGCCTCGTCGTGCCACACGGTCGGCTACACCTGTGCGCTGGCGATGCTGGCGGCGCTGGCCGCCGCGGTCGGTGGCGACGACGACACGGGACGGGCGCTCGACAGCCTGCCCGATCTGATCGCGATGCTGCTCGGCCAGGAGTCGTGGGAGGAGCTGGCCACCCGCTTCGCGGGGCGGCGGCGCTACTGGCTCGTCGGAGGCGGGGCCAACGTGGCGACGGCCTACGAGGGCGCGCTGAAGCTGAGCGAGGCGGCCTGGGCGCCGGCCGTGGGGCTCGGGTGCGAGCAGTTTCTGCACGGGTCGTGGGTGGCGCTGGAGCCCGAGGACCTGGTGATCCTGATCGCGCCGCCGGGGCCCGCGCACGCCCGCGCCCGCGACGTCGCGCGCGTCGCGGCCGAGATCGGCGCCCCTCTGGTTGCGCTGGTGGCCGAGGACGACCGCGAGATCGCGCCGCTGGCGGCCGAGACGATCGCGCTGCCGCCGGTGCCCGAGCTGCTCTCACCGATCGTGGCCGTGGTGCCGCTGCAGCTGCTCAGCTACCATCTGGCCGTCAAGGCCGGCGCCAACCCCGACACGATGCGCGCCGAGCAGCCGGCGTACGGCCGCGCCCGGACTGCCGCCGGCTCGTGAGCCGGCGGCTCAGGCGGCCTTGCGACGGCTGCTGCCCGTGCGGCGCTTGCTCCGGGTCTCGCCCTTCTTGCGACGAGTCTTGTTCACCACGCGCGCAGCCACCTCCTTCTGGCGCCCCTTGTAGCGGCCGTCGCGCTTGATCGACTCCAGCACCTTCTCGTACTGACGCCCGCGCTTGCGGCTCTTCACGTTCTTCGGCGGCATACACGTCTCCTCCTGGTCGGATCGCCGACCCACCTTACAAGCGGCATGCCAGCGCGTCGCCTGATCGTCCTGCTCTGCCTCACCGGCGCCACCACGACCATCTCGATCGGCGCCTTCCCGGCGCTGCTTCCGGAACTCGGCGCCGCTGGCGGTCTGGCCGACTGGCAGCTCGGCGCCGTGGCCGGCGCCTTCGGCCTCGCCCGGATGCTGTCCAACCTGCCGGTCGGCTTGTTCATCACGCACCACCTGTGGCGCGCCCTCGTGCTGGCCCCGGGCCTCATGCTGGCCGGTGCCGTGCTGCTGGCGACCGGCGGCGGCTTCGGTGCGCTCCTGCTGGGTCGCGCACTGATGGGGGTGGGGCACACGCTCACGATGCTGGGTGGCCTCACCGCGATCCTGCGCCATCGCGCGGGCCCCGGCCTGGCGTCGTCCCTGAACGCGGTGGAGTTCTCGGCCATGCTGGGCGTTCTCGGCGGTGCCACGCTGCTGAGCGTGCTGCCGGGAGCGGTGCCGTGGAACGTGGCGCTGCTGATCGCGTGCGCGCCCATCGCGGTGAACCTCGGACTGTTGCCGGCGCTGCGGCGTGCCCTCCCGCGGCCGGAGGGCGCCGGCCCCCGCCCGATGTTCGCCCGCAGCCAGCACGGGCCGGGCGGCCCGGCCGCCGCGATCGGCGCTCCCCGCCCCGCCCCGGCGCTGGCGCTGCTCGCTGTCACGGCCGGCGCCGCGGTCGCCGTGAGCTACTCCACGGTCGAGCAGTTCGCGATCCCCGTGCGGGGCAGCCGGGAGTTCGGCCTCGACCGGGCGGGGATCGCGCGGCTGCTCATGCTGTCACAGGTCGTGGATCTGGCCGCCCTGCTGCCACTCGGCGCGCTGGCCGACCGCCGCGGCACGCCGGTGGTGCTCGGCGGCGTCCTCGTCGTCTTCGCCGCCGCCCTGGCGCTGATCGGGTTCGGCTCGCTCCCGCTGGTCACGGCCGGCTGCGCCCTGTTCGGCTTCGGCATGGCGGGGTGGATGCTGCCGCTGGGGATCCTGCGCGCGGTGACCCCGCCCGCCCAGGTGGCGTGGCGGACAGCGCTCTACCGGGTCTCGGTGGACGGCGGCATGTTCGCCGGACCCTTCGTGTCCGGCCTGCTCGGCGCGGAGCGCGCCGGCGTCTTGCCCGGCGTGATGATGGCCGTCCTGGCCACGGTGGGCGTGGCCCTGCTGGCCCGGGCGCGGATCACCGCACGGTCACGGTGATCCTGGCCGTGAGTGTCGGCGCCGCTCCGCGCGGCCGCGCCGATCTCGGCCAGTCGAGATCTCCGATGGCATCGCCCTTGCGTCCGAAGCCCGGTCGGGGGACGGGTGGGTGCGCAAGCGATGGACGTGGCTCGTCGGGATCCTGGCGGTCGTCGTGGTCCTCGCCTACGCGGTCGCGTTCCTGATCGACGAGCCTCTGCGGCGATTCACCGAGCGCCAGATGAACGCGCGGATGACGGGCTACACCGCGCGCATCGGGCAGCTGGACTTCCACCCGATCGGCTTCGCCGTGGATCTGCGTGATGTCGTCGTCGTGCAGGACGCTCACCCCGACCCGCCGGTCCTGCGCGTACCGCAGCTGACGGCGAGCGTGCAGTGGAGCGCCCTCGTCCACGGCGACATCGTGGCGGACTTCGCGATGGACGGGCCCGAGGTCCACGTCGACCGCACCCACCTGATCCAGGAGCGGCAAGATCCCACCCCGGTCGCGGAGCGTGGGTGGCAGGAGGCCCTGCAGGCGATCTACCCGCTGGAGCTGAACGAGTTCCGCGTCCGCGACGGCTCCGTGACCTACGTGGACTCCGGGAAAGCGGGGCCCGTCACCCTGCGCGCGCTGCAGGTGGTCATCAACGACGTGCGCAACGTCCGCTCGGCCCCCGACGTCTATCCCTCGCCGGTGCGCATCGAGGCGGTCGTGTTCGGCGACGGGCGCCTGCAGATCGACGGCCACGCCGACTTCCTGCGCGTGCCCCACCTGGGGGTGAAGGGTCGCGTCGCGCTGGAGCAGGTCGCGCTCGACGCCCTCCGGCCGGTCGTGGCCCGCTACGGCTTCACGCTGACCGCCGGCACCTTCTCCGGTACCGGCCAGATCGAGTACGCGCCGGAGGTGAAGATCGTGGATCTCGAGCAGGTGCGGGTCGACGGCCTCCGGGCGGACTACGCGTATCGCGCCCGCACCGCCGAGCCGGTGAAGGCGGCGGCGACGACCACCGTCGAGGCGGCGAAGGACGTCGCCAACGAGCCCGGCATCCTGCTCAAGGCCAGGCGGATCGAGGCCGGCGGCGCCACCGTGGGCTTCGTGAACGAGGACACCCGCCCCGGCTACCGCGTGTTCCTGGCCGACGCGGATCTCGTCATGGAGAACTTCAGCAACCAGCGCGCCGAGGGCACGGCGACCGTGAAGCTCACCGGCCGGTTCATGGGCAGCGGCGCCACCGCGGTGGTTGCGACGTTCCGGCCCGAGATCGATGGCCCGGACTTCGATTTCGACGCCCGCATCGAGAACACCGACCTCGAGGCGATGAACGACCTGCTGCGCGCCCACGTGGAGGTCGACGTCGTGTCCGGGGTGTTCTCCGTCTACTCGGAGGTCCGGGTCAAGAACGGCAGGGTGAAGGGCTACGTCAAGCCGCTCTTCCGCGACCTCGACGTCTACAGCGCGGCGCAGGACGAGGAGAAGTCGTTCGGGGAGAAGCTGAAGGAGAAGGCGGCCGACCTGATCGGCAAGGTTCTCGAGAACGAGCCGCGCGACGAGGTGGCCACGGTAGTCCCGATCTCGGGGCGCCTGGAGAATCCGGATGCGGGCACGTGGAACACGCTGATCAACCTCGTCCGCAACGCCTTCATCGAGGCGATCCTGCCCGGGTTCGAGCGCGCCCGGGGGGTCAGACGCTGACGACGATCCGGCAGGCCCGTGCCAGCAGTCCCAGGAACCAGATGGATTTCGGCAGCCACAGCGGGCTCTGCATCCACAGGATGGTCACGACCGCGCCCAGCACCGCGGCGGTGGCGAGCCAGTCGGGCATGTTGAACCAGCGCACGATGGGCAGCAGGAAGCCGCCGAACACCGCGAGCAAGAACACGAGGACCATCAACCCCAGCAACAGCGCCAGGGGGCCCAGGAACAGCGTGGAGAAGAGCAGGATCAACGCATCGGCGCGGCCGAAGTTCGGGTCGCTGAAGGCCCGCGAGACCTCGGGTTGATTGGCGAACCAGGCGGCGATGCCCTGGGGCTGCAGGACGCCCATGTAGATCGTCCCGTACAGCAGGGCGCCGAACAGGAGCAACCACTGGTGAAGCCGCAGCCCCGAATGGCTGATGGCGTCTCGCATCTTCACTCCTCCCGTGCGTGTGTCAGCGTGCCCGGTGCGGCAGGGCACCGGGTACGAGGCAAGCCTGGTGCCAGGGCGGCAGGGACAGGGCGCGTCCGTGAAATCAGAGGATTAGTCGGCGGCCGCCAGGCCTCGCTGCCGGGGCGCACGGCATGCTGGCAACGGGCCGTGCCAAAGCGGCCCCGGCGCTGGCATCAGATCGGCCACGCCTCCTGGCGCCAGCCCATGTCCCAGAACATCCACTCGTAGCGCGTGGTGGTGAGCACGTGACGGCGCATCGCATCGTGCTCGGGCGGACGCAGGTGCTCCGCCACCGCATCGGTGGCGGCCAGGAC
>Ga0299914_10004048_pt1 | contig 10485 bp, 10 predicted proteins | sample RVTome_10_FD_201361 | JGI IMG/M metagenome (GOLD analysis project Ga0299914, IMG submission 201361) | Soil microbial communities from uranium-contaminated site in the Upper Colorado River Basin, Wyoming, United States - RVT153D57 (version 2) ... | reverse complement strand
ATACGTCAATCGGCGCATAGCAACTCACTGACGATTCGGATCCGAGGCTGCCGCGTGCAGCGCGCCGGCGAGTCAATCAACGGGTCGGACAGAGCGACCGCCCCAACGGTGCAAATGACCAGACTCGCCGCTGCGGAAGCACGAAGCGTCACGCCGGCCGGGGTGCCGGACGCGTGTTGACGAATGTACACAGCACAGCGGTCAACAGCGCCAGGCCAATGTGTAGGCCATAGACTGCGTTGAAGTCGCTGCGCTGCACGACTCCGTGGCCGAGGAGAAGTACCGTGATCGCGACGCCGATCACTGCCCCGATTTGGCGCGTAGCCTGATTGACAGCGCTGCCGACCGCGTAGTGCTGCGCCGGCAGCTTGCTGACCGCTGCGCCAGAAAGCGACGGCATCACCATCCCCACGCTCGCCCCGCTGAGAAAGAGGCCCGGCAACCAGTGAGACGCATACGACGGTTCGGCGCCGGGGACGAGCATGAACCACAGGCCCGCAGCCGCATAGAGCAGCGCGCCACCTACGAGGAAGGGCCGATGCCCGTAGCGCCCCGCGAGGCGGCCAGTGACGATGGCCACCGGAATCACCATCAGCGGGCCGGGCGCAATGGCCAGACCGGCGCGTGCCTGGCTGTAGTGCCAGACATTGGTCATGTAGAAGAAGAAGGCGAAGAACATCATGGCGAACGCGATCCCGAACGAGAGCGTGGCCGCGTTCACTGCGCAGTAGGTGCGATGGCGGAAGAGCCCGAGGTCGACGAGTGGCTCGCGCACGCTCCTCGCCCAAACGATGAACGCGACGAGCGCGATCACGCCGGTGCCTGCGGCAGCCGCCAGCTGCGCGCGCGTCCACGCCGGCGACTCCGATTCGACGATGGCGAGTGCGATGGCGCCGACGGCGACGATGAGCAGCGCCATCCCGACGACATCGACCTTGCGGCGCGTCGCGGGGCGTGCCGATTCGCTCAGCAGGTACGCGCCGCGCCACAGCGAGAGGGCGCCGATCGGCAGGTTGATGAAAAAAGCCCACGGCCAGCCGACGCTCTGCACGACGAACGAGCCGAGGCTCGGTCCGACAGCAGCCGCGAAACCGGCAACCGCGCCCCACAAGCTCACGGTCAGCGCGCGCTTGTTTTGCGGAAAGGCCGCGAGCACGATCGACAGCGACGCCGGCGTCAGCAGCGCAGCGCCCGCCGCCTGCAGCACGCGCGCAGCGATGAGCCAGCCCACGCTGCCGGCCAGTCCGCACGCCGCCGAAGCGGCAATGAACACCGTCACGCCGAACAGGAACACACGCTTGCGGCCGTGCGCGTCGGCCAGCCCGCCGGCGGGGATCAGCATCGCCGCATAGACCACCGTATAGGCGTTGAGCACCCACGACATGTCGGCTGCAGTGGCGTCGGGGAAGCTGGCGCGCAGCGCGCCGAAGGCCGAGTACAGCATCGTGCTGTCGAGCGAGACCAGGAAGGCCGCGACGCTCGCCACCCAGAACACCGGCCAAGACGATGCGGGGTGGGCGTGCGTCTCGGCCGCGACAGCGGGCAGTGTGGCAAGGGTCACGGGTCTTCTCCGAAGTGGCGGTGTCGTGGGTTCAGGCGTTCTGCGGCAGGTAGCTCGGCGTCGGTGCCGTCAGGCCCTGCTTGACGTGCCTGGTGCTCTCGTCGGCCAGCACCTCGTCGAGGCCGGATTCGAGCCCGTCGAGGGCGCGCTTGACGATGTCTTCCGGGCTTGTCTTCGGGCCGTCGATCGCACGCACGAGGTCGGTGTCGACAAAGGCCATGTGCAGCGCCAACACCTGCGTCTTCTGTGCCGCCAGCTCGTGGCGAAGCGAGTTGGTCAGCGACCATGCGGCCGACTTGCTGGCCGCGTACGCCGCGAGCTGGCCACCGTTCATCCACGAGACGATCGACAGCACGTTGAGCAGTGCGCCTCCGCCGTTGGCCGCGAGCACCGGCGCGAAGGCCTTGCTCATGCGCAGCATGCCGAAGAAGTTGGTTTCGAACTGGCGGCGTGCGATCTCTTCGCTGTCGGACGCAAGAAAGCCGCCCTGGTGGCCGACGCCGGCGTTGTTGATGACGAGCGTCACGTCGCCGGCGCGGGCCACGGCCGCAGCCACCTCTTCGGGCTTGGTGACGTCGAGGCGGATGGCCTCGACACCGGGCTGCGTGACGGTCGAGGGATCGCGCGCACCGGCGTATACCTTGCGGGCGCCGCGGGCGAGCAGTTCGCGCGTGAAGGCCAGGCCGATGCCGCGGTTGGCACCGGTGACGAGGACGACGGCGTTTTTGATCTTCATGAGAGGCTCCTTGGGTCGGGTTGGGAAAGTATCAATATGACATGCGTCATATTCGAGGGCGAGCGAAGCGAAAGGTGAATGTCTTCCGGGTTGGATGGGTCAGTGGCCGGCTGCTGCCGGTGTGTCGTACTGCTGGATCAGCGACTTGCGGGCGGCCGAGAGCACCGCGCGCCCTTCGGCGTTGTCGCCCAGCGCGCGCGCGAGCTGCAGTGAGCCGACAAGCGTGCCGGCCACCACGCTTGCCGCCGCGCGCGGCGCTTCCGGCAGGGTTGCGCGCACGGCGGCGATGAGGCGCTGCACGCGCATCGACGACGCCTCGCGCACGGTTTGCGACTGGCGCGGCATGTCGCAGCCGAGCGCGGCCACCGGGCAGCCGGTTTCCAGCGACGCGAGGTGACCATCCGCGAGATAGGTTTCGACGAGCGAGCGGAACGCGCTCATGCCCTTGCCGGCACGCTGCTCGGCGGCGCGGGTCACGGCTTCGAAGCTCTCGCGGCCGGCGCGTTCGAGCGCTTCGACGAGCAGTGCATCGCGCGAGTCGAAGTGGGCGTAGAAGCCGCCGTGCGTCAGGCCGGCTTCCTTCATCACGTCGGCCACGCCCACACCCGCATAGCCATGCCTGCGGATCGCGCGCGCGGCGGCATCGACGATGCGCTCGTGTGTCTCTTCCTTACGGCTGTTGGGCGTGCGGCTCATCGGCTGGGATCGATTGAATATGATAAGCATCATATTAGGTCGATTGGCGGTCGTCAAGTCGGATGCGGGTCCACAGGCGTCCCGCACTTCGGAATAGCGAGTGTGATCGGCGCTGTGACCTACAAGGGCTTTGTCGAGGCGTTCCGGGTCGCAAGCTTCACGCCCAATGTCGTGATGAAGGTCGGGGACATCTTCTCGCTGATGAATCTCGTCAGCGGCGGTGTCGGCTACAGGCTGCTGCCGGGCGCGTGCGCGATGTCTTCAAGGACAAGGTGCAGTTGATCCCGCTCGCGCCGCAATACCTCATGCGCCGGACCATCGGCCTGCACTTCGTGCGCACGCGCGTACGCGACCCCAACCTGCTGGCACTCGCATCGGTGTGCCGTGTGGCACACCGTGAAGCGGGACGCGCTGAACGTTGAGGTCAGGCGGCGCGCACCGGCTGGCCGTTGGCCGCGCGGCGGAACGTCTGCAGCGAGGTCTCGCCGTCGAGCAGGTGGCCGGGTCGCGGTTGACCGGCGTCTTCAAGCCCGGGCGCCCGGTAAGGCGGCTGGTCGACGACCGTTGCATCGCCTCGGTGGAGGCGGACTTCATCCAGGCATCTACGCAGCAGGGCCATGATCGACTCCTTGTTACAACAACTGCATCGGCATGTTTTGAGTCTAGGTCGATCAACATAAAAATCAATCAGTAAAAACATCAATCACATCAACCGAGGCCAGCTTACGCGACTAGCTGCCCCGACAATCCGGCGGCGCGCAATGCAGGAGAACGCGCGTGAAGACCTACGACATCGAAGTACAGCGCCTGAAGTCGATGAAGCACGAAGGGCCTGATCGAGCTCGCATCGACGTGTTGACTGCCTCGCCCGGTGCGTGATGACCAGCAACCAGTTGCCTTCGCCTGCCTGTCGAGCCCGCCCGCTCCTTGCTGATGCTGGCAGTCGGCGCTCCGGGCGGTGCTGACGGTGCGGCGGTTCGCGCCGCTGATCGGGCCGCCCCAATTCGAGGTCCGTCAAGCCGCCGGCAAAACAATGTCGAGTCGCGCCCCACCCAAGTCCGAGCGCGACAGACTCGGCTCCCCGTCATGGCTGGCCACCAGGTCATTGACCGCCGCCAGGCCGACGCCATGACCGGGCACCCGTTCGTCCGCGCGCACATGCAGCTGCAATATGGATTGCGTATCGCTGAACCCGGGGCCGTCGTCCCTCCACCCGGATGTTCAATCGGTCCGCTTCGCGCCATACGCTGACCACAATCCGATGTCTTGCCCACTTGGCTGCGTTGTCCATGACGTTGCCGAGCACCTCGAAAGCATCGCCTTCGTCGATGCGCCAATTGAGCTCAGACGGGCAGTCGAGCGTGAAGGCCAAGCCCTTTCCGGCATAGACCTTCTCCAGGGAATCGCGAATCCTATGCAGGATCGGCGCCCGCGGCAGGTAAGGCGCGAAGCGAGCAGACCCGCTGGCAGCCGCGCGACCCAGTTGGTGCTGAACGATGTCATCCATGCGTGCCACCTCCTGGCTCACCGCGGCCGGCAAGCGCGGCAAGTTCCCCAAGCTCGGTGCGCTCATGGACGAGGCCGAGAACGACGTGCTCGCCTTCATGACCTTCCCACGGGCGCACTGGGCGCAGATCTACAGCACGAACCCTCTGGAACGCTTGAACGCCGAGATCAAGCGGCGCACGAACGTTGTGGGCATCTTCCCCAACGATGCGTCCATCGTGCGACTCGTCGGGGCCATGATGCTCGAGCAGAACGACGAATGGAGTCTCAACAGGCGCTACATGCAGCTTGAGGGGCTGCAAACCGTCAGCGATACTGCGCCCACTCGGCTGCCCGCTGTGGCTCGCTGAGTACCCGTGCATCTCAGCCTTCTCCGGGCTGTGGAGCTACACCACGGGCTGGGACACGACCCATCCCCGAGCGGCGGGTATGGCTCAGCGCGGACGCTCATCTCACCCTTGATCGTCCCCCTTGCCGATCAAGCTTTCTCCGTCTGTCGAGGCGCTACGTAACACAGGCGCTGAAGCAGGGGCTGGCGGCACTGGCGTCGCGGCAGCGGCTGCAGCCGACCCGCTTTCTTGAGTGCTGGCGCCGTGCGCGTGCCTGCCAGCGACTGCCGATGGCAAGCGTCGGCTTCGAGGCGAGCAATTGCGCGCGACGAGTGTCGCTGATGGGTCGGGTCCGGCCAATCATCCCGATGAACAGAATGCCGAAGACCGGTCGTTCACGGCCGGCCCTGCATCGAGCCAATCCGTGTGCCTTCAGTTCGCAGTGAACTCTGCGCCCAAGGTCGCCGCGATGTCCTGGCGCTCGCCGAGCAGCCGGACCACATCCAGATGGTCTCCGCGCTCGAAGTAGCACCACAGCAGCGGGAACTTTGCGACCCGCCAGGTTCGAAGCCCTGGAATGCCCAGGCGCTTTCCGAGCGTCGGCGAGCCAATGCCAGGGTCGAGTTCGATCTGGTCAAGCGCTGCGTTGGTGGCCTTCGCCACCTTCACCGCTACGCGCGTGCCACCCTCCCTGCGGTAGTAGCGGACTTCGCTCTGCTGGTCGCGCAGCGCCTGCGGGCGCAGAACCGCCGGTTTCAATCGATCTCGCCGCGAGCAATGGCCAGCAGTTCCTTTTCGTCGGCCTTGGTGCGACGCCGGCCGGGCCCGGATCCGAGCCCCACTTCGATGAGATCGCGAAGCCGCTTCTTGGCCTGCTCTTCCTGATCCCTACGGACCAGGTCGCGGATGTACTCGCTCGTGTTGCCGTAGTTGCCTGCGGCGACCCTCTTGTCGATGTACTCCCGCATCGACTCGGGCAGGGCAAAGCTCATGGTTTGGCGGCTCATGGCATGATCTTGCGCGGCTTGACAACGGTTGTCAACTTTGGCGGAACTGCGGACGATTGACGCACCCGCCGACGGACACGGCAGTGCCGGTGATTTGGCCTGACCAATCCTGACGTCAACCGTGGTCGCCGCGCGGGATCAGCCCGGATACCAGATGTGGCGCGGATCGTCCGCCGCGCGCTCGTACGACCAGGCCGCGTCGGCGAGCCGCTGCAGGTCGTACCGCGGCCTCCAGCGCAGCAGAAACCGCGCCTTGCTGTTGTCGAGCCAGGTCGAGTGGTAGTGCGCGCGGACGGGAACCAGCGGGCAGCCGCGTGTGCGCGCGAGGTACTCGCCCAGCCGCGCATAGTCCAACGGCTCGTCCATGCACACGTTGATCAGCTGCTGGCGCGCGCGCGGTTCGTCGATCGCCGCGCAGATCGCCGAGACGAGATCGTCGACGTGCACGAAGTTGCGCAGCAGGCCGTCGCCGGCCTGATCGAGCAGCACCGGGATCGCCCCGCGCCGCACGTGCTCGGCCGCGGCGTCCGGGCCGACCAGATCGCACCAGCGCGGCGCGCCGAACGGATCGGGGCCGAAGTCGAGGTGCGCACGCAGGTCGTCCTTCTCCAGGATCCAGGGTGCGCGCAGGCAGCAGCCGTTCAGGTCGTACTGCACGTGGTACTGCTGCAGCATCGTCTCCTCGAGCACCTTCGACAACGCATAGCAGCCCGGGTAGGCGCTGTGCGGCTGGGTCTCGACCACCGGCACCGGATGCGGGTAGTGGAAGTGCCCCACCGACGCATCGCCGCCGATCAGGATGAACTGGCGGAATGTCGAGCTCGCGCGGCAGCCCTCGAGCAGCCAGAACAGGCCCTTGACCGAGACGTCCATGGCGTCCTCGGGCGTCTCCTTGCTGGTGGCCAGGTGCAGCACGTGCGTCACGTCGACGAGCGCCCGCAGCACGACCTCGCGGTCCTGGATCGCACCGAACACCGACTCGACGCGGTCGTGGGCGGGCAGGGGACGCCGGTGGCACAGCCCGCGCACGCGCCAATGGGCGAAGGCGTCGTCGGCGAGCAGGCGCGTGACGAAGGCGCGTCCCACCTTGCCGGCGGCGCCGGTGACGAGGATCAGCGGGGAGGGTGCCGAAGTCATCGGCGCTTGGCGCGGACCGGGGCCAGCGCGAGGGTCGGATTCAGGTACGGTACCCGTCATGGCGGTCTCTCGTCGGGGCCCCAGGCGCACAGCGCAGGCCGGATGGCGAACGCTTGCATTGGGCCTCACCACGATCCGTGGTGTCCCTCGGGAAATCCCCTGAGGTGCGTTCCTCATTTCTGGTGCCAAATCTCGTCTTGCAACAGGTGAGAGATGCTGATCTACGCGCCTCATCGGCACCGAAGGTGTCGGCGGTGATCTGGCGCCACGGTCCCTGTCCGAACCCCGCAGGCGGGTGGCCTGCATGCGAAAGCAACGAGGAGATGCCCCATGAGATCCGCTTGGAGAGCGATGGCGACCGCCCGGACCGCGCTGGTCGCCGTGGCCGTCGCGCTGTGCGCCGCGGGCGTCGCGACGGCCCAGAGCAAGAAGACCCTGGTCTTCGTCGTCAACGGTGCGTCCGACTTCTGGAAGATCGCCGAAGCCGGCGTGAAGAAAGCCCAGGGCGAACTTCCGAAGTACACCCTTCAGTTCAGGTATCCGGAGCAAGCCGCCGCGGCCGTGCAGCAGCGCGTGATGGAGGACCTGGTCGCCGCCGGCGCCGACGGCATCATGGTGAGCGCGGTCGACCCGAAGAACCAGACCGACGGGCTCAACAAGATCGCCGACCAGGTGCTGTTGTTCACGACCGACTCCGACGCGCCGAAGTCGAAGCGCGTCGCCTACATCGGCTCATCGAACGTCGAGCTCGGCAAGTCCGCCGGGAAGCTGATGCTGCAGGCGCTGCCGCAGGGCGGCAAGTGCATCGGCTTCGTCGGCCTGCCCGGCGCCGACAATGCACGTGAGCGCATCGAGGGCGTCAAGCAGACGATCAAGGGCTCGAAGGTCGAACTGATCGACGTGCGCGGCGACGAGATCGACCAGGGCCGCGCCAAGCGCAACGTCGAGGACGCGCTGGCGGCGAACCCCGATGTCGCCTGCCTCGTCGGCTTCTATTCGTACAACACGCCGCGCATCTACGAGGTGCTGAAGGAGACCGGCAAGCTCGGCAAGATCAAGATCATCGGTTTCGACGAGGATCCGATCACATTGGGCGGCGTGAAGGAGGGCAGCATCGTCGGCACGGTCGTGCAGCAGCCGTTCGAATGGGGCTACCAGGGCATGAAGCTGATGGCGGCCTACCTCGACAACGACAAGTCCGGCATCCCCAAGGACGGGATCATCATCGTGCCCGGGAAAGTGGTCGACAAGTCCAACGTCGACGCCTTCACCGCGAACCTGCTGAAGATGATGGGCAAGTGAGCGCCGGCGCCATGCCGGCCCGGCCCGCCGTCGGGCCGGCCGCCGGCAGCGCACGGCGAATCGACGTCGATGACGAGCCCCTTCCTCGAGCTGATCGGCATCCGGAAGAGCTACCCGGGTGTGGTGGCGCTGAATGCCGTGAACCTTTCGGTGAGCCCCGGCGAGGTCATCGGCCTGGTCGGCGAGAACGGTGCGGGCAAGTCGACCCTCATGAAGGTGCTGGGCGGCGTGCTCGCGCCCGACGCCGGCGTCATTCGGACCGATGGCGTCGACCAGCGCGCGCTGACCGTTCAGCACGCACTGGCCACCGGCATCGCCTTCGTTCACCAGGAACTCAACCTGTTCGACAACCTCGACGTCGCGGCGAACGTGTTCATCGGCCGCGAAATGCTGACCGGCCGCTTCCTGAAGCTGGTGGATACGGCGGCGATGCGGCGGCGCGTGCGCCCGTACCTGGACCGGCTCGGATGCGACTTCGGTCCGGACGCGATGATCGACAGCCTGTCGCTCGCGCAACGCCAACTGGTCGAGATCGTCAAGGCACTGTCGCTGAACGCGCGGCTCGTGATCCTGGACGAACCGACCTCGAGCCTGACGATCACCGAGACCGAGCGCCTGCTGCGTGTCATTTCGGGGCTGAAGGCCGACGGCGTCGGCGTCATCTTCATCTCGCACCGACTCGGCGAGGTCGAGCGCTGCGCGGACCGCGTCGTCGTCTTGCGCGACGGCAGCGTCGCCGGCGAACTGAGTGGCGACAGCATCACCCACGTGGCGATGATTCGGCTGATGATCGGGCGCGAACTGAAGGTGAACTACGTCGCTCCGGCGCGCCCGCCGGGTGACGCGGCGCTGGAGATCGCCGACGTGAGCACCAGCGCCCACCCCGGCAAGACGGTGAGCCTGACTGTCCGCCAAGGCGAGATCGTCGGGCTGGCCGGCCTCGTCGGGTCGGGCCGGACCGAACTCGCCCGGGCGGTGTTCGGCATCGACCGGCCGGAGTCCGGGGAAGTGCGCGTGGCCGGTTCGCCCGTCGGCCGAGGTGGGCCGCGCTCGGCGATCGATCGTGGGCTCTACCTCGTGCCCGAGGACCGCAAGCGCTCGGGTCTGCTGCTCGACGTCTCGGTCGCCGAGAACATCTCGCTGCCGAACCTGCGGTCCTGCGCCCGCGGCATGCTCGTCACGGTCGCTGCGGAGCGCGAGAACGCCGAGCGGCAAAAGAAGAAGCTGAACATCCGCGTGCCCGCCGTGAGCACCTTGGCCGGCGCGCTGTCGGGCGGCAACCAGCAGAAGGTCGTGCTGGCCAAGTGGCTGTCGATGAGCCCGCGCGTGATCATCCTGGACGAGCCGACGCGCGGCATCGACGTGGGCAGCAAGAACGACATCTACGGTCTGCTGCGCGCGCTTGCCGATTCCGGCGTGGCAATCCTGATGATCTCCTCGGACATGGAGGAGGTCATCGGCGTGAGCGATCGCATCGCGGTGATGCACGAGGGTTGCATCAGCGGTCTCCTCGACCGGCCGCAGTTCAGCGAGCGCAACGTGCTGAAGCTGGCGGTCGGCGCCGCGGCCGCCTGAGACAAACCCCACCGGGAGCCAACGTGATCTTCAAGAAGGACATCGGGCTGCTCGTGCTGATCTTCATCGTCGGCGCGGTCGTGGCGATCATCAACCCGCGCTTCCTGCTCGCCGCCAACATCTCCAACACAGCCAATCAGATCGGGCTGTTCGGCATCATCGCGATCGCACAGGCGTTCGTCATCCTCACCGGCGGGATCGAACTGTCGGTCGGAGCGATCGTCGCGCTGCTGGGCGTGCTGTTCATCGACCTCGTCGTCAACATGAACGTTCACTGGGCGCTCGCGGCGCTGATCGTGATCGGCGCCGGCATGCTGATGGGCCTGATTCACGGCGCGCTCGTGGCCAAGGCCGGGTTGCAGCCATTCGTCGTGACGCTGTGCGCGTTGCTGATCTACCGCGGCATGGCGCGCTACTACAGCGAGGACGCGACGGTCGGGTTCGGATTCGGCGCCAGCTTTCCGATGCTGGAGTGGCTGACGGCGGGCCGCTCGGAGATCTTCGCGCCGCTCGCCCGCCTGTTCGGCCACGACGGGCCCACGATCGCGGTGCCGCACACGTTGATCGCGCTGGCCGTCGTCACGGTGCTCGCCGGGGTCGTGCTGCACCGCTCGGTGCTCGGCCGCTACCTGTTCG
>Ga0299914_10004047_pt1 | contig 10485 bp, 9 predicted proteins | sample RVTome_10_FD_201361 | JGI IMG/M metagenome (GOLD analysis project Ga0299914, IMG submission 201361) | Soil microbial communities from uranium-contaminated site in the Upper Colorado River Basin, Wyoming, United States - RVT153D57 (version 2) ... | reverse complement strand
CTGCTTACAAGGCAGATGTCGGGGGTTCGAGTCCCTCCGCGCCCACCGGTGTTCTCGCTGGTCACCGTCACTGCCAGCGGGCTGAGGGCCGAGGCGCCTCTGCTCCTGCCAACACCAAAACCAACACACCGGCTGGAGCCGTCACCGCCAACGTCATGTTCGACCTGCCGGCCGTCACGTGGTCGACGACGGAACGCTCGGCCGGGTACCTGTGGTTCGCTGAGGGCGTCGCCACCCTCGGGCTGCTGCTGGTGATCTTCGGGGTCGTGCGCTCGGGCCGCAGCGCCGTCGCCGCGTTCGCCGTGGCCGGCTACATCGCCGGGGCGTACTGGTTCACGTCCTCCACCAGCTTCGCCAACCCCGCGGTGACCATCGGACGGGCGTTCAGCGACACGTTCGCCGGGATCGAACCGGCCTCGGTTCCGATGTTCATCGTGGCGCAACTCGTCGGGGCCGGGCCGCCACGGGATTGGTCCTCGTGATCTACCCACACATCGGCGACGTCGCCGACCGCGTCGTCATCCCCCACGAGCCTCGAGACCCCACCCAGGCTCAGGTGGTGACGGCCTTATCCCCGTGGAGATGGCCATAGACCCTCGCTTCGATCGGCGCCCGAGTCCGCACTACCGGACCCGTCACGCAGAAACGACGCCGCGCTTCTTCATGACATCACTTCTGACTCCGCCATCCCGGGTGGAAGTCTCCCAGAACGCGCGAGCATCTTGAGAGTCGACTAGCTCCAAGGTGCCGGCAAGGAGGGACCGACAAGGCCGTCCTGCTGCCGGCGTCAGCACGCAGCGTGTCGACGTGCCGTGAGCACGCAGCATGCCCGGCTTTCGCGGAGGCCACGCCCTACGCCGCGAACACGGTGGCGAAGAGATCTTGATCACCTCGCTTCCCTTGGCGCAACCGTCAGCAACACCTCCCAGCGCACCGGCCCGCGTTTGCGCTGCGGGCTATGAGCTGTCAACTCAGGCGGATGGCGCCGCCCTGTGGAGCGCTTGAGCATTGGGTGCGTGGACGGTGCCGGCGCCGCCGTCGACGGTCACCAGCTGGCCGTCGCGGAGACGGGCAGTGGCGTCGCCGGTAGCGACCACTGCCGGGATGCCGTACTCGCGGGCGACCAGGGAGGCGTGGGCGGCCAGGGTGCCGCCGTCGGTGACGACCGCGACCGCGCGGGCGAACAGCGGCGTCCACGCCGGGGCGGTGGCGCGGGTGACCAGCACCTCGCCGGGCTGGAACCAGTCGAAGTCGCCGGGCCCATGCACGATGTGGACCGGGCCGCTGGCGCGGCCGGGGCTGGCCGGCTGCCCGACGATGGCGCCCTGGGGTGCCGGGCTGGTGGTGCGCACGGCGTCCACGGCGGCCAGGAGTTCCTGAGCGAGCAGCCGGGTTCGAGTCCCTCCGCGCCCACTCGTGTTCTCCCCGGTCACCGCAACTGACGGTGGCCGAGGGCCCGGGCGTTGCGGTTGGAGCAGCGAATCCCAGCTGCTCCCTCAGCGCCGGTGCCGGCCTTCACCGTCACGCCGATGCGGTCGGGGCGTCGAGGATGGCTCGGGCGACGTCGGCTGGTGCGTCCAGTTGGGGGAAGTGGGCGGCACCGCTGATGGGGGGTTGCCTCGCCGTGGGCGCACAGCGCGGCGAGGCGCCGCCCGTAGGCGGGGGTGAGGTAAGTGTCGTCCTCCCCGAAGGCAACGCGCACGGGCACCGGGAAGGTCTGCGGCTGGCCGGCTTGTTCGGTGGCGGCGAGCACGGCCGGGATGAGGACGGCGTTGAGCTGCAGGAATGGGCCGACGCTGCTGGGCTGGTCCTCGAACTGGCGGAACAGCAGGGGGACAAACTGTTCGCGCACCTCGGGGCCCCGGATGAAACCGCCGACCTGGAACTCGTCGAGCCAGCGGAACTGCTCGGGTGACGCCGCGAAGTGTGCGGTCAACCGGGCGAAGTGGGGATCCCAGAACAGCCGTATGGCCTCGGACGGGTTCAGCGGCGCCTCCGCGATATCGCCGTAGAACGTGTTGAGGGCCACGATGGCACCAACCCGACCGGGATGGTCCAGCGCCCAGTTGTCGGTCGGCGGTGGTGGGTCAATGGCGGCGTGGTGCGGGCGCCTGGCGGGGTGGAGTACTTCTGTCTCGGCTAGACGACTTGGTTGTACACGCGTGGTCCTGTGCAACACCTGGCGCACTAGTGGCGCCGCCTGTATTCGGTCGGGCTGAGGCCCGTCCACCGGCGGACGGCCCGTGTGAGACCCGCTGGTGCCGAGAAGCCGACGCGGATGGCGATGGTCGTGATGGGCAGGTCGGTGGTGGCGAGCAGGACGAGCGCACGTTCGCGCTGCACTCGGTCGACGATCGCTGAGTAGGTTGTGCCCTCCTCGGCCAGCCGGAGCTGGAGCGCTCGTGGGCTGAGGGCCAATGCTCGGCACACCGACGGCAGGGTCGGGATGTCCTCTAGCCGGGTGGCGACGAGGTCAGCGACGGGGGCCGTGAATGCCTGGCCCTGTTCGGCGACGCGGCGGTCGGCGTAGGGCTCGAGCGCCGACAGGATCGCGGGGTCGGCACGTTCGATGGGAACGCGGAGGCTGTTTGCGTTGAAGGTGCAGCGGTCTTGGTCGGCGCCGAAGCGGACATCGCCGAGGAGTTCGCGATATGTGTCCGGGTCTGGCGGCCGGGGGCGCCGAAGCAGGACCCGGCTGGGTGCCGCCCGATTCGATGTGAGGTGGCGCGTCAGCCAGCACAGGATCGCGAAGAACGCATCGATGGTGTCCGGATGTGCAGGCGTGCCGTCAGCTGCCTCGAGCCAAACCGAGGTCGAGTGGCGATCGTGGGCCAACATGAGCCGCTCCTTGCCGAAGAGCGGATGGAAGCGTTGGAGGCGATCGAGCAGCGCACCCACGTCCGGGGAGTTCGCCAGGATGGTCGGAAACACGCCGCCGAGCCGGGTGAGCGGCGCCCACCCCGCGAACGCCAGACCCGGGTGGTTGACTCCCGCCGACGACAAGGCCGTCCACACGTCTGCCAGTCGATCTCTGTGGCCGGTTCGTTCCGGCACGAGGACCGCCTGCTCGGCCGCGAACCGCACGACTAGGTCGGCGACCGCGTCTTCCAGGGCGGGCGGGGGGAATGCGTCTGTAGTCAAGACCGGTGCGCCTTGAGGCAAGCGGCCGGCCGGCCGGTTGCGGACACTGCTTCGCATGGAACTGACACGGCCATCCAACCGAGCCATCACCTACGGGACCTACCCGGCGATCGCCCTGCTTACCGCGGCTGTCGTCGCGTTCACCCTCCGGAACGACCTCAATCGTAGTGCTGTCGCTGCGCTACTGGCGATCGTCCCCATCGTCGTGGCGGTGATCGTGGAGTGGCGCTACCCGCTCGGACCCGAGTGGCGCATGACCAAGGCAAGCCTCCTCAGCCGAGATCTGCCCTTCATCGTCCTCGCCATCGTCACCCAGCGGTTGGCCGAGACCCTCGCCGTTCTCGCCGCCGCCGCGGTGGTGGCGACCGACGGCTTCGGGCCGCTCGCCCGGCTGCCCTTGGGCGTTCAGGTCGTTGTCACGCTGCTGGTGTTCGACCTGCTCTGGTACGGCTACCACCGCGCCGCTCACAGCCACAACCGGCTGTGGCGGGTCCACGGCGTCCACCACGCCCCGGCCCAGCTCTACGCGCTCATGCACCTGGTCTTCCACCCGTTCGATCTGCTCGCCTCGCGCTTCGTCGTCGCCGCGATCGCGTTCCAATTCACCGGGGCCACTCCCGACGCCATCTTCATCGCGGTGGTGATCATCGGCCTGCAACAGATGATCAGCCACGTGAACGCCGACCTGCGGGTGGGGCCGCTGAACTACGTGCTGGTCGGCACCGAGACCCACCGCTACCACCACGCGGCCGAGGAACGAGGCAACTACGGATCGGTGATCCCGCTGTGGGACATCGTGTTCGGCACCTTCATCTACGAGCCCTCCCGGGTGCCGGCCCGGCTGGGCCTCGACGACCCCAGCACCTATCCCGACCCCGCACGCTTCCACGACACGCTGCTGTGGCCATTCCGGTCCACGACGCTCCCCGTCACCGCCACCAGCGGGGCAGGCCGATGACCACGCGCACGACCACGACGATCGAGGCCGCCGAGCTGGCCAAGGTCTACGGCGACGGCACCCGGGCGCTGGCAGGTATCAGCTTCACTGCCGAGGCCGGAGAGATCTTCGGGCTGCTGGGTCCCAACGGCTCCGGCAAAACCACAGCCGTCCGGATCTTCGTCACGCTGCTGCAAGCCACATCCGGCGCGGCCCGCGTCGCCGGCTACGACGTCGGACGCAACCGTGAGCGCGTCCGCCAGCTGATCGGCTACTCGGGTCAGTACGTCGGCGTCGATCAGGACCTGACAGTCACGGAGAACCTGATCCTGAGCGGCCGGCTCCACGGCCTGTCCGAGAGCCAAGCCCGCGGGCGCAGCGACGAGCTCGTCGAGCGGCTCGGTCTCGGCGGCGTGGCCGGCCAGCGGGCGGGCCGTCTGTCCGGAGGCATGCGACGCCGGCTTGACCTGGCACAAGCGATGGTTCATCGTCCCGCCGCACTGTTTCTCGACGAACCCACCACGGGGCTCGATCCCCAGGCCCGGAACGCACTCTGGCAGGAACTGCGAGCGCTGAGCGCGACCGGGACCACGATCCTGTTGACCACCCAGTACCTCGAGGAGGCCGACCGACTGTGCGGCCGTGTCGCCATCCTCGACCGGGGGGCGATCCTGACCGTCGGCACCCCGACCGCGCTCAAGGACGCCGCCGGCGAGGATCGCGTGACCCTCACCCTCGCCGAGCCCGGCGATCCTGACCAACGGGCGCTGACCCGGCGGGTCACCGCCCAAGTCCCTGGCGTGCTCAATGTCCGGGATGGCCAGCAAGAGGTCACCATGCAGCTGCACGCTGCCGGCGACGCGTTGCTCGAACTGATCCGGCGGCTGGATCTGGAGGGGGTCGACGTGGCCCGGCTGCGACTGGCTCCCACCACGCTCGACGACGTCTTCGTGGCCTACACCGGGGAGAGTCCCCGCAGCGAGATCGAGTCCGGTCGCCGGCCCAGCTCGGTTTTTGCCGCCATCCACGGGGGGAGGTCACGATGAACGCGGACCTGGTGCTCGACCGTGGGGTCGTGCCGGTGCCCCAGCGATCGCCGACCTGGACGCCAACCACGTCGCTGCTGGCGCGGCGCAACGTGCTCAAGACCTTGCGATCACCGGCGTTCGTGTCCTTCTCGCTGCTCCAGCCGGTGGTCTGGCTCGTCCTGTTCTCCCAGACGTTCAGCGGCCTGTCGGACAGCCCCCAGTTCCAGCGCCTCGGCTACCCCTCGTACCTCACATTCGTCGCCCCGGCGATGATGGTCCTCTCGGTCCTGTTCACCGCCCTCCAGTCCGGACTCTCCGTCGTCACCGACCTCGACACCGGCATGCTCGACAAGCTCCGGACCGACCCGATCGCACGGTCGAGCATCCTGGTCGGCCGGCTCATCGCCGACGCCGCCCTCATGGCCGCCCAGGCCACCCTGGTCCTGGTCCTCGCTGTGGCCATGGGCGCGACGGTCGCAGGAGGCTGGGCCGGGGCGACGGTCATGACAGTCGGCGTCGTCCTCTTCGGCGTGGCCTGGGCCGCACTGTCGGACTTCGTCGCGCTCCACACCGCCGACTCGGAGCTGACCATGGTCATCGGCCTGTTCCTGACGCTGCCCGTGCTCTTCCTCACCTCGGCGTTCTTCCCCTGCCCAGAGCTGCCGGGCTGGCTTCGGGCCGTGAGCCGGGCAAACCCCGCCGCCTACGTGATCGAGGCTGGCCGCAACGTCATGACCTTCGGGAACGACTGGGCCGCCCTCGCCCGTACCGGCGGCATCCTCGCCGCGACCCTGGTCGTCACGCTCGCCGCCGCCACCGCCGCGTTCCGCCACGTCACCCGCTGAGCCCGTGAGCGACGCCGCCATCACCATTACGGGCCTTGCCAGGGCCTTCAGCGCCACCCTCGCTCAGGACGACGTCGACCTCGATCGCCGTGCCGCGGCGCTTCGGCTTTTGCTCCCCCATGCGTTTCGGCCGGGCCCGGGCGCCGATCGCAGACAGGGCACATCAGTCGGCCCCACCGCGCTGCGTGATCAACCCCTCAGCACAACTCTGCACTCGAGGCGGTAGACCCATGGTTCCAACACGAGACATTTGCCAAGTTCATGATCGAGGATCGGCAGCGCCAGTTGCGATCTCGCAGGTATCCACGGCCACGTTCATCGCCCGAGCGGCGCTGGCTCCGACGACGAGGCCGGTAGGCACCCAGTCGAGGCAGCCGCATCAATGAGATCCTTGCCAAGGCGGACCTCCTCAGGGCGGCCGACCGCAAGGTGGGCGGCTTCTCACTCGGCATGCAGAGGCGACCGGGGCTGGCCAGCGCGCTCCCCGGGGAAGCCAGAAGTCCTCGCCCCCGACGAGCCGGCCACCGGCCTCGATCCCGCGCGAGGCGCCGATAGGGCGCGGCTGTCGGGCTCGAGCCGAGGTGGTTCTGGCACCGCGATCGGTGCGGTCGTCACCGGCGAGGGGCCAACGCGGAACGCCGATTCGGAGGCGAGGGCATGACGCCGGGTGCAGGTTCACAGCCGCCCTGTGCTCGCTGCGCGCCCTGCAGACCTGTAGCGGGGGCTTGCCAGGGCGGGGATAACCGCTAGTCTCACTAACCGTTAGGTTGGCCGCCAGCGCCTGCGGCTCCTCGGCTTCCTCTGTTGGTTGTGGCCTTGCCAACCCGGGAGATAACTGTTATCTTGCCAGCTAACCGTTAGACTGGAGTACCGATGCAGCAGGAAGTGGTGCTGGCGATGCTGGCCAAGGAGCCCTCGCACGGCTACGAGCTGCGCGCCCGGCTGCGACAGGCGCTGGGCCCGCTGGGGGAGGCGCTGAACCCCGGGCACGTCTATGTCACCCTGACCCGGCTCGAGAAGGCGGGCCTGGTGACCTCCGAGCGGGCGGAGGGCCTGGCGGACCGGCAGGACCGCAAGATGTACGCGCTGACCCCGGACGGCCAGCAACGCGTCGCCGAGTGGCTCGCCGAGGTGCGCTGGCCCAAACCAGACCTGGCCGAGTTCCATCTCAAGCTGGTCGCGGCGGCGGCGGCCGGGCTGGCCGACCCGCTCAGCATTGTTGACGCGCAGCGCCGCGAGTTGCTGCGCCGGCTGCGCGACGCCCAGCGCGCCGCGCTGGCCGAGCCGGAGGGCTCGGACGCGGCGCTGTTGTTGGAGGGCATCGTGCTGCGGCTGCAGGCGGACCTGCGCTGGCTGGAGGCGTGCGAACAGAACTGGACCGGCCGAAGGAGGAGATCATGAGACACACCACCGACACGAGGGTGCGCGACAGCGCCGACGCCTCGGTGCTGCGGGCCCGCGGGTTGCGCAAGCACTACGGCCACGGACAGGGACTGGTCCGCGCCGTTGACGGGGTCGACCTCGATGTTGGCCCCGGTGAGACGGTGGCCGTGATGGGGCCCAGCGGCTGCGGCAAGTCCACGCTGCTGCACCTGCTGGGCGCCTTGGACCGGCCCTCGGGCGGAGAGGTGTGGCTGGCGGGGCGGCGCATCGACCAGATCGGCGAGAAGGCCCTGGCCCGGATGCGGCGCAGCGCCGTCGGCTTCGTGTTCCAGGCCTTCCACCTGATGGACGAGCTCACCGCAAGGGAAAACATCGAGCTGTCGGCGCTGATGGCCGGACGCTCACCCCGGGCGGCCCGACGACGGGCCGCAGACCTGCTGGAGCGGGTCGGGCTCGCCGACCGGGCGGGCTTCCTGCCCTCGGCGCTGTCCGGTGGCCAGCGTCAGCGGGTCGCCATCGCTCGGGCGCTTTCCAACGAGCCGCTCGTGGTCTTCGCCGACGAACCCACCGGCAACCTCGACAGCGCCGCCACCGTGGATGTCCTGCGGCTCTTCGAGAGCCTGCACGAGGCCGGCCAGACCCTGGTCATCGTCACCCACGACGAGCGGATCGCGGCCAGCGCCGACCGGCTGATCTCGATGCGCGACGGCGCCTTCGTCGACGAGACCAGGCTGAGCGGCGGGACCACCGGGCAGCTGGGCGCCCTGGTCGGGCTGGAGGGGTGAACCATGGGCCGATTCCTACTCGTCGGTCGCCTCGCCGCCCGGGACCTGCGGCGACGCCCGGCCGAGGCCGCGCTCCTCCTGCTCGCTATCGCGGCGGCCACGACCACGCTGACGCTGGGGCTCGTCCTGCACGATGTGGCCAGCGACCCCTACCAGAGGACCCGGGAGGCGACGGCGGGGCCCGACGTCGTCGCGAACGTCTCCGCGGACTCCGTGCAGAACCAGCCAGCCGACCGTGCCAGCGTCGAGGCACTGACCGACGCTCCGGGCGTCGTCGACCACAGCGGACCGTACCCGGTTACCGGGGCGGTTTTGGAGGCGCAGGGCCAGCTGGCGACGGCGCAGGTGGAAGGACGCGACCCCGAAGCGGCCGCGGTCGACCAACCCGAGCTCACGCGAGGCAGCTGGGTAGACGATGGGGGCGCGGTGATCGAGGCGGCGTTCGCCGACGCGCTCGGCGTGCGCGCCGGGGATCGGATCACCCTGAACGGCCGCTCGTTCCAGATCGTCGGTGTGGCCGTCACCGCCGCCGTGGCGCCCTACCCGAGCATGTCCCCAACCGGCACAGCCGAGAATCCGCTGCAGTACTGCGTCCCTTACCCTGCCCCCTGCGACCAGCGGTCGGAGACGCGTGGCGACCCGAGCCCCGAGCTGCGGGCCGCGTGGCGCCGGATCGACGCCGAGCATCCCGGCCTGGTCTGGCTCACCCAAGCCGATGCCCGCAGCCTTGCCCCGCAGGCGGAGTCTCTCAGCTACGTCTTGAACCTGAAGCTGGACGACCCGGCCGAAGCGGCGGCGTTTGTCAACACGTACCTCCCTTCCGGACGATCGCCCGAGGTGGTCAGCGCCGACGGACCAAGCTTGCAGTCGTGGCAGCAGATCCGTGGCCAGGTCGCCGACGATATGGCGCGAAACGAACAGCGAGTCCTGCTGATTGGCAGTCGGCTGCTCACCCTCCTCGCCGTGGCCAGCGTCGCGGTGCTGGTCGGAGGCCGGCTGGCCGACCAGACGCGACGCGTCGGACTCCTCAAGGCCGTCGGCGGCACACCGAGCCTGGTCGCAGCCGTGCTGCTCGCCGAATACGTGGTCGTTGCCCTGTTCGCGGCCGCGGCTGGGCTCGCGGCCGGCTGGCTGACCGCTCCCTTGCTCACGGATCCCGGTGCCGGCCTCCTCGGCAGCGCGGGTGCGCCGTCCCTCACCATGTCCACGGTCGCCATGGTCACTGCCGTGGCACTCGGGGTAGCGGTGGCCGCGACCTTCGTTCCTGCCGTCCGCGCCGCACGGACCAGCACGGTCCGCGCCCTAGCCGACTCCGCCCGCGCACCTCGACGCAGGCCTTGGCTGATCGCGATCTCGGCGCGGATGCCGGTCCCACTGCTCCTCGGGTTGCGGGCGGCCGCCCGGCGGCCGCGCCGGGTCGTACTGGGTGTGGTCAGCGTCGCCATCACCGTCTGCGGGATCGTCGCCGCGCTGGCCACCCGCGTCGACACCCAGCTCGGCGAGGACCGCGGATCCATCATCAAGGGCGAGGAATTGGACCAGGTGCTGCTGGTGATCACGATCACGCTTGTCGCCCTGGCGGCCGTCAACGCGATCTTCATCACCTGGGCGACGGCGCTCGACGCTAAGCACTCCTCGGCGCTGGCCCGCGCGCTCGGCGCGACCCCACAGCAGGTCAGCACAGGACTCTCAGCAGCGCAGGTGCTCCCCGCGCTCGCCGGCGCCATCCTGGGTATCCCCGGAGGCCTCGCACTCTTCGCCGCTGTGAGCAGCGACGAAACGGCCAACCCGCCGCTCTGGCAGCTGCTCGCCGTGGTGCCGGTGACCGTGCTCGTGGTGGCGGCGCTCACCACTATCCCCGCCCGCCTCGGCGCCCGCCGGCCCCCCGCCGAGACCCTCCAAGCCGAACTCGCCTGATATCCGTCAAGCGGACATGCGCCGGACTATCGATCTGGCGGCGATAGGCGAAGAGCTGAGGTGAACGACACGCGCTCTTTCGACGACTCCGCGCTCGCCACCTTGGGCCATCCATCGCGCCATAACGACGTCGCCAAGTCTGGCTCGGCACGCCGGAACCGGCGATCTCGCGTACCTCGACCATCGTGCCGAGCCGAAGCGAACGCCACTCATGCGGAGATGCCAAGCCTCGGCTTCTGGGACTCGGTCCGGCTGTTCCCGTAGACGGGCTGCCGCGCGCTCCGCCCTGCCCACGGTCGTCTGTGGCCGCGCCCAACCGAACGCGCGGCAGTCCCCACGTCGGTGGTTGGTGCACTGCCGCCAAGCCCAAACCACGCTCCGACGGCACCTGACCACCACGCCCGCCCTGACCGCACCGCCGAGGAATAGTCAAGAGTCTTCATGGCCTG
>Ga0299914_10004046_pt1 | contig 10486 bp, 12 predicted proteins | sample RVTome_10_FD_201361 | JGI IMG/M metagenome (GOLD analysis project Ga0299914, IMG submission 201361) | Soil microbial communities from uranium-contaminated site in the Upper Colorado River Basin, Wyoming, United States - RVT153D57 (version 2) ... | reverse complement strand
GGGTGGACTTCCCCGACCCGGAGGGGCCGGCGAGCACGGTTATCTCCCCGGGCAGCGCTTCGACATTGACGTCCCAAAGGGCCCAGACCAGGTTGCCATCGGTCTGGTAGGCCCGGCGGATGTCGCGGCAAATCAATGAACCGTTATTCGCCATGTCTCAATAGCTCCGATGTGTCGGCACCGTCAGCAGTGCGTTGGGCGAGGATAGTTGCAACGACTGAAACCACCAGGGCCACGACCACAGATATGACCACCAAATCCATAGCGCCCACCCATCGGGGAGGGGGCGGTGTCTCCTCGACTGCGTCGAGGATCCGGTAGAGCTGGCGTGCGGGAATCCGCCCGGCGATCACCCCCGTGAACACACCGAGCAAGGTCAGCGACCCGATCTCGATCAAGCCCGCTCCGAGATGCTCACGTCTGGTGAGGCCCATCCGCCGGGCCAGGGCGTATGAGAGATTCCTAGCCCGCTGGCGCGTGTCTACATACAGTAGAACGGCCCCGATAGCGATTAGCCCGGCCAGATACGAATAGATCTCCAGGAAGTCGAAGGTCCAGATGAGGGCTGCGAAGCGCAGTTGGTCGAGCGTCGTGGAGGCGGCGGTGGTGAATGCGAATCCGACGGCGGCAGTCTTCATCTCCAATTCGACCTCGTCCTCGGTGTGATCGAGGGTCCACAACAGATAGCGACTGCCGGTCAACCGTCCCTGATCGTCGGCGAAGATGCTCACGAATCGGTCTCTGTCGACAATTAGAAGCGGCCGGTTGCGTCGCGTTCCAGGGAAGGTCTCCAGCTCACCGATCAAGTCTATGGTGGCACGCTCACTCCTGATCACCAGCTCACCGTCATCGATCTCCTGGTCATCTCCGCTGTTCGACAGGTAGGCGTCGAGGGGGGCGCCTTCGCTGCCTTCGTGAAGCCCGTCGAGGATCGTCTGCAGCGGCACTTCTGCAAATTCCTCCTCCCAGAATGCGCCCTTTGCGAACGTGTCGTAGTCGATCGCAAGCACATCGACCTGGGTGCCGTCGAGGGTCACCCTCTCGGTCTTGATGACAACCGTGGACGAGTCCCTCAGCGTCCCCGGTGGTTCGATCGACCCGAATACCGGAGTGGACACATCGGCACCGATGAATGTCTTGCCCTTGGCGTCGATGGTGGAGGTTGCTGACCGGGTCAGGGAACCTGCGTACACGAGCGTCGCCACGGGGAGTGCCGCTCCGGCGATGAGAACGATGACCAAGCTGGGAGCGCTGACGATGCGCCTGGATGCGAGATACGCGGCATGGCCTTCTGCCCCAAGCCTGCGGATCAACGGGAACAGGCGGATCACGATCTCGGCAACCAGCAATACCGCCGCAGTGAAAGCCAGGAGCGGCAAGAACAGTACGAGGGGGTCGACCGAACCGACCAGATCATTCTCCTCGGTTACCACCGCCGAGTCTCCGATTACGACCCTGACTACCACGGCCCCGGCTGCTGAGACCACCAGCAGAGGGATCCGCCAGGCCTGTCTGCGACTAGACCTGGGCTTGTGGTCGAGCAGCGTCCTCGACCTCATGCCGACGATCACCGCCACTGCAACCAGCGAGAGAAGAACTGCGCCTGCGACCGTCCATATCGAGAGAGTCCGGAAAGCGGGGTCAATATCTGGAGATGGTCCGAGGCCCGAGATTGCAGCATTGGCGACACCCCATCCCAATGCGCCGCCAGCCAGCATCGGGATAAGGAATTCGAGAACGGCCTTGAGCGCGATTCCACCCGGCCCGATGCCAATTGCGGAGAGGTACTGGAGCTCGAGCTTGCGACGATCTATCCAGTAGGAACCGGCGGCCGCAACGAGACCGACTGCCGCCAGAAGCACGACAGCCGCCAGCGGGATGATCGACGTGCGCAGAGCCGTCGAAAGAGCGGACACCCTTTCCGTGACGATCGGCAGATCGGAGTGGATACTCGATGAGAAGGGCCTCGTGTCGTGGATCTTGTCCTCGGCTTCCGCCAGGGTTTGCGCAGCGCGTTCCGCGCCGGGCACGGTCAGGCCGTCGATTTCAATGGGGATCTCCCAATCGCCAACACCGCCGAAGGACCGTGCGAAGGCGCGGCGGTGGATCTCACCATCGAATTCGAAATAGTCCGTGTCTATCAACACCAACGGAGGGGGAAGGTCGCCCATGATGTTTATGGCAAGAACACCCTCGAGGAGACACCAATACGGGTCTGCAGTCCGATCGTAGAGACCCCTGTATACCGCCTGGACCGAGATCTCGTACTTGTCTCCCTGAAGGTTGAATACGATGGTGTCACCCGGCCCGGCCTCGAGGTCGCGTGCCGCGACGTCGTCGATGTATGCCCCTGGACCATGCTCGCCTTCCAGCAATTCGATATGGTCCCTGAACTCGTCGCGGGCGGCGAACCGGAAGGGGATCGTCAACCCATCACCCGAAGCGTTGTTCCCCGTGATCAGGGCACCCTCGAGGTAGAGCCGCGGTGCCAGGAAGGCGGGATCGTCGGCTGTTGCTTCGGTTAAATCGGCCCGGACCGTATCGGGGGAGTCGTAGTTGCCGACCTGGCCCCCGAAAGAAGCAGAACATCGGCCTTCGAGCTCCTGTTGCAGAGCTGCACTCGACGCCGACGATAGGAAAAGAGGCGTGAGGGCGGCGACCATGCCAAGGATGGCCGTCGCCCCGATGACGGTTATCAGGACTGCAGGCCGGGAGAAGAGCAGGATAGGGGCGCGCAGAAAAGGAGGAGTCCTCAGCACCATTGCCTCCCTTCGTCCCGCTTAATCGCGAGCGATGATTTCATCCACACCGGTCTGGCCTGGCATCTTAGGGGGCTACTGTCATGACAATGCTGAGGTCTCTCGCCCACGTTCTTCTCGCGGTCGAACTCGGCGCTGGCTTCGGCGCAGCCTCGGCTGAACAGGTCTCCACATCCTCTAATGCAATTGAGGTCGACCTGCGTGTCGAAGTCACCCAAACGGCGCAGACGGTTGTTGCTCATCTGGTTGCCGAAGGTGAGTCGCCGGTCGCCCTTCCCCTTCTTCAGCGCGAGCCAGGTGTCTTTGGCATTCGCACCGAGCTGAAACCGATCAATTACCGCGTCGTCTTCGAGCTTTTTGGACCGGACCCGGCGCAGTCGGAGCCCCGGTCGCTGATGGAGCTCGGTGTCGTGTTCCCCGGCGGCGAGTCAGAGAGCACAACAACCACCAACCCTGAAGACTTGCCCGACGATGTCACCCGGTGGCTCTGGCTGGCAATCGCTTTCGGAGCAGCGTCTCTCTCGGCTCTGGCGTTCTGGGTGTTGGGAGGTGACGACCGTCAGGTCTCTTCGACCGAAGTCTCGACCGAGTCGCCCGACGGGGGAAGCTGACGGGCCTCGGCGATCCGGGTGCTGTTAAGCCGGGGGAGTGCGTAGAAGAAGAGGAGAAAGGTTGCTCCCGCCGCAACCAGGAACGGGATTCGCAAGGCCCAGTCGCGTCCGGCGACCGGCTCCATGACCGAGACCAGGACACCTCCCAAAACCGCTCCGATGGGCATCATCCCCCAACCCAGGAACCGGTACACGGAGTTGACCCTTCCCAGGAGATTGTCGGGGATCAATGATTGGCGAAGTGACACTGTGATGATGTTCCACAGAATCACAAATACGGATTGAATGGCGAACATCACCCAGACCACGATGGCTGAGGAGGTGAGGCCGATGACGACTAGGGTCAAGCCGAAGACGAGAATCGACGCAAACAGCGAGGCACCCTGACCGATCTTCTCTGAGATCTTGGGAGCAAGGAAAGAACCGGCCACCCCGCCCGCGGCGGCGGCCGTAAGTAGGATCCCGAACTGGGTGGCGTCGAGCTCGAGAATCTCCTGGGCGAAGAGGACCGCAGTCGCAAGCGCCAGGGTGGAGAGAGCGTTGATGATGCCAAGGGCAATCGCCATCGGTCTGAACAGAGGGTGTGACCACAGCCATTTCACACCCTCCTTGAGCTCCTCTTTGAACGAGGGCCGTTCTCTCAAGGGCACTCCGGCAACCTGCTTGGCACGGAACTGACCGGAGATGCTGAAGATCAAAGCCGCCGAAACCGCGAATGTGCCGGCATCGACGAAGAAGGGAAGTGAGAACGCAGCGGCGAGAAGAAATCCGGCGGCAGGTGGCCCGGCGAAGGAGTTCATCACAACCTCTGCACCCCAGAGTCGCCCGTTGGCGCGTTCGAGGTTGTTCGGGGTGACAATCGATGGCATCAAGGTCTGGGCCGAGTTGTCCCGGAGCACTTCGGCCATGCCGAGGAGGAGCGCGGCCGCGTAGATGACACCGAGGAGGAAGGCACTGTTGGCCGGTGCGGTGGCGGTCCCGGCGGCAATCTCATCCGGTGTAGACAAGCCCGACTGCGACGACCATACGGTAAAGGCGACACCGAGGGTGATCAGGAACCGCAGGACATCCATGGAGCTGATCAGACGTTTCCGGTCGACCCGGTCGGTGATCACGCCGGCCGGGAGGGAGAAGAGGAGCCATGGAAGCCGTGTGGCGACACCGACCAGCGCGATATGAAGTGGATTGCGAGTCACGGCGGAGGCAAGCCAGGGATAGGCCACCCCGGCAACGCCATCACCGAAGTTGGTGATCACCGACGCCGTCCAGAGCTTCCAATAGTTGACACCCAACTTCTGTTTCATTCCGAGTCCTCCCTGTTGGGCAAGTGGGGGCGGTCGGTCGGGTAAAACGCGACCAGCATTCCATAGGTTGTTTCACCGTCCCGCACGTCCGCAACGAACTCCTGGGTCAGTTCGCCCAGTCGGAGCACCCACTCCCCTGCTCTCTCCTCGGGAATGCGGGCATAGCGGAGGGTGCTCATCATCGGCATCTCGTCTTCGTAGGTGTGGGCGGCGTTGGCATAGTCCGTTGCGGCCGAGGTCAGGAAATAGTCGGGACTAATCCCGACGTCGATGCCTTTGACCCGTGAAGTGAGGAGGAAGGTCCGGGCAACGCGGCCGTAATACTTGGCCTCGATCGCCCGGACCTTCTTAGTGCGAACTACATGAATCAGCCCGGCTTCCTCCAGCACCTGGACATGGTGGCCGATTGTCCCTTTTGGCTTCCCCAGGGTCTCTGCGATCTCAGAAATCGTCGCGGCCCGCTCAGTAAGGAGGTCGGTTATCTGCATCCGGGTTTCGTCGAAGACCGCCTTGAACATCTCGACAGAATCGATCTCCAGGGTCTCTTCCAACTCATAATCCGGGGCCATGTGGTCGGCCATTCCCGTATGGTCGACTATTCCCGACCATTTGTCAAGAGTGTTGCTGGCCGACTTCGACGCGCGGCTCCCTGGTTGACCGTGTGATCTCGCTTGGGGGATCACCTTTCAGTCATCGCCCGTCGCTGGGGTGATGCTGGTCGAACAGACGCCGGTCGGCCAGGGCTGCCGCTCCCGTGTTGGTCGCCTCCCAGCGACCGAAGGGAGCGGCTGTCCTCCCGCTTGCGGGAGGAAGGTCCCTGCGCCCGACGAAGGAGGGCGGAGGTAGGTGGGAGAGGTCCCGCGAGCTGGGAGATCAAGTGCCGTTGGTGGGAACGGCCCACCCCCCGGCTCCTTCGTCGTCGCGTATGGGAGTGGTCGCGTGTTCCAGCTGTTCTCCCGCTTGCGGGAGGAAGGTCCCTGCGCCCGACGAAGGAGGGCGGAGGTAGGAGGGAGAGGTCCCGCGAGCTGGGAGATCGACGGCCTACGTGAGCGTGAGGCGGACCTGGTCCAGGTCTTCGGGGTAGGTGATCTTTATGTTGTCGGGGTCGCCGGGGATTACTGCGACTTCGAGGTTGGTGAAGTTTTGGACTACGTCTGCGGTGTCGAAACCTGTGAATCCTGACTGATTGGCGGCCAGGTAGGCAGATTTCAGTTCCGGGCCCCAGAACACTTGGGGAGTTTGGACAGCCACCGCATTATCGACGGGGGTTAGCCCGTCCCTTGCGATAAGAGGGCGACGCGGGGGAATGCCGGGAACGGCACCGCCGTGGAGGGATGCGGCCTCGAAGAGTTGGTCGATCAATCGACGGCTGATCAGGGGGCGGGCGCCGTCGTGGATCCCGATTAGCCGGCTTGGGGGGACCGCGGCCAGCCCGGCAGTCTCACTTTCGGTACGGGTCACACCGCCCGGGACGATGTCGACACCGAGGTTCAGAGATTCCAACGCTGCGATCTGGTCGTCACGGGCCACGAGTACGCAGAAGTCGACTGCGGACTTGACCGCCATTGCGGTGTGGGCGACGAGCGGCCTTCCGGAGATGTCCGTCATCAGTTTGTCGGCGCCGAATCTCGTTGACGATCCTGCGGCAACAATGACCATCGAGCGATCTTTCATCCGACGCAGGCTACTTTTCCCTCCATGGGACTGAGTGAGACCATCTCTGCATTTCTCGAAGGCGATGACAACCGGTGCGACCTGGATGCTTCGGGCGACAACCACGCCTGGTCCCTAGGCCCGGATGCGCCACAAGCTGTGGTAGTCGTGGCGGCATCAACCGACGCCCTCAAGACGACCAAGGGTGAGGTGATCACCGGCTCGGTCGACCGCAGCCAGGTTTGGGAGATCGCCGGCGTTTCGCTGGACAGGGACATCGTGTCGGACTTCGCCGGCGATGACTCCGTGGCCGAATGGGTCGAAAAACTCAGCGTGAGCGGGGTCGGCCTGGTGGCTATCGAGAGGAGCGACGCCCTCTGAGGGCCCAGTAGGTCACCAGGGCGGCGAATCCCCCAGCCAGCGCGGCCCCTTGGAATTTCGACTCGTTGATCCGGTCTCGCAGAGACACCGGGTTGAGGAACGTCCGTATCTCCCACCCCTTCTCTAGCGCGTGCTTCTCCAATTCGGCATCGGGATTTACCGCCACGGGGTGCCCGACAAGCTCGAGCATCGGGATGTCGGTGGCGGAGTCGCTGTACGCGTACGAGGCATCAAGGTCGATTCCCTCCCGCTCTGCAAGTTCGGCCATGGCCACGGCCTTCCCCGGCCCATATGCATACTGGGCGATCTCCCCCGTGTACTTCCCATCGGGCCCGACCTCGGCGCGGGTGGCGATCACCTCATCGATGGCGAGGTACCTGCACAGGGGTTGCACAATCTCCTCGGGGCTCGACGAAACGACGATGATGCGTCTCCCTTTGCCCCGGTGGTTGTCGATGATGGCCAGAGCCTCGGCGAAGACGAGGGGCGGGACGATCCCGCTTACGGTCTCTTCGACCATGGCCACGATTTCATTGCGGTCCCAACCGGCGGTCAACGATGCCATCTCCGCTTTGACCCGTTCCAACTGGTCGTGGTCGGCGCCGAAGAGCTGGTAGTAGGCCTGGGCGATGCCCGCTTTCGCCAAGGTCCGCCGGTTCAACATCCCTGCCTTGAACAGTGGCCTGGTGAACGCGAGGGTCGATGACTTGGCGATGATCGTCTTGTCGAGGTCGAAGAACGCAGCTTCGGTCACGGTCTTCAAGTTAGCCGGGTTCCCGCTACATCAACCCTCTTGCAGTCGCCTGTCGCGTCCCATACCTTCGAAGGATGGGGAGTAGGAGACGACAGATCCTGGCGGTCCATGCCGAGGACCCGGTCCTTTCGTGGATCGGCCCGATCGGGCTAGCACTGGCGGCTGGAACGGCTCTAATAGTCGACGTTCGCGGGCGCCATCTTCCGGGACCGAGGACCCTTGCTCAGATAATGGTCGAGGGGCCCAGTCTGCTCGACCTCAGCCCGGGCCGGAGGGGCGTCGCCACAATTGCATCGGGCTCGATGGGCAGTGATGAACTGGCACGAGCTGTCGAGGTTCTCGCCGGTCGTTGGCCGGCACTTGTGGTCCGCTCCGATGGGAAGCTATGGCCGGGACCGACCGTGCCCTACCGGGCGATACTTCCCGGGTTCCTCAGGCCCAGCGAGCCGATCCCCTCGGTCTGGCAGCCTGCGATCGGTGTTTCGGTTCCCTCCCTCCCCGGCCCGGTGCTGCCGCGGCTGGGGCGCCGGCCCGTCCTGGCGATGCTCGAAGGCAAGCTCCCTCTGGCGCGGCGCTGGGTTGATTCGTGGCGAGCAATCTGGGAGATGCCATGGGCCTAGTAGACAGGGTGGCAACCCTCGTGGCCAGGGACGGCAACACGTCGGTCCGGGCTGAGGTGGCCGATATGGCCGGTCGGCTGCTCGCCATTGAGGCGCCACTCACCGGCAACACCCTCGTCGCCGATGTGGTCGACCGTGTTCTCGGGTTAGGCCCGCTACAGCCGCTGATCGACGATCCTCAGATCACCGACATCCTTGTCAACGGGCCCCGTGAGATATGGGTCGACCGGGGTTCCGATCTCGAGCTCGTCCCGGTCTCGTTTGCCTCCCTTGCCGATCTCATGGCCACCGTCGAGCGCACCATCGCCGCCCTTGGCCTGCGCGTCGATCGGTCCTCGCCGATGGTCGACGGGCGGTTGCCGGATGGCTCCCGAATTCACGTGGCCATACCCCCCGCAACGGTCGACAACCCTGTGATCGCTATCCGGAGGTTCCGCCCTACGGTTAGAGACCTTGCTTCGTTGGTGTCGCTGGGAGCTGTGAGCGATGAGTGTGCAGAACTGCTTCGCTCATCGGTCATGGAGCGGAAGACGATTGTGGTGTCCGGAGGGACCGGAACCGGCAAGACCACGCTTCTCAATGTGCTTGCGGCGGAAATCCCACGCACCGAGCGTCTGGTGACCGTCGAAGATGCAGCGGAACTGGACTTCCCCGGCCATGTGGTCCGCCTCGAGGCGAGGCCGCCCAACGCCGAGGGTTTCGGAGAGGTCAGCATCCGCCAACTGCTGCGTTCGGCTCTCCGACTCCGACCCGACCGAATCGTGCTCGGGGAAGTCAGGGGACCGGAAGCGCTCGACCTGGTCACGGCATTGAATACCGGCCACCGCGGGTCGATGTCGACGGTTCACGCCAACTCTCCCGAAGAGGCTATGTGGAGACTGGAGACGCTTGCTCTGCTCGACGGGGCCGCATCACCGGACGCCATCCGCCGCCAGCTGTTCGCGGCAGTAGACGTCGTGGTTCAGGTGGCCCGTTCCGCCGACCGTCGGTACGTCTCCTCGCTCTTCTCGGTGGGTATCGATGGTCACATGGAGGAATTCGATGTCTGAGTGGCTGGTTGTCGCATGGGTGCTTTCGGTCGGCATGGACTGGAGGGTGGTCTTGCTCCTTCTCGTAGCTTTGACCGTCCCCCTGTGGGCTCTGGGTGGCATCGCCGTCCACGTGCTGGTCCATCGGCCGGGCACATCTACGAGGTCTGCGGTCTTCTGCCAATCGGTCGCGCGTGAGCTTCGGACCGGGGCGCCGTTGCGTACCGCAATCGCCGATGCTGCGCGAGCTGTCGAAGCTGGGTCGATCGGCGCGTCTCTCGAATCCGGAAGCCTCCTCGAAGATGTTGTCCCCGAGTTGAGGGCCGAGTTTCCTGAAATAGGTCAGGAAATCGGGGCAATGGTGGCTGCGGTGGCGGAAACCGGTTCGGCAGCTGCACCGCTGTTTCAGGAGCTGGGCGATTTAGCCCTGGCCCGGGTGGAGACAACCGAGGAAATCAGGGTCGCCACATCGCCGGCGCGTGCTTCGATAGCCGTCCTTGTCGGGCTGCCGACGCTCTACGTGGCGTACCAGTTGTCCACGGGCACCATTGGTGACCTGCTGGGAGATCCGGCGCAGCAGAGGGTGGCATTGGTGGGGATGGGGCTGGCAGCTGCCGGGCTCCTGGCGAGTGTCCTGCTGGTCAGGCGGGCACTGTGAGCTACCTGATTGCGGGATCGCTTGGTCTGAACCTCTTCGGATTCCCCGGTGCTATGACGGCGGTTCTCGCCCTCGGTCTCCGGAGGCATCTGCCCGGTCGTCGCCGCGAGGATGATCTCCGGCCAATCATGATGGTGCTCCTGGTCGAGCTTCGAGGCGGTCGTTCGGTGCTGTCCGCGCTCCAAGCGGCTTCGGCCCGATTTTCCGAAGCCGGGGACCTGAAGAGGGTGGTACGGGTTGCCTCAGTCGCAGGATTGACGGCCGCCGTGGACGAGGCGCGGGGAGGTCTCCGCTTCCTTCTCATCCACCTCGCAAGGGCTCAGGCGACCGGGGCGTCGGCCGCCGACGCGGTGAGGAGGTATCTCGATGACGACCTCGCCCGGGAGCGAGCGGAGCGGCAGGCGAGGATCAAGGCACTACCGGTGCGGCTGATGCTACCCCTCAGCCTTCTCACGCTTCCCGGGGTGGTCCTTCTTGCATACGGCCCGACGGTCCTTTCGCTTCTGGATGGGCTGGTGGTTCCGTTTGAGTGAGCACCGCGCCGATGAGAGTTCCGCACTTCCTCCCGCACCGGCCGGTTGCCGGACAAAGAAGAGGAGCGCAAATGCGTTTATGGACAAGGATGGTGCTGCTGGCCCACGGGGAGCGAGGGCAGGGGACCGTCGAATACTTCCTGGTGATACTCGCGGCAACGGCCCTGGCGATCATCGGGCTCAAC
>Ga0299914_10004045_pt1 | contig 10490 bp, 9 predicted proteins | sample RVTome_10_FD_201361 | JGI IMG/M metagenome (GOLD analysis project Ga0299914, IMG submission 201361) | Soil microbial communities from uranium-contaminated site in the Upper Colorado River Basin, Wyoming, United States - RVT153D57 (version 2) ... | reverse complement strand
CGTCCACATCGGGTTCGACCCGCGCACCATAGCCGAGGTTTCGTCCGATCTTGGCTTCGATGCCACGCAGGGTGGGTGATGGTCCCCGGGTTCCTTGCACGATCAGTGCGATGAGTAGGGTGACCCCTCATGGCAGTCGAATTCGAGCAACGGGGCCCGTTCGCGGTCGTCAGGATCAACCGGCCCGAGGCCCGCAACGCCGTGAACGGCGCCGTCGCCCGGGGCATCGAGGAGGCGATCGACAAGATCGAGGCCGACGACAGCATCTGGGTCGGCATCATCACCGGCGAACCGCCCGTGTTCTGCGCCGGCGCCGACCTCAAGGAGATCAACTCGGGCAACGCCGCCGCGCTGGCGACGGCCCGGGGCGGGTTCGGCGGCATCGTCCAACGCGAGCGCACCAAGCCGATCATCGCCGCGGTCGACGGCCCGGCGCTGGCCGGCGGCACCGAGATCGTGCTGTCGTGCGACCTGGTCGTCGCGTCGTCGACGGCCACCTTCGGCATCCCCGAGGTCAAGCGCTCGCTGGTCGCCGCGGCCGGCGGGCTGTTCCGCCTCGGCCGCAAGATCCCGCTGAACATCGCCATGGAGCTGGCGCTGACCGGCGACCCCATCTCGGCCGAGGTGGCCCACCAGCACGGCCTGGTCAACCGGCTGTGCGAGCCGGGCCAGGCGCTCGAGGTGGCCACCGCGCTGGCCGAGCAGATCTGCGCCAACGCCCCGGTGGCGGTGCGCGAGAGCCGCAAGGTCGTCATCGAGGCCACCAACGCGCCCGACGAGCTGGGCTGGAAGATGTCGGCCGAGGGCATGGCCAAGGCGATGTCGAGCGCCGACTTCGGCGAGGGGCTGACCGCCTTCATCGAGAAGCGCCCGCCGCAGTGGAAGGGGCGCTGAGCCCCGCCTCCCTCACCGCCCCGCGCCTGGTACGCGTGGCCGACCGCGCCGGGTGGTGATCGCCGGGCCCGTCCGCTAGCTCGACGACGGGACGATCCCGTGGTCGACCAGGAAGTCGGCCAGGCCCTCGACCAGGCCGTGGTCGGCGACCTCGGCGAGGGGCACCCACGCCACCGCGTCGGCGTCGTCGCCCGCGAGCGCGCCACCGGGCGGGTCGACCAGGTCGACCTCGAAGGTCAGGATCACGTAGTGGGCACCGCCGGTCAGCTTCTCGGTCCAGCCGACGAACCGGCCTGCCCGGGCGCGCAGCCCGGTCTCCTCGCGCAGCTCGCGCACGGCGGCGTCGCGCGCCCGCTCCCCCGGCTCGATCCGGCCGCCGGGCAGGGCCCAGGTGCCGGCCTGGCGGCTGGCCGGGCCCCGGCGCACGAGCAGCAGCCGGCCGTCTGCCACCGTCACGACGCTGGCGGCGACCTGCGGCCGGTGCGTGCCGGGGGCCGCCACGCGTCAGTCCAACGGGCGGTGGACGATGATGGCCCGCGCCACCAGGCCGAACGACTCGAAGAAGTTCTTGGTGTGGCGGTCTCCGGGCAGCGCCAGGCTGTCGACGCCGAAGCACCCCTGGCCCCGGCACCAGGCCAGCAGGTGGTCCATGACGGCCTCGCCCACGCCGACGGCGCGGGCCCCGGGGTCGACGTAGATGTCGTCGATCACGCCGAGCAGGCTGCCGTCGCCCAGCCGCTCGGTGCGCACCAGGCCGTAGCCCACGACCGTGCCGTCGATGGTCCCGGCCACCACCTCGCGGGTGGGCGAGGCCAGGGCGGTGGCCAGCTCGGCGCCGGGGTCGCCCTGGCGACGCTCGCGGCGGAACCACAGCGGTCCGCCCTTCTGCCCGCGCTTCTCGTCGCTCGCGGCCGCGACCAGGGCCTCGATGGCAGGAAGGTCGGTGGCCGTGGCCGTGCGCGCAGCCTCGTGGGGGGCGGGGACGGCCGTCACCCCTGGATCTGGGCGACCTTGTTGAGGATGGTCTTGCGGCCGCGGTGGGTGGCCTCGTAGGACCGCACCGCCTCGAGCTCGTCGGGGGTCAGGCCCTCGAGCCGGGTGACGACCTGCGAGGCCGACAGGCTGTCGTAGTCGGTGATGGCGAGGTCGCCGGCGTCGGCCGCCATCGGCGCCTCCGGGGCCTGGCCGTTGCCCGAGGGCGGTGCGTCGGCGTCGACCACAGCCGCACTTGCGCCCGAGTGCGCGCCGGGCGAGGCGGCAGGCCCGGACGCCTCGCCCGGCTCGTCGCCGGCCAGGCCGAGCATGCGTAGCAGCCCCGCCGCCTGGTCCTCGAGCCCCTCGACCCGGCGCCTGAGCTGGGCCTCGCCGTGGCGGACCGCGAACTGGCCGAACATCCGGGCGTTGCGGGCGTGCACCCGCCCCTGCTCGGCCAGCTTGGGCAGTAGCGAGTGAGCCTCGAAGAACAGGCCGATGGGCGCGTAGACGAAGAGGTCGGCCGCCTGGTCGACCAGTTGGTCGAGGGGTGCCTTCTCGTCGTCGTTGGTCACGGCACGATCATCTCAGACGCAGTCGACGCAGAGCATGAGGTTCTCGTCGGCCAGCTGGCGGCGGTGCTTGACCAGGAAGCACGACTGGCAGACGAACTCGTCGGCCTTCTTGGGCTGGATGCGGCCGGCGCCGTCGCTGCGGTCGTCGGGCTCGGGAGCCTCGTCCTCGTCGTCCTCGTCCTCGGGTTGCGCGGCGATGCGGTCCTTGAGGATGGCGTCGAGGTCGGCCTCGACGTCGTCGGGGTCGAGATCGTCATCCTCCTCCTCGTCGTCCTCGTCGTCACTGGCCTTGCGGGCCTTGGTCGCGGTGGCCTTCGCCGCAGGGGCGGCGGCCGCGGGAGCGACGACGACGTCCTCCTCGTCGTCGTCGTCTTCGACGACCTCGGCCTCGTCGTCGAAGTCGTCGAAGACCTCGACCTCCTCGTCGAGGTCCTCGGGCTCGTCGGTGAAGACGTCCTCCGGGGCCTCGGCCTCGAAGTTCTCGTCGGGGGTCTCGTCGTCAGACATCGGTCCTTCAGGGTCTGCCATGCGCGGCCGGGATCATAGACAGGCTGCTCACCCGGATCAGAACCAGCCGCGAGGCGGGTCAGGGTAGCGACGCCGACGCCAACACGTGCTGTGACAGAGATCACATTCAGTGGCGAGGGGGCGCTCAGCGCGACAGCCGGCGCTGCTCGGCCCGCCGCTCGCCCGCCAGGCGCTCGAGGCGGGGCTCGGGCGAGTGGTCGGCGAAACGCATGGCCTCGGCCACGGCGTGGTGGCCCGCGCGGTCGGCGATGAGGCGGTGCATCCGCTGGGCCACGATGCGGTAGGCGGGATGGCCCTGTGGTGCGCTCCGCAGCTCGATCAGGTGCATGGCCTCGCGGGCGTTCATCTGCATGACGAAGCGCAGGCGGTAGGCGAGGGCGACCGCGTAGGGCGCCTGGGCTGGGAAGCGCTCGGCGAGCGCGTCGTGCAGGGCGGCCGAGCGCTCCATCGTCTCGTCGAAGGCCGTGCCCCATCCCGCGTCGTCGACGGCCTCGGGCCGGGTGTAGCCGTGGCGGGGCGACAGCGGCTGCCACTCGACCGTGAGCATGCGGTGGCGCTGCAGGTCGCGGAACGCCCCGTAGTCGGCCAGGATGTCGAACCGGTAGCTGGGCCGCTCGAACGCCCGCCCGGGACGGTGGCGCCGGTTCGTGCGGTCGCCCACGTACGCCCGCACCACGGCCAGCCGCTCGTCGACGGTCATGTCGCGCACCCGCCGCTCGACGTCGGCCTCGGGCCGGTCGGTGTAGGGGTAGAGCATGGCGGTGACGAGCCGCACCTCGGCGTCCGGATCGAACTCGACCAGCTCGACCTGCGGGCCGCCCCCCTCCTCCGGGCCCTCGTCGGGGAACAGGCGGCCGGCGATCTCCTCCATGGCCGCGCGGGTGGTGGCCAGGTAGGTGCTGGCGGCCACGCCCCGGTCGGTCAGGTCGACCCGCTTGAGGAAGCTGGGGATCACCTTGCGCAGCTCGGTGAGCATGAGGTCGGCGTAGGCCCGGGCCTCGGGCAGGGGGTGGGCCCGCATGCGCAGCAGCAGGGCCTCATAGGCCTGGCCGGTGCCGTAGATGCCCACGTTCGACAGGGCCGCCGCGGGGAGGGCGCCCCGCACCGCGTCGAGCGCCTTGGCCTTGAGCGCCTGGCGGTGCACGAAGTCGCTGTCGCCAGGCTGGCGGGGGTAACGGTCGCGGAAGTGGTCGAGCATGGCGGCCGCCATCTCGGCGTAGCCGTCGAACATGCGGTCGAGGTCGCCCACGTAGCGCAGGCCCAGCGGGCTGCCCAGCACCTCGGGGTCGCGGTAGTAGCGGTAGCGACCGCCGAGGCGGGCGTCGTAGGCGATGTAGCGGGTGCTCTGCTCGAGGTACGACATCAGCCGGCCCCACTCGAGCACCTTGGTCAGCAGGTTCGACGCCTGCTCGCATGCCAGGTGCACGCCGCCGAGCTGGGCCACCGAGTCGTCGCCGTACTCGAAGAAGACCCGGTCGTACAGCTCCTCGGCCCGCTGCAGGCCCACCGTGGCGTCGATGGTGGCGTCGCCCGTGATGTCGAGGTCGCCGACGAACTCGTCGAGGAACAGCCGGCGCAGGCTCTTGGGCGAGCGCGAGTAGCGGGCGAACAGCGCGCCCTTGACGACCTCGGGCAGGTTGACGAGGGCGAACACGGGGCCGTCGAGGTTGGTGAAGTACCGGCGCAGCACGTCGGCCTCGGCGGGGGTGAAGTCCTCGCTGACGTAGACCGTCATAGGGGGCCAGATCGTACGACGGCAACGGCGCCCGCTCGGGGATGCCGGGAGCGCCGCTCGACCGTGGCGCCGGCGCCGGCCCACGGGTGCGGGGACCGCCGGCCCGGGCGGCCGCCTGTCGTCACGGCGCCCCGCCCCGGGCGCTCAGCTCGGCCCGCCACTCGGCCCTCGCCCGCTCGACCAGGCCGGCGTCGAGCCACAGATCGGCGACCGTGAAGGCGAGGGCCTTGGCGCCGTCGATCACCGCGCGGTCGCCTTCGGGCCCCGCGGCGAAGCCCGCGAAGGCGGGCGTGTGGATGGGCACGCCGGGCGGCGCGACCTGGATCATCGGGTGGATCGAGGGCACCGTGTAGCTGACGTTGCCCATGTCGGTGCTGCCCACGACCCGGGCAGACCGCGAGGGCGGCCGGACGGTGCGACCCAGCGCCAGGGCGTTGGCCTGGTAGCGCTCGACGATGGCCGCGTTGTCGATCATGTCGGCGTACACGGGGTCGATCCACTCGACCTGCATCTCGCACCCGGCCGCGTCGGTGCCCGCCTGCAGGCAGGCCAGCACCCGCTGCTCGAGCGCCTCGAGCCGGGAGACCGTCGACGAGCGCACGATCCACTCGGCCCGGGCGAAGTGCGGCACGATGTTGGGCCGGTGGCCGCCGTCGGTGATGATGCCGTGCACCCGCTCGGACGGGTCGATGTGCTGGCGCAGGGCCGCCACGTTGACGTAGCCGAGCACGGCGGCGTCGAGCGCGTTGCGCCCCATGTGCGGGGCCGCCGCGGCGTGGGCGGCCTCACCGGTGTAGCTGACGTGCAGTTGGTGCAGGGCGACCACGTCCATGGCCGCCAGGTCGGCGTCGGCGGGGTGGACCATCAGCGCGGCCTCGACGTCGGCGAACGTGCCCCCGTCGATGAGGGGGACCTTGCCGCCGCCGCCCTCCTCGGCGGGCGTGCCCACCACCAGCACCCGGCCGCCCAGCGTGTCGGCCAGCGCGGCGGCGGCCAGGCCGGCGCCCAGCCCCGCGGCGGCGATGACGTTGTGGCCGCAGGCGTGCCCGATGCCCGGCAGCGCGTCGTACTCGCACACCACCGCCACCCGGGCGCCGGCGCTGCCCGCGGCGGCCTCGAAGGCGGTGCCGACGCCCCGGGCCGAGCGGGCGACCGCCAGCCCCTCGCCCTCGAGCACGCCGGTGAGGAGGTCGTGGGCGAACCGCTCCTCGAAGCACAGCTCGGGGTTGGCGTGGATCTGGTGCGACACATCGACCAGCAGGTCGGCGCGCTTGTCGATCTCGGCGGCCAGCCGGGCCTTGGCCTCGCTGAGGGGAGTCGGCTCCATCGACCCACGCTAGCTGTAGCCGGCGGGCGGCCATCCGGCCGGCCGCGACACCTAGCCGTGGCGCATGACGACCTTGCCCAGCTGCTCGCCGCGGCGGAGCCGCTCGAGCGCGGCCGGGTAGTCGGCCCGGTCGAACACCTCGTCGACCTGCACAGGCAGCGCCGTCGCCACCAGGTGCGTGACCTGGTCGAACTCGGGGTAGGAGCCCATGGTCGAGCCGATGATCTCGATCTGCTTGAAGAACAGCCGGGGCAGGCTCAGCTCGACCTTGGGCCCCGAGGTGCCGCCGCACACCACCAGCCGCCCGCCCGGGCGTAGCGCCCGCACCGAGCGCTCCCAGGTGGCGGGGCCCACGCTCTCGACCACCACGTCGACCGTGACGGGCCAGTCGGCCCCGGAGTCGAAGGCGTCGGCCGCGCCCGCGGCCACCGCCCGCCGGCGCTTGGCCTCGTCGCGCGAGGTGGCGTACACCGTGGCTCCCGCCCGCTGGGCGAGCGCCAGGGCGGCGGCGCCCACTCCCCCGCCGATGCCGACGATCAGCACCGACTCGCCGGCCGTGAGGCGGGCGCGGCGCAGCATGCGCCAAGCCGTGAGCGTGGCCAGCGGGTAGGCGGCGCACTCCTCCCAGGTGCGCCCCGGCGGCCTGGCGACCACGTTGCGGCCGGGCACGACCACCAGGTCGGCGTGGCCGCCCCAGCGGTGCTCCCCCACGATCTGGAACCCGGCGCCGAGGGGCGAGTCGATGCCGTGCGCCACCACCGCGTCGAGGGGCGACACCGCGGGGTTGACCACCACCTCGTCGCCAGGAGCCACGTGGTCGACATCGCCGCCCACGGACTCGACCACGCCGGCCACGTCGCAGCCGGGCACGTGCGGCACCGGGGGCCGGGGCATCCCCCGGGTGAGCCACAGGTCCATGTGGTTGAGCGCCGAGGCCAGCGGCCGCACCCGCACGTCCCCCGGCCCCGCCGGCGGGTCGTCGACCTCGCCCTCTCGGTAGGTGCCGGGCGACTCGTCCAGGATCCAGGCGCGCACGGCAGCGACGCTAACGCGGTGCTCAGACGACGCAGGTCACGGCGTCGGGCTCGACCCGGACCGACAGGCGGCGGGCGCGGCCGACCAGCTCGCCGTCGAGCCACACGGGGGTGGGCCCGTCGAGGTCGACCTGCACGGCCGGGCGGCGCTGCACCGCGATGGCGGGATGGGGCACGTGGCCGCCGGCGGGCAGGCGCCGCCGCGCCTCGAGCCGCTCGACGAACGACATGGCAGCCGACACGTCGAGCACGTCGAGCTGCCCGTCGCCCGGGTGGGCCCTGGGCGCCACGTCCCAGGCACCCAGGAACTCGGCGTTCATGGCCGCCACGATCCGCCCCCGCCACCACGAGCCCCGGGCCACCAAGTGGGCGACGAACCAGTGCTGCACGCCGTCGACCAGCACCGATCCCAGGTCTACCGGCACCCGGGCCGCGCTCGGGTCGCGCAGGCGCTCCGGGTCGCCCCGCCCGCCGAGCGTGCGGCACAGGTCGCCGCCCGCGAGGCCGAGCACCGGCACGGGCTCGCCCGCGCGCCGGGCGGCCGTGACGATGCGCCGGGCCTCGGCGTCGGACCCGACCACCACGCCGTCCTCGGGCAGGCCACCGGCCTCGCCCCACGCCTCGCCCTTGCGGACGGTCACGCCTCGCCGCCACCCGCCATCTGGTGCGTCGGCTCGTCCCGCGGCTCGCCACTGGAGGCGGTCACGCCTCGTCGCTCCCGGCGATCTCGTCCAGCGTGGACGAGATCGAGACCACGCCCCGGCGCAGCGCCTCGGCGGCCTGGCGGGCAGCGCGGGCCGTGTCGGGGCTGGGGGCCACGTCGCCGACCTGGCGCACGAGGTCGATCAGCGTCTTCACGTTGCGCACGAAGTCGCCGCCGGACAGGTCCTCGTCGCCCAGCACCTCGCCCAGCGGCTCGCCCGCGGCCCAGGCGTGGGCGAGGGCGACGAACCCGGGGTCGGGCGTCCGGGTGGTGGGCAGGCCGGCGGCCTCCTCGTCGGCCCGCAGGTCCTCCGCCAGACGTTCGATCTCGGCCCAGCGGGCCCGCACCTCGCGGGACGGGAACCAGGGCGGCGCGGGCACGCCGGGCCCCCGGTGCTCGTAGGTGAAGCACGACACCAGGCCGGCCAGCGCCGCCGGGTCGAGCCCGTCGAGCAGGCCGGAGCTCATGGCCTCGGCCACCAGCAGGTCGGACTCGTGGTAGGTGCGGGCGAGCAGCTCGCCCCGCTCGGTCAGGGCCCAGCCGTCGAGGTAGCCCCAGGCCTCGAGCAGGCGCAGCACCCGATCGAACCGGCGGGCCAGCGACTCGGTGCGCGACCGCACCTCGCGACGCATGTCGGACAGCTCTCGCCGGGCCCGCTCGCGCTGGCCCGCGGCCCGCAGGTGGCGGTCGCGGTCGGGGCAGTCGTGGACGGGATGGGCCGACACGGCCGACGCGGCGCGATCGGCCTCTCCGGCCTCGCCCGCCTCCCGGCCGTTGCCGGACCGGCCGCCGTCGCGGCGCGGCCCGAGGCGCGCCGCCCGCAGCTCGTCGGCCACGCGGTGCTGGAAGGCCCGGTTGTTGGGCTGGTACGGGCGGGGCATGTCGAGGCGGCCGAGACGCTCGGGCGGGGCGACCATGTCGTCGATGCCGATGCTCACCGGTTCGCCGCTCGCGGCGATGCCGCGCAGGCGGGCGCCGCCGCCCTTGCGCTGGGCGACCGACAGCACCGCCACCCGCTGGCCGGCCACGTCGACGACGTCGCCGGGCATCAGCCGGGCGAGGGCGAAGGCCACCGCGCCCCGGGCCGCCCGGGTGGGCGTCGACGCCGCCCGCTCGTCGAGTACCAGCGCCCGGTACTCGTCCACGTCGCCCTGCTCGCAGGTGGCCTCGGCGTCGAGCCGGGCGAGGCGCTCCTGCTGGCGCTCGATGCGGGTCTCGGACCGCACGACGGCCCGGTCGGCCTGGAACTGGGCGAAGCTCAGGTTGAGCAGGTGATGAGCGTCCGCGGGCCGGTAGCGCCGCACCAGGTTGGCGGCCATGTTGTACGTGGGGCGGAACGCCGAGTGCAGCGCGTAGGTGCGGCTGGAGGCCAGGGCCGCGACCTGGTCGAAGGGCACGAACGGCGACCACAGCACGACGGCGTAGCCCAGCTTGTCGATGCCTCGCCGGCCCGCGCGCCCCGTGAGCTGCGTGTACTCCCCCGGGGTCAGGAAGGCCCGGGACTCGCCGTCGAACTTGGTGAGCCGCTCGATGACCACCGTCCGGGCCGGCATGTTGACCCCTAGCGCCAGCGTCTCGGTGGCGAACACGGCCTTGACCAGACCCTCGACGAAGCAGGCCTCGACCGCCTCCTTGAATGGCGGCACCATACCGGCGTGGTGGGCGGCGAGGCCCATCTCGAGGGCCGAGGCCCAGCGGTCGAAGCCGAGCACGTCGAGATCGTCGTCGGTCAGGGCGGCGGTGCGCTCGGCCACGATGTCCCGGATGCGCTGGCGCTCGTCGGGCGTGGTCAGGCGCAGGCCGGCGTCGAGGCACGCGGCCACGGCCTCGTCGCAGCCCATCCGGCTGAAGATGAAGTAGAGCGCGGGCAGCATGTCGCGCTCGCCCAACAGCTCGATCACCTCGGGCCGCCGGGGGGCGAAGAGCCGGCGGCGGGGGCGGCGATTGCCCCGGCGCGGCCCCCGGCCGGCGAGGGCGTCGTTGTCGAGGCGCTCCGCCTCGGGGTTGGGGCGGCCGTCGACCAGCGTCGGCAGGAGGTGGGGCCGCTCGCTCTGGCGGTCGCCGACCAGGTACAGGTTGCGCAGCTCGACCGGGCGCTCCTCCTCGAGCACCAGCCGGGTGGGGCCGCGCACGGTGGTGAGCCACTCGGCCAGCTCCTCGGCGTTGGACACGGTGGCCGACAGGCACACCAGCGCGACCTCGGGCGGCAGGTGGATGATCACCTCCTCCCAGACCGGTCCCCGGTAGGTGTCCTGCAGGTAGTGCACCTCGTCGAGCACGACGAAGCGCAGCCCCGACAGCGCCGGCGAGTCGGCGTAGATCATGTTGCGGAGCACCTCGGTGGTCATCACCACCACCGGGGCGTCGCCGTTGATGCTGTTGTCGCCGGTCAGCAGGCCGACCTTGTCGGTGCCGTGGCGGCGGGCGAGGTCGGCGAACTTCTGGTTCGACAGCGCCTTGATCGGCGTGGTGTAGAAGGCCTTGCCGCCCTCGGCCAGCGCCCGGGCCACCGCGTGCTCGGCCACCACCGTCTTGCCCGCCCCGGTGGGCGCCGCCACCAGCACGGACTCACCGGCGTCGAGCGCCGCGACGGCTCGGCGCTGGAAGGCGTCCAGCTCGAACGGGTAGGTCACGAGGGCCGCGCCATCGCCGGCCGTGCCGGCTCGTGCGGCGGTCACGCGTTCGCCTTCGCCGCCTGCCGGTTGGTGAGGATGCGGCCGAT
>Ga0299914_10004044_pt1 | contig 10491 bp, 11 predicted proteins | sample RVTome_10_FD_201361 | JGI IMG/M metagenome (GOLD analysis project Ga0299914, IMG submission 201361) | Soil microbial communities from uranium-contaminated site in the Upper Colorado River Basin, Wyoming, United States - RVT153D57 (version 2) ... | reverse complement strand
GCTCGTTGCGTCGGGCATCGATGCCCCAGCGGCAGGAAACGTCGGCTCTGCCCTGTCCGAACATGTCGACCGCGACCACCAGGCGGTGGTGGTCGAGGTATCCAGCTTTCAACTGCGATTTTGCGAGGAGTTCCACCCGACCGCGGCCGCCATCACCAATCTCGCTGTCGACCATCTCGACTGGCACGGCTCCGAGCACTCATACCGGGCGGCCAAGGCGAGGATCTTCATGAACCAGGGCCACGAGGACCTCTTGGTGTTCGATGCCGACGACGAGGGCGCCACGTCTCTGGTCAGCGGGGCGCGGAGCGAGCTGTTCCCCGTCTCCGGTAGGCATCTCCCGCCGGGCGGTGGTGGGGTCGACGACGACTGTCTCGTCATCGGCGAGCTGACCATTTCGATCGGTGATCTCGTCTCCACCGACCCCACCCATCTGGTCAACATCGCCTCGGCCTCGGCCCTTGCCCTGCGCATGGGGGCGACTGCCGAGGGGGTGACGAGCGCGGCCACCTCATTCGCTCCGGGCCCGCATCGGAGATCCTTTGTGGCCAGAAGTGGCGGCGTCACCTGGATCGACGACTCGAAGGCGACCAACACCCACGCCGCCATCAGTTCCATCAGGGCCCACGATTCGGTGGTGCTCATCGCCGGCGGGCTGGCCAAGGGCCTGGACGTGGCCCCGCTCGCCCGCGAGCCCAATGTCCGCTACCTGCTCGGGATCGGCGAGGCCGGACCCGGTCTGGTGTCGGCGGCAGGGGTGCGGGGCCGAGACGCGGGCACCATGGAGCGCGCCGTTGAGCTGGCAGCAGAACTGGCCGAGCCCGGGGACACGGTGCTCCTCGCCCCCGGCGGCGCCAGCTTCGACCAGTTCGCCTCCTACGCCGAGCGGGGGGACAGATTCGCGGCCCTGGTCCGGTCGATCACAGAGGAGGCAAGACCCGGATGACGGCGAACGTTACATCGATCGCGAAGGTTCGGGCCGCGGCCCGGAGTCGTGCCGAGCGGCTCAAGACCAACAACCGCACCGCGACGGCGCTGCTCGTCCTGGCAGTGGTGTTGGTCGTGATCGGGCTCGGCGCCACCCAATCGGCTTCCTCGGCGGTGGCCATCGACCAATCCGAAGATCGGTTCTACTTCTTCAAGAGGCAATTGGTCGGCGTCGGGATCGGGACCGTAGCCCTCCTCATAACGAGCCGAATCCCGTATCGCGTCTACCGCAGACTCGCCCTGCCCGGATTTTTCGTCACCGTCGGACTGCTCATCGCGGTGCTCGCGGTCGGGCCCGTCATCGGGGGCTCGCAACGTTGGCTGCCGATCGCGGGATTCAGTTTTCAGCCGTCCGAAGTGGCAAAGGTCGCGATCGTGCTGGTCCTGGCACATCTCTTCGAGAAGAAGCATCGGCTCCTGACACGATTTGGGCACTTCCTCGTCCCTGTGGTCTTCACGGTCGGAGTGCTCGGTGGCCTCGTCATCCTCCAGCCCGACCTGGGGACCACGATCATCATCGGCACCGCGGCGATGGCGGTGATCATGGCGAGTGATACCCCACTGCGGTATGTGCTCGTCCTCACCGTCCTGGTGGTGCTGGCCGCCTGGGTCCTCGCCTTCGGCGACGAATACCGGGTCGATCGCATCGTCGGGTTCCTCGACCCCTGGGGGAACGCCAGCGGGGAGGGCTACCAGTTGATCCAGGGCTATTACGCGCTGTCCAACGGCGGTCTCTTCGGGGTTGGCCTGGGCGCAAGCCGCGCCCGATGGTTCTATCTGCCCAATGCCCACACCGACTTCATCTTCGCCATCATCGGGGAGGAGACAGGGCTGATCGGGGGTTTGACCGTCATCGGTCTCTACATCGCCCTCGCCCTGGCAGGGTGGTGGGTCGCCATCCGGGCCCCGGACCGCTTCGGCAGGATGGTGGCCGCAGGTCTAACCGCCTGGCTGACATTCCAGGCCATCGTGAACATCGGAGGCGTGCTGGGCGTCATGCCGATCACGGGGATCTCTCTGCCGTTCGTTTCTTTTGGGAGCACCTCGCTGATCGTGTGCATGGCGTCTCTCGGCATCCTCGTCAACATCGCCCAGGCAGGGGTGCAGCCCAAGACATGACCTTTCTCATCGCCGCAGCCGGCACCGGTGGCCACGTGTTCCCTGGGCTGGCCGTCGGCGAGGCTCTCTTGGCACTGGGGCTTCCCAAGGAATCGGTCTTGTACGTCGGGGGCGACCGTCTGGAGAAGACCGTCTATCCGCGGGCTGGATTTCCCTTCCTCGAAGTGGAGGTGAGGGGTCTGCAAAGGTCGATGACCAAGCGAAACCTGAGTCTGCCGCGCGTGGTCTGGCGGGCTCGTGACGCCATCCGCACCGCCATCGAGGAGAGGCAAGTGAAGGGGGTGCTCGGGATGGGAGGCTATGTCACCATTCCCGCTGCGCTGGCCGCCCGCGCCTCGGGGACCGGGTTGTTCATAGCCGAGCAGAACGCCGGGAGCGGTCTGGCCAATCGCGTCGCAGCGCGATGGGCGATGCGCATTTTCACCTCGTTCCCCGAGACCGAGGGCCTGGATCGGGGAGAGTGGGTCGGCAACCCCGTTCGCGAAGCGCTGTCGAGCCTGGACCGGGACACGGCCCGGCCGCATGCCCTCGCCCACTACGGTCTCGATCCCGGGTATCCCGTGCTCGGGGTGGTGGGCGGGTCGCTGGGGGCAGGCGTGATAAACGCGGCGGTGAGTGACCTTGTCGAGAGTTGGCAGGGGGGCAGGATCCAGGTCCTGCATCTCACCGGCGAGGGCAATGTCACCCCCGATGAGAATCCTCCCAGCGCGGTCCATCGAGTGCAACGGCCCTTCGAGGAGAGAATGGACTTGTTCTACGCCGCCAGTGACCTGGTTCTTGCCCGGGCCGGGGGTGGGGTGGCCGAGCTCACGGCGACCGCGACCCCGTCGATCCTCATCCCCGGCGAGTTCGGCTCTTCGGGTCATCAGGCGGCCAACGCCGCCTTCCTGAAGGAGGCTGGAGCCGCGGAGGTCCTCTCTCAGGATCGTCTCGACATTCTGCCCGCCCTCGTTTCGGAGATCCTGCTGTCACCGGAGAAGCTCGAGTCCATGAAGATCGGCGCGAGGAGCATCGCCAAACCCGAGGCGGCGATGACAATCGCTGAAGCGATGCAGGAGCTGGTGAGATGAGACTCGATTACCGGCGCATCCATCTGGTCGGCGCAGGCGGCGCCGGGATGAGTGCGATCGCCAAGGTGTTGGCCGGCATGGGTCACCTGGTGTCCGGGTCGGACCAACGTGGTGGATCGACCCTGGACAGGTTGGAGGACTTCGGCATTGCCATCCACACGGGCCATCATCCGGAGGCTGCCCGCGCCGCCGACCTGGTGGTCGCCTCATCGGCGGTGCCCGATCAGGACCCAGAGCTCGTGGCAGCGACGGACGCCGGCGTGCCGGTGTGGCGCCGTCCCGACCTCCTTGCCGCCCTCACGGAGGGGATCACCACGATCGGGGCCACAGGAACACACGGGAAGACGACAACCACCGCGCTCCTGGTCTCGGCGTTGAAAGCCCTGGGCGAGGATCCGAGCTTCATCGTCGGCGGGGATCTCACCGACTGGAACACCAACGGTCACTTTGGTCAGACACCCATGCTCGTGGTCGAGGCCGACGAGGCCTTCCGTACCTTCGAAAGATTGCGCCTCGCCGGTTTGATCGTTACCAACGTCGAGTCCGAGCACATGGAGCATTTCGGGACCGAATCGGATCTCGAGGAGGCGTTCGTCACCGTGGCCGGTGGCGTCGACGGGCCCGTGGTCGTGTGCGCCGACGATCCCGGCTCCCGTGAGGTCGGGCGCCGCACCGGGGCCCTCACCTACGGCCTGGACCCTGCTTCCGACTGGCGGATGATCGACCTGACCGGCCACAACGGAGGGACCCGGTTCGAGCTGGTCGGGCCCTCGGCACGGGCAGATGTGAGTCTGGGGCGGCCGGGTGCCCATGTGGCCCTCAATGCAGCCGGTGCCCTCGCCTTGCTCGGCTCGATGGGACGCGACGTCGCGACCGCCGCCAGGGGTCTGGCCTCGTTCCGCGGCGTCGGCCGCCGATGGGAGCACCGGGGCACGGTGTCGGGCGTCACCCTTATCGACGACTACGCCCACCATCCCACTGAGGTGGCGGCAACAGTCGGGGTGGGGAGAGAGCTGGCACAGGGGAGGCTGTGGGCCGTCTTCCAGCCGCACCTGTACAGCAGGACGGCCCGATTCCACGATGAGTTCGGGGCGGCGCTCAGCAGTGCGGACGAGGTTGTCGTCACTGATGTGTACGGGTCGCGGGAAGATCCGGTCCCCGGCGTCACCGGTGCCATAGTCGTCGATTCGGCGCGTCGTCACGGCGCCAGCGCTCATTATGTCCCTCACCGTCGCGATCTCGCCGAGTTCCTAGCCGAGCGCGTCGCAGAAGGGGACCTCGTCCTCACCATGGGAGCGGGAGACATCACCCTCGTGCCCACAGAACTCGCCGTGCGTCTGGCGGAGCAAACATGACCACACTCGATTCCCTGGTTGGCTCCGGGATGATCACCGTTGATGTGCCGCTGGGCCCCTACACCACCTACAAGTCGGGGGGGCCTGCCCGGTATCTGGCAGAGGTGCCAGACGCGGAGGCACTGGACGATCTGGTCGCCTCGGGTGTGATCGCCGACCTGCCGGTTCTCGTCCTGGGTCGGGGCTCCAACCTGGTGGTCTCCGACGCCGGGTTCGATGGCCTGGTGATCCGTCTCGGACCGTTCTTCGGCGGCGTCGAGGTCGATGGGACCGAGGTGCGTGCCGGAGCTGCCGCACCCCTGGCACAGGTGGCACGCAGCAGCGTGGACGCCGGTCTCACCGGGCTCGAGTTCTTCATCGGTGTCCCCGGCTCGGTAGGGGGGGCGGTGCGCCAGAACGCGGGGTGCTTCGGGACGGAGACACGCGACCGCCTCATCGAGGCGTCGATAGTCGATCTGAGGGATGGGATTGTCGGACGATTTGGCCCCGACGACCTCGAGCTGTCATATCGGCACTCGAATGTCACCTCGACCCGGGTGGTGTTGGGAGCCACGTTCCGATCCTGGCACGGCGATGTCGCCACCGGCCGCGCCGAATTGCGACGGATCACCCGATGGCGCCGAGACAACCAGCCGGGAGGGACCTTCAACGCCGGGAGCGTCTTCAAGAACCCTGCCGGTGCGACGGCGGGGGAGATCATCGACTCGCTCGGGTTGAAGGGGCTGAGAGTCGGGGATGTCGCCGTGTCGGAAAAACACGCCAACTTCTTCGTAGCGGGGTCATCCGCCACCTCCGAGGACATCCGGAAGTTGGTGGTCGCGGTCAAAGACCGTGTTTTCGAGGAGACCGGCACCATGCTGGAGCCAGAGATCCAATTCGTCGGATTCGATGATGAGAATTGACCCACGACTAGCCGAGCGAAGACGGGAGGTCGCCGAGGATCGGGCGCGTCGCAAGGTCAGCCGGCTGGTCAGGTTCCTCGTCGCCATCGGCGTGCTCGGGGGCCTGGTGTGGCTCTTCCTCTCGCCGCTGCTCAGCGTCGCCGCTGTGACCACATCGGGCATCGCCGCCAGCTCCGCCGAGACCCTCCTCGTCGAGCAGGGGGTGGTTGCCGGCACCCCGCTCATACTGATACGGGCCGCGAACGTGGAGAGCGCCCTCGAGACCGACCCGTGGGTCCGTGAGTCGGTCGTCGAGATCGACTGGCCGACGGGTGTCGTCGTGCGAGTCGAGGAGAGGGTCCCGGTTGGGTGGCTCGAGACGGAGGAGGGATGGGGGCGTTTCGCGGTGGATGGAGTCCAGCTATCCACTGCCCCCGACCCCGATCCGTCCATGCCCTGGATCCAACTGGGGGCGGTCCCCATCGACGAGACCGAATCCTCCCCGGACGTCCTCGGATCGCTCGAATTCGCCGCCACGTTGCCCGATGAGCTGAAGGCTGGCGCCAGAGTGCGAACCGAGCCCGGGGGAGAGATCTGGGCCGAGGTAGCCGGGTTTCAGGTGCGACTGGGACGGGCCGTGGAGATGGGGGCGAAGGCATTGAGTCTGGCCGCATTGCTCCATGAGCAGCCTGCCCCAGGGTCCATTTTGACCCTGATCGCCCCGACCCATCCCGCCATCTCCCCACCGTGAGCCGGGACCCTGCAGGTATCGAGGTTTAGTTGAGGGTTAGAGATTGTGTCTTTACTAACCAGCCGGCGAACGGTAAACCTCTACTTCAGCTTCCGATATTCACTGGAGGGATCGTCGTGAACTCGTCGAGCGGCGGCTATCTGGCCGTCATCAAAGTCGTAGGGGTCGGCGGTGGCGGCGTCAACGCCGTCAACCGCATGGTCGAAGCGGGCATACGCGGTGTCGAGTTCATCGCGTTGAACACCGACGCCCAGGCACTGCTCATGAGCGATGCCGATGTCAAGCTCGACATCGGACGCGAAGTGACCAGGGGTCTGGGGGCCGGCGCCAACCCCGAGATCGGCCGTGCCGCCGCCGAAGAGCACAAGGCTGAGCTCGAGGATGTCCTCAAGGGCTCCGACATGATCTTCATCACCGCCGGAGAGGGGGGTGGGACGGGCACCGGGGGCGCTCCCGTCGTGGCCGAAGTCGCCCGTTCCGTGGGAGCCCTCACCGTCGGCGTGGTCACGAGGCCTTTCGGTTTCGAAGGGAGACGTCGCGCGGTCCACGCCGAACAGGGCATCGACGATCTCAAGGATGCTGTCGACACTCTGATCGTGATCCCCAATGACAGGCTGCTCGAGGTCGGAGACCCCGAAGCTCCGATCGCCGAGACGTTCCGTCTCGCCGATGAGGTCCTGATGAGCGGTGTCGCCGGCATCACCGACCTGATCACCACCCCGGGGCTGATCAATGTCGACTTCGCCGACGTGCGGACCATCATGTCCGACGCCGGCTCGGCGGTCATGGGCATCGGCCGGGCCACCGGTGAGAACCGCGCCAAGCAGGCCGCAGAGCGGGCCATATCCAGTCCGATGCTGGAGACCTCGATGGAGGGCGCCAAAGGCGTCCTCCTCTCCGTGTCCGGCCCCTCCTCGATGACCCTGCACGAGGCCACCGAGGCGGCCCGGGTGGTCGCCGATCACGCCGACACAGAGGCAGACATCATCTTCGGTGCCATCGTCGACGACGATCTCGGTGAGGAGATGAAGGTCACCGTGATCGCTGCCGGATTCGAACGGAGACGACAGGGCCGGCCCGCGACCTCGCGGCCGTCTACCCGCTCGTACTCCGGTTTCGAAGAGGGGGAAGACGTCCTCGATATCCCGACCTTCGTCCAGGGATGAACCAGCCCCCGGGTGTCGCCGGGGCGGCCTTCACCGATGCAACCGACGGGGATCAACGAAACGATCTGAGATCGCGGTCCGCGGTGTCGTCCTGGTTGGGGATCTCGCGCAGTTGGGCCACGGTCAGACAGGTCCACGGAGCCTCCCTGATCCGTGCCGAGGCACCAGGTGAGCTGGACGACGCCGATGCCATGTGGAGTGACGTGCCGGGGCTGCCGCTCGCGGTGTTCACGGCCGACTGCTTCGGGGTTGTCCTCAGGGCAGAGTCGGCCGTTGGCGTGGCCCACGCCGGATGGCGTGGGGCGTCGGCCGGCGTCGTCCTCGCCCTCCGCGAGGAGATGACCCGGCAGGGTCATGAGCCCATTGCCGCCGCCATCGGGCCAGGTATCGGTCCGTGTTGTTTCGAGGTGGGGCCCGACGTCGCCGAACGGTTCCCCCGGGATGTCACGGAGACGCGGTGGGGAGCGACCTCCGTGGATCTGGCTGCGTCGTTGAGGAGACAACTGGAAGGGCTGGAAGTCTGGCTCGCCGGAGCCTGTACCATGCATGAGACGGGCTTCTACAGCCATCGCCGGACTCGCACCGCCCTCCGCAACGCCACCATCACCTGGGTGCCATGAGCTACCAAGACGTCGTGACGCGGATGACTGCGGCGGCGGAGCGCGTCGGCCGGGACCCATCATCGATCACATTGGTGGCGGTGTCCAAGGCGAAACCGGTCTCCGAGATCGAGGCCGTCTACGAGTTGGGTCATCGCGACTTCGGTGAGAACCGAGCTCAGGAAATGGCCGAGAAGGCGGCGAGGCTGCCCGAAGACATCCGATGGCATTTCGTTGGGGGTCTGCAGACCAACAAGGCCCGTTTGATACGACCCGTCACCCATCTCCTGCATTCGATGGACCGGGCGTCGCTCGCCGGGGCGTGGGCAAAGGGAAGCGGCCCGCCTCCACCGGTTCTGTTGCAGATCAACACGGGCCACGAGCGTCAGAAGTCGGGAGTGGAGCCGGAAGAAGCCCGATCCACGCTGGCCGAGGTCCTGTCTTTGGGGCTGGAGGTCCGCGGGTTGATGGCGATACCACCGCTCACCGAGGACCCTGCGGCCCAGCGACCCCACTTCGCCATGTTGCGGGAGATCCGATCCGAACTGGCCGGCGAGCACCCCGAGATCACCGAGCTCTCGATGGGGATGACCGACGACTTCGAGCTGGCGATCGAGGAAGGCTCCTCAATTATCCGCGTGGGACGGGCTATCTTTGGTGAACGCACCTGACGGAGTGTTATGTCGTCACTGTTCTCCAAAGCGCTCGTCTATCTGGGATTGGTCGACGAGGATCAGATGGATTCCGACTCAGCCGACCGGCCTGCGTCCGGACCCACAGAGGAGCCGGCGCGACGTGTCGAGCCGCGGCGCGTGGAGCCATTCCCGCCGAGCCGCAGGGTGGAGCCGCCACCCACCGCCCGTGCCGCGACCAGACCCCAAGGTCGTGAGGGCTCGGAGACGATCGGAGTGATTCGTGCGGTCGAGACGCAATCCGACGTGATCCTGGTGGAGGAGTTCGGCGATGCCCGGATCCTGGCCGATCGGATCCGCGACCGCGTGCCAGTGGTCCTCGACATGCGGAGAGCCGACAACGACCTGGTCCGCCGGGTGGTCGACTTCTCGTCGGGCCTTATCTACGCCCTCGATGGATCCATGCGAAAAGTGGGCGACGGGCTCGTGGTCGTCCTGCCGCCGCGGGTCACCCTGAGCCGGGAAGAGAAGCGGCGTCTCTCCACGCTGGGGGCTTACGAGCTCGACGACATCGACGACTGACCAGTGGGCATCGGCGGCGTTCTGCTCCTGATCCTCCAGATCTACTTCTACGCCGTCCTGGCGTGGGTAATCCTGTCCTGGATCCCAACGTCCTCGGAGCACCCCCTGGGCAAGGTGAACGTGTTCCTCGATCGGATCATCTACCCGGTTATCCTCCCACTTCGCCGTGTCATCCCGCCCCTACGACTCGGCGGGGGGATGCTCGACCTCTCCCCGATCGTGCTCCTCATCGGGATCCAATTGTTGATGGGCCTGGTGCGGGGGATCTTCTGATCCTTGGAGCCGGGCGTCTTCGTTCGTATCCTCACACCAGAACCAAGGGGTAGATAGATATGCCGATAACACCTGCCGACATCGAGAAGAAGACCTTCTCCACCGCGCTCCGTGGCTACGACCTCGACGAGGTGGATGATTTCCTCGACGAGATGGTGGTTGCGGTTCGTGAGCTCGAGGAAGAGCTCGCCCGGGCCAAGGACCGGGTCGCCCGGCTCGAGAACGATCCGGATGCGGTGGCTGCAGCTGCAGCTGCGCCGACCCCACCCGGACCAGACGAGTCGGCAGTGGGACGCGCCCTCATCGCCGCCCAAGCGGCAGCAGACAAGATGCTCGAGGAGGCTCGAAGCGAGGCGGACAGGATCGTGGGCGGCGCGCGATCCGAGGCCAACAGCTTCGCGCAGGAGCGAGATCAGAAAAAGGCCGAAGTCGACGCCGAGATGGCCGAGATGACCGGTCTCGTGGCCGGGGTCCGAAACAAGCTCGCCGTTCTCGCCACCACTGTCGCCGACAAACTCGATGAGATGGATGCGGTCGTGGCCGGGGCCCACAGCGGGGGCACCCTGGAACCGGAAAACGACACGGGAACGGCCGATTCCGATGGCGACGAGTCCGACGACGCTTCGGCAGACGTAGAGACCGTCGATGTCGAGAGTCAGTTCGTCGACGACCAAGAAATCGGGGACTTGGACGCCGGGGATCAAGACGCCAGAGACGAGTCAGGCTCAGATGAAGAGGCCGGCCTCGAAGTGGATCTCGAAGACCTCGAGTCCGCCGACCAAGGGGAGGACGCCGGCTCGTCTGAGATCGAAGGTGGGGAGGGCGAAGAGAACCGGGACATCTGACCGGGGTCTAGAACGGGTTAGCCGGCCACCCTCGGATCGACGAGGAGCGAGACCGTCCGTCTATCGATGTCGAAAGACTGTCCCCGGTCGTCGACGCCCTCCTTGATGGAAACCGCGAGCACCTCGGCGCCTATCTCGCCCGCATGCGTCGTGATGGCGGAGCGAATCAGCGGGTCCCGGCTGCTCCACATCAGAACGACACGGTCGGTCACATCCAGATCCGCCTCCCGC
>Ga0299914_10004043_pt1 | contig 10492 bp, 9 predicted proteins | sample RVTome_10_FD_201361 | JGI IMG/M metagenome (GOLD analysis project Ga0299914, IMG submission 201361) | Soil microbial communities from uranium-contaminated site in the Upper Colorado River Basin, Wyoming, United States - RVT153D57 (version 2) ... | reverse complement strand
GGGCTGGCCGAGGACCGGGCGGTCGTGGAACGCCTCGTGGATCGGGCCCCTGGGCTCGTCGTCGTCGACGAGGCCTACGCCCAGTTCTCCTCTTGGACGGCCCTGGATCTGGTCGCTCAGGACCGGCCGCTGCTCGTGACACGCACCTACTCGAAGACCTGGGCCCTGGCCGCGGCCCGGTTGGGATACGTGATCGGCCCCGCCGAGCTGGTGGCCGAGCTGGACAAGGTCGTCCTGCCCTACCACCTGGACACCGTCACCCAAGCGGTGGGCATGGCCGCCCTCCGCTACCGGGCCGAGATGGAGCAGCGGGTGGCGCTGCTGGTGGAGGAAAGGGGGCGGCTGACCGTCGCCCTGGCCGAGCTCGAGGTCGACAGCTGGCCGTCCGACGCCAACTTCATACTGTTCCGCCCCCGTCGCCTCTCTGGCCGGCAGGTGTGGGATGCCCTGGTGCAGCGCTCGGTGCTGGTCAGGGACACCAGCTCGTGGCCGCGCCTGCAGGGCTGCCTGAGGGTGACGGTGGGGACAGCGGCGGAGAACACCAGGTTCATCGACGCCCTGACCGAGGTGCTGTCGCAGTGAGCCGCACGGCGACGGCGACGCGCCGCACCAACGAGACCGCCATCGAGATCACCGTCGACCTGGACGGTGGTGCGGTGCAGGCCTCAACCGGTCTGCCCTTCTTCGACCACATGCTCAACCAGCTCGGGCGCCACGGCGGGCTGGGCCTGTTGGTGAAGGCCGAGGGCGACCTCGACATCGACGCCCACCACACCGTGGAGGACACCGGCATCCTTCTCGGTCGGGTGTTCGCCGAGGCGTTGGGCGACAAGGCCGGAGTTCGGCGGTTCGGCAACGTGGCCGTTCCTCTGGACGAGGCCGTGGTGGATGTGGTTCTCGATCTGTCCGGTCGCCCGTTCCTCTACTACGACGTCGAACCGCCCGGTGAGAAGATCCTCGGCGATCCGCCCTTCGATCCCCAGCTCTGCGAGGAGTTCTGGCGTGCGTTCGTGACCAGCGCCGGGGTGACGTTGCACATCGTCATGGTGAGGGGCCGCAACACCCACCACATAGTGGAGGCCAGCTTCAAGGCCGTGGCCAGGGCCCTGCGGGACGCGGTGCGGGTCGAAGGAGGGGGAGTGCCCTCCACCAAGGGGACCCTGTGACCGTCCGGGTGGCGGTGCTCGACTACGGCATCGGCAACCTGAGGTCGGCGCAGAAGTCGTTGGTCCGCGTCGGTGCCGACGCCCGCCTCACGGCCGATCCCGTCGAGGTGCGTGCCGCCGACGCCGTCGTTCTCCCCGGGGTCGGCCACTTCGGGGCATGCGCCCGTGCCCTGCGCCACACCGGACTGGACGCGCTGGCGTGCGAGGCGGTGGGCTCCGGCCAGCCGTTCCTGGGGATCTGCATAGGCGCCCAGCTCATGTTCGAGCGCTCGGAGGAGGCGGTCGACGAGGCGGGGCTCGGCCTGCTCAGCGGGCAGGTGCAACGGCTCACCGGCGACATCAGGCGCCCGCAGATGCAATGGAACCGGCTGTGCCTCACGGCGCCGACCAGCCCACTGTTCGACGGGCTCGGGCCCGACCCCTGGATGTACTTCGTGCACTCGTACGCGCCGCGCCCCACGTGTGCCGGCGAGGTGCTCGCCACCTGTGACTACGGTGGCCCGGTGGTGGCCGCCGCCGGGCGCGACGGCCTGTGGGCAGTGCAGTTCCACCCCGAGAAGTCGGGTCGGGCCGGGCGCCGGCTGCTGGCCAACTTCGTCACCTGGGCGGGATGATGGACCTCTTCTGCGCCATCGACCTGAGAGGCGGAAGGTGCGTGCGACTCACGCAGGGCGACTTCGATCGGGCAACCACCTACGACGGCGACCCGGTGGAGGTGGCCAGGGAGTTCGAGGCGGCCGGTGCGCCGTGGATCCACGTCGTCGACCTGGACGCTGCACGTACCGGGCAGCCGGTGAACGGGGCCGTGGTGGCTGCGGTGGCCGGAGCGGTCGCCGTGCCCGTGCAGGCCGGTGGCGGGGTCCGCTCGGCCGAGGCGGCCCGCACCCTGTTCGCCGCGGGGGTGGAACGAGTCGTTGTGGGCACCGCCGCCGTGGAGCGGCCCGAGCTCGTGTCCGAGCTGACCGAGGCCGGCCACAGGGTGGCCGTGGGGCTGGACGTCCGGGGGACCGAGGTGGCCGTGCGAGGGTGGGAGCGCGGCAGCGGCATGGATCTGTTCGAGCTGCTCGACCGCTTCTCGGGCGCTGGCGTCGACGCCGTGGTCGTCACCCAGATCGAGCGGGACGGCATGCTGCTCGGTCCCGACATCGACGGCCTGCGGGCCGTGCTGGCGGCCACCACCGTGCCCGTCGTGGCCAGCGGAGGGGTCGGCTCGGTCACGGACCTGGTCGGCCTGGCCGGCCTCGACGTGGAAGGGCGGCGGCTGTCGGGCGCGATCGTCGGCAAGGCCCTGCACGACGGCCTCTTCTCTGTGACCGAGGCGCTGGCGGCGACGGGAGCCGGGAGCGGCCGGACCGGGCGCGTGGCCAGGTGAACGGGGCTGCCCGGTGAACGTCGTGCGGGTCATCCCGTGCCTGGACGTCGACCGCGGCCGGGTCGTGAAGGGCGTCAACTTCGTCGACCTCACCGACGCCGGCGACCCGGTGGCGCTCGCAGCCCGCTACGACCAGATGGGAGCTGATGAGATCGTCTTCCTGGACATAACCGCCAGCTCCGATTCCCGCCAGACCATCGTCGAACTGGCCACCAGGGCCGCCGAGGAGGTGTTCATCCCGTTCACGATCGGTGGCGGGATCCGCTCGACCGACGATGCCCGCACGCTGTTGCGATCCGGTGCGGACAAGGTGTCGCTGAACTCGGCGGCCGTGGCCCGCCCCGAGCTGATCGGCGAGATCAGCGGCGAGTTCGGTGCCCAGTGCTGCGTGGTGGCCATCGACGCCAAGCGCGGTGTGGACCCGACCTACGAGGTGTTCGTCAAGGGAGGTCGTGAGCCGACCGGTCTCGACGCCGTGCGCTGGGCGGCGGAGGCGGAGCGGCTGGGAGCAGGGGAGATCCTCCTGACCTCGATGGACCGGGACGGCACCAAGGACGGCTTCGACCTCGAGCTCACCCGTGCCGTGAGCGAGGCCGTGGGCGTCCCTGTCGTCGCCAGCGGGGGAGTGGGAACCCTCGACCACCTCGTGGAGGGGGTGCTCGACGGTCACGCCGACGCCGTGCTGGCGGCATCGATCTTCCACTTCGGCACGTTCACGGTCGCACAGGCCAAGGAGCACATGGCCGCCGCTGGAGTGACGGTTCGCCCTGTCGACGGGCCCGAGGATCGTTCGTGACCCATCCAGGTGCCCATGTCGCGACCACCCCGGACAAGCCGGCTGTGGTCATGGCCGGCAGCGGCGAGGTGCTCACCTTCGCCGAGCTGGACGCCCGTTCGAACCGCCTGGCCCGACTGTGGTGGGAGCACGGCCTGCGGCCCGGCGACCACGTGGCCATCTTCGCCGAGAACCATCCCCGCTACTACGAGGCGTTCTGGGCCGCACTGCGATCGGGTCTCTACTTCACCACCGTGAACCGCTACCTGACTCCGGCCGAGGCCGCCTACATCGTCGTCGACTGCGGGGCTCGCAGCGTGGTGGCCAGCCGTGCTCTGGGGGAGGTGGCAGCCGAGCTGCCCGCGCTGGCTCCCGACGTCGAGCGATGGCTGATGTGGGACGGCACGGTGGACGGCTTCCAGTCCTACGAGGATGCCGTGGCCGCCCAGCCGGCCCAGCCCCTCGACCACCAGCCCCGCGGCAGCGCCATGCTGTACAGCTCGGGCACGACCGGTCGGCCCAAGGGCATCAGGCGACCCCTGGACGGTCGGACCATCGACGACCCCGATCCGATGGCCCAGGACCTGCTCGGGGGCCTCTTCCAATTCTCGGCGGAGTCCGTGTACCTCTCACCCGCACCGCTCTACCACTCGGCACCTCTGGCCTTCTCCAACGCGACCATCGCCCTGGGCGGCACAGCCGTCGTGATGGAGCGATTCGACCCCGCCGAGGCGCTCGACCTGATCGAGGCCCACCGCGTCACCCACAGCCAGTGGGTGCCCACCATGTTCAGCCGCTTCCTGAAGCTCGACCCGCGCGAACGCGCCGGCCGTGACCTGTCGTCACATCGGGTCGCCATCCACGCCGCCGCTCCCTGCCCGCCCGAGGTGAAGCGGCAGATGATCGAGTGGTGGGGGCCGATCCTCTACGAGTACTACGCCGGGACCGAGGCCAACGGCTTCTGCTACATCGACTCTGCCACCTGGCTCGCCCATCCCGGCTCGGTGGGTCAGTCCCTCCTGGGCCCCATCCACATCTGCGACGAGCGTGGCGGCGAGCTGCCGGCAGGAGAGCCGGGGATCATCTACTTCGAGCAGGACGAGATGCCCTTCGAGTACCACCACGACCCCGCCAAGACGCGTGACGCCCAACATCCCGAGCACCCCAACTGGTCGACCCTGGGTGACATGGGCTACCTCGACGACGACGGCTTCCTCTACCTGACCGACCGCAAGGACTTCATGATCATCAGTGGCGGCGTGAACATCTACCCCCGGGAGATCGAGGACGTCCTGGTCCTGCACCCCAAGGTGGTGGACGTCGCCGTGTTCGGCGTGCCCCATGCCGAGATGGGCGAGGAGGTGAAAGCCGTCGTGCAGGCGGTGGCCGACGTTTCCCCGGGGACCGAACTGCAACAGGAGCTCATCGCCTACGCCAGGGACCACCTCGCCCACTACAAGGTGCCGCGCTCGGTTGACTTCGACGACGAGCTGCCCCGCCTTCCCACCGGCAAGCTCTACAAGCGTGCCCTGCGAGAGCGCTACTGGACCGACAAGGACACCCGCATCGTGTGAACACCCCAGCCGGGCAACGACTTCGAGCGGCGCCGGGTCCCGAGCCGGTCAGTAGGCGCCGTCGGAACGGGCCGCGGCGATTTCCTCCCAGGTCATGCCCACCTCGAGGAGCACCTCCTCGGTGTGCTCACCCAGCTCCGGTGTGCTGGCGCCGGGGGTGGCCGGCGTGGCCGACAGGCGGATGGGACTGCCCACGACGGTCACCGTGTTGCCGTGGCGGTCCGGGACCTGTACGAAGTAACCGTTCTGGTGGGCTTGGGGATCGGCGACCACCTCGTCGTACGTGCGTACCGGGGCGAAGCGCTGGCGCTCGGTGGCCAGGCGCTGGCACCACTCGGCCGTGGTCCGCTGCGGAAGGATGTTCCCGACGATCTCGAACAGGATGCGCGCGCTCTCGTCCTCGATGATGAGGCCGGTGAAGCGGGGATCACCGGCCAGGTCGGGCCGCTCGATGGCGCGGCAGAACCCCGGCCAGAGAGGCGCAGGGCAGCCGACCAGGGCGATCCAGCCGTCGGCGGTGGGGAAGATGCCGTACAGCGAGGGCAGCAGCGGGTGGCCGCGGTTGGAGCGGCCGGGCACCCGGCCCGTGAGCAGGAGGCTCGTGTACTCGTTGGCCTGAGCCCAGATCTGGCCACCCAGCAAGGACACGTCGACGCGCTGGCCCACACCGGTGCGCTGGCGGTGCAGCAGGGCGGCGAGGATGCCGCAGGCCATGGTCAGCGAGGACGTGGCGTCGGCCACCGTGGCCCCGACCGGTGTGTAGTCGCCGTCGTCGAGACCGGTGGTGCTGATCATCCCGCCGGCCGCCTGGCCGCTGAGATCGGCCCCCTCCCGGGGGGCATCGGGCCCCACCGGGCCGAAGGTGCTGCCGGTGGCGTAGATGATCCCCTCGTTGACGGCGCGGCAGTCGTCGTAGGACAGGCCCCACTCGTCCATGGTCCCGGGCCGGAAGTTCGACACCAAAACGTCGGCCCAGGCGACCAGCGTCTGCATGGCCCGCCGGCCGCCGTCGGTGCGCACGTCCAGGGTGACGCTCCGCTTGCCCCGGTTGCAGGCCTCGAAATAGGGCGAGCGGGGGTCGCCGGGTCCGTTGCCGATGTAGCGGGCCAGATCGCCGATGGCCGGCAGCTCGACCTTGACCACCTCGGCGCCCAGGTCGTGGAGCAAGGCTGTGGCCATCGGCCCCTGTACGACTATGGTCAGGTCGAGGACACGTATGCCGTCGAGCGCTCCCATCGGTTCCGGAACCTAGCCCTTCGATCGGTCCCCGATGCCGAGGATGTGGTCCCGTACCCGCCATGCAGCCTCGTAGGCGTGCCCGCCCAGGAAGTGGTCGGCCCCAGGGAGGACCTCGAGCTCCGGAGCCACGGGCCAGCGGGCCACCTCCTCCGCGGCCGAGGCCGGGCTGCGGAACATGTCGTGCTCGGGGACCAGGAGCACCGTCGGCCGCGCCTGGGCGGGCGCCACCATCTCGGTCGGCTCGACGATCGACAGCGGGGGAGCGACCGCAATCCAGCCCGAGACACCCGGGGCGTCGGAGGCCAGGGCCACGTCGGCACCGAACGACCAGCCGACCAACCACAGCGGCACCCCTGGCACACCGTCGGCCAGGGACGAGGCCGCAGCGGTGACGTCGAGGCGCTCCCCTTGCCCTCCGTCGAAGGTCCCGGTGGAGCCACCGGCCCCCCGGAAGTTGAAACGCAGGCAGGCGATGCCCGCCTCGGGCAACACGTCGAAGAGGACGGCCACAAGCGTGGCGTGCATGTTCCCGCCGTACCGCGGATGGGGATGGCAGAGGACGGCGGCGGCCACCGGATCGTCGGGGGTCGTCAGTTCGGCCACCAGGCTGACGCCGTCACTGGTCGTCGTGGTGATGGGGGTGGCTGCCGCGTGCACGACCGGGGACGCTACCGTCCCCTCCGATGACGACCGACGACGCGGCCCGTGGTCGCGCTCACGACGATAGGGGTTCCGACGAGAAGCGGCCCATCCGGGTGCTCAACGACCGTTTGCTCGTGCGGCTGCCGACCGAGGCCGGGGAGCGCAAGAGCACGGGCGGGATCCTGATCCCCGCCACCGCACAGCTGTCCAAGCGGCTGGTGTGGGGCGAGGTCGTCGCCGCCGGTCCGAACGTGCGCTCGGTGGAGAACGGCGACCGTGTCCTGTTCGCGCCCGAGGACCGCTTCGAGGTCGAGGTCCAGGGCGAGGACTTCGTGATCCTGCGGGAACGGGACATCCACGCCATCGCCGCCCCCCGCGTCGAGCCGGGCGGCACGGGCCTCTACCTGTAGCTCTTCTACACGACCCTGGCATCAGCCCGGCCGAATGTGGCCGCCTCGATGCCGGGTTCGGGGTCGGAGGGCCGCCCCATGTGAACCTGGCAGCTCATCGGCCAAATCCGGCCGCCTCGATGCCAGGTTGCCGGTGGATGCCGTGCCGTGCCGCGCCGTTCCGTGGTCGGTGGGCGGGGGCTGCCACTAGGATCGGTGGCGTGCGCCGTCTTGCCGAACCGTGGTCGTGGCCGCTCTAGGGCGGTCGCGCGCACGCTGACACACCGAGCCGCCCTGCCATCGGGGCGGCTCCCGTGCTCGTGGGCCTGCTCCGCTGACCCGTCCCGAGGAGACCCATGAGCAGCCAGCCACCCACCGCCAGCTACCGCACCAGGGGCGGCATCGACGTCGGTGTCACCGTGACCGACGTCGACGGCGATGCCGTGGTGGCCGATCTGGTCGACCGCCTCGACGCAGAGCGCGGCCTGTTGCTCTCCTCGAGCTACGAGTACCCGGGGCGCTACACCCGCTGGGATTTCGGCTTCGCGGCGCCACCACTGGCCCTCACCTGCTGGGGTCAGCGCTTCGCCGTCGAAGCCCTGAACCGCAGGGGCGAGGCCCTGTTGACGGTGATGGGAACGGCCTTCGAGGGACTGGAGGGGATGGTCGACCTCGACACCGCCAGCGACAACGTCACCGGTCGGATCCTGCGTCCGGACCGTCGGTTCGAGGAGGAGGAGCGCAGCCGCCAGCCGTCGGTCTTCTCGGTGGTGCGGGCCGTCCTCGAACTGTTCGCCAGCGAGGAGGACCCCCACCTCGGGCTGTACGGAGCGTTCGGCTACGACCTCGCCTTCCAGTTCGAGCCGATTGCCCTGCACCTTCCCCGGCCCGAGGACCAGCGAGACCTCGTCCTCTACCTGCCTGACGACCTGGTCGTCGTCGACCACCGCCAAGGGCGGTCCGAGCGGCGCCGCTACGAGTTCCGAACACCCGACGGTGCCTCCACCCTCGGACGCGAGCGGACCTCGGCGGCGATCCCTTACGAGCCCGACATCGACTTCCAGCCCTACCGCGACCACGAGGCTGGCGGCTACGCGCAGGGGGTGAAGGTGGCCAGGGAGGCCTTTGCCCGCGGCGACCTCTTCGAGGTGGTGACCAGCCAGACCTTCGTCGAGCCGTGCCCGGCCCGTCCCGCCGAGCTCTTCGCACGACTGAAGCAGCAGAACCCCTCGCCGTACGGCTTCCTGATCAACCTGGGTGCCGAGGAATGGCTGGTAGGGGCGTCGCCCGAGATGTACGTCAGGGTGGAGAGGGATCGGGTAGAGACATGCCCCATCTCGGGCACCATCGCCCGCGGCCGCGACCCCATCGACGATGCCAGCCAGATCCTGGCCCTGCTCAACTCGATCAAGGACGAGTCCGAGCTCACGATGTGCACCGACGTCGACCGCAACGACAAGAGCCGCATCTGCGTACCCGGTTCGGTGAAGGTGATCGGGAGGCGCCAGATCGAGCTCTACTCGCGCCTCATCCACACCGTCGACCACGTCGAGGGCCGGCTCCTGCCCGGCTTCGACGCCATCGACGCGTTCCTGACCCACGCCTGGGCGGTCACCGTCACCGGAGCCCCCAAGACGGCGGCCATGGTGTTCCTCGAGCGCCACGAGCGCACGGCCCGGGCATGGTACGGGGGCGCGGTCGGCAAGATCGGATTCGACGGGAGCCTGAACACGGGGCTGACCCTGCGCACGATCCGGGTGAAGAACGGTCGGGCCGAAGTGCGTGTCGGCGCCACCCTGCTGTGGGATTCCGACCCCGACGCCGAGGAATCGGAGACCGAGCTGAAGGCCGCCGCCTTCCTCGACGCCCTGCGGACTCCGGTGCCGGCGCCGCCACCGGCGCGGTTGCCAGCGGAGGGACGGCGACGGCGGGTGCTGCTGGTCGACCACCTCGATTCGTTCGTACACACGCTGGCCAACTACCTGCGCCAGGCCGGCGCCGACGTGACCACCGTGCGTTCCGGTCTCGTCGCCACCGAACTGGCGGCACGGGCCCCCGACCTGGTGGTCCTGTCGCCCGGACCGGGTCGCCCCGGCGATTTCGACATGTCGGCCACCATCGGGGCGGCGGTGGAGGCGAGGGCGGCCGTGTTCGGTGTGTGCCTCGGCATGCAGGGCATCGTCGAGCATTGGGGTGGTTCGTTGGGCACGCTCGCCGTGCCCGTGCACGGCAAGCCGTCCGAGGTGACCGTGGCCGGGGGACGCCTGTTCGCCGGCCTGCCCGGCCACTTCCGGGCCGGCCGCTACCACTCGCTGCACACGATGTCGGAGGACATGCCCGACGACCTGGTGGTCACCGCCGTCAGCGACGACGGTGTCGTCATGGCCGTGGAGCACAGAACCCTGCCCGTGGCCGGGGTCCAGTTCCACCCGGAGTCGATCATGTCCCTCGACGACGGCGTGGGGCTGCAGCTCGTGGCCAACGTCGTGGAGCTGCTCGTGACGACGACCGAGGAAGGAACCTGATGGACCGTCTCGACGACACCGACCTGGCCGCATACACGGCGGCTCGCACCGACGTGGCCGTGTATGCGGTCGACCGTGACGTGGTGGTCGTGTCCGGCCCCGACGCGCTCGACTACCTCCACGGTCAGGTCACCCAGGACGTTACCGACATGGCGATCGGCGAGTCCCGCTGGAGCTTCCTGCTGCAACCGCAGGGAAAGGTCGAGGCCTTCTTCCGTCTCACCAGGACCGGGGCCGAGGAGTGCGTGGCCGACGTCGACGGTGGCTGGGGAGAGGCGCTGCGGGAATCGATCGAGCGCTTCAAGCTGCGCACGAAGTTCCAGGTGGAACCACTCGAGTGGCGGATGCTGTCGATCCGCGGTCCGAGGTCGATGGAGATCAGCGAGAGTGCCCGGGGCCACGAACTGGTCCTGCCCGCCGGCGGCGGACTCGCCGGAGTCGACCTGCTGGGGCCGGACCCGACGGTGGACACGGTACCGGTGCTGGGTCCCCCCGCCTGGGAGGCCCTGCGGGTCGAGTCGGGCCTGCCCACGATGGGGGCGGAGCTCGACGGGTCCACCATCCCCAACGAGACGGGGCTGCTCGAGGTGGCCGTGTCCTTCTCCAAGGGCTGCTACCGGGGTCAGGAGCTCGTGGAGCGCATCCATTCGCGGGGAGGCAGGCGCCAGGTCCTGGTCGGGCTTGTGGCCGATCCGGGACAGGAGATGGCCGCCGGGGATGAGCTGCGGCGGCCCGGCGAGGACAAGATCGTGGGCCGCATCACGAGCGCCGTGTGGTCGCCGCTCGTGGGCGCACCGGCGGGACTGGCCT